>Ga0114931_10010555_pt1 | contig 10991 bp, 8 predicted proteins | sample 2SBtaG_FD_89579 | JGI IMG/M metagenome (GOLD analysis project Ga0114931, IMG submission 89579) | Deep subsurface microbial communities from Kolumbo volcano to uncover new lineages of life (NeLLi) - 2SBTROV14_V59a metaG | ecosystem: Environmental > Aquatic > Marine > Volcanic | place: Kolumbo...
ATTCATACCGCTGGTGGGCGCGGCCCTGATTCTGTGCCTCCCGCGCAACAACGCCGGTCTGATTCGTTTTACGGCGTTGGCGGAGACAATCCCTCCGCTTCTCATGGGTGTCTGGCTCTACGGCAACTTCGACGGCGGCGTCGCCGGCATGCAATTTATGGAGCGTGCGGCGTGGATCCCCTCGTACAACATCCAATACATCATGGGTGTCGACGGCTTGAGTGTGATACTCGTGCTTCTCACCGTTCTGTTGTGCCCGATCTGTATCCTGGCCAGCTTCGGTATCGAAAAGGGCGTTAAGGGATACTTCGTTCTATTCCTGATGCTCGACACGGCGATGATGGGCGTGTTCTGTGCGCTCGACTTCTTTCTTTTCTACATTTTCTGGGAACTCATGCTGCTCCCGATGTATTTCCTGATCGGGATCTGGGGAGGTCCGCGACGCGAATACGCCGCCATCAAGTTCTTTTTGTATACCTTGGTCGGCTCCGTGCTGATGCTGATTGCGATGCTGGCTCTTTATTTCATCAACGAGCCGCATACCTTCGACATGCTCGTTCTGATGGACAACGCGAGCAGCTACACACGCACGTTCCAGTGGTGGGCATGGATCGCATTGTTCATCGGTTTTGCGATCAAGATTCCCGCATTCCCTTTTCATACCTGGTTGCCCGACGCGCACGTGGAAGCTCCCACCGCCATTTCGGTGATTCTCGCCGGGGTGCTGTTGAAAATGGGAACGTACGGGATCCTGCGTATTTGTTACCCGATTTTGCCTGGGGCTACGCGGGAGTTGGCGTTTTGGTCGCTGGCGGCGCTCGGCACTTGGAACATCGTGTACGGAGCACTGTGTGCGATGGCCCAGAAGGACATGAAAAAGCTCGTCGCCTATTCGAGCATCTCGCACATGGGCTATGTCATGCTCGGCATGGCGACGCTGACACCACAGGGAATCAACGGTGCGGTGTTGCAGATGTTCAACCACGGCACGGTGACGGCCATGCTGTTCCTCTTGGTGGGCGTCGTCTATGATCGCGCCCATCATCGCGATATTGACGGTTTCGGCGGTCTGGCTTCGGTGATGCCCCGTTACACGGGGCTCATGGCCATAGGCTTCTTCGCCGCCATGGGGCTACCGGGCCTATCGTCGTTTATCTCCGAGGTCCTGGTCCTGCTCGGCTCTTGGCAATACGACCGCGCGCTTACCGTCATAGCCGCCTCCGGCGTCATCCTGACGGCCGGCTACATGCTTTGGATGCTGCAGCGGGTGTGGCTCGGGCCCGTCAATGAGAAGTATGCGAGCATGCCCGATGTGTCGATGCGTGAATTGGTAACCCTGGTCCCGCTGGCGATCATCGTGATGATCCTAGGGGTATATCCTCACGCCGTCCTCGACCTTACCAATACTTCGCTGGTCGCTCTCAACAATACTGTCCTGGCGGCCCCCAACGCGGTCGCCGGTCTGCTTCCGCTGCCCTGAGGCATATCCGTAGACCGTTCCATGGAGGGATCGATTTTGAATCTGGCGAGCGTTCCGAGCCTGGCCTATTCCTGGCCCGAGTTGATCCTCGTGCTGGCCGCCGTCGGCATCCTGATGCTCGACTTGTTCACCCGGCGCAAACAGTTCCTCGGCGAGATCGCGTTGCTCGCTACAGCGGCCGCAACCCTCGCCGGCACACGGTTGGCGGGTGTGGAGCCGACCTACCTTTTCAACGGGATGGTTGCGCTCGACAGTTTTGCGGTCTTTTTCAAGTTGATTCTCGGGCTGTCGGCTTTTGGCGCGGTTTGGATGTCGTTGGGCTCGCGTGAACTCGAAAACGAACACCCCGGCGAGTACTACACGATCCTGCTCGCCGCGGCCCTGGGGACCTTTTACATGGCCTCGGCGACCAATCTGCTGTTGGCGTACCTCGCTCTCGAGTTCGTGAGCCAAACCTCGTACATCCTGACGGGCTTTCTACGCGGCAGCCGCCGCGGTGGAGAAGCGGCACTGAAATATCTGATCTTCGGAGGAGTGGCCTCGGGAGTCATGGTGTACGGCATGAGCCTCCTCTATGGGATGGCAGGCTCTCTCGACTACGCCGTGATCGGCCAACGCTTGGCCGACCCGGGTACCAACGCGCCGATGCTGTTTATTGCCCTCGTCTTGGTGCTGGCCGGTTTCGGATACAAGATCGCCATGGTTCCCTTCCATATGTGGAGTCCCGACGTCTACCAGGGGGCGCCGTTGCCGATTACGGCCTACCTCTCGGTAGGGTCGAAAGCGGCGGGGTTTTCGATGTTGATCCGCTTCTTCTATCCGGGCCTTTCGCACGTGACGACCAACGGAGCCTGGGTCACCGTGCAGGGCGTGGACTGGCCGAGCCTGATCGTCGCCGTTTCGATGGTCACGATGACCCTGGGAAACCTCAGCGCATTGCGACAGACCAACGTAAAGCGCCTGCTGGCGTATTCGTCGATCGCGCACGCGGGCTACATCCTCATGGGCTTCGTTGTTCTTTCGGACGAGGGATTGCGCGCGATGTTGTTCTACGTCGCGACCTACTACTTGATGAACCTCGGCGCCTTCACCGTCCTCATGATGGTGCGAAACAATAGCGGGCGTGAGGATATTGAGGCATTTCGCGGCTTGGCTTGGCGAGGCGGAGCGGTACCCGCCGCCGCGATGGCTGTGTGCCTGCTGTCGCTCGCGGGTGTGCCGCCGTTGGCCGGTTTTATCGGCAAGTTCTATCTATTTGCGGCCGTCATCGACAAGCATATGTGGATGCTTGCCATCGTCGCCGGCATCAACAGCATCGTCGCCGTGTACTACTACGCCAGGATCCTCCGCTCCATGTACTTGGACCGGCCCGTCGAAGGTGATCCGGTCATGCATTCGGACTTTCACTCGGGTGCGTTTGCGGGGGCCTTGGCCGTCGGCACGATCGTTCTAGGGGTATACTGGCGCCCCCTCATCGACCTGGCGGGCCAGTCGCTGAATTTCATCGGCGGTTAGGCCCTTTGCCTCCGGGGTCGCTCGCGATCGCCGGAGCCTTCCGCCGAATGCGGACGCGCGTTCCGTCGCAGTCGTAGGTGCTCAGCGAATCGTTAGTTTGACGATGCCGTCGCTGTGTGTCCGGAAGCGCCGATAGGCTTCAGGCAACTCTTCGCGCGTCATCGTGTGGGTCAGCATCGGGGTCGGATCGACCTTGCCGGATTCGATGAGGCCGAGCAGGAAGTCCAAACGCCCGACTCCGGTAGGGCATAGCGTACTCACGAAGCTTCGGTGTTGAAAGGTCCCGTCGGTAGGCATCGACAGCGACGGTATGCCCCCGTAGACACCGACCGAGGATACGGTGCCGCCGAAGCGGGTGACCCGGCAGCAGTTCTCGAAGGTTATCTGTTTTCCGAGCGCCTCGACCGCGACATCGACACCCGCTTGATCGGTAAGTCGCAGAATTTCCGATACCGCGTTCTCCGGTGTGAAAACGTGCGTGGCGCCGAAGCGCTTGGCCAACTCGACGCGTTCGGGAATCGATTCGACGGCGATCAGCGGCTCGGCCCCGTAGTACGCCGCCGCGATCGTGCAGCACAGGCCGACAGGCCCTTGTGCAAACACCGCCACCGAGTCGCCGGGTTTGACGCCGCCGCGTTCGACAGCCCCGAAGCCGGTCGACAGGATGTCGGTGGCAAGTAGGGCATGGCGGTCGTCGAGTGCCTCGGGAACCACCGTCGCGGAAAAATCGGCACCGTTGAGAAGGAACGCCTCGCCCTGAGCGCCGAACAACAGATTGAACGGTGCGCCGTGTTCGCTGCAAACCTGGTACTCCCCCTGCCGGCAACGGCGGCAGTGCCCGCACGACGTGAGGCAGGCGGACGCGACGCGCTGGCCGGGTTGCAAGCGTTCGACTCCGTCGCCGACGGCTTCCACGACACCGATCGCCTCGTGTCCCATCGGCGTCCCCGCGGGAATTTCGGGAAACTCGTCGACCAGGTGGATATCGGAACCGCAGATCGTTGTAAGGGTGGTGCGAATCAGCGCTTGGCCGGGGCCGGGATCGCCGAGATCCATCTCGGTAAGGCCTACTTCCCCGGGTCCCTCTTTGATGCACGTTTGTATCTTCGGCATGGCGCATTGTGCGTCCGAACGGGGGCTTACTCAAGGGGCTACGCCGCGGGAGCCCGGTGGGTGCTTAGAATCGGCGAGTGTGTAAAGGTAAAAGAATGCCGGAACGGCAGGAGAGGTTCTTGAGATGCGCATAGCAACGGTTCGCCATCCGATGAAATCCAAGCGCGTCGGTGTCGCGCAGATCGCCCCCGTACTCGGGGATACGGAGGCAAACCTGTCGGCACACGTCGCGGCTGTCGATCGAGCGCGCAGCGCAAAAATCGACCTGCTTGTCTTCCCCGAATTGAGTCTTACCGGGTACCGTTTGAAAGATTCGGTTCCGGGAATCGCTCTGTCGCGCAGCGGTAGACAGATCGCTGAACTCAGCAAACTGTCCGAAGAGATCTCGTTCGTCGTCGGGTTGGTCGAGGAGGATACGCGACACAACTTCTACAACTCTGCTTTTTTGTTCGAGTCCGGTCACGTGCAGGCAGTGCATCGCAAGACCTATCTGCCGACCTATGGGATGTTCGACGAGCAGCGCTATTTCGCGCGAGGTCGGAACTTGGCTGCGTTCCACTGCAAAATCGGCCGGGCCGCGATTCTTATATGCGAAGATATGCTGCACCCGACGGCCGTCACAGTGGCCGCGTTGGACGGTGCATCAACGATCATCGTGCCGTCGGCGAGTCCCGTAAAGGGGGTGACCGGTGTGGAGGAGGGCGAGGGCGGAGAGCGCATCGACGCGAACGGGCGCCATTGGGAAAGCTACAACCGCAGTATGGCGCGTACCCTCGGCTTGTACGTCGTTTATGCCAATCGCGTGGGGGTGGAAGACGGCATTGCGTTTTGGGGAGGCTCGGAGATCATCGACCCCGCGGGTGAGACGGTCGCGAAAGCCGCCTACTACGAGGAGGGTTTTATCGCCGGCCAAATCAGTCAAGAGGCGGTTCGCCGTCGGCGCATGCAGGCGCCGGTGCTACGCGACGAGAACGTCGACCTGACGATCAACGAACTGTCGCGTTTGGCCGGACGCGAACGTCGCGACGATCGGCGTCGTCCGGGAGAACACCGCCCGGGAGAACACCGTTCGCGGGACCGTTTCCCCGGCGGCTCGCGCGATCGAGATCGGGCAGCGGGGCCGGGGCGAGGACGCGGTGGAAGACCGGTTCGAGACGAGCGCCGGCCTCGCGGAAGCGGCCCACGCGAGGGCCGGGGAGTCAACATCGAGCGCGGGCGGATGCGCGACGCGCTTGCGGCCGCTGATCGCAAGCGCCGCGATGGGGCTGCCGGCAAACCAGCAGGCGGTGCCGACAAGCACGAGGCGGTTCACGCCAAACGCGCTGTCAACGTCGACATGGCGGTAACCGAGGATAGCGCCCAGGTCTCGCCCGAGTCGGGCGCCCCCGAGTCGGGCGCCCCCGAGTCGGGCGCCCCCGAGTCGGCTGAGACGAAAGCGACCGACCGCGGTACGGGCAAGGAATCCGCTTGACATGTCCGAGAGCGAGACTACCGCACGGCAGCCGGCCGAACCGACGCGTGTCGAGCCGCCGCCGTTTCCGGTTACGGACTACGCGCTGGTCGAACGTCTCCTGGTAGCGTTCGTGCGCCGTGAGGTTACCCGTGTAGGTTTGAGCAAAGTCGTGGTCGGGCTCTCCGGAGGAGTCGACTCGGCGGTTTCCGCGGCCGTCGCCGCTCGGGCTCTCGAGCCGGCCAATGTCCTTGCGGCGATGATGCCCTATAAGACCTCCAGCGCCGACAGCCTCAGCGACGCCGAAGCGGTGGTCGCCTCCATTGGTGTGCAAGCGACCAAGATCGATATCAGCCCGCAGGTTGATGCGTACTTTGCCGAGCACCCGCAGGCCGACAGTCTACGGCGCGGGAACAAGATGGCGCGCGAACGCATGTCGGTGCTCTACGATCACTCGGCCGCCGTCGGTGGTTTGGTGCTCGGCACCTCGAACAAAACCGAGCTGCTTCTGGGCTACGGCACGCTGTTCGGCGACATGGCGTCGGCTCTGAACCCGATTGGCGATCTTTACAAAACCCAAGTGTGGGGAATGGCGGAGCACTTGGGCCTGCCTGCCTCGGTAATCGGCAAACCTCCGTCCGCCGACCTGTGGGCGGGGCAGACCGATGAACAAGACCTCGGCTTCGGTTACGCGGAAGTCGATCGGCTGCTGTATTGGATGATCGACGAGCGGTGTCGTCCGCGAGAGCTCGAGGCGATGGGATTTGATGCACAATTCGTGGGCAAGATCTTCGCGATGGTGCAGGGTTCGCAGTTCAAGAGGCGCTTGCCGGTTATTGCAAAGGTGTCCACCCGGACGATCGACTCCGATTTCCGTTACCCGCGCGATTGGGGGACCTGAACGGCGTGAGGGAAAACGCTGCGCGCGGAGCTACCGGTAGCGGTCGTAGCGCTGATGGTGATGCCGATCGAAACGGCGGTCGCCTCTACGTCGTCGCCACGCCGATCGGCAACCTCGGCGACCTCAGCCCGCGGGCGCTTCGAGTTCTTGCGGCGGTGGATTGGGTGGCCGCCGAGGATACGCGCGTAAGCGGGCGGTTGCTCAAGCGCTTCGAAATTACCGCCAAACTGGTCAGTTATCACGAGGGCAACGAGCGTTCACGCGCGCGTGAGCTTCTCGGGCGTCTGCAGGGCGGAGCCGACATCGCCTTGGTGACGGATGCGGGCACCCCGTGCATTTCGGATCCCGGTTACCGCTTGGTGGCGGCCGCGGCGAAGGCGGGCGTCGAAATCGTCAGTGTGCCCGGGCCGTCGGCAGCGCTCGCGTTGCTATCGATCAGCGGCCTCCCGAGCGATCGCTTTTCGTTCGAGGGCTTCTTGCCGGCCCGCGGAGCGGCTCGCCGACGGGCTCTGCTGCGACTGCGGAGCATGGGTGGGACGGTGGTGCTGTACGAGTCGCCCCGGCGCATCGTCGGGCTTCTCGAAGACATCGCCCGCGAATGCGGCGACCCACAAGTCGCCGTCGGCCGTGAGCTGACCAAGCGCCACGAAGAGGTGCTGCGCGGCGGCGCCGCCGATCTGGCCTCTGTCATCCGGGATCGTGGTGCCCGCGGCGAGTTCGTAGTTGCCGTTCATCTCCCCGCCGCGGAAAAACAGAACCTCGACGACGATCGCTTGCGCCGGCGGTTGCGCGAGCGTCTCGGCGACGGAGCCAGTGTGCGCGACATCGCCTCGGAGCTGAAGGCCGAGGGCGTGTCGCGCCGGCGCGTCTACGCGCTCGCGCGCGAGATCGGTTCGAGCGGCTCGCCGCTGAAATAGCGACGCGGATTCTCGTCGAGCATCATCGAGATCTGCTCGTCGGTGGCGCCGCCGTCCTCGAGTCGCGGGACGATACGCGTGAGAAAGTGCGTCGGATTCCATACTTCGAGCAGAGGGGCAAAGGCCTCCGGCGCAGGAATGGGCTGACCGCGCCAGCACCAGACCGAATCGTGCGAAACCACCAGGCGCGAGGCACACCCGGCCTCGAGCAGTCTCAGCATGGAGGCGATCCGCACCTCGTCGGGCTGAAGAATCTCCAAGCCGAAGCGGTCGAAGCCCACATAGGACCCGCCCTCGACCAGACTCATGTGGTAGTCGAAGTCGTCGGTGCCGCAACAGTGGCCGATGAGAATACGATGAGCTGGAACACCGGCGTCGGTCAGGATCTTCTGCTGCTGGTCGCCGAGTGATCCGGCGTCGGTGTGGGTCAAGATCGGTGCGCCGGTTTCCACGGAGGCCTTGGCCGCGGCTTCGAGCAACGAGATCTCGTATTCGGTGATTTCCGGTACACCGGTGGCGACTTTGATCACCCCGGCTTTGATGCCGGTGCTGCCGATGCCCTCGGTAAGTTCCTTGATGAAGAGTTCGGCGATCGAATCGCTGCTGCCGCCGAGGTCGCGGCGGAACTTCCAGTAGGCGCCTCCCCCTTGGTCTTCCTTATATAATCCGGTCGCGCAAATGATCTGGAGCCCGGTGCGCTGCGCCACTTCGGCGATCAACTCCACGTCGCGCCCGAGGTCGTTGGGACAGGGGTCGATCATGCTTACGACCCCGAGATCTCGGATGGCGGCGACTTGATCGTCGGCGATCGCCAGCGCCTCGCCGCGTGACGGCCCGGGCCGTAGCGTATCGGATTCCCACCCTGGGTAGCCGACCATGACGTGCTCATGCACCAGGGTGCGTCCGAGTTGTTCGCAAGAAATCGATCCTGTCACGGTTTGGATGGTCGTGTTCACCTTGATCTCCTTGGCCGCCACGCAGTCGGCGCAGCCCGTACCACGCCCGAGGCCCGTACCACGCCCGAGGCCCGCGTGCGTGCCCTGCTATTCTTGTAACGCCCGCGCGTGCCTGAGGCCACCGCGCGGCAGCGAGGACTACGGCCCCGCGGACAGTCGCCGGCCTCAAAGGATACGAAAACCCGACAGGCCCTCGGGGGGTTCCTCTTGGCTCCGAACCGCCGAAACACGAGCGCCGCTCGGCCCCCGGCCGCACCAAGCCATCACCTCGTCGACCGCCGTGGGCTCGCCCTCGACGACGGCCTCGACGCGACCGTCGGGGAGGTTCCGTACCCAGCCGGACAGCGACAGAGCCTCGGCTTGATACGCCATGGAGCCCCGATACCAGACCCCCTGCACGCGGCCTTCTATATAGATGTGCAGCCGTTTCATGCGCTTTCCCGGCCCAGCAATGCCAGAAGCTTACGCTCGTCGATGATCGGCACTCCCAGGTCACCGGCTTTCTTGAGCTTGGAGCTGGCGGCCTCGCCGGCGACGACGTAGTCGGTCTTGCCGCTTACCGCCGAGGCTACGTTTCCTCCCGCTTCGTGGATCATGTCTTTCACGTGGTTGCGGGCCATCGACAGCTTCCCGGTCAAGACCAGCGTCTTACCCTCCAAGGCTCCTCCTTGCCGCGGTGCCTCCGGCGCCGGTCGGATTCCCGCCTCGCGCAGCGCGGTGAGCAGCCGCCGGTTGGACGGGTCCGAAAAGAACGCCGTGATCGAGGAGGCCAACTCCGGGCCGATTCCGTCCATGGCTGTCAACTCCTCGACGCGGGCGCTCGCTAGTTCCTCGAGCGAAGGAAACCGCGTCGCGAGACGCCTGGCCACGGTCTCGCCGACGTGGCGGATTCCCAGAGCGTTGATCAGCCGTCCAAGCGGTCGACCGCGGCTGGCTTCGATGGCCTCGAGTAGATTGGCGGCCGATTTGTCCCCCATGCGGTCGAGGGCCGCAAGGTCTTCGAGTTTGAGGCGGTATAGGTCGGCAAAGTTGTGGACCATGCCGGTGGTCACCAGAGCGGCGACCAGCTTTTCTCCCAAGCCGTCGATATCCATCGCGTTTTTTGAAGCGAAGTGGCGCAGAGTTTCCTTGAGCTGGGCCGGGCATGAACGTCCGGTGCACCGGTAGGCGACTTCTCCCTCCAAGCGCACGACGTTGGCACCGCAGGCCGGACAGGAACTCGGCATCTTGAAACGCCGCAGGCGACGCACACGCTTCTCCGGAAGCGAACGCACGACGTAAGGGATGACATCGCCGGCCCGCTCAACGATCACCGCGTCGCCGGCGCGGAGATCCTTCCGGGCGATCTCGTCCATGTTGTGGAGCGAAGCGTTCGAAATTACGACGCCGCCCAGCTTCACCGGCTCGAGTTCGGCCACCGGCGTGATAGTTCCCAGGCGCCCGACCGAGGCGACGATGCGCTCGATCTTGGTCTCGGCCTGGCGAGGCTTGAATTTGTAGGCAATCGCCCAGCGGGGCGACCGCGAAAGCTCTCCTAACCGCCGCTGGTCGGCGAACGAGTCGACTTTGACCACCATGCCGTCGATGTCGACGTCGAGGCGGTCGCGGATCTCGACCAGATCGCGGTAGGCTTGACGGACGCCTTCGGGTGTTTTTACCGTCCGCACACTAGGGTGCACGCGGAAGCCCCAGCGTCCCGCCTGCGCGAGAAACTCACTTTGCCTCTCGAACATCGGAGGTTCGCAGGCACCCACGCTGTGTACGAAACATTCCAGCGGTCGTCGCGCGGTGATTCTCGAGTCGAGTTGGCGCAGCGAGCCGGCCGCGGCGTTGCGCGGATTGGCGAACACGCTCATCCCTTCCTCGTCTCGGCGCTCGTTGAGGCCGGCGAAATCCGATTTGGTGATCACCACCTCCCCGCGAATCTCGATGGTATCCGGGTACCGGTCGTCGCCGGCCAGTCGCAGGGGGATGCTTTTTATGGTCTTGACATTCGCGGTCACCTCTTCGCCCGTGGTGCCGTCCCCGCGGGTTGCGGCCGACTGCAGTTTCCCGGTGGTATAAAGCAGGTTGACCGCGACGCCGTCCAGTTTGGGTTCGATCACGAAGGCTCGGCACTCGCTTCCGAGCGTTTTGCCCACACGTTGTAGAAACTCGTCGAGTTCGCCGTCGTCGAACGCGTTGGCGAGCGACAGCATCGGCCGCAAGTGGCTCGAGGGGGCGAAACTTGCGAGCGGTGGCGCGCCCGGCCTTTGCGTAGGAGAGTCGGCGCGGACGAGCCCCGGGTGGGCTTTTTCCAGTTCCTCGAGGCGCCGCAGGAGGCGGTCGTACTCGGCATCGCTGATGAGCGGCGCATCGAGGAGGTAGTAGCGGCGATTATGTTCGGCGATCTCGTCGCGAAGAGCTTGGATCTCGTGTGCGGCTTTGCTGCTCGCCATCGCGCCTCAGTAGCACAGCAGACGCCCGATGCGAACACGCGCGGAGCCTCAGTGGCCGCTGATTTTGGTTACCGACGTCGCTTGCGGCCCCTTGGCTGCGCTCACGATTTCAAAGCGTACCTGGTCGCCGTGCCGTAGCTTCTTGTAACCGTCGCCGCGGATCGCCGTGTAGTGGACGAAAATATCCTCGCGGTCTCCCGGCTGTTGGATAAACCCGTAGC
>Ga0114931_10010556_pt1 | contig 10990 bp, 8 predicted proteins | sample 2SBtaG_FD_89579 | JGI IMG/M metagenome (GOLD analysis project Ga0114931, IMG submission 89579) | Deep subsurface microbial communities from Kolumbo volcano to uncover new lineages of life (NeLLi) - 2SBTROV14_V59a metaG | ecosystem: Environmental > Aquatic > Marine > Volcanic | place: Kolumbo...
AAGAGAAAAACGGAATTCGTTGCAGAATCATGAAGCGGCTATTCAGGATTACTTACTCACTATAAGCAAATTTTAGAACCAATGACATTATAAAATTAGGTTAATCGGTGTATAAATTCGTCCGGAAGGGAGGAAGGGCCTCGGATGCACAGGAACACTTTATACCGGATCCCTAAAATACCGTATCTTCGCCTGCGTTTCCAAACCGTTGCCGGGCAACGCTGCCATCTACCTGCGCAGAAGGGGTCGCTTCTGCGCGGTGCGTTTGGGCATGCTCTGCGCCGCACGGTCTGCGTCATGGGGCCAAAGCAGGAATGCCAGCCGTGTCTCCTGAGAACACAATGTATTTATCCACGACTGTTTGAGACCTTCATCGAGGAGCCGGCGCCGCGTTTTCTACGCGGACTAAAAACAGCGCCGCGTCCCTACGTGTTTGAACCATTCGATACAGCAACCGAGTATGCCGCCGGAACCGCCCTGGCGTTCGACCTGATTTTGCTCGGCCGGGCGGCGGCGCTCTATCCTTACGCCATTTACGCGGTGGACCGTATGGCAAAGGCAGGTCTCGGCGCCAAACGCCATCCTTTCACCCTGCAGCAAGTAATGTGGCAAAAGAACGATGCGGGTACGAAATCACTAGACGAGAATGGCTGGGAACGCCTGTATGACGGCGCCAGCCAACGCTTGCTTGCCGAACCGAAGCCGCGAACGGCCCCGGACAATACCCGGATTAACCACAACGGCTCGCTGCAACTTGAATTCCTGACGCCCACACGACTCAAATTCAAAAACGAACTGACCATGGACTTCACCTTCCGCATGCTGGTGTTCAAGATGCTGCGCCGGGTGCTGGAGCTGACGCATTTTCACGTGCCGGACGTGACGGTGGACTGGGAGTTCCACGACCTGCTGGTCGCCGCCGACCGTGTACAGATGCAACGACGCCACTTGTACTGGGTGGACTGGGTGCGCCGCAGCAACCGCCAGAACACCACCATGAAAATGGGCGGCCTGATGGGCCTGTTAAATCTGGAAGGTCCCGTCGAGCCGTTTATGGATTTGCTCCGTACCTCGGCAGTGGTGCATGTGGGCAAGGGGGCGGTGTTTGGGAATGGCAAGGTGACTGTGGGGAAGAAAGATGTTTAAAATCAGAAACTTCTTTTGTTATCATGATCGAGATATTTCGTTAGGGCACCCAAGAAAAAAGAACAATGATTCCATCACAAAATTAAACATCGCAGTGCATAATGGGGTTTAGTTTGCGGAGGACCTATGCCAAATAATAGAAGCACGACAACTGAAAATATTTTTTCATACATAAATGAAATCTATCGGCCGCAAAAAAACGCAATTGATGAAAACGCTTTCGGGGAAATTGTAGCAAACTATTCCGATTTCATCACCGAATTCAAACTGGATACTATCCTGCCTTGCTTAGGCGAATCCCTGTTACTGCTTGCCGGAGATCTCTCCGGCATTCAGGATACGGTCTACACCATTTCTTCCAAAGGAGCTTTAAAATCATTGCGAGCGCGCTCATTTATGCTGGAGCTGTTGTGTGAGCATTGCTGTTATGAACTGCTTACAGGCCTGATGGACGATGGCGGTTACAAGGAACTGCGGAGTCATGTGGTATTCTCTGGAGGTGGGCGTTTTTGTCTGTTGCTCCCGGATACATCAAGCGTAAAAGATGGGATAACAAATTTTAAAGAGGAAATAAATAACTGGGCTTTCGATGAGTTTTCAGGCAGGCTTTATGTGGCCATCGCGTACGTCACGGCGTCATCAAAAGAACTCAATATGCCGGTTGATTTTGAGAGAAAATGGCGAAGCCTTTCTGATGAGCTTGACTACGACAAGCGCCGAAAGTTTTCATGGAAACTCGATACAATTTTCAGTAGGGAGGGGCTGAAGGAACCGACGCTGAGAACAAATGAGCAGGAATGCCAAATATGCCATCGCGACGATATTGAGGTGACAGACGGTAACTTGCTACAACCATTTTTTTCACTCACATCATTCGAACAAATATGCACGTTGTCTGACCTGATAGCTACTGCGGAAAATGCGCCTGTAGTTCATGAATTATGTTATAGGCTTTTTAGCTTGGGCGATGCTTTAAGCGATGAACATGACGAAATCTATCGTTTTGACACCCAGCCTGCCACCGAAGGCTTTTTAAAATTTCCCGCATTGAAGCAAGACTTTGTATACTATGCGCTGGAGGATGATGATTCAAAAGCAACTTTCATCTGGAAGATCAATTCCTGTCAAGATCCGGAAATGCCAATATTTTGTTTTGCCAATTATGTTCGCATGGTTGGTGACCTGCCAGATAAAGCCCAGGAGATCGAAAAAAAGCTTTATTCCGAAACACACAAATTTGAATTAAAAGATCCGAAAAACCTTTCAGCCTCTTTTTCCGGATTGGCCAATGCTGCTTGTGGCGCAAACTTGATTGCGTGTCTGCGAATGGATATCGACAACCTCGGGAAAATATTTTCACGACAAGGCTGGGAAAAACCTGAAGATTTCACCTTGAACAGCCTTGCAACATTATCTCGCCTCTTGAATCTTTTTTTTAAAGTTTACCTGAACACAATATGCCAAGGTGAAATAGAGAAGCCAACCGACATCACCCAAAAAAACTATCATCATAAAACGAAAGACTCTGAACGCCGCGGGGCCCCCGGGCGTAATGTCTCTGTTATCTATTCCGGCGGCGACGACCTGTTCATTGTAGGAGCCTGGGATGAAATTGCTGAATTGAGTTTCGATATTCAGTGTTGTTTTGCACAGTATTCGGGGTTAGGAATTTCAGGAGGAGTAACGCTGCATAAACCCAAATTTCCTTTGTATCAGATGGCGCGTTTAAGTGGCAAGGCAGAATTTTTCGCAAAGAATGATGTGAGTCACCAAAGAGAGAAACCCAAGAACCGCATTGCGTTATTTTACGATTTGAATAAAAAAGTTCGCAGGGAGGCAATTATAAAGTCTCTCTCTTCTCTGGCGAACCCGGCCGATGCAAAGGATCGATACCGGCTGGCAGTCACCTGGGGCGAAGTCGAAAAGTTTGCGATTCCATTCACACGTCAAATGCGGAGTTTCGGTGAAATTAAAGATGGAAAGTTGCGTTTGCAAAAACTACCTGCAGCAATCGTAGAAAAACTATTTATGGTTGCTGAAGAGTGGCAGCGCAGAGGCCAAATTTATTTACCGACAATGGCGAGAATTATTGAACAAACAAAAAGCAACTTACCGCCCGAGGAATTCATCAAATTTTTAACTTATCTCTATTCGTGCAAAACAAATAACATTAAAAAAATACACATCCCCTTGACCTGGATCTCTTATCTGAGGAGGTAAATGCTATGGAAGAGTACAATATTTACAAAGATTGGGACCTTTGGAAGAATAATTTTCAAAGGAATGGCCGATTTCACCCAAATTTAGATTTTATAGTCCGCGAGATTGGTAAAAAAAAGCACTTTGCTGAATTTCAAAAAGATACCTCAAATTCTCTGGTGGTTTTCTCGTATGCCATTGCCAAGCAACTTGAAGAAAAAAAACTGAAACCTACCCAGTTGCGGAGGTTTTATACGTATGTCAAGAAACTCCAATACAAGGTTGGACCTCAAGAAAAAGACCTCCCTGCTAAGGTTCTTGTTGGGTTGGCTTTTTTACCGCCTAAGCTGGCCGGCGCTTCCACAAAAAAGGATGAAGTAAAGCCATTATTCAAAGTCATCTCTGCATGTCTGGCGAATCGGAAAATAACGACCAAACCTGATTACGACTATTTTGTCGAATTCTTTGAAGCTATTTTGGATTATCACCAGGTTTTGAGTAAATCGAAATCTAACCAGGAGGAATCAGAATCATGAATGACGTTAAACAAATTAAACTTTTGGGATATGTCACCATTTCCGGGACTATCAAATGTGTAACCGGTATTCATGTTGGCGGTTCGACAGATTCCATCGACAAGGGGGGAATCGATTCACCCGTGATTAAAAATCCTGTGACTAATAAACCTTATATTCCAGGCAGCTCCCTGCGCGGCCGTATGCGCTCGATTCTGGAAAAAGCCTACGGACTGCATTTAGATAAACTGGTCAGCGATATTTACCTTCACCACTGGCAAGAGAATAATCCCGAGTCCAAAATGATATGCCGAACTTTTGGTGGGTTCCCGTCTAAATCGGATAAGGATGGAAAAAAAATAAAAGATACAGATAAGGGGAACATCCCCTCTGCGCTCATCGTGCGTGACTGCCTTTTGGACGATCCCAATAGTGAGTACATGGACGGCAAACTCCCTATCACTGAAGCCAAAATGGAAACCGCCATCGATCGAATCACATCTGCAGCGCATCCCAGAACCATCGAACGCGTACCGTCCGGGGCCAGATTTAAATTTGAGATGATTTACAAAGTGCAGACAGATAGACAGGGTAATTTTAGGGAGGCAGACAATAACAACCTTCGGAATGATCTGAAAAATCTATTATGGGTGATGGAAATCATCGAAAAGAAAGACGGGCTGGGCGGCCATTCGGCGCGAGGTTACGGCCAGGTAGAATTTGAAATATTGAATGTCTCACCCACCGAGATCGATCTCAGCACAAAGAGCTTAAACGGAGACTCGGCTGAACAGGAAAAGGATTACCAGTTTTGGAGCGAGGAAATCAAAAAAATCTCGTTTCCGCAGCAAAAGAACGGCAAAGTCATAGCCAAAGAGAATCAAGGCAACACAGATAACCAAGGGGAAACAGTAGTTACCGAGGGCGCATAGTCTGTCTTAACATTTTAAACAAAGGTTGAAACGATGGACCGCTTTATCATAAAGTTTTATTTTCATGATTCAACTCATTTTGGTAGCGATTTGCCCGGCATTGGTCAGGAAGCTTCTAAAATGATTTTACACTCCGACACCCTGTTCAGCGCTTTATGCAACGTCTGGGCCCAGGTCGATTGGCATTTGCAGGCAAAGAGTTTTCGGTCTTTTTCCAGCATACTCGAAGATTTTAGAAAGGGTAAACCGCCTTTTAAAATTTCTTCTGCTTTTCCGTTTTCAGGCGAAGATTATTATCTTCCCAAACCCATGACCGAGCCCAATAATTTGTACCGCACCGCTGAACAGAGAATCCGGGATGCCAAAGGCGTCAAAAGAACATCTTATTTAAAATTGGATTATTTCAAAAAATGGATGACTGAAATCGATAACGCAACAGGATTTGCTGAAAATCTGATTGAGCCCAATGACAACAAAAGTGTTTTCGGATATGAGGATATTCTACCTAAAACCCCGGTTGACCGGCGCGATCAACATGCCAATATTTATCACAGCAGCAGCTACTATTTCGACGAGTACTGCGGCTTATATGCAATTGTTGAGTTAGAAGAAAATCTGCGAGAGCCATTTGAATTTGTTTTGAAACATCTCGAAAAATATGGCTTGGGTGGTAACCGCAATGTTGGGCAAGGTGCGATTGATTACTATGTAACGAAAGAGCCTCCCCCGGAGCTTGACGAATTGTTTACCCTCAATACCAAATTAGGGTACTGCCTGCTCTCGCTCTATTTTCCGCGAACGCCTGCTCAAATTAAAGAAAAAGCGTTGTCCTATGATCTCGTTCTGCGAAAAGGCTGGATCGGTTCCAGTGCAACCAACCGGTCTTTGAAAAAGAAAACCTGCTTTGCATTTGCCGAAGGCTCGATGTTCAGTGAGCTTGACAGCGGCAGGTTGGTCGACGTGAGACCGGGCGCCTTTTCTGAACACGATGTCTGGCAATATGGATATGCACTAACCATTCCGGCCCGGAAGGAGGAAGGCAAATGAAAGAACGAGATGACTGTTATCAAACTGCTGTTATTGAGCTTGAAACAATATCTCCCATTCACATCCGTGGCAAGGAGATTAACTACGGCGAAGGTTTGCTCCAGTTAGAATCGCAAAAGGGCAGTGGCTTCGCCTATCTGGTGGATAACGACGCGTTGGCCGAATGGTTGTACGAAATTGCCCCGGGTGATGACAAGTTTAAATACATAAACGATTACGCAATTTTTTTTACAGATGAAACGCTGGATGGATTTTTCAAACGCTATGGCAATCAGTTTAATATTTCGGAGTTTGTAAAAAAGAATAGAGAAAACCTTGAAGAAATTAATGAAGAGAGTTTTACGGCGTTAAAATCCAACCCGGAAAAGCGAAAAGATTGTTTTACGCACAACGAGCAATTTTTTAACATCAAAAACAACTCAACAAAGACTGTAAATTATTTCTTGAAAAAATCACCAAATATTCAGCGAACTACTCTCCAAGATTATTATGACAATTCCCTCAACCTGTTTCTTCAGTTTAACAATCTATTGAAAAGACTAACTCCGTCAGATAATATCTTCAAAGGCAAAGTATTCCTGGGGAAAAAGAACTCCTTTATCCAAAGCCGGGAAGGGAGATATTACATTCCGGGAAGCTCACTTAAAGGAGCCTTTAAAACGGCCATTCTTTATGCTTTGTTAAAACGCGAAAAAGATTCTGATGAACCAGCCTTTCTGGATAAATATAAAAAAGAGATAAAGGAATTGATTGAAAAATACGGAAAGAGTAAACAGGAGGTGTTTTCCAATGCTCTATTGTTGGAAATTTTTTCATTGAAGGAGCCCCCAAAGGTTTGGGAAAAACACAACCCTTCAAAAATGGCATTGGACTTTTTTCGTTGCGTGCACATAACCGATGCTGAGATTTTACATGATAAAGAAAAAAAGGAAAGTTTTGATTCGGATTTTTCTGGGTGGGAAATAAAAAAAGTTGCTTTAGGCAGCAACCTGCAAGCATACAAAGGAGATAAAATTGATTTTACCGTTCATGCCAAAGATATTGAAAAATTTAACTTGACGGAAGGCGATAAACTAAGCCAATGTGTTACCGAGGTAAGAGGTCAGCACACAAGAATCAAAAAATGCAAAAAAGTTGAGGATGCTGAGAAAAGCAAACCGAAAAAAACACCAGAGAAAAAGCCATTGCAAAACCTTATAAGTTGGCCGCTAGTTGGCTGGACAACATTAACAAATGGAACGCAAAATGAATTTGCCCGAAAAAAAAGCATTTCCGAACAAAAGATAGAATGCTTTACCGGCAAAACGCGCTTTAGAGTTACGCTCGATGTTCACACACTTGAAGTACTTCGGCCCGACAAAAATACCCGTCCTTTCAATAACATCCAAGATTTGCTTCGAATAACAGAAGACTTTGCGCAAAAATTATGGCAAGAAGAAAAGGATTTTTTTAACCTCGATATTTCAACATCAAAAAATCTTTTAGATGCTACAAAAATTATTAGCTTTTATAACGGAAAGTCACAAAAGCCATCCATGCGTATCGGTTGGGGAACAGGGTTGTTAGGAATGACCATCCTTTCCCTTTTTAATAGATCAGAACAAGTTCGGCAAGATATCAGAAATTTATCATCTCCAAGAAATGGGCAAGTGGCCCCCAAATCCCGGCGCTTTGTTATGCAGGATAAAAAACCGTACAAACCCCTCGGCTGGTGCAAACTAAATTTTATATCGGAAGAAGACAGTGGACCCGGCGACAAAAAATAAACGACTCGATATCTGCAAAAAATCTAAACTGAATCGATCGCTGATTGTCGGGGATGAGTTCTGCGATAAAGACAACGTTCGTATTGATGACCATATAAAAAACTTAGATTCGGTTGCCGAAAGTGCCTCAAATCGATCAGTGGAATATTGGACGTATTATTTTCAACACGTTTTCCCCCTTTCGTTACAACTTTTTCAGGCGGTAGCTGAATATCAATTAAACGATGGTGACCCAGAATTGGAGAAGAAGTACAATGAAGGCCATCCGTTGTTGCCAAGCCTGAGAACTGATTTCACTGAAAACAGCTATGACGTTCTTATTACGCTTGTCGGGTTTTCCCTTGAACCGTTATTGCATACCATTTGTACTATAAAACCGAAAAGTAAAATCTATCTCATTTGCACAGAAAACACCAGAAGACTTAACGGGCTCATTGCAATTGAGAGTTTTATGGAAGAGTTTATCAAAAATGGAAAATTAAAACTCAACGATAGGTCTTCTGAAAAGTTGTCAATGCCAGGATATCAAAACCCGGAAATAGAAATTATACCGAGAGAAGTGAGCGCCATTTTTTCGGAGAGTGCTATTGGCTCGATAAAAGAGATTTTGCAGGATGAGCATGGCCAAAAAGTGGCGCTGGATATTACCGGCGGCAAAAAAAGTATTCTCGCTGGCGCCTATGCCCTTGCAGCTTTTTATTCCCTGGATACCTACTATGTCGATTATGAAGAGTTTGATACCGATAAAACCAGGAAACCCGTGCCGGGTACCGAGTTTTTGAACCAGGTCTTTAACCCGTTGGAGCTCTATATTTTGCGGGAGGAGAAGGTGTTACGTGAGCTCTGGCGTTCCCAAAATTATAGCGCATGCGTTGAATTATTAGAAAAAATGAAGAACTCGCTTAAAAAAAATCAACCCCACAAAGAGCTCTTTGATTTGGGAAAAAAGCCACAGCAAATCGCTAGCCTGCTTCAGGTGGCCAGCCTTTACGCCGCCTGGGATCATTTCGAATACCAAAAGGCGAATGGTCTAAAAGGAGATTTTACTAGATATTCCGAATTTCACACAACCACTGATTACGACTCTCTTGTGCTTCTGGCCCGAGCAAAAAATAAACAAACTTTTAACAAAATTTTTCAGGATAAGTCGAATTTCAGTTTCGTCATTTCCTGGGCTGCCGATCGCATCAACAACGGAGATCGTTTTCTTAAACGGTCACAAGCCAAACTTTCGGGTGATTTTAATCCGAGCAATAATGAACTGGCCTGTTTTCGGTACTTTGGAGCGATTGAAATTTTGGCAAAAAGAATAATTCGCGATGCAGGCGTTGAAAGCGAAAGAAAAACTTTAAGACCGACGTTGAAGGCATTTAAAACATTCTTTGAAAACAGCACCACCCCTAATGAATTTAATCTAAAAAAATATGAAGACATATTTGAATTTTTGGAGTTACGCGATAATCTTTCCCATGCTTTTTTCGACTTCGATTCAGCGGAGAAAAATATAAAAAAAATCAGATGCTTTGCGTTCGGCTTGCTCAAATATTTTTCTAAAAAGAATATTCCGGAAATTGATGTTATGGCTGTGTTGAAATCACATCAATTTGCCCAACTAGATGAACAAAAGCTTAAACTTTTCAGGCCAACTGCGGACATTTGTGTAGATGAATTACCAATTTAGCCCCTATCAATAACTCGGATTTCACTATGACCAAACAAGACCTCCTAACCTACGCCGGAATGATGGCGGGCATAGTCGCGCTTTTTCAACTCGGGGAGTATATTTTCGAAAAGAACCTACCCTGGCTCTTTCGCCTGACCAGGCGAAGTTTTCGCTGGCTAAAACGACGACTCGGGCTGACCCACGTGCCAGAGGGACAGCGCTTTCTTGTGGTTAACTTCTATCACCTGCTCAAGCCGGATCATATTAAGGACATGCAGCGAATGCAGCAGTGGCCGAGCATCGAAGTCATCGACGCCAGGCTTGGCACTGTCCCGGAAAAGAAAAATTTCACACGCTATCTTCTCAACCACATTGAGAGCATCGACCTTACTGCGGAGGAATGGCAAACGGCGTGTCTGGCTGTGATTCCGGCTGGCTATGCACCTGCCTGGTCAATTATCCTCGCGGAGCTGCATGGTCGCCTCGGCTACTTTCCGGATATCGTCAGGTTCCGCCCGTCGGAATCGGGGCCAGAAAACTATGAAGTTGCTGAAATTGTGGCTCTGCGGGAAATACGGAACAAGGCTCGCGGCAAGCGTTAGCCTTCCAACTTCTACGCTCTTCGCTGCAAATTGAAGACCGCAACGAAGCATCAGAATTGAGACCTAATCAGTGGTGGGATTGAGACAAGTTTTTCCAAATCCGATTGAGATACTGAATCTTGATACGCTATCAGAATTGAGACCTAATCAGTGGTGGGATTGAGACGAAGTTGAATAAGTATTGGCAGCCGTGCGTTTCAGGATCAGAAGTGAGACCTAATCAGCGGTGGGATTGAGACATTGTAATTGTACCTGCTCCATTTGTGACTGTGATATTTATCAGAAGTGAGACCTAATCAGTGGTGGGATTGAGACTGGGAAGTAATTGTAATCCAGGTATTATTGTTTGTCTATCAGAATTGAGACCTAATCAGTGGTGGGATTGAGACATCTCTCTTAGTGTGTTGTTCGTGTTGAAGTACATTTTATATCAGAAATGAGACCTAATCAGTGGTGGGATTGAGACCGTCGACCCGGTGAAGCATTTCGATGCCGCCGAAGAACAATCAGAAGTGAGACCTAATCAGTGGTGGGATTGAGACGATACAGCAGGCCGGTCTCTTAGCTCGTATTCTATGATTGTATCAGAAGTGAGACCTAATGAGTGGTGGGATTGAGACTAGAAGGTTTGTTGTTTATCTTCGGTCAAATTTTGACGGAAGATCAGAAATGAGACCTAATCAGCGGTGGGGTTGAGCCTGCAATTTTGCATATAGTTGTTTGCGAAAACTTGCTAATTGACTCTCGATTGAAAATTGTTTGTCCGTCCCTGTTCTTTGAAAATTTCTTTCCAAAAGTACGTGCTTATTTCCTACGACATCAGTAATGACAACGTCCGGACGCGTTTAGCCAAGCGCCTTAAGGACTTCGGCAGACGCGCCCAGTTTTCGGTATTTGAAGCGGAAATCACCCCGGTTGAAATGACCAGGCTTAAACGATCGCTTGCCGGCGTAAAATTGGGTGAGCATGACAGCATAAGACTTTACACGCTCTGCAAGAGCTGCACGGGTAAAGTTGAGATTTGGGGATGTGGGGAAATTGCTGAAGATCCTGATTATTTGATCATCTAGACTTGAAACGCTAAGCGAAAACATCATTTTGGAACGCGGCAAAGACCGGG
>Ga0114931_10010557_pt1 | contig 10990 bp, 9 predicted proteins | sample 2SBtaG_FD_89579 | JGI IMG/M metagenome (GOLD analysis project Ga0114931, IMG submission 89579) | Deep subsurface microbial communities from Kolumbo volcano to uncover new lineages of life (NeLLi) - 2SBTROV14_V59a metaG | ecosystem: Environmental > Aquatic > Marine > Volcanic | place: Kolumbo...
GCCTGTTCTTCGTGGCCGGCGGCGAGGGGCTGCTCGCCTACGGCGCCAACCCCTACGGCTGGAGCGTCGACGCCACCGCCGGCTTCGACCTCGTGGACGGCCTGTACGTCTCCGTGGGCTTCGAGATGCTGCGCCGGCAGATCGACCTCATCGGGTCGCAGTCCAGCACCGTGCGCGGGCAGCTCACCGACGCCCTCGCCCTCGGGCGTGCGAGCCTGGGCTGGTCTTTCTAGCCGACCCCGATGAAACGCCCGACGCCGGGCGCTCGGAGGCCGTCAGGCGGTGGCTTCGTTCAGGCGGACGCGCCACTCGGCGTCGCCGCCGGAGCGGTCCATCACCACGATCCCGAGGCCGGTGAGCTCTTCGCGGATCGCGTTGGCGCTCGCCCAGTCCTTGGTGGAGCGCGCCGTCGCCCGGTCGGCGATCAGGGCCTCGACCCGGTCGCGGGGGACGCCCATGGCCGCGAGTCGCTTGTCCTTCACCTCCTCCTGGAAGGCGGCGGAGTCGAGCGTCAACAGGGCAAAGGTGTGCTCGAGGACGGCGAGCGCCTCCAGGGCCGGTGCGACGACAGGGCCGCCGCGCTTGCGGGCCTTCTTGTGGTTGGCGAAGCGGTTGATCGCCCGCGCCAGCTCGAAGGCGTGGCCCAGCGCCTGGGCGGTGTTGAAGTCGTCGTCCATCGCCGCGTGGAACCGGTCGGAGAAGGCGCGCCCGAGGTCGTACACCGTGCGGGCGTCGATCCCCAACGAGGCGATCACCTCGGCCGGGTCCTCGTGGCCGCCCATCTGCTGGGCGATCTCGCGGGCTTCGTACAGGCGGGCGAGCTTGGCCAGGGCGTCGGGGAGGGCCTCCTCGTTCCACGGCAGCGGCGAGCGGTAGTGATCCTGCAGGTAGTACAGGCGCAGCGCCTCGGCGGGGAACAGCTTCAGGAGGTCCTGGATGTCGACCACGTTGCCGAGGCTCTTGCCCATCTTCTGGCCGCTCTTCATCGTGAGCAGGCCGTTGTGCATCCAGTAGCGGGCGAAGGGCGCGTGGCCGGTGCCGCACTCGGACTGGGCGATCTCGTTCTCGTGGTGCGGGAACACGAGGTCGAGCCCGCCGCCGTGGATGTCGATGCGATCGCCGAGCTGGTCGCGCGCCATCGCTGAGCACTCGATGTGCCAGCCCGGACGCCCCTGGCCCCATGGGCTGTCCCAGGAGGGCTCCCCCTCCTTGGCGGCCTTCCACAGGGCGAAGTCGGCCGCGTTGCGCTTGGCGCCGACATCGGCCGAGCGCAGCTCCTCGACCCGCTGGCCGGATAGCTTGCCGTACTCCGAGTCGGTCGCGACCGAGAACCACACCGAGCCGTCGGACACATAGGCGTGGCCGCGCTGCACGAGGTGCTCGATCAGGTCGACGATCGCCGGGATCGAGCTGGTGACCTGGGGCTCGGCGTCGGGGCGGAGCAAGCCCAGGGCGTCGGCGTCGCGGCGGAAGGCGTCGATGAACCGGGCGGACAGGGCGAGCGGATCCTCCCCGAGCTCGGCGGCCCGGCGGATGATCTTGTCGTCGACGTCGGTGAAGTTGCGGACGAAGGTGACGTCCCACTCGCGGTGGCGCAGGTAGCGCACCACCACGTCGAACACGACCATCGCGCGGGCGTGCCCGATGTGGGCGTTGTCGTACACGGTCATGCCGCAGACGTAGAGCTTGACCCTCCCCGGCTCGATCGGCTCGAAGGCTTCGACCTCGCGGGTGAGGGTGTTGTACAGGCGGAAAGGCGCGGGCACGGTGGACCTACTTCTTCTTTTTCTTCTTGGAGGCCTTCTCGGCGCCCTTCTGGTCGGCGAAGATCTCCTCGATCTCGGCCTTGATCTTCTCCTCGTCCATGTCCTTGGCCACGGACAGCTCCTGGACGATCAGCCCGTGGGCCTGGTCGTACATCTTGCGCTCGCCGAAGGACAGCGTCTTGCCCTGGCGGAGGAGCGCGAGGTCGCGCAGCACCGCGGCGACCTCGAGGGGATCACCGGTCTTGATCTTCGACATGTACTCGCGGTAGCGACGGTTCCACGTCTGCTTGTCCGTCGGGGTGTCGCGATCGCGGAGGATCTCGTACACGCGAACGACCGCGTCGTGGGGGATCACGTCGCGGATCCCGTTCGCGTCGGCCTGGTCCACCGGAGTGGTGTAGGTCGCCCCGTTGTCGAGGATCTTGATCTCGTAGACCTGGTAGGTGGTGTCTTCGAGGGTGAGATCCTTGATCTCGCGGACGACACCGACCCCGAGCGCGGGGACCACGCACTTGTCACCGACTGCGAACGCCATTCAGGCTCCTGGGGGCTCGTGACTGTACGGGCCGGTAGCAGCGGCCAGCGGCGGGGCCGGCATCAGCCCGAAAGAAGGACAGATTGAGAGACGGAGGAACATAGTGCGTTGGAGCGCTTCGATCAAACGATGATAATCAAGGTTTAAAGGGGATAGTCTGTGTGGGGTATCCAAGGGGTCGTCCGAGAGGCTCTCGGAGAGGGCCTCGCGCCGGCCGCCGGGGCGGCCGCGGCGGGGGTCGTGCTCATGGCGGTGGCGCACGGCGTGGGGCTGCTCCAGCAGGCCGATCTGGTGCTGGATCTGCCAACCTGGAGCCGGGTGACGGCGCTGTCGGTGGCGTGGACCGCCCAGGTGTGGATCCCGATCGGGTGCCTGGTCGGCGCACTCGCCCCGCTCGTCCGCTGGCGGCGCCAGGGCGGGTGGATCGGGCTCCGGGCCCTCGGGTTCCGGGGGGCGGCGCTGGTGCCGGCAGCGCTCGCCTGGGGGCTGATCGGGGCCGGGGCGACCGGGGTCGCGACCCACGTGGTCGAGCCCGCCGCCCGCCGCGCGGCGCAGCGGATCCTCGCGGATCCGGGCTCCCGGGTCGTGCTCGCGCCGGGGCGCACCGGGGTCATCGGCCCCCTCGTCGTGCGTCCAGCAGCCGTGCAGGGGGGCGAGGCCCGCGAGGTGTTCTTCGCCCTCGGCGACATGGTGGGCACTGCCGCCTCCCTGCACCGGGCCCGGGGGCCACACGGCCCGGTGCTCGTCGCGGACGGCGGGGTGGCCGCGGGTCTCGGCCCGGTGCCCTGGCAGCTCTCCTTTCGGCGGTGGGCGCTTCCAGTCGACCCGCCGGCGGTGCGCATCGAGCTCGACGAGCGCACCACCCCGGACCTCGCCGCGGCGGCGCGTCGCACCGAGGCGGCGGGACGCGACGCGGCGGGCGAGTGGGTGGTGTGGTGGCGCCGGTGGCTCCACCCGCTCGCCGTGCTGTGGATGCCGCTGTGCCTGCTGCCCCTCGGGGCGCGGCGCGGGACGGCCTGGCGCGCGGGCGCCGTGGCGGTCGGCTACCTGGTCGCGGTGCGCCTGGGCGACCACCTCGCCACGGTGATCGGCGCGCTGCCCGCCGCGCTCCTGGGGCCGCTGTGGATCGGGCTGGCAGGCGCGTGGGCCTGGGCCCGCTGGAGGGACCGGTGAGGCCCGAGCGTCGGCTGCTGCTCGACGTGTTCCTCCTGGGGGCCGGGGTCCTGCTCGCCCTGGCTGCGGTGATCGCTCTCGTGGACGGCGTCGAGCAGGCCCGTGCCCTCGCGATCGGCCAGGTCGGGTGGCTCGGTTGGTGGGACGCGGTGGCCGCGCGGATCCCCGAAGACCTGGCCCGCGTGGCCCCGGTGGCGGCGGGGCTCGCCGGCGCCCTCGCCGGCCGGCGCTGGCTGGCTACCGGCGCCGCCACGGCCCTGTCGGCCCTCGGACGCTCTCCGGCGCGCCTGGTCGCGGGGGCGGGGGCGGGGGGCCTGCTGGTCGCGGCGCTCGCGGGCGGGCTCCGCGAGGCCGCCGCGCCCTGGGCCGCCGGACGGGCTGCGGCGGACGGTGCGTGGATCGTGGCGCCCGCGAGCGATGGCACCCTCTACCTGCGAGCGGCCCACCTCGCGGGGAGGACCGCGGTGGACGTCACCGCGGTCGTACAGTCCGGGGATGGGCTCGCCGTGGGGCACGCGCCGCGCCTGCGCTGGGACGGCCGGGGCTGGGGCGCGGCACCGGCCGGGTGGCAGGGGAGCGTGCCCGCGCTCCCCGACCCGGCCACCTGGCGCCGCCGGGCGGTGGGGGTCGGAGCGCGTACCTCGCTGGCGGGGCTGTGGGCCGCGCCCTCCGGACCGGCGCGGCGGGCCTGGCTCTGGGTGCGGGTGGCCCTCCTCCTCGGGGGGGCCTTCCTCGCGGCGAGCGGGCTGGGCTGGGGCCTGCGCGCGCCCGGCACCGCGGTACCTGGCACCCTCGGCCTCGGCCTGCTGTGGAGCTTCGGGGCCGGGGGCGCCTCCGCGGTGGCGGCTCGGGGGGGATGGTCCCCCGACGGAGCCGCCCTGGCCGTGCTCGGAAGCGCGGCGCTCGCCGCCGTCGTCGCCTCAGTGGCCCTCGAGCGGGGCGGGCTCGTCCGGGCTGCCGCCGTCGACGAGCAGGTAGGCTGACAGGCGCTCGGCCCCCGCTTGGCGGCTGGCCTTGTCGTCCTTGGTGAACGCGCCGGTGCTCCAGGGGGCCACGACGTAGCGGCCGGGCTTCAGGGTCAGGCGGATCACCCGCTGGCCCTGGGCCACCGTCTCCTCGTCGCGCTGGGGGCGCACGGTGTCGACGGTCACCCAGCCGCGGCCCTGGCGCTTCAGGTGGCGGGCACACCCCTCGTTGTCGAGGCGGAAGACCTCGAGGTCGCCGGCGTCGCGGGCGTAGAGCACCACCTCGTCGGTGACCGGGGTCCCGCCGGCCTCGGAGGGGAGGAGGCAGGTCGAGCGGCGGGGCGGATCGGCGTGGAGGTCGTTCCGGCGCTCGAGGAGCACGGGGGCCGGCGTCTTCCAGGTGGCGCCGTGGAGCACGTACAGCCCGGGCGAGTCGGGGATCGGCAGGAGCGCGATGTCGCCGAGGGGGTAGGCCCGCTTCTCGGTGGCCTGCACGGAGAGGCTCTTGGACACGTAGCCCTCCTGCATCACCGCGACGTGCAGGTCGCCCGGGGTGCAGGGCAGCGAGAAGTGCCCCTCGGCGTCGGTCTTGCCGTGGCACAGGGCGCCGACGACCGCGACGCGCGCGTCGGGCAGCGGGTCGCCGGTGGGGCCGGTGACGGTGCCCTCGAGGGTCATGCGCTGGCAGCCCGCCAGCAGGGTGATCGCGAGCCATCCGACGAGGCGTGCAGGGGACATCGCGCCCTCCTCGTGCAGTGCCTGCAGGCGGGATACCATGCCGCTCCGTGCCCTCCAAGGGCGGATCTCGGAGGAGTCCATGCGTAGCCTGTTGATCGTGGCGTTGTTGCTCGGTGGTTGTGGTGGCCAGAGCGGCCAGGAGCCGGCGAAGACCGCGTCGTCGCCCGCGCCGGTGACCGCCCCCCCCGTCCAGAGCGCCCACCAGCGCGCGGTCACGAAGGCGGACGAGACCCTCGGCATCAAGCCCGGCGAGAAGCTCGCCGCCACGATCCACACCAGCATGGGCGACATCCACTGCGACCTGTGGCCCGACAAGGCGCCGGTGACCGTCACGAACTTCGTGCAGCTGGCCGAGGGCACCAAGCCGTGGACCGACCCGACATCCGGCGACCAGCGCACCGATTCGCTGTACGACGGCACCGTGTTCCACCGGGTCATCGACGGGTTCATGATCCAGGGCGGCGACCCGACCGGCACCGGCCGCGGCGGACCCGGCTACCGGTTCGACGACGAGATCGCCCCTGACGTGCACTTCGACCAGCCGGGCATCCTCGCGATGGCGAACGCGGGCCCGAACACCAACGGGAGCCAGTTCTTCATCACCGACTCGGAGCCGCGCTGGCTGGACGGCCACTACAACATCTTCGGCAAGTGCGACCTGCCGGTGGTCCAGAAGATCATCTCCCAGCCCAAGAAGCCGGTCTCGCGGGGCAAGCCGTCCGAGCCGGTGAACGCGGTGAAGATCGTCCACATCGACATCCAGCGAGGCTGACCGACGGTCCGGGTCTTGTCGGGGGGCACGGCGACTGCTACCGTGCCTCGCCCGTCCGAGAGGTCCCCGATGCGCCGACTCAGCCTGATCACCGCCCTGCTGCTCGCCTCCACCGCCTGCCAGACGAATGGCGTCACGATGGTCGGGGGCTCGGTGCCGTGCGACCTGACCTTGGACAAGCTCGACAACACGACCTGGGTGGAGCTCGACCCGACCGACGGCACCGCCGACGTCCCCAACCCGCAGGCCCGCGGCCACTTCTACCAGGACGGGGACACCCTGAAGCTGAAGTACTCGGTCAAGGCGCTCGGCGACGTCTACGACTACACCTGCAAGAAGAAGAAGGATCAGCTCGCCTGCTTCCAGGACATCGACCAGGCCAACGCCGAGGCGGCCTGCCGCGCCTTCGAGGCCGACGAGCCGGGCTCCTGCTCGATGGAGCGCCTCAAGGACCTCCTCGGCGAGTCCCTGGACGAGAAGACCCTGCACGACGCGCGCAAGGCCGCCATGAAGGAGGCGGACGCCGCCGAGAAGGCCGGCAACTGGAAGACCTTCGCCGCCCGCAACGACAACGTGGGCAACAAGATCCAGGGCCGCGTCTACGTGCACCTCGACAGCAAGAAGTGCCGCCTGCGGTTCAGCGACATGTTCCTCGGGATCTACCAGGGTCGCTCCTTCGAGGACTCGAACGTCGTGGGCACCAACCCCTTCGTGAAGGCCAAGGGGCAGCTGCTGTTCGAGAACTGCGACGACGGCCACAGCCTGGTCGATCTCTCCAGCGCCGATCGGCCCAAGGCCGACGACATCCCCGCCGAGCGGGCCCACGATCTGAACAGCGAGGTCTTCTACCAGTACTACGGGGACAAGTCGGTCGACGCCGAGAAGGACTGCACCTACTCGATGGACGTCTGGGCCCAGTGGAAGCCGGTCCAGAAGGACGTCGAGGCCCCGATCGTCGACGGCAAGGTCGACTGGCACTCGAGCTTCAAGTGGACGGACCCGGCCCCGCTGAAGCTGGTCAACCCCTACGACCCGCGCGGGATCTACACGGTCGTCCGCTACGAGAAGTGCGGCGACGGCAAGCGCGAGAAGATCGACACGGTGTGCAACGCCACCAAGGTCACGGTGCCGGGCGAGAAGAAGACCGGAAACTGATCCGGGCTCCGCGCTCCGGGCGGCGGAGCCGGTTGCCCTCGGCGCCGACTGAACGTATGTTCACCACATGTACGCCGAGCTGCTCGCGCGCTCCAACTTCTCCCTGCTCGAGGGAGCGTCCCACCCCGAGGAGCTGATCCGGGCGGCGGCCCTCGCGGGGGTGAGTCACCTCGGGATCGCCGACCGCGACGGGGTGTACGGGCTCGTCCGGGCGTACAAGGCGGCGCGCGAGGCCGGGGTGCGCCTCGTGTGCGGCGCCACGATCACGGTGCGCGGGCGGCCACCGCTGGTGCTCCTCGCCGAGACCGGGGAGGGCTGGGCGCACCTGTGTCGGGTGCTCGTCGAGGGGCACAAGAACGCCGAGAAGGGGCGCGCCGAGGTCGACGTGGACCGTGTCGCGGCCCGCGCGGGCGGCCTGATCGCGCTCCTCCGCCACGGCTGGGAGGTCGAGCAGGCGGCGGTGCTCCGCGAGGCCTTCGGGGAGCGCCTCGCGGTCGCCTGGACGCGCCGCATGGGCCCCGGTGACCGGGCGCGGGGGCGCCACGCCGACGCCCTCGCCCGCGCTCTGGACGTGTCGGTGGTGGCGAGCAACGAGCCCCTGTTCCACGAGCCCGGCCGGCAGCGCCTGGCCGACGCGCTCACCTGCATCCGCCGGCGCACCACCCTGGCCGAGGCGGGCCACGCCCTGCTCGCCAACGCCGAGCGCCACGTGTTGTCCGAGGAGGCGTTCCGCACGCGATTCGCCGAGCGGCCCGACGCGGTGCGCGCGGCGATCGAGGTGGCGGAGCGGTGCGCCTTCTCGCTGGACTCCCTGCGCTACCAGTACCCGCACGAGGTGGTCCCCGAGGGGTGGACGCCGCTGGCCTGGCTCGCGGAGCTGGTCGACCGCGGCTTGGCGCGCCGCTACCCGCACGGCGTTCCGCCCGAGGTCCGCGCCCAGTGCGACCACGAGCTTCGGGTCATCGAGGAGATGGACTTCCCCTCCTATTTCCTCACGGTCCACGACATCGTCCGCTTCGCGCGGGAGCGCGAGATCCTCTGCCAGGGCCGCGGCTCGGCGGCCAACTCGGCGGTGTGCTACGCGCTCGGGATCACCGCGGTCGACCCGTCCCGCTCCACCCTCCTCTTCGAGCGGTTCATCAGCAAGGAGCGCGGCGAGCCGCCCGACATCGACGTCGACTTCGAGCACGAGCGGCGCGAGGAGGTCATCCAGTACATCTACGAGCGCTACGGGCGCGACCGCGCCGCGCTGGTCGACGAGGTGATCACCTACCGCCGGCGCTCGGCGATTCGGGACGTGGGCAAGGCCTTCGGGTTGTCGCTCGATCAGGTCGACCGGCTCGCCAAGGCCACCGACCGGTGGTCCGCCGGCGACACCGCCGACGAGGACGCCCTGGTCCGCGAGGCGGGCCTCGACCCGACCGACCGCGCCGTCGCGCTCACCATGGACACCGCCGATGATCTGGCCGGGTTTCCGCGCCACCTGTCCCAGCACGTAGGTGGGTTCACGATCACCGAGACCCCGCTCGTCGATCTCGTGCCCGTCGAGGACGCGAGCATGCCCGACCGCTCGGTCATCCAGTGGGACAAAGACGACATCGACGTCCTGAACTTCGTGAAGGTCGACGTGCTCGCGCTGGGGATCCTGACCTGCATCCGCCGATGCTTCGACCTCGTGCACGGGTACACCGGCACCCGGTGGACGCTGGCCACCGTGCCCCCCGAGGACACCGCGGTCTACGACATGTTCTGTCGGGCCGACACCGTCGGCGTATTCCAGATCGAGAGCCGCGCGCAGCAGTCGATGCTCCCACGCCTGCGGCCACGGTGCTTCTACGATCTGGTGGTCGAGGTCGCGATCGTGCGCCCGGGGCCGATCCAGGGTGGAATGATCCACCCCTACCTCGCGCGGCGCAGCGGTCAGGAGCCGGTGACCTACGCACACCCCGATCTCGAGCCGATCCTCGAGCGCACCCTGGGCGTGCCGCTGTTCCAGGAGCAGGTCATGGCGATGGCCGCGGCGGTCGGCGGGTTCACCGCAGGGCAGGCCGATCAGCTCCGCCGCGCGATGGGTGCCTGGCGCAAGCGGGGGCGCCTCGACGTCATCGGACGCCGGCTGGTGCAGGGGATGATCGACCGGGGCATCCCCTCCGAGTACGCGGAGCGCATCTTCCAGCAGATCCTCGGGTTCGGCGAGTACGGGTTTCCCGAGTCCCACGCCGCGAGCTTCGCGCTGCTCGTCTACGTGTCGGGCTGGCTCAAGTGCCACCACCCGGCGGCCTTCGCGGCGGCGCTGATCAACAGCCAGCCCATGGGCTTCTACAGCCCGCGCGCCATCGTCGCCGACGCCCAGCGGCACGGGGTCGAGGTGCGGGCGGTGAGCGTGGTGCACAGCGACTGGGACTGCACCGTGGAGCGCGGCGAGAACGGCGTCGCCGCGATCCGCCTGGGCCTGCGCCTCGTCCGGGGCTTCGGCGAGGAGGACGGTCGTGCCGTCGAGCGCGTCCGGGCCGAGGCCCCGGTGCGCGATCTGCCCGATCTCGCCCGCCGCACCCGGCTCGCTCGCGGGAAGCTCCAGGCGCTCGCGGACGCCGACGCCCTGCGCGACCTGGACCTCGACCGCCGCCGGGCGGTGTGGGAGATCCAGGGCCTGTGGACGGGGCTGCCGTTGTTCGCGGGACTGAGCCGCCGCGAGCCAGAGCCCGATCTCCCGGTGGAGACCCCCTTCGAGGGTCTGAGGGCGGACTACCGGGCCGTCGGGCTGTCGGTCGGGAGCCACCCGGTGGCCTTCTTCCGCGAGGGGCTGCAGGCCCGGGGCGTGCGCCGCCTCGCCGACCTGGCCGCCTTGCCCACGGGCACGTCCGTCCGGATCGCCGGGCTCGTCGCCAACCGGCAGCGGCCGGGCACCGCCAACGGGGTGGTGTTCATGACCCTCGAGGACGAGACGGCGATGGCCAATCTCGTCGTGTGGCCCCGCACCTGGCAGCGCTTCCGGAAGCTGGCCCGGAACACGAGCGTGCTCGGTGTCGACGGGCGCCTGCAGCGCCAGGACGACGCCGTCAGCGTGCTCGTCGACACCTTCTGGCCCGTCGAGGACGAGCCGAGCCTGGAGGTTCCCTCGCGTGATTTCCGATGACCGCCGCTCCCGCATGGTCGAACCTTTGACGGGAGAACGGTTGAGGGTCTCCACATGCGAGATATAATGCTGGTCGTTTTCACGCTGTCGATCGGGCGGCGGAGGAAGGAGAAGTCGATGGTTCGCGTGATGCTCGGGTTCGGCCTGGTCATGGCCCTCGCTGGTTGCAAGGGCTCCGAGACCATTCCAAGCTCCTCTTCGACCGATCCCACCGCCGAGTTCAACATCTTGACGCCCGATGTCGACACCGGCTGGCCGGCGACCTCGCACGACACGGGGACCACCGACACCGCAACGGACACGGGGACCGACACCGCGACGGACACGGGGACCACCGACACTGCGGATACGGGGATCACCGACACTGCGGACACGGGGACCGATACGGGCGCCTGATCGGACCTTCTCGGGAGTCGGAGGTCGGCTCTGCGCCGGCCCGGACCGTCCACAGACCCTCCCCAGACACGTTTTTTTTCAGGACGGGCCAAGGCGGGGAACCCGGTCTTCGCGGGATCGGGGCCCAGCGCTGGTCCACAAGTGAGCGAGATCGAAAACCCGCCCGAAAGGCGGGTTTTCGTGGTACTGGGTGGAATCTTTCCACAGGTTCGACATCACGTAGAGCTTCCGAGAGTCGCGGAACAACCTATGGAAAATCATGTTGACCCCTCGATCTCGGTGCGGTACCAAGGGGATGCCGGATGCGTCATCCGGTACCCCCCCCCCCCCCCCCCCCCCCCCCCCCCCCCCCCC
>Ga0114931_10010558_pt1 | contig 10989 bp, 6 predicted proteins | sample 2SBtaG_FD_89579 | JGI IMG/M metagenome (GOLD analysis project Ga0114931, IMG submission 89579) | Deep subsurface microbial communities from Kolumbo volcano to uncover new lineages of life (NeLLi) - 2SBTROV14_V59a metaG | ecosystem: Environmental > Aquatic > Marine > Volcanic | place: Kolumbo...
CCCATCGCCAAAGACCCACCCATCGCCAAAGACAACGTCCCGCAAAGCCCAAAAGATTGGCAGATCGCCCCTTCGGCGATTGATTTCGTCGAGCCGCTTCTCGCCAGCTTAACGACCCTGGCGGCACTGCTGCAGCGTCCCATCTCCGCTGAGGCGCTGAAGGCCGGCTTGCCGGAGGGAGGTCAGAGCTTGAGCCCGGAGATGGCGGTTCGCGCCGCCGAGCGCGCTGGCCTGGACGCGCGTATCACCCGGCGGCCTAAACTGAGTCAAATCCTGCCCGTCACCCTGCCCTGCATCCTCCTGCTCAAAGGAGCGAATGCTTGTGTACTGCTGCGTTATCTTGAGGACGGCCAAGCCGAAATCGTTCTGCCGGAAGGCGGCAGCGCCAAAAAAGTCATCGATCAGGCCGAGTTGGAAGCGCAGTACACCGGCTACGCGATTTTTGCCCGGCCGGAATACAAATTCGACCAGCGCGTCACGGATATCCGACTCAGCCAGCCCCGCTCATGGTTCTGGGGCACCTTGACCATGTTCTGGCCTATTTACAGCCATGTCCTGCTCGCCTCGGTCCTGATCAACAGCTTCGCCTTGGCGAGCCCGCTGTTCATTATGAACGTCTACGACCGCGTGGTGCCAAACAACGCGCTCGAGACCCTTTGGGTGCTCGCGCTCGGTGTCACCATTGTCTTCGTCTTCGAGTTCGTCATGCGCAATGTCCGCACCTACTTCGTCGACGTAGCGGGCAAGAACGCGGATGTCATCATCGCCAGCCGCCTTCTCGAGCAGCTCATGTCCATGAAGCTAGCGAGCAAGGGGCCCTCCACCGGCGCCATGGCCAACAACCTGCGCGAGTTTGAATCGCTGCGCGAGTTCTTTACCTCCGGCACCGTGGTCGCCCTGGTCGATCTGCCGTTCATTCTTCTTTTCCTATCTGTTATCTGGCTGGTCGCCGGCCCCGTCGCCTTCATTCCCCTGCTGGCCGTGCCAACCGTAATCCTCGTTGGCGCGGTGCTGCAAATCCCGCTACGCCGGGTGATCGAGAAGACCCACCGCTAAGCAATGCAGAAGCACGCCTTGTTGGTCGAGACCATCGACGGGCTTGAAACCATCAAGGCCACGGCGGCCGAAGGCCGGGTGCAGCGCGCCTGGGAACGCTTCGTCGGCTTGACCGCTGAATCGTCTGGTAAGGCGCGCTTCCTGTCCGGCCTGGCGACGACATTCGCGCAAGTATCGATCCAGCTCGTGACCGTCGCCGTGGTGGTCTATGGCGTGCATTTGATCGGCGCCGGAGAGATCACCATGGGCGCGCTGGTGGCGGCAACCATTCTGACCGGCCGTGCCTTGGCACCCTTGGGATCGATCGCCGCCATGCTCACGCGCCTGCAACAATCGCGGGTCGCCTTGGCGTCTCTCGATGCGATCATGAAGGCGCCCGTCGAACGGCCGACGGACAAAACCTTCCTGCATCGCCCCCGGCTCAGCGGCCAGATCGAGATGCAAAAGATCGCCTTTAAGTATCCGGGGCAGGAAAGACCGGCCCTCGACGGCGTTTCTTTCAAGATTAAGCCCGGCGAGAAGATCGGCATCCTCGGCCGCATCGGTTCCGGCAAGAGTACCATCGCGCGGCTGCTGATCGGCCTTTACGATCCGGCGGAAGGTGCCGTGCTCATGGACGGCACCGACATTCGCCAGATCGACCCGGCGGATTTGCGGCGCAATGTCGGGTACGTATCGCAGGACAACTATCTTTTCTTCGGCTCGGTCCGCGACAACATCGCCTTTGGCGCCCCGCACGTGGACGATCAGGCGGTTCTGCGCGCCGCCCAAGTTGCCGGCGTCGGCGAATTTTTGCGCACCCATCCGCACGGGTTCGATTTGCAGGTGGGCGAGCGTGGCATGGCTCTCTCCGGCGGCCAACGGCAGGCCATCGTCATCGCCCGTGCCCTGCTGCTCGATCCACCGATGCTCTTGATGGACGAGCCGACCAGCAACATGGACAACTCGACAGAGGCGGTGTTCAAGCGCCGGCTGGAGCAAATCCTACCGGGCAAGACGCTTCTCCTGGTCACCCACCGCAGCTCGCTGCTCACGCTGGTCGATCGCCTCATTATCATTGACAGTGGTAGGGTTGTCGCGGACGGACCCAAGGAAGACGTGCTCAATGCCCTAAAGCAGGGTCAGATTCGCGCCTCTAAAACGTAAGGGCCGGAATAGAAGCTCATGGCTAGCCGTAGCGAAGACCTTCACTTCATGCCGGATGTGCATGCCGCCGCCCGCCGGCGCGGGCATGGCTTCGCCTATGTTCTGACTCTGTTGACGCTGCTGTTCTTCGCCACATTCGTTATCTGGGCGAACTACGCGGTGTTGGACGAAGTCACCCGGGGCGAAGGACGGATCGTGCCGTCCAGAAAAACCCAGATCATCCAAAATCTGGAAGGCGGGATTCTGGCCGAAATCCTGGTGCGTGAAGGCGATATCGTGGAGCGCGGCAGTGTATTGCTGCGCATCGACAACACGGCGGCGCAGGCAAATTTTCGCGACCTGCAAACCCGGTACTACACGTTATTGGCCACCCTTCAACGCCTGGAGGCCGAACAAGAAGGCGGTGAGTTGACATTCTCCGACGAAATCTTGCAAGACGCGCCGAGGGCCGGCGCCGATCAGAAGGCCCTGTTCCAGGCGCGCAGCCAACAACTCAAGGCGCAAATCTCCGTACTCGAGGCTCAGGCCTCGCAACGCAAGCAGGAGATCGATGAGGCGGCCAGCCGCAGCAAGCAGCTGAAGCATAGCCTACAGTTAGCGCGTGAGGAGCTCTCGATTACCACACCCCTCGTACGCAATGGCGTCGTGCCGCGTATCGATTTGCTGCGCATCGAGCGCCAGGTCGCCGATCTCGAAGGAGAGTTGAATACCGTCCAGCTCAGCATTCCCCGTCTTAAGTCCGCGGCAAAAGAGGCCACCCAGCGCATCCTGCAGGCCCAGATGGCCACCAAGGCAGAAGCGTCGGACGAACTCAACAAGGTGCGCGCCGAGTTCAAATCGGTGCGCGAGACCCTTTCCGCCGGCGAGGACCGGGTTACCCGCACCGAGGTCCGCTCGCCGGTCCGCGGCACAGTCAAGGATATCAAGGTCAACACCGTGGGTGGGGTGATCCGTCCCGGTCAGGACATCATCGAGATCGTACCGCTCGATGACAGCCTGTTGGTGGAAGCGCGAATCCGCCCGAAAGACATAGCTTTCCTGCGCCCGGGACAGGACTCCATGATCAAGGTGGCGGCCTATGATTTCTCGATCTACGGCGGGCTGAAAAGCACGCTGGAGCGGATTAGTGCCGATACCATCCGTGACGATGAAGGGAAAAGCTTCTACCGAGTTTACCTACGCACCGAGCGTAATACGATCAGCCATCAGGGCAACGAGCTGCCTATCATCCCCGGCATGACCGCGACGGTTGAAATTCTGACCGGCAAGAAGACGGTCCTCGACTATATTTTGAAGCCCATCCTGAAGGCACGCCAACGCGCCCTACGCGAGCGTTAATCAACGCGCGGCTAAACCGGTTCTATCCCAAAAAGAGCATATAAGTTAACCGCCGTTAACTGTCTAAGCTGTTGTTTTTTATTATTTTTTTGCTCGCCCGTAAACCAAAACCCTAAACACTCCATTAACGCGAAACGGCGACTCTGTAGGAGTCGCGAACCCGGCTGTGTGCCGGGTGGATAGTGCTATTTGGGAGCAAATCGACTTGAACCGGCGCCGCTTTCTAGCCGCCTCCATAGCTCTATTGGCCACCACCGTCACCAGCCCCTCGGGGGTAAGCGCGGCGGCCGAGAGGAAGACGCTTGCCGATCTGGTCCGCGCCAGTCAGAGCGCACGCCTAACCGCGCCCGAGGGCACCGCTGTGTTCGGTTCCGTCGAAGTGCGCTCGAACTCCCTCAAGGGCCTGCCACAATGGACCCGGGTTCTGGCCATCATGCGGGCTGAACAGCCCACCTTCGACCGGTGCGTCGAGGACGGTGCCAACTGCGCCACCCCGGTGCTCAAGAATTGGCGCGAGGTCATCAGATCGGCAAAGGGCCGCAGCCGGCGCGACAAGTTGAAGACGGTTAACGAATTCTTTAACCGCTGGCCATACAAGCTTGATACCGAGGTCTATGGCCTCAGCGAGTATTGGGCGACACCGCGGGAATTCATGACCCGTTCGGGAGACTGCGAGGACTTCGCGATCGCTAAATATTTCGCGCTGAGGAAACTAGGCTTTAGTAACGATGAGATGCGAATTGTTATCCTCTGGGACGATATCCGCGGTATCGGCCACGCGATCCTGGCGATTTACGAGGCGAACGATATTTTAGTGCTTGATAGCTTATCGAATCTCATTCTATCTCATTCACGGTATAAGCAATATAAGCCGCAATACTCCATGAACGAAACTACGCGGTGGGCCCACATCGGCGGCTTTAAGAAGCTAAACACTCAGCCGTATCAGGGGCTAGCCTCGAAAAACTGAGACCAGAGTATCCCCGGCCATGGCCAGTTCCGGCGACGCGGCGGCATCCGATATCATATCCGCTGATATAGACCCTAAGAAATATCGACCGAACGCCTCGCGCGCGCTAACCCGTGGTGCGTGGGTGATCACGATCGTGGTGGTGATCGCCATGGTCGTGCCCTTCATCGCCGTCCAGCGACAGCGAAGCGAGGTGGTGGCTGGGATCGAGCGCCGACTGCAAATTCTGGCCGATGGCCGCGGGGATGTCGTCGCGACCTGGCTGGACGGTATGACGCGGCCGGCGGACCGGGTGGTCGACAGCGAGCTGTTTCGCCTGTTCGCCACCGAATTGGACTTATCCGGCGGCGATATTTCGGACTTGGTTACCCGCGATCAAGCCGCGCCGCCAGAAGAGCCCGCTCCCTCGGGCATGGGCGTACCCCTGGCGGCGCAACTGCCGTTCATGCAGCAGGTGCTGTCGGATTTCATCAAGAATGCCGACTTCCTAGCCGGCTACGTGATCGGGCGCAACGGCATCGCTTATGTCACCAGCGCCGGCGCCGATACCATAACAGCGGCACAACAGGCGATTTCCGCCGAAGTCTTCGAGGCCGGTGTGCTGCGCTATGGCCCCGCCCGTGCTTCCGCCACAGGACTAGTCCTGGACGTCTATGCGCCAATCTTTCGGGCGCAAACCGAGATCGGAGCGGACCGCCCGGTCGGTGTCCTTTTGCTCACCACGCCGATCGGCGCCACGCTGGGCCAGATATTGACGCCGCCGCCCCTCTCCCAACCGGGCGAGCTACCACGCCTGATACAGCTTGATGACGGTGCCTTTGTCGCCGTGGCGCCGGGCGAGGCTCCGCCACTGCACCCAGTTACCGAGCTTGACGCACCGACCGGGCCGGATCGTTCCATCCCCTTCAAACGCCGTTTATCGATCGAGGGCGATAAGCAGGTTTATTCTGTCGGTATCGCGGTCAGTGGGCCCGCGTGGTGGATCGTGCAAGAGATCGATGCGGCCGCCCTAGACGAGGCCATGAGCGGTTTCATAACCGCCGCCATTACCGTATCGGTCCTGGTTGTTCTTGCCGTCGTAGCTGCCTTTGGCGCCTTTTGGTGGCGGCTATCGAATGAGCACAGTTCCGCCATGGCCGACCAATTCCGCCGTTTAGCGGCACGTATCGAGGCGCAGAAAAAACTACTGAACAGCATCAACGATACGATCACCGACTACATTGGATTGAAATCCCTCGACGGCACCTATCAGTACGCCAATCCGGCGTTCGCCCGCGCACTCGGCCGCGACGTGGACAAGATCACCGGCCTGGACGATAGCGCGATTTTCGGCGCCGGAACCGCCGAACGCCTGAAACTGTCAGACCAGCGGGCGCTAGCCTCCGATTCCGCGGTGACTGTTAATGAGGAGATCTATCTAGGCAAGAAGCTGCATTACTTCCAGATATCCAAGGCCCCCTATCAGGGTGACGACGGGCGCACGTCGGGCATCGTCTCGGTGACGCGGGATGTGACCGAGGTGGTCGAGAAACAGCGCATGAAGGAAAAGGCGGTCCAACAAATGGTCACCGCCCTGGTGCGCGCCGTCGAGTTGCGCGACCCTTATCTTGCGGGCCATTCGCGCCGGGTCGCCGGGTTCGCCACCGCCGTCGCCCAACGCCTCGATGCCAGCGCCGAAGACATCGCGACCATCGAGATCGCCGCCAATCTGTCGCAGATCGGCAAATTGGCGATCCCACGGGAAATTCTCAACAAACCAGACCGCCTGACGGACGCGGAGATTGAGGAGATGCAGGGGCACCTGGATCATGCCTCCGACATCCTGCGCGACATCGACTTTGGACTGCCGGTCTCCGAGACCATGTATCAAATGCACGAGCGCCTGGATGGAAAGGGCTATCCCACCGGCCTGGCGGGCAACCAGATTCGCCTCACCGCGCGTATTCTCGGTGCCTGTGACGTGTTCTGCGCCCGGGTGGAGCCGCGCGCCTATCGCTCCGGCATTTCCGCGGGGGCCGCCCTCGATATCCTGGAGCAGAACGCCGACCGCTACGACCCAGCGATTGTGGCCGCACTGCGCGAAACCGCGACTTCGGTCGCCGGCGAAAAATTGATCGCTAGCGTGGCCATCGACTGAATTTCAATTTTCTGTCATTAATTTCCTGCCATTTTCGCCACCACGCCTTGGTATAAGACACTCATATGAGAATTCCGGGTAAGCGCAAGAGCCGCCGGTTCAGCATTGCTGTCCGCCTGCTAGCAGCCATCGCCGCCATAAACTTGGCCCCGGTGACGGTGGTGGCCAGCCCGGCGGAGTTGGGCGAGCGATTTGAAGTCAACGCCATGGAATACCCATGGAGCGCCGTCGGCCGGGTCAATGTTGGGGGGCGCGGTCATTGCACCGGATTCCTCATTAGCGAGCGGGCCGTCCTGACCGCCGCGCACTGTCTCTACAACGCGACCGAGGGCCGCTGGTGGGCGCCCAGCGAGCTCCATTTCGTCGCTGGCTACCAGCGCGATACCTACCTCATCGACTCGCCAATTCGCAGCTATGAGCGGGATCGGCGATTCTCCTACAAGGCCGGAGCCACGGCCGAGAACGCGGTTGTCGATTGGGCGGTGCTACAATTGGAGAAACCGATTGGCCGCCAAGCTGGCTGGCTGGGCTTACGCCGCCTCGATAAGGCCCTGGCCGCAAGTATCCGTCGCGGCAAGGCCCGGCTGGTGCAAGCCGGCTATCGGAGGGACCGCAGTAACATCATGTCGGTGAATCTCGGATGCGAAGTGTTGGGGTATTTTCACCGCGATACCGGTATCTTGCATTCGTGCCACCTGGCGAAGGGCGATTCGGGCTCGCCGTTGCTAGTCTTCGCCAACGGCGAGGTCCGCGTGACCGGCCTACATGTCCTCAACGCCCGCACCACGGCCGGGGAGACGGCCGGCGCCCTCTCAGTTGCCGTGTTTCAACCAGGCAAGGGGGATGCGCAAGCCGTCGCAGCGGCACGGCGCGGCGGTGCCAAATGGGGGAACGGCCGCGCCCCGGCCGGTGAAAGCCCGGCAACACCGATCCCTCGGCGCACGGTCGGCACATTATTAGTGACACTGGGGTTGCTGCCAACGGCCACGGCCAAAGATCCAGCGGCACGAAATGCCGCCATATCGGCGTTTCAGGCGAAAGTAGGGCTGCCCGCCACCGGCAAGGCATCCCTGGCCCTGCTGGGTCGCCTAATTCTGGCGGTCCCGCAAAAATAGCGGGAGATCAGACCACCTCGGCGCCGGTCGGGCCGAGTTCGTTAAGCAGGTCGTTCACCGAGGTGATGGCGCCGGTGCCCAAGCCTTGCAGCGTCAGCGACCCGCCGTCGACGAAACTGACCACAACATTGCTGCCATCGTCCGCGACGCCAGCCACCGCCTGCACCAGATCGTTGATGTCGGCGCCATCGAGATTCACATCGAGAACACTGGTGAAACGCAGGGAGTCCCCCTGCCCGATATGGAAATCGCGAACAACATCGTCGCCCGCCCCTCCCTGGCCACCGGCAAAGTCGAAAGTGAAAATATCCGCGCCGCTACCGCCCAAAAGGGTATCGTTGCCAGCGCCACCTAAGAGGGTGTCGTCGCCCCGACCACCGTTCAGATAGTCGTTGCCGGCGCCACCATTGAGTACATCGTCGCCATTCTGGCCGAACATCCAGTCGGTGTTGCCGCCGCCGATGATAGTGTCGTCGCCCGAGCCACCGAGCAAATAACCAAAGCCGGCGCCACCGTCCAGCGTGTCGTCGCCGCCACCACCGAACAGAATGTCGATACCATCACCCCCATTGAGAGTGTCGTCGCCATTCTGGCCATACAACCAGTCGATGCCGTCGCCACCATTGAGAACGTCGTCGCCGTTACCACCGACAAGACGATCATAACCGGCGCCGCCATTGAGAGTGTCGTCGCCGTTCTGACCATACAGTCGATCATTCCCGGCGCCGCCGTCGAGCAGGTCATTACCCCTGCCGCCAACCAGGTAGTCGTTGCCGGCGTCGCCGAAGAGTTGGTCATCGCCATTCTGACCGTACAGCCGGTCATTCCCGGTGCCGCCATTGAGAATGTCGTTGCCATTGCCCGCGACAAGGCGATCATACCCAGCGCCACCATTGAGAGTGTCGTCGCCGTTCTGTCCGTACAGTCGGTCATTCCCGGTGCCACCGTCGAGCAAGTCATTGCCCCTGCCGCCAACTAGGTAGTCGTTACCGGCGTCGCCGAAGAGTTGATCATCGCCATTCTGACCATACAGCCGGTCACGCCCCGCGCCGCCATAGAGGGTATCGTTGTCATCTCCACCATAAATGCGGTCATTGCCCAAACCACCGAGGAGGATATCGGCACCGCCGCGGCCAACCAGCACATCATTGCCACCGCCGCCATAGATCAGATCGCCATCGACACCGCCATATAGGTGGTCGTGGCCAGCCCCCCCGAACACAGCATCCGAATCGGTGATCGTGCCTGTGCCCGTGGCCGGATTGCCGTCCAGGCTGCCGTCGGCGGCAGTCGCGACGCTGACACCCAGGGTGTCGGAGCCGGTCACCGTGAGTGTCACGCTTTCAACGATCTCCAGCAGTGGGCTATCGCCAGTGGCCGTCAGAACCACGTCGACCGACGTCTCGCCGGGCAGAATGGCGACCGAGTATTGCCCCCCACCCTCGTCGGTGACCGTCCCGGGCAAGCCATAATCGGCGCCTTCCGTGGCCGTACCACCGAGCGCGAAGAAGACCTTGATCGGGGTCGCCCCGTCGTTGACGTGACTGAGGCTGATGCGGAAGGCCAGGGTGCCGTCGCCGGCGCTCCCTTCGGTAGCATTATTATCCCCGCCCAACGGGCTGGACGCATCGGTTACCGAGACAGTGGCCGGATTGGCCAGCACCAGGGATGCAGGCGCACCGACTAGAGAGCCGACAAGCCGCGTCAGCGACGAGAATAGCCCACCATCGTCGGACGGCGGCGGGGCAAGGGGCGCCAGCGGAGCAAAAGACGTGGCATCCTCGAACAGCACCCCAAGAGCCCGCAATCCGGATGCCTCGACTTGACCGAGGTCATCGTCATAAACGGAGCCACCGCCATCCGAAGAAGTCCCCTGTGGCCCGGCCGCGGTCTCGATAGGATTCGGCCCGTCGCCGCTAAGCATGGCGGCCAGCGCGTCACCGGGCAGTACGCTGCCATTGCCGTCGACGAACTGCGGGGGTGGGACTCCATCGGCAAACCCCTCCACGCGGATCGACACGCCGTTGGGGAACGCCATTATTAAATTACCCCCGACCGCCGCCACTTGGACGGCCGTCGGATCAAAATCCAGGACAATCGTCTGACCGGATTCGGCCGGGATGGTCAGGGTTTGGCCGGCGGCCGGTGCCTGTACCGGGCCTTCGGCCGCGTTATTCGCGCGCGACATCTCGGGCATGATGCCTCATCCTCCGTCTCGGGTGCGCCCCAGGCAAAATCGACCAATGGCCGACCGCTCAAAGCGCCGATCTGAGGGTAAGATTAGTTTACCTAGGTAAATTTTGCGTTAACACTATAAGTAAAAATCTATCTATATTAAGGTTAAAACTCGTCTCTATTTTTATATATCTAGAATAAACACACGATAATTCGCACATATATATGACTAATTTCTAATTCTTAAATGTATAATACAAATACATTTCCCGTATTCAAATCTTATCTACGGTATTTACCTCCATTCAAAAGAAATCGGGGGGCGCTACCTGCACCCCCCGCGAACCAAGACTTTCGGCTCATTAGGTTATTGTGAAACCGTCTCGGTTACCCTTCGTGCCCCACCCCGGAGCCCGCTAGGCCTAGACGATGAAGTTCTCGTCGTCGAACGAATTCAACGTGTTATCTGACGTATCCAGAAGAGTCACCAACGTCACCGCCGAGAACGCGCTACCGGCCGACCCGTCGAGATCAACCGCGACAGTGGAGTTATTGACCGCCGGATCACTTGTGGCTATCCCGGTTTGCAGGATCAAGAAGCCCTGATCGAGCAACTGCGTGAACGTCAAATCCTGACCGGCCGTACCAGTGAAGACGTCGCTCAGGTCGATGACATCTTGGCCCGACCCCAAGTCGTCGAAGCCGATGATGGTGTCTCCGCCTTCGGCAACACTGTTATAGACGAACGTGACATCGCCGCTGCCGTTGCCGGGGGAGTTACTACCGTACAGAGTATCGGCCCCCAGCCCGCCATCGAGAGTGTCGTTCCCACCGCCACCGCCAATGAGGATGTCATTCCCGTCGCCGCCGATGAGAATGTCATTGCCAGAACCGCCGCTGAGAGCGTCGTTGCAGATGCCACCGTCGAGGGTGTCGTTGCCCGTGCCGCCGTCGAGAACGTCGTTCCCGACACCACCGTTGAGGATGTCGACCCCCGCGCCGCCATTGAGAATATCGTTCCCCACGCCGCCATCGAGGGTGTCATTCCCCGC
>Ga0114931_10010559_pt1 | contig 10989 bp, 12 predicted proteins | sample 2SBtaG_FD_89579 | JGI IMG/M metagenome (GOLD analysis project Ga0114931, IMG submission 89579) | Deep subsurface microbial communities from Kolumbo volcano to uncover new lineages of life (NeLLi) - 2SBTROV14_V59a metaG | ecosystem: Environmental > Aquatic > Marine > Volcanic | place: Kolumbo...
ACTTATACATAGAACATTTATACATCATAAGGAGGGGCGCTATGGCAAAAAAACGGTTAGATGTAAGTCAGATGAGCCCTGAAGGAGAAGAGCTTCTCTTGTACCTCAATAGTCGCGTGCTGTTTCAAGAACGCGCCGTATCAAGTGTAGTAAAAAGTTATCTGCATGGGTGTTCTCCTCTTCGCTCCAACAATCTTCCCATCGCTTCATTTTTATTTTTGGGTCCTTCGGGCGTCGGGAAAACAGAGACGGCGCATGCTCTTGCCGAATTTCTTTTTGAAGATAGAAATGGTTTTACCCTCATTAACGGGTCAGAATACAGCGAGAGGCATACGGTTTCTGGCTTGGTTGGATCACCGCGCGAATACATCGGATCTGATGAAGATCCCTTACTTTCTCAAAGACATATTGACAGCTATGATATGCGATATCAATTAGAAAGCCAAAAGTCTTATGTCGCAATTCAAGAAACAGAAAACGAACTTCGCGCCGTTAAGGAAGAGATCCGGGGCTTGCTTGCTCAAAAGGATCCCGAATCGGTCAAGATGGCGCAACAATTGAGCACGCGAGTAAGTCACCTGAGACAAGAGATGGCAACACTTACTAGTTTGGTGATTGAAGAATGCAATGGGTTTCGTTCCATTCTTTTGTTTGACGAGTTTGAGAAGGCGCACAAGAGTGTATGGAATATTCTTTTGCAGATTTTAAGTGAGGGGATCGTTGATTTGCGTAATGGTCAAAGAACATCGTTTCGGAATTCTATTATCATACTCACATCAAACATAGGATCACGAGAAATGGCGCGGATTACAAAGGGTGTTTCATCCATCGGATTCGGGGAGACATACTCATCTATCAAAGACAATCTCTATCATTCGGCTTTAGGTGCGGCAAGAGAGATTATTCCTACCGAATTGATGGGACGCATTGGGAAAATTGAAGTTTTCCGACCACTCTCAAAAGCAAACCTGCACCATATCGTTGCCCAGAAGATTAAGCATCTTACAGAATCAATTATACAATCGGAGTTCCCATTCCAACTTCAGATAACAAAAGAGGCGCAAGAGTTTATCCTTCAACGGTCATGCGACCACCCGGAAGAAGGCGCGCGACTGATTGAAAAAAAACTTCGCAAATACATTGAGGAAAAGATTGATGCTCTTATTCTTTCCGAACAAATTGAATATGGAGATACGGTCATCGTTGATTGTGATGAAAATAAATCATCTCTAACCTTCTCTCAAGATGTTAACGACAACGAAGTTGATGTTGATTTTGTTCGTCGTATTGTTAAGAACAGTAAGCCTTACAGCAAGTAAATCTCATCATCTACAAAACCCTTGACAAGTAAAATAAGGGGAGTATAATAATACAAAATCCCGTGGTCTCACGGGATTTTTGCTTGCCTGTATTTTTCAGGGAAAACAACTGACACAAACAACTATGCATAAACATACAATTATTATAGGATCGGCGCTTATCATCATGGCGATTGCCGCCGGCGCATATGTCGTTCAAGGCGAATCATTGTTCAAGAACACCACGCTCTCAACCGCATATACATCCGCGTCAGAAGCATCTATGCTCAACGCTACTTTGGTTGACCGTGCGCTTATTGTATCGCGTGTGTCTCCTGTGCGTGAAACTGTCCCCGTGTGGGTTACCGCCTACACCAGTAACCCCTCCGAAACAGATAGCACGCCGTATATTACCGCGTCGGGTTCGGTCGTGCACGATGGTGTCGCAGCGGCAAACTTCCTTCCTATTGGAACGAAGTTTACTATCCCGCAAGAGTTTGGCGATAAGGTGTTTGTCGTAGAAGACCGTATGAATGCACGCTATAACAAGCAACATATCGTTGACATTTGGTTTATGAACAAACACAACGCCCTGACATTTGGCAAACGCCGTCTATCTATTGAGTTGCTCTAATCCCACGTACAGTTGGGCGAAAACTTACGCAGAATAAGAGACAACAATCAAAAAACCGCCGTAAGGGCGGTTTTTTGATTTATTTGTCGTGATGTTTATGTTGTGGCTCGTGCCCTTTATGAGTGGTAACATCACGCCGATCATGTTTGTTTTTATCGGAAGGAGTAGCCGGATTAAGCGCCTTCATTGACAGCGCGATGCGACCGTTCTCGGCACGCACCACCTTAGCGCGTACTACTTCTCCGATTTTGAGCACATCTTTGATATCACGTACATAATCATTATTTACCTCCGAGACGTGCACCATGCCGTCTTTGCCACCGCCCAAATCCACGATTGCACCAAACTCCATTAGTTTGATAACGGGGCCTTCCACCACATCGCCGACGTGATACTCGCGAGTCAACTCTTTGACATATTCTGCTGCGCTCTCAACATTTTTACGATCACTACCGGCAATAAATACCGACCCATCCTCTTCAATATCAATGGTGTCCAGCCCGAATCGTTCAATAATTCCGTTAATCACCTTGCCGCCCGACCCAATAACCTCTCCAATTTGGTCGGGGTTAATGGACATTGTAATAATCATCGGCGCAAACGGTGAGATGTTTTTGCGCGGTGATGAGAGCTCGGCAGTAATTTTTTCCAACAATTGCATACGCGCCTTTTTAGCTCCCTTTAGAGCAGCGGTGAAAATATCTTTGGTGATACCTTCAATTTTTACGTCCATCTGAATAGCGGTAATACCATCTACGGTTCCTGCAACTTTAAAGTCCATATCACCATAATGATCCTCCGGCCCTTGGATGTCTGTTAATATTTTAAAATCGTCTTCGGTACGTTTGCGATCCACCCCCTGCCAGGTCATTAATCCCATTGCTATACCTGCAACCGGTTTTTTAATCGGCACTCCGGCATCCATCAGCGACAATGTACCGGTACAAACCGATGCCATTGACGATGATCCGTTGGATGAGAGAATTTCTGATACCACACGTACCGTATAGGGAAATTCGTTCTGTGAGGGAATAACCGGGCGCAACGCTTTTGCTGCTAGCGCACCGTGCCCAATCTCACGTCGCTTGGGCGACCCCATACGTCCTGTTTCCCCTGTTGAATAGGGAGGGAAGTTGTAGTGCAACATAAAGCGCCGTTTTATTGTATGTTCCATCGTTTCCACCAGCTGTTCAGATCCGGGAGGTGCCAATGTTGTTACCGCCAGCGATTGTGTCTTGCCACGGGAAAAGTATGCCGATCCGTGCAGACGCTTGAAAAGCCCCGTCTCGCAATAAATATCACGAATAGTATCCATACTGCGCCCGTCCACACGTTCTTCTTTTTCAATGCCGTGCCGATGAACTATTTCGTTGATAACGTCGTCCATTATCAAACCGACGCCTTTGGTATCTATTTCGGCCGCCTCTAAGCGTTCAAACAGTTCGTTTTTTGCCTCTTCCATCATTGCTTCGCTTTTTTGTGCATCTCCGCAGAATAATGCTTTTTCAAATTTAGGAGCAAATGCTTTGACCTCTTCTTCCATTTTTGGATCCAATTGCACCAGTGTCACATCTGCTTTAGTTTTGCCGATTTTTTTGATGATTTTTTCCTGTTCGGCAATCAGCGTTGTGATGCCTTCTGTCGCTGCATCAAATACTTTGTGTGCCTCATCCTCCTGTGCTTCATTGCCCGCCATCTCAATCATGTTGACGCGGTTTTTGGTGCCCGCAAAGAACGCATCCAGCGCGCCATCTTTTTCCAACGCGTCTTCTGCCTGCGAATTTGTCGGGTTGAGAATCCGGTCACCGTTGTTTTTGAGAACCCGTACACCCGCCACCGGTCCATCCCACGGGATATCAGATATAGAAAGTGCAAGCGAGGTAGTTAGCAAGGCGATAAAGTCCGGATCGTTTTCCTCGTCGTAGGAAAGGATTGTTACAACCACTTGTACTTCTCGACGCAAACGCTGATCAAAAAGCGGACGGATGGTACGATCAATCAAACGCCCGGAAAGAATAGCGAAATCGGACGGACGCCCTTCGCGACGCACAAAACGGCTGCCCAACACTTTGCCGGCCGCATAAAACCTCTCCTCATAGTCCACCGTCAGCGGGAAAAAATCCACGTCGCGGTCCTCCTTTCCCATCACTGCGGTTACCAGAACCGATGTTTCGCCGTAAGTCCCTATAACCGACGCATTAGCCTGACCGGCAGCGTCTGAGACAATAAAAGAAAGCTCGCGGCCCTCATATGTTGTGGTAAATTTTTGTTCGTTTGGTAATTGCATAATTATTCTTTTTTCTTTTTATTATTACTTTTGCTGTGCGGTGTTGATGTACGAGTTGTTCTGCGACGTGGCGGTGTAAGAAGAAATTGCTTGTTTCCTTCCAGATCCACGAAGACATCAGCCACTTCTATCAATCTTCCGGACGTACTGCGGGAAAAAGATGCCACTTCCACTTGCCGTCCACGCCCGTTTTGCAGATACTCCACCAATGGGACAAAATCCCCGTCGCCGGTTACCAAAATGATGACATCTAAAAATTCCGCCATACGAATGGCATCCACCGCCATACCCACGTCCCAATCCGCTTTTTTAGCGCCACCGGAAAAAATTTGCAAATCCTTCATCCGCAGTTCAATCCCGCTCTTCTCTAGCGCCTCAAAAAATGACGCCTCTCCCAGCGATGTGTCGCTTTTAACAACATAGCCAATGGCTCTGATAAGTTTGCGGTCACCGACAAGCGTTTTTAAAACCTCACCAAAATTGACCCGCGCATTATATAAATGTTTTGCCGAGTGATATAAGTTTTGAATGTCCACAAACACTCCGACGCGTTGATCTATATGTTCCATGTGTAACAAATATGCCCGCCACGGTATAGTAGCAGGCATGTGACGTTATTTTTTCAATCCGATCTTTTTAATCACGCTCTGATACATAGCTTCATCTTCCCGTGCCAAATATTGTAGCAACTTTCTTCGTTTAGATACCATCTGCAACAGCCCGCGACGGGAGTGCTGATCTCCGGGATTTTTCTTCAGGTGAGTTGCCAGCTCATCAATCTGGCGCGATAAAAGAGCCACCTGCACTTGGGCAGAGCCCGTGTCAGTCTCGTGGCTTTGCATATCTTTAATAACCTGTTGTTTTTTTCGTGATGTAAGCATTGCATCAACGATACTATTTTGAACCAAAAAAGTCAAGATGCGCCAATTGGTTACCAATACTGCCACCAAACCATTTTTTCTAAAAACCGGAAAAGCGCGTGGTTATGCGCTCAAAATCATGTCCTAAAAAGAATTATATAATATATTATATAATATATTATATAATTCTTTTACTCTCCCGATTTGTTCAGATCCTGTCCAACACCGCCGTTTTTCTTGTCTTTTTCTATCAATTTAACCAGTTTTTTGACCAATGCGGCCGGATCGCTATCATAAACCACCTTTCCCGCGCCTCGGTGCGCTTTTTCAATAATTTCTTTGATAATATCGTCGGTTTGCCATTCTCCTTCCAACACTCCGATTGGTTTATTGTCCTCAAAAGCAATCGTAAATTCGTTAAGTGTTCCCAAACGCCCGCACCCAACAATCACGGCGTCAGCCGATCGTGTCAGCATCAGGTTACGCCCGGAATAATCAAACCCGGTATAGATAATAAGGTCATGATATTCGGTAGGCAATTTATACACCTTTTTGTGCTCACGCTCGGAAACCGCCGGCGATAGCCCGATAACAATGCCTCCCGCCTCTTTTGCGCCACGCGCCGACCAGAACGGAAATCCGGTCGTAGCGCCGTCAACTAATACGGCGTTGTTGGCAACAATTTCCTTTCCGACCTCTATTGCTTTTTCAAATGCCGAATCGCCACAATGGCTTGTTTCAGCAGCCCCTGACACACAGATTTTATAGCGAGGGGTGTCTGCCCCGTCTAGTTTATGATTATTCATGCTTCTTGGTTACTTATTGGTCGTCCCATTATACCTCATCGGTGGGCGTTGTAAAACATTATTTTAAGTCAACTCTACACTCATCCCCTGCTCTGGTACTTGTCCATCTATGGCAAATTCATCACGAATGCTTTTTGCCAATGGGATACTCTGATCCAGCTCACCTTGCACAACAAATACTTTTTTCAAGCTCTTTTTCATTTCTCCCACCCATTTTAGCAAAAGAGGTCTGTCTGCGTGCGCTGAATATCCTCCAAACGCCGCCACTCGTGCTCGGACCGGAATTTTCTCGTGCATAATTGTCACTTGCTTTTTGCCCTCAAGCATTTTGCGCCCCAGCGAGCCTTCTGGCTGAAAGCCGACTATAAAAAGTGTGCTGTTTGGGTCTGGCAGATAGCGCATCTCATGGAATAAAATGCGTCCTCCCGTCGACATCCCCGATCCGGCCACTACCACCTTTGGCGGTGGTACATTGTTAATATGTTTGGACTGCTCGGAAGTAAGCGTGAATTGTAGACGAGGAAAGTTGAAAATTTCATCCCCCTCTTTTATGTCTTTTAAAACCTCGTCGTTAAAAAACTCCGGATCACGAAAATATTTTTTGTAAATATAGGTCAGTTTAATAGCTAATGGGCTGTCAATAAACACCGGCAGTTCGGGAATGCGATGTCCTTCTACTAATTTATCCAGCTCATAAAGTAAGTCCTGTGTGCGCTCCATTGCAAATGACGGAATCATTAGTGTCCCGCCCGTCTTAGCGGTGTCTTCAATAATATCCTCCAAGATTGTGCTCCGCTCCTCTGCCGGCTCATGGACGCGATTACCATACGCCGACTCCACCAGTGCGTAATCGGCATCGGTAAAATAGTCAGTCGTGCTAATCAGTGGGGCGGGAATATTGCCCAAATCGCCCGAAAACACCACCGATGTTTCTGAGGAATTTATTTTGATTGATGCAGATCCTAAAATATGCCCGGCACTGCGAAATTCAATGGTTAAATGTTTTAGAGAAAAAGGCTTGCGGTAGTGCACGCTTTTCCACTGTGCTATTGCTTTGTCAATATCGGTTATATCATAGAGCATTTCGTTGGGATGCTCATGTTTCATCAACCCATGCGCGTCCAACAACAGTTCATAGGCGGCATCTTTAGTCGGTCCGGTTGAATAAATTGGCCCCGTATATCCTTCTTTAATCAATTTGGGTACGCGCCCTGTGTGGTCCAGATGTGCATGGGTAATAAACACCGCGTCAATGGTTGATACATCAAACGGAAACGGTTTGTAGTTGTTTTTTTCACAAAACCGCCCGCCCTGTTGCATGCCACACTCAACCAGAATACGCACATCTTTATCTTCCAGTAGATAAAGAGCGCCCGTCACCACCCCCGCGCCACCGTAAAATGTGAGCTTCACAATAATAAAAAATTACTTTTTGATAGTATAACACAAAAAAATAACTAATAACCAATACATAATGATAGAAAGTGCAATATGTGTGTGCACATTACCAAAAAAATATTGACGTTTATCCACTTTTATGTTATATATAATTACAGATCATGAACGGGGGTGGCACATGATAGAATCAAATATCGTTACTTTATTTCAATTCAATATTCTATATAGGGGGATGCGCTATGAATTTCAGATCTCCTCAAATGGGAAGCTGATGTACATGGGAGCGGATAAAGTGCCCGAAAAGGTATGGCGGCTGGCGAGGCAACTATCGGCAGTTAATCATACCGCCATGGAAAAACAGCGTGCCCGGGCTACGCAGAGCTCAATACAGGGCTCCCTGTGGTAAGTTTTACTCGCCGCCTTGCGCGGCGTTTTTCTTGGCTTTTTCTATCGCTTCTCGCTCGTCCCATTTTTGTATTTTCCCATGCAAGAGATGGATAGACTCTTCAGAGCCCTTTCCGGTACAAAGCACAATGTCCCCATTCTTTGCGTGCCCGATTGCATAGGATATTGCTTCTTGGCGGTCAAGAATCGTATGTACATTTTTTATATCAAACTCGCTATGTTCAATTCCTTTTTTGATTTGAGAAATAATTTCTAAAGGATCTTCATCATAAGGATCTTCGTTTGTAAGAACGATCCGATCGCAGTATTTGGTGGCAATTTCTCCCAGTCGCGGACGCTTCCACATATCACGCCCTCCCCCTGCTGACCCGAACACACACCAAAGTTCCCCCCCCTCCCGACACTGATCCTTGGCATACTTCTGCACATATTCAAGCGATTCGGGTGTGTGAGCATAGTCAATAAACACACGATATGGCGCTCCGACCACCTCTTCCATACGCCCTTTCAGGCCTTTAAAATCTTTAATTGCGCTTTTAATAATCTTCATATCTACTCCCATACTCCGTGCCACCGCCACAGCAGCAGCAATGTTAATTTTATTAAACTCACCGCCCAACGAAGGCGGAATATCCATATCATTTGGCACATCGGCGACCGAAAAGAGCACAAAGGGTTTGTTGCCCACCGCGTCAATAAACGCATCGGCGTGCTCGTCATCATCATGAATGAAAAAATCGGCGTTGTGAGATGTGCGTGATACATACGAGAAAAACGACGCCTTGGCGGCCAGATATTTTCCAAACGAGCCATGTGACTCAATATGTTCGGGATGGATATCCAAAAATACCGCCTTGTTCCAATTAATGTAGCGGTGCCGATGCTGAACAATACCCTGTGAGGTTACTTCCACCAACGCAACATCACATCCTTCTTTTTTAGCACGAGAAAGAAACTTTTGAATAAACATTCTGCCCGGCATTGTGTTGCCGGTACGATTGCGCTCTTTTTTGTTCCCCCATTTCACCCATACAGACGAGAGTGATGCTACATTATACCCTCCTGCTTCTAAAATGTCGGAGAGTAGAGCAATGGCGGTGGATTTTCCTTTGGTACCGGTTATCCCAACGACTATCATCTTTTTTGATGGGTGGGCAAAAAGTACCGCCCCGACAAGGGACAGAAGATAATGATAGCAGGATCGCGCCCATTGTATCAGTCGTTTCATCGTTATTTCGTTATTTTAAGAATTGTTACGCGTAGCGAGAATTTTAAGAGCCTTTTTGACCTGTGAGCGCGCATCTCCGTCTTTTGAAGAAAGTGCATCCATGGCGTAGGCAATATCGTTACGCGTGTATCCCAAATGTGAGAGAGCCGCTTTGACGTCTGATGCCTCTTTGTTGTGAGCAACGACTACCCCTTTTGGTGCCTGTATTTTATCTTTCAGTTCAAGAATTATTTTGGAAGCTGTTTTCTTGCCGATGCCTCCACGCCCTGCCAGCATCTCAACATCAGAAGCTATTACAACCGCAGCAATCTCCTTTGCCGAAAAAGTGTCAAATAGTTTTATTGCCTTTTTGGGTCTCACGCCCGATACGCTCACAAGCCGAACAAACAACTCCCTCTCTCTTTCGTCGGCAAAACCGTAAAGCTCCTGCTTTTCTGCAACATGAAAACAAACTAAATTAGCCCGTTTGTTTTTTGAACAACGCGCGGCAAGAGGTGCGGCGACATATATCATATATCCCACTCCCCCTGCACGCAATACAACATAATTGTCCCCTTTATGTGTCACCGTTCCTGTAATGCTGTAGATCATATATCGATAGTAACATATTTGCGGGAATGTCTAAATCCTTATGCCCTATTTTTTTAATTCAAATCTGCCTCTCCTGTTGTTTTAGAGTTGACCTGCAGTATTGTTTCTGGTAACATCTCTTACGTTATTGACTCTTATAGCTTATAACACATTACCTATATCTTATTTATATGCCTACTACATCTTCAGCAAAAAAAGCTCTGCGTGTGAGTGAACGCAAACATAAGCGCAATCTTAAACGCAAGAGCCTGCTCAAGCAGACGATAAAAAAATTCCGCAAGACAACTGCCAGCGGCGATAGTAGTGCTGCACAGACCGCATTACATGATGTATATACCGTAGCAGATAAAATTGCCAAAACCGGCTATATCAAGAAAAATAAGGCGGCGCGTATAAAATCCCGCAATGCTAAATTTATGGCATCTCATACGGTCAAGCCGAATAAATCCAAATAAATTCGCGTGCAACAAAAATCCCGATTAGATCGGGGTTTTTTATGAGAGCACGATATCCAATAATGCATGATCCGGTTCCAAAAAGCCGGATTTTATTTTAATGTCGGCTTGGGAGAGTTTTTGTACCATTGCAGGGGTATGGGCGGCTTTTGCCATATAATTCAATACTCCGTGATAGTTTGGTCGCTTAAAATCAAGCTTCTGCCATGACATCATACGCTCGCGCAATGATGCGTTATAAAGCCATGGTTTTACGATATCAAATATTTTTGCCGGTAACTGTCCGTCACCGTGTTTGATAAGCCATGCGCGCGTGATATGAGGTATCAAGAGTGCGTACTTTTCAAGTGTTCGTGCCACATACCACATATCGCCATCATTGGCATGATAGAGAAAGGCTATAGCGTCTTTGTCCACGGCAATTCCTTTTTCTTCCATTGCCCGACTCAATGCTTCTACCGCCTTGCGCTCATCCAGCACCGGGAACGCAAACTCTTTGGCATCAACATCTTTAAAAACATTCTTGAGTGAAGCCGGAATGCCTTTTTTCCACGCTTCATTAAAATATATATGCGCGGTTTTTGAACGAGCACCGGCATCTAAAAGGTCGCGGTAGATGCTTTTTTTACCGGTAATTTCACCGATGCCACTTACGATCAGGCATGAATAATTTTCGCCGAACAATCCGGAAAACATCACCGCCTCTTTGAGTGCGGCATATCCTTCTTCGGTGCTAATATTGACTTCCTGCTGTCGCGCGATGTTGACAGCATCGCACACCTCTTTGCGATGATGATGAAACGATTCGGTTCGCGTAAACGAATCGGGACCATGAAATATATAGAGCATACTACCAATCAGTTAATTTCTTCTTGGGAATAACGTCTTGGCGCGTTGGAAGTGTAAAATAAAATGTCGTTCCACGGTTGAGCTCGGATTCAAACCATATTTTCCCGCCATGCTTGGTAATAATGTTGCGCGAGATATAGAGCCCCAGTCCGGTCCCGTCGGTAATTTTTTGCATAAC
>Ga0114931_10010560_pt1 | contig 10989 bp, 8 predicted proteins | sample 2SBtaG_FD_89579 | JGI IMG/M metagenome (GOLD analysis project Ga0114931, IMG submission 89579) | Deep subsurface microbial communities from Kolumbo volcano to uncover new lineages of life (NeLLi) - 2SBTROV14_V59a metaG | ecosystem: Environmental > Aquatic > Marine > Volcanic | place: Kolumbo...
ATCCCGCAATCGGGGCCCGTCGCTCGTGCTCATTCGGCCGCTCAGATCCTCCGCCCGCACGCTCCAGCGTCGGCCGTCCCGGCCGCTCGGGCCCAGAGAAAGCCGATCCGCGCTCACCACCCCATCACCATCGATTTCGCCCCCGACGCTGAGCCGGCCTTGCCAGTGCGCGTTGTGAAATCCGACGGCCAGTGGCTGGTTGCCAGCCATTGCCCCAGCCGTTGCCAACAGGATCCGCGGGGCGTCGAGCGCCCCGGTGGCGGTCACCAGCGTCGAACCGGTTTTGGCCTCGGCCTCGATGCTACCGCGCCATTGCAGCTCGGCGTCGGTCAGCGCAACCCCTGCGGCACCCGCGCGAAGCCGGGTCAGCCATGCGTTGCCGTCGAAACTCGCCCGGGTCAGGCGGGTGCCGGCGGCGAGTTCGACCTCCAGATTCCCGCCCGCATCGATACGACCGTTGACCCCTTTGATCCCCGTCTCCCGGATCGCGTTCGCGAAGGCCGACAGGTCCACGCTGGTCGCCGCCAGCCGCACCCTTGCGATGGTGGCGGCGGCGCTCAAGCGCAGCGTGCCGTCGAGCCGCAACGGTGCTTCGCCAAGTACCCATTCGGCGTCAAAGCGGGTCGCCTTACCGGCTAACAGCGCCGTCACGCTGTCGATGCGCGCATACCGCAACAGGCTGGGCCGATCGACTATCCCCGGCCAACTCGGCAGGTGCACGTCTTCCAGATTGAGCCGATCGATGTCCGCCGCGACCCCGCTCGCGCTTGGCGAGGCGACCGGCGATGGCGTCGCGATCGGGACGCCAAGCTCGACGCGGGCGTCTTGCAGGCGTAACGCGGTCACACGCAAGCGCCCGGAGAGCAGGCGCCGCAGATCAATACGCGCGTCTATCGAAGCCCAGCCGATTGCGACCCCGGTGCGGGTGATCAGGCGCGCATCGTACAGCGATACCGTCTGCGCGAAAGGATCGATGGCCGCCCGCCGCACCGTGACCGACAAGCCCTGGCGCGCGAGTTCGCGTGGGATCGCGTACTGGATCGCCAGCGGCAGTATCACCCACACTACGACCGCCAGGCCGAGCAGTCCGGACAGCAGCCAGCCGCCGCCACGCACCAGCCGCCGTGGCAAACCGCCGCGACGGGCTTTATGTGAGCGTGATTGCGCAGCCATATACGAAACCGATTCTAGCCTGCCTGATGAGGGTGGCAGACCCGGATACATGGCATGCCGCGCTGAAGTTTGACATTCCGCGCGCCGTAAGCCTAGAGTTTTCGGCGCGTCCGGGGAGGGGCCGACAAGGCGCTTTCGCCCCGCGTGATCGTTCGACCACCAACCGATTTTCAGGGAGAAACATTCGCATGAAGAAATTACTGCTGGGCCTCGTCGCCGCTGCCGCGCTCGCTGGCACGACCGGTATGGCCGCCGCCGCAACCACGCTCAGGGTCACCTTGCAGCTTCCGATCAAACACCATCTCGGCCAGAACATGCTCGCCTTCAAGCGGGAAGTGGAGGCCAAGACCAACGGCCGGATCAAGATCGAGATCTTCCCCTCCGCGCAGCTTTACAAGGACAAAGAGGTTCCCCAGGCGGTCTCCTCGGGCGCCATAGAAATGGGCATCGCCTCGCTGACCCGCTTTGCCGGCACCGTGCCGGCGGTCGACATTTTCTACGTCCCGTTCATGTTCGACAGCCCGCAGAAAGTGAAAAAGGCGACCCTGCCCGGCAGTCCGATCCGCGCCAAACTCGACCACGCCATCCTCGGCACCGGCGCGCGGGTGCTGTGGTGGCAGGCCTTCGGGTCGGCGATCATTTTGTCGAAAAGCACGCCGATCCGGGTTCCGGCGGACATGCGCGGCAAGAAGGTGCGGGTGTTCGGCAAGACCATTGGCGACACCGTCAAGGTGCTCGGCGGGGCGCCGGTGCTGATGAGCGGCTCCAAGCAGTTCCTGGCCTATCAGCGCGGCACCGTGGATGCGGGGATGACCGGTATCACCGCCGTGAAGTCCCGCAAGCTCTATGAAGTCATGGACTACATGACGCTCACCCGTCACGCCGATATCGAGTTCATCGTCATTATCAACGAGAAGGTCTGGCAGGGACTCGGGCCGGCGGATCAGAAGATCATCATGACCGCCGCCACCCGGGTGGAGAAAGAACTGCGCGATAAAATGGGCAACATCGAGAACCAGGCCCTCGACGCGGTGCGCAGCAAGATCAAGGTCATCGACCTGAGCACCGCCGAGCGTGACCAGTGGCGCAAGGCCACCAAGCCGGTGGTGGATGATTACATCGGTCGTGCCGGCGCGCTGGGCAAGGCGTTGGTCGCGGCCGCCGCGAAACTCTGATCCGTGCCGGGGCCGCCCCCGGGTGGCGGCCAGTCGCACAGCGGTGCCCCGCAAAGCGGCCTGACGGCCTCGCGGGGCACTATTTTCGTAACGTCTCGATAAGTCCGGGAAAGACGGCCGGCGCGGGAGGACGGGGTGGTGCGTTCCAGGACACGCGGTGAATACATCCCTGTATGCTCGAAGGCAGTATTCCTGCTGCCTACGGTCCTGTAACGCGACCCCGCCCGGACGCCCGAGCCTATCGAGCAGCCGTTACCTTATTTTCGAGGATACGCCGTGATCGCGCTCGTGGATCGGCTCGGCGCGTGGGCGGCGCGTCTGTCCGCCTGGATGTTTTTTGCCATCGGGCTGATGGTCACTTGGGAAGTGATCACCCGTAAGATCTTTAATTCGCCCACCATCTGGGTCGACGAGGTCGCCCGCTTTTTCCAGATCTGGGCGGTCTACCTGGCCGCCGCCCACCTCCTCAAGAACCGCGATCTGATCGTCGTCGAGGTCATTCCGATCCGCGGTCACCCGCTGCGGCGCAAGCTGATCGAGAGTCTCACGCTCGTCATGATCGGCGTCTTCGCGGTGATCGCCATCGGGTACGGCACGGGTATCGTCAGCGAGTCAATTGCGATGGGGCGCCACACTTCCACGATGCTCGGGGTGCCGAGGTGGATAACCGAGAGCGCCATTCCGTTCGGTTTCGGTCTGCTCCTGGCCCAGGTCACGGTGGAGTTCGTCAGGTTGTGGCGCGACCTTGACGGGCGGCAACCGGAGCCCGCCGGCGGGCAGCGACGCTCGTGACGACCGTCTACATCCTGGCGACCCTGTTCGCACTGCTGATCGTGCGCGTGCCGGTGGCCTTCGTGCTCGGCGGGCTGGGGCTGGGCATGTTGTGGCTGGGAGGATTCTCGGCGGTGATGGTGCCGCAGGCGCTGTACTCGTCGATGGACAGTTTCATCCTGCTGGCGGTTCCGATGTTCTTGCTGATGAGCAACATCCTGCTCAAAGGGGGGATCGGTGGCGACCTGTTCGCCGCGGTGCAGAGCTGGGTCGGCCACTGGCCGGGCGGATTGGGCGTGGCGACCATCATCTCCTGCGCCATTTTCGCCGCCATCTCCGGCTCCTCGGTGGCCACCGCCGCCACCATCGGCACCGTGGCCATCACCGAGATGACCAAGCGTGGCTATGATCGCTCGTTCGTGCTGGGCCTGCTCGCCGCCGGCGGCACCTTGGGGATTCTGATCCCGCCGTCGATCCCGCTGATTCTGTATGGCGTCATCACCGAGGAGAGCATCGTCAAGCTGTTCCTCGCCGGCATCGGTCCGGGGCTGCTACTGGCCGCCACCTTCATCCTCTATTGTTTCGTCTACGCCGCGCTCGGCAAGGACTACAGACCGATACCGCGGGCCACCTGGGCGGAGCGCAGGATCGCCTCCTTGCGCGCCCTGCCGACCGTGATTCTCGCCGCGATCGTGGTGGGCGGCATCTACGCGGGCTGGTTTACGCCCTCGGAATCCGCCGGGGTCGGATTTTCCGTGTCGTTGGTCATCGTCTACGCGATGGGCCGCATGACCTGGCCGAAGTTGAAAGAGGCAGTCGAGGCCTCGATGAAAACCACGGTGAGCATCTTTCTGATCGTCGCCGGGGCCAATTTGTTCGGCAAGGCGATCACCCTCTATCGGATCCCGCAGGAAATCTCGCTGGCGATCACCCAGAATATTTCGCAACCGGCTCTGTTCGTCCTGCTGGTCGGGCTGGTCCTGCTGATCATGGGCTGCGTGCTCGAATCGTTGTCCATGCTGCTGATCATGGCCCCGGTGCTCTATCCGTCACTGGCGGCCATGAATATCGACCCCATCTGGTTCGGGATCTTCTTCGTGGTAATGATCGAGACCGCCCTGATCACGCCGCCGGTGGGCCTCAACCTGTTCGTCATCCAGGCGGTGGCGGGATCGCCGTTACTGGCGGTGGTGCGCGGCGTGTGGCCGTTCATCATCATGCTGCTGGGGACCGCCGTATTGCTGTGGTGGTGGCCCGCCGTGGCGCTGTTCGTGCCCTTCAAGATGTAGGATGGACCCTGGCTCACCCCTAAGAATCGTCAAAGCCACTCAGGAAAATAGTCCCATGTCCAGCAAACGAAACGCCCCCGAACCCGAAGTGTACCCGCGCGCCGACGCGCCGGCTCCGGGCGGCACCGAACTCGCGGTGCCGGTGGACATGCTGCCGCTGACGCTGCACCTGCTACCGGTACAGCAACATCCCTTTTTCCCGATCCAGAATCTCCCGGTGGTGTTGAGCGAGGATCCCTGGCTGGAAACCATCTCGGCGGTCGGGGAAACACCGCAGCACGCCGTGGGGCTGGTGCTGGTCGCGCCGGACGCGACCGACCCGCCGCACGCGGAGAGTTTCGCCGAGGTGGGCACCGTGGTGCGGATCCATCAACCGATGCGCAGCGAGGGCCATGTGCAGTTCATTGCCGAAGGCCGCCAGCGTTTTCGGATCGTCGAGTGGATCTCGCGCGAGCCGCCGTATATGGCGCGCGTCGAGTACCTTGGCGAGGAGCGTGAACCCTACGACGAACAGGTCAAGGCCTACGCGATGGCGATCATCGCGACGATCAAGGAATTGATCCCGCTGAACCCGCTTTACAACGAAGAGCTCAAAGGGTTTCTGAGCCGCTTTACGCCCAATCAGCCGGCCTTTCTCGGCTATTTCGGGGCCACCTTGACCACCGCTTCGGCACCCGAATTGCAGCAAGTGCTGGAGGCACCGAAACTCCTTTCGCGCCTCCGCCTGGTGATCGGCTTGCTGAAAAAAGAGTTGGATATCGCCAAGCTGCAAACCGAGATCCGCCACCAGGTCGAGGAGAAGATCAGCCACCAGCAGCGCGAGTTCTTTCTCCGCGAACAACTCAAGGCGATCCAGGAGGAACTGGGTATCGCCAAGGACGACCGTACCGCCGAGGGCGAGCGCTTCCGCGAGCGGCTGGCGGCGTTGAAGCTGAGCGAGGAAGCCAAACAGCGAGTCGACGAGGAACTCGAAAAGTTTTCGGTCTTGCAGAGCGGTTCTCCCGAGTACGCGGTGACCCGCAACTATCTGGACTGGATGACGAGCCTGCCGTGGGGCATGTACTCACGCGACAAGCTCAACCTCAAGCACGCGCGGGCGGTGCTCGACCGCGATCACACCGGGCTCGACGACGTCAAGGATCGCATCATTGAGTTCCTGGCGGTGGGCAAGCTGCGCGGCGAGGTCAGCGGTTCGATCCTGCTGCTGGTCGGTCCCCCGGGCGTCGGCAAGACCTCGATCGGTCGTTCGGTCGCCGATGCGCTGGGACGCAAGCTGTTCCGTTTCAGCGTCGGCGGGATGCGCGACGAGGCCGAGATCAAGGGCCATCGGCGCACTTACATCGGCGCGATGCCGGGTAAGTTCATCCAGGCGCTGAAAGATGTCCAGGTCGCGAACCCGCTGATCATGCTCGACGAGGTGGACAAGATCGGCGCCTCCTACCAGGGCGATCCCGCTTCGGCGCTGCTCGAGGTGCTCGATCCGGAGCAAAATGAAGCCTTCCTCGATCACTACCTGGACGTACGCTTCGATCTCTCGCGGGTGCTGTTCATCTGTACCGCCAACCAACTCGACACGGTCCCGGCGCCGCTCCTGGATCGGATGGAGACGATTCGTCTGTCGGGTTACATCGCGCGCGAAAAGGTCGCGATCGCGACCCGCCATCTGTGGCCGCGACAACTCGAGCGGGCCGGTGTCGCACGCTCGCGACTGAAGATCAGCGACGCGGCCCTGCGCCGTCTGGTCGACGGTTACGCGCGCGCCGCCGGGGTGCGCGACGTGGATAAACAGCTCGGCCGGATCGTGCGCAAGGCGGCGGTGCAAATCGCCAGCGGCGAGCACCGCGCAATCCGCGTAACCGGACGCAATCTGGACGATTTTCTCGGTCCGGCGTTGTTCCGGCCCGAGAAACCGCTGAGCGGCGTCGGGATAAGTACCGGGCTCGCGTGGACGTCGCTCGGCGGCGTGACGCTGGCGGTGGAGGCGACCCTGGTGCACAAGAAACAGCGCGGCTTCAAGCTGACCGGTAAACTCGGTGAGGTGATGCGCGAATCCGCGGAGATCGCCTACAGCTATATCGCCTCGCACCTAAGCAAATACGACGCCGCCGGTGATTTTTTCGATCAGGCGTTCATTCATCTTCACGTACCCGAGGGCGCGACGCCGAAAGATGGCCCGAGTGCCGGGATCACCATGGCGACCGCATTGTTGTCGTTGGCGCGCGGCAAACGCCCGCGTGCGAATCTGGCGATGACCGGAGAGTTGACGCTCACCGGTGAGGTGCTCCCGGTGGGCGGGATCCGTGAGAAGGTCATCGCGGCTCGTCGTGCCCGAATCGCCAGACTGGTGCTGCCGGAGGACAATCGCCGCGACGTCGACGAACTGCCGGATTACCTGCGCGAGGGCCTCGAGGTTCACTACGCGCGTCGCTATGCCGAGGTCAGCAGTTTGGTCTTCGGTCGCTGAGGCGGTAGGGTGGGCACATCCCGCGCGGGCGTTGACGAATAATAATAACCGCGAATGAACGCGAAATTCGGAGATGGTGTCAATGGAGAAAGACATCCCGGCGACGACGATGCCCTGTGGGCGCTCGGCGCGTGCGTCTTGAACCCCGATTCGCGGGCGCTTGGGCTGCGCCCACCCTACGGTTCCTGACACCGTAGCGTGCGAATTGCGGTCTCAAGCCCATGAATCCGACCACTCGCAATGAAATTGTACCGCTGCTCGAACTGCGCGGGATCAGCAAACGCTATCCGGGGACGCTCGCCAACGATCGCGTCGATCTGAAAATTCCCGCCGACCGGATCCACGCCCTGCTGGGCGAGAACGGCGCCGGGAAAAGCACCCTGGTGAAAATCATCTACGGGGTCTTTCGTCCCGATCAGGGCGAGATCCGCTGGGACGGAGCGCCCGTCTCGATCCGCAATCCGGCCGCCGCGCGGCGCCTCGGCATCGGCATGGTATTCCAGCACTTCAATCTTTTCGACACCCTGACGGTGGCCGAGAATATCGCCCTGTGCCTCGATCACGAGCGCGATCTCAAGCGCATCGAAACCCGGGTGGCGGAGATCTCGGAGCACTATCGGTTACCCGTTCATCCGCGCCGACATGTACACACGCTGTCGGTCGGGGAGCGCCAGCGGGTCGAGATCATCCGCTGTCTGATCCAGGATCCGAAGCTCCTGATCATGGACGAGCCGACCTCGGTGCTGACCCCGCAGGAGGTTGAAAGGCTGTTTGAAACGCTCACCCAATTGGCGCGCGAGGGTTGCTCGATCCTCTATATCAGCCACAAGCTCGACGAGATCCGGGCGCTCTGTGACGGTGCCACGGTGCTGCGCCAGGGACGAGTCGTCGGCCACTGCGACCCGCGCGAAGAAAGCGCCAAGGCGCTCGCCGAGATGATGATCGGCAGCGAATTCCAGGTGCCGGAGCACGCACGCGCGACCCAACTCGGCGCGCAGCGTTTGGTGATCGACGGGCTGTCGTTGCCGTCCGATGACCCTTTCGGCACCGCGTTGCACGAAATCAACCTGAGCGTGCGCGGCGGTGAAATCGTCGGCATCGCCGGGTCGCCGGTAACGGTCAGAGTGAACTGCTGGCGGCGCTCAGCGGTGAGCGGCTGGCGCCCGATGCGGAAACGATCCGCATCGAAACGGTCGCCGCGGGGCGCCTGGGGCCGGTGGAGCGACGCGCCTGCGGCCTCGCTTTCGTGCCGGCGGAACGGGTCGGTCGCGGTGCGGTCGGCGACATGTCGATGGCCGACAACACCCTGCTCACCAGCCACGGAGACGGATTGGTCGCAAACGGCTTCATCGGTTTCGCGCGCACCCGCGGGCGGGCGGCGAAGATCATCGACGCCTTCAACGTGGTGTGCGCCGGGACCGCGGCGGAGGCGCGGAGCCTCTCCGGCGGCAACCTGCAGAAATTCATCATCGGACGCGAGATGTTGCTCGAACCCAAATTGCTTATCCTCGCGCACCCGACCTGGGGGGTCGACGTGGGCGCCGCGATGGCGATTCATTCGGCGATTGTCGTACTGCGCGACGCCGGCGCCGCGGTCTTGTTGATCTCGGAGGATCTGGATGAGTTGTTCGCGCTCAGCGACCGTATCGGGGTGATTAGCAATGGGCGCCTGTCGGCGCCCGAGCCGGCCGCCGAGGTCAGTGTCGAGATGATCGGTCGGCGGATGGCGGGTATGCTCGACACCTCCACCGCTGTGCGCGAGGGCGCCCTTGAGGATTAACCCGCATTTCCCCCGGGATGGCGGCGGGCCACTGTGAGCAACTGGCCAATAACTGGCGAGAAAGGATGATGGATGACGTCCGTGATGTGCGATCGGAGAACAGGGCGTACCGCCCGCCACCTGCCCGCGACTCGACTTCGCGATCTTGCGTGATCCCGGTGAGAAATGCGGGTTAGCATCGAACCGCGCGGCGAGCCTTCGCGCTGGCTGCGTTACGGCTCGCCATTGATCGCCCTGGGGTTGACGGTGGTCGCCGCTACGGTGCTGTTCAGCGCCCTCGGGCGCAATCCACTGATCGCTCTCGAGGTTTTTTTCCTGCGCCCGGTCGCTAGCCTCTACGGACTATCCGAACTGGCGGTCAAGGCGGCGCCACTGGCGCTGTGCGCGATCGGCCTGACCATCGGATTCCGGGGCAATGTGTGGAATATCGGCGCCGAGGGTCAACTCACGCTCGGCGCGATCTGCGGGGGCGGCGTGGCGCTCGCCGCCGCCGGGCACGAGGGTCCTTGGCTGATCCCGCTGATGGTCGTCGCGGCGGGGCTCGGCGGCATGGCCTGGGGCGCGATCCCGGCGTTTCTGAAGACCCGCTTCAATGCCAACGAAATTCTCACCAGCCTGATGTTGACCTACGTGGCGATCCAGTTGCTCGGCTACCTGGTGCACGGGCCGTGGCGCGATCCGGAAGGCTTCAATTTTCCCCAGTCACGGATGTTCGACGACCAGGCGCTGCTGCCGGTGTTGATCGAGGGCACGCGGCTGCACGCCGGGGTGCTGTTGGCCCTGATCGCGGTGGTGGCCGGCTGGGTACTGCTGCAGCGCACCTTCATCGGGTTTCAGATCAAGGTCGTGGGGCAGGCCCCGTTCGCCGCGAGCTACGCCGGCTACAGTCGCAATCGGGTGGTGTGGCTGAGCTTCCTGGTGAGCGGCGGGTTGGCCGGGCTCGCCGGTCTCGGGGAGGTCGCCGGGCCGATCGGCCAGCTTACCCCGACGATCTCGCCGGGTTACGGTTTCGCGGCGATTATCGTCGCCTTTCTCGGGCGCTTGCACGCCGTCGGGGTGTTGCTCGCCAGCCTCTTGATGGCGCTGCTGTATCTGGGCGGCGAGTCCTTGCAGATGAACCTCAATCTGCCGCCCGCGATCACCGGCGTATTCCAGGGTATGTTGCTGTTCTTCGTGCTCGCCGCGGATGTGTTCATCCGTTACCGGATCCGGTTCCTCGCCTCATCGGCGAGGGCGCCCGCCGATGTCTGACTACGACACCCTGATCGCGATCCTTTACGCCACGGTGCGCGCCGGCACACCGCTGGTATTCGCGGCGTTGGGCGAACTGGTGACCGAGAAGGCCGGGGTCTTGAACCTCGGCATCGAAGGCATGATGTTGATCGGCGCGGTGACCGGCTTCGCCGTCACCGTGGTGACGGGAAGCCCCGCGCTCGGGGTTTTGGCGGCGGCCGTGGCGGGCGCCCTGGCGTCGCTTCTGCACGGGTTTCTCACCTTGACGCTGCGCACCAATCAGGTCGCCACCGGTCTGGCGCTGACCCTGTTCGGGACCGGGCTGAGCGCCTTCGTCGGACTCGCCTACATCGGCACGCCGATCCGGGCCATGCAGGCGGTCGCGGTCCCCGGCCTCGCCGACCTCCCGCTACTGGGCCCGGCGCTGTTCCGTCACTACCCGCTGGTGTACCTGTCGTGGGCGCTGTTCGCGGCGGTCAGCGTGTTCCTGTATCGCACCCGTGCCGGATTGATCCTGCGCGCGGTGGGTGAATCGCCGGGCGCCGCGCACGCGATCGGTTATCCGGTGGTGGGGATCCGCTATCTGGCGGTGATGTTCGGCGGAGCCACCAGCGGCCTCGGCGGCGCCTATCTGTCGCTCGCCTATACGCCGCAATGGGCGGAAAACATGACCGCCGGACGCGGCTGGATCGCGCTCGCTTTGGTGGTATTCGCGACCTGGCGCCCGGCGCGGGTGCTGCTCGGGGCGTACCTGTTCGGCGCCATCACGATCATCGGGCTGCACGTCGAGGCCCGCGGCATCGAGATCCCGTCGCACTTGCTCGCGATGCTGCCGTACCTCGCCACGATCGTGGTTCTCGTGGTAATTTCACGCGACGCGACCCAGATCCGGCTGCACGCGCCGGGGTCGCTCGGCAAGCCCTTTCATCCGGACGACTGATGCACCGGACTGCTAGGAGCCTGTCGGGCTTAGGAGGTGCGTAGGGAGTAGCATCGGGTTCGAGGCGGATTGGCCGGTCGTTCGAGGAGAATAGCCGTAGCTATTTGACGAGGAGGACCGGACAATCGGACCGAAATCCGATGATTCGCAGTAGCACATCCCTA
>Ga0114931_10010561_pt1 | contig 10987 bp, 6 predicted proteins | sample 2SBtaG_FD_89579 | JGI IMG/M metagenome (GOLD analysis project Ga0114931, IMG submission 89579) | Deep subsurface microbial communities from Kolumbo volcano to uncover new lineages of life (NeLLi) - 2SBTROV14_V59a metaG | ecosystem: Environmental > Aquatic > Marine > Volcanic | place: Kolumbo...
AAAAATAATGAAAAATGAAACAGACCATTTTACTTTTCGGCATTTTAGTTTGGAGTTCTTCGGTTTATATGCAAATGTACCTGTTCATCAACTCAGCCGTTCCTAATGGTGCGCTACTATTTTTTTAACCTAAAAATTTTTGAAATGGACAAATTAAAGTCAATTTTTCTAATAAGCACTTTATTAATCATAGCCTTAAAATCTTTTGCTCAGGAAAACCAGGATTTTGAAATAGAGTACGTATATAATAAAGATGGACTCGCTTTTTTCGATAGGATTGATTTTAAAAATACTTCGACAGGCAAAATAATCAATTCTTTTGACCCTCTCAAAAACAACCCTTACAACCACCTGGATTTCCCTGTTTTCAAAATAGACGCTTTTGGTTGTAAAATTTACGATTTATCCAAAGTAAAGAAAGAGAATTACCCGGATTTACTGGAGAAAATTCAAATGCCAGCCTATACCCGGAATCACGAGCTGGCTGGTGCAAGAAGTAGAGTTTATGTTTATTATAAAGGAAAGCACTATACACTGGTTTCTTATTCTCTCTCAATTATAACACGAGGGGGCAAATTCTGGGCGCCAAGTCGGAGTTAGTAGCCTTAAATAGCAAGGGAGAAATTATTCAGAGATTCAAAAACGATGATGTTGGTGAAAGAGAACCTGTCATAACGGACAATGGCAAATATGCGCTTATCCATTATGGAGGCATCTTTGGAGAGAGCGGTGAGGTTTTGGAGGAAGGTTTTCGATTTTACGATGTTCAAAATGGCACCATTATAAAGGATGAAAAAGTAGGAAATAAAGCATTTGGAAACCCCTACGAGAAGCACAATCTTTTCTTTTTAGTTGCCGGCGCGGGACATGATTATGAATACAATATATTTGACTTGGATAAAAGAGTAATCTATGTCAAAACTTTTTTAAGAGAACATTTACCTAGATTTGACGACATCGAAGAAGATGGCGTGAGTTTAATCGATGAAAGGGGATATTGGCGAAAATTTCTTTTTGAGAAGGACTTTTTAATCAAAACATTTTGAATTCAATTCGGGGTATTTTGTCTCTTTCTTATGGCCAACTGGCAAAATGCATCTTGTGTGAATTGTTGCGGTATGCCCTCGATGAAGCCTCGATTAATGACGCATTCTCCTGTCAAAGGTGATTCGGTTTATATGCAAATGTACCTGTTCATCAACTCAGCCGTTCCTAATGGTGCGCTACTATTTTTTTAACCTAAAAATTTGAAAAATGAAAAGTATTAAATTTATATCCATTGTAATGGCTTTCATGTTTTTTTACTTTTTGAGCCATGCCCAAAGTAATGACAAATACAAAATTGAATATGTGCTGGACAAATCGGAGAGTTTTGTTGAAAGGATTGACTTTATTGACAAAAATTCTAGTCAAGTAATTAATTCGTTTGATGTAGTTGAAAGGAATCCCTATAACTCACTAGGTGATGAATACATACGCCTTAACGAATATCACTGCAAGGTCTATGAATATGAAAAACTTAAACAGTCATTTGGATTAGATTATTTTTTACCCACAGATTCCAGGTTCCTTGGAAATGATGCCCCTAAGAAAATAATTATAAAGTCAATAGAAAGCTTTCCCGGCGTTTTCACCAAAGGAGAGAAGAATACGGTAATTACTTACGAATTACTCTCATACAATATAGCTGGAGAAATAATTGGAATTAAATCTTCAATCTATATTCTCGACAACAAAGGAGAAACTTATAGAAAATATGAGCATATAGATTCAGACTGTCGATCAGCACAAATTTCACCCGATGGAAAATTATTTTATTTCCTGTATGGAGGTCCTATTGATCACAATTTTAATGAAATCAAAAAAGAAGGGCTTAAGGTAATAGATATAGGAAATAATGAGGTGATTGTAAAATACCAACCTGAGAACGGTTTAATGAACAAACCCTTTTTCAAACATGGGAAATTATTTATCGTTACCAAACTTCCCAATTATGAATATGAGTATAGAGTTTATGATTTCCATAAACAAATAGTTTTAATTAGAATTTTTTCAAAAAAAGAAAGAGGGAGTTTTGTCAATATTGAAGAAGATGGAATTTTAGCGAAAGATGAGAGCGGTAAAATCACAAAATTTCTCTTTGAAACTAATTTCAAAAAAGAAAAACTATGAAAAATATAAATGGACTTATAAGCTGTTTCTTTATTATCCTTACCTCTGTTCTATATTCACAAAATCTTCAAGTTCAGTACATTGATTGTACGAACTGTAATACGGGTGATATTGATCCAAACAAAAATTATCAGTATGCCAATGCTCCCACCCCTTTCATTACTTCAGATATTTCATCTGATTTTGGAAGGCGGGACTGTCCCACATGTACAACGATTTGGCATAAAGGAGTCGACATGACAGCAGTACAAGGAGATGGAGACAGAGGTGATAAATTATTATCAATGGTAAATGGCTTCGTAGAGAATATCAGAGGCAATGGAAACTTCAAATACATTATTATAGAAGGAACAGGAAATAATCCCCATTTTGGATATGCTCATATTTTTAGGAGTGGAACTAATTTTAATTCAATGAGATCTGGCGATTTGGTTTTGACAACAATGGATGCACCATATGAGGATACTTATGCCATTATTGATACGGATACAGGGTTAGGATGGGGAGAATTTATTGGGACTGTTACCTTTGGAAATCAAGAATATTTTATAACGCCCGAAATTGTTGGGGGTGATGTAGTTGCTCCAATAGGGAGGTCTGGTACAACTAATGTGCATCTTCATCTATATCATTTAATGGACGCATCTCTTAATGTTGTTAGCCTATCAAACACTAAGGACCCTCTCCAATTTGTGCAACACGACTTTTTGTATCCTAGTGGTACACCTTCACCAAATCCTCATATAAGGATTTTGAGGAATGGTCCAAATGTTGATCAATATCCTGAGGGAATTGATTTAACATATCCAGGGTCGTCCACCTCGACAATAATGGTACGATGTATTTTGCCAAATGAGGGAAATACCACCACATTCCAAAATCATACTATGAACATTGATAATGTCGAAGTTTTGATCAAAAAAGATTATGAAATTGGATCATTATTTAGATTAATCGAGGGACCTAATTTTGACTCAAAAATATCTCATGGCGCAAGATTAAATGTGGATAGATATCCTAGACCTGGTGGTCCTTTTTCAAACACGACGGATATAGCAGCGAATCAGCAAATAGGAACTTTTAATAATGGTGGGCGGACGGGTATTAAAGCTTTTGCCTATGCGGACGGAACAGGTAATAACCCAATTAGGCCGTGGGATGAGTTCTATTTCGCTGATTTTGCAACCAGGATTCACGAGAATGATTCTCAAAACGGAGGGCAACCTGTTTTGGCTAATTGCCCTCAAAATGCAAGGTATAACGACGGCAACTACGTTGTAAAAGCCAGAGTAATTGATGTCAGAGGAGGATCTACTGATTCAGATGAAATTAGTTTTACCATTGACAATTTCAAACCCTTCATTGAAGGGCTGCAGGTATTCATAGGCAGTGCGGAAGTTTATGATATGTTTTGGGAATGCAATGATAATTGCGAGGGAAGCGGAGGGCTTCATGCTGTCGGGGGCGTCACGAATGAACCGGTTACGGACCCTGATATTGCGAGTGGGATGGATGTTACCGTTCATACGAGTGAACCGATGCAAGACTTGAATTTGGCTGTTTCGGTTTCGGGGAGTAACCTCCCTGCCGCAAACATTAGCTTTATATCCAACTCGCCAGACCGGCAAACATGGGTATTCGGGGCGAATATTTCGGGATTTGTGTCTCCGGGTACCGCCACAGCGGGGACCGACATCCAATTTATCTTTACGGGGACGGACTTTCCTGCGCCGGGGAATCCTCCTAATCAGCTATTGAATTTGGCAGGCAGGTATCACCCCGACGGGCAGCAACCAAATGATGCTTGTGTTCGCATTCCTACAAGGAACCAAAATGGCTGGGCTAATCCTGAAAACATACCAACAGGACAAGAGTTGGCGCATCACTTTAGCATCGCTTGTGGCGGTGGAAGCGGTTTGGTGGGAAATGACGACCGGATAAATACCGTCAGATATAGCGGTGGGTCCTGCCTCCTTGCCGACTTCAATTACGACATAGACTACGATGGCTGCACCGTGAATTTCACCAATTTCAGCGTAGGCTTCCCGTTTTTTACAACTTGGAATTTCGGAGACGGGGCTACCTCCGATGTTCTCAATCCAAGCCATGCCTACAATGAAGGCGGCTGCTTCACCGCCACGCTTACAATAACGAACGGGCTGCAGTCGAGTAGCGCTTCACAGGAGATATGCCTGATAGGTTGCGGGGACAATCCCGGCGGAAGCCCGAACTGTCAGATTAGCGGACCGACCTTTGCCATGCCGGGAGAAACGATTACGCTAAGCGCCGCGGGAAGCCCCCGTCCCACTTCCTTTTCCTATGAATGGTCGTCGGGCGCTTTCATTGACCCGGTGGGGTCCCTTTCGGAACAGACCGTTCAGTTCACCCTATCGGAATACCTCGATAACGGCAGTCAGGCAACGGTTTTCCTCGATGTGATAAATGCTCAAGGCTTTGTCCAATCCTGTGCGCATACGATCACCGTTTCCGGTGTTGTTCCGAGCGTAAAACTCGTTGTATTCGGAGATCGGGAACCTGGCGCTTTTATGGATTTAGTGGCCGTTGAAGATATCTGGAATATTGCCGGCTTTCCAGATTATAAATTTACTATCAGGCAGCTTACGCCGGGAGGTATGGCAGATTATACCTCGCCCTGGCTACCCTATGCCCATGTGGATATTTGCCATCCACATTTGCCCAATCATCCCGAACCTGAAGCGATTAATGTTTGCCTGGAGGACGGCATTTATGAAATGTGTGCCTTAGTGAGAGATGATCTGGGCACCTATCAGGACTGCAAAGAAATTACCATCGGCACCCCACCGCCGCCAAGCCCCAAAATTGAACTGATTAATTACGCCACGGAGGATGCTACGCCCATTGAATTAAATGCGGGGGATGGTTGCGTAGGGTCGGTTTGGTATAAATTAAACCAAGACCCGTTCCCGGGAAATTATGGGGGAGGATGTACTCAGGAATTCATTATCGATTGGCACATCGTTAACCTGGATTCGGGAATAGACCACGGCGGGTTCTCAACTTATACGGACATTGTATGTAATTCAGGACTTAAGGGACTTCTGAATATATGCAGCCAGGATTTGGGCTGTGACTACGGCACTTTGGCTGTGACGGCAAATTTTTATACAGCCAGTAACTATGACCCTGTCACCCACACTTCATATTCCTGCTGCCAAACGCCCTTTACCAGTCCTTCCGGAGGGGGTTTTTCTTATGCCGTAACGGACCCCATCCTTATCAACTACGGTTATGCTGCGCCCCAAATCGAAAACGTTACCATGACGGATGAATGTAAGGGTTTGTTAAGCGCGACAATAAAAGGGGGTTGCCGGCAATCCGGCAATACGACCTCGCCTTGTTCGGGAAGTCAGTTCTACCAAAATTATAAATGGGAGGCTTTCGACATCCATACGAATGAAAGGATTCCCAATTTCTTTGAAGGCAATACCAATCAAAAATGCGTAAAAGTGAATAGAGAGAATCCCTATTTCGAGCAATTCGAGCCGGGAGAATTGGCGCTTTTCCGCGCCAAGTTGACGGTTACGGATTATGCCGGATTTACAGACGAACGCACCGAGTTGGTTTCCATGGAATTACCGCTGCGGATTAATATCCCCTCCGACCTAAGCAGATGTCTTGGAACTGTAACGTCTTTAAGTCATGAACCGGTTGCGGTAGGTGGAGATGGCAATTATTCTTTTGAATGGACTTTAATTCCTCCCTTTGGACCGATTTCTATCTCGACAGATGACCCTTCCAATCCAATGATTAATATTCCCGCTAATTACTCGGGCGGTCCGGTTTCGTTTTCGCTGACTGTAACCGACGGGAATGGGGGAGGATGTGAAAGTAGAACGCAAACATTTACCTTGACGGTCAACTCGCTCCAATTAGACCTTCCGAATCAGGTCGTCTTTGCCTGTTCCGAATTGTTCCAGGGAACCAGCGTGAGAACGATAGGACCTGCTAATCCCGATTTGGGTGGTTCGGGCGATTACAACATTCAATGGACTTCCAATGACCCCATTTTAGGGGTGAGTTTATTGAGTGACCCAACCATTCTCAATCCGACGGTATTGGGGCAGGTGAATCCACCCCAAATTACCTACACCTTGACCGTAACGGATAGATTTGGCGGATGTCAGGCTTCGGATAATGTGGTAGTTGACGGCCTGTCCCCTACAAGTCTGTTTGCCAATGCAGGACCTGACCTGACCATCGCTACGGGCAACCCAATATGTTTCGGTGGAACTGCAACCCTCGGTGGCTATCCCTCTGGCAATGGCACTCAATATTGGACATCGGACCATCCGGGCTTTACCGGCAGTACGGTGCAAAACCCCGTATTAACGGAAGCAATTACGAAAACACCAGGTACTTACCAATTTACCCTGACCGTCGTGGATGATTTCACGGGTTGTTCCATACAGGATGAAGTGACCGTAAGCATTTTGGACCAATGGCAATATGAGGGTTATGAGTCCAAAATCCACTTCATTGTTCAGGGAAATGGAGCGCCTCTGTGGGATGGAAGCAACAACAATTTGCTGTCCGGCTTCCAACCTCCGCTCACTTCACAATGGTTGACGAATGGCGCTTCACCCTATTTGGTCCTTCCAAACAACAATGGCATCCCGGCTTCTTCCGGCTTTTTTACCCCAACTCCGCAAGCCCCGTTTTTGACCTTGTTGGTGACAGATGCGTATGGTTGTAAAATGGAGTTTCCCACCAATCGTTATGTTATTTTGGAGGAAAGTCCAACTATAACCATCGAGTCAAACCCAAGCCCTCTCGCAGTGTGTGCCGGTGACGAGTTTTGCCTGGATGTAACGCTAAAAGCCCGGCCGGCAAGCAATAATCAATCGCTTCTTCCACCCACTGTCTCTGCGGACTATTCCTATTTTACGGATAGATCAAGTAGTAATTTTGATCCTATTATCAGAGCAACCGGTGTACTGGATTTGAATTTGATTAATGGAATAGAAGGCATATACCAGGGAAATTTCTGTCTGGCAGCTTCAGGGGTAGGAAGTTCCACTGCCAGTGGATATAAAGATTTCGTTGAAATAAGCGGCAATTTGAATGAATCATCTTCATTTACCTCCTTTGAAACTGCCATTCAGGTAATTTCAACCGACGCATTTCTTACTATGGAAACAATCAATGTTTGTGATGATACTCCTCCTTTTGGTTTGGGTTTACCAACTCCATATCTTTCTGCACAAAGACATATAATCACCGTTCAAGAGGAAAACAATTGTAGCGGATTGTACATACCCAATGCCTTCAATTCTCCACTTGGTGTAAATCATGGAGTGGCGTTGGCGGGAGGATTAAACGGCGGGGTGTTAATTTATAATTTAGTCGCAGAAGTGGGGACTTATTTCCATGCCTATATTGACCGCTGTATCATGGATGGTCCTTTACAGTCCGTTGGAAGAGATTCTTCGGACGAATTTTTGGCGGATGAAAATTTTATCAGTGAAGATAGTCTGCTTGTATCATCCCAAAGCAATCGGGAGGAAGAGGAGGTAACTTCTCCTATTTCGAAACAAAATGGTCTTTCGATCATTCCCAATCCTTTTACCGGCGAAGTGAAAATAGAATACCTGATAGAATCGGAAAATCAGGCTGAAGTAACATTAAACCTCCACAGTTTGGCCGGGAATAAAATCAAAACCTTTTTCAAAAACCGGCTTCACAATAAAGGTCGCTATTCCATCATTTTTGATGGAAGCGAACTGGCTCCCGGAATGTATTTTTACGAGCTAATCGTTGATAATCAGCGAATTGTGAAAAGAGCCATCAAAATCACTTACTATCCGTAATCAATGTTAGATCAGTTACCTAAAGAGAACTTTCAGTAATCGGTTTGATGAAAGAAATTCTACTTCTCAAAGGTCTCAGAAGACCTTGACAAGCCTGTTTTCTTTTTGTCCATCGTTTGTCAAATCACAAAAAAATCAATCATTATGAAAGCCGTAAAATTTGCAAAAACGATTACCCTAGCAGCCTTTTGTTTGGGTGCATTTACGTTGTTTCAACATTTTGTTATTCCATCCCCTTCTAATAATGCCGTTTTCAACTTGGGTTGCCCGGATAAGGTCACTTGTGCTAGGGGTAGGGGAGGAGGAATTTTCCTTACCTGGAACGGAGTAATAAGCCAGCCAATTCCGGCCGATTTGCCCGAATCATTTAGTGTACAATTGAGTGGCGCTGATTTTGTGTATGGCTTGAATCCGCCATTTACAGTGGAATATTTTTCTTCTCAAAATACTTTTCGGATATCGGGTTTCCTTGGTCCTGTGGATTGTTCACCATTTTTTCCTTCATTTTCCGGTACGGTTACTATGCAAATTAATGGAGTAGCTAATTCATGTGGGTACCAGAATGGTATTTTAGTGCAGGACCCGTTCCCTCCCGTAGATCCACCCCCTGACCCCGTCATCGTAACCTGCACAGATCTGGTGCAAGTATGCGGAGGAGATATCCAGCAAATCGCTTCCGATATTCTCGGACCTGTGACTGCCCCTTGCAACCAATGGGGGGGGCCTTGCCTCGCGTCCGATGATATTTACCGGGCGGGCAAGGTCGGGATTGGCACTGACAGTATTCCTTATGGATTCCAATTGGCTGTAAAAGGAGACATTGTAACGGAACAGTTTAAGGTTTGTAGCGACGGAGGTTGGTGCGATTATGTTTTTGAGGACGATTACTCCTTGCTGTCTCTTCAGGAGGTAGAAGACTTTGTTGAGCAAAATGGACACCTTCCCAATTCGCCTTCCACAGAGGAAATAAAACAAAACAATGGCTATGATTTGGGACTAATGACCTTGAACCAACAGGAAAAAATCGAAGAAATTTTTCTCCACCTCATTGACCTAAAAAAGGAAACCGATTTTCTCGAAAAGGAAGTGGAGAGCATTAGTGAAGAAGAATAACGAAGCCAAAGATCTCATTTTTCAAAATAATCACACAAAAACAAATTATTATGAACGTTTTTCCAGTTTATTCAGAATATTCGATTTGGAGGAAATTTATTTTGTCAATATCAATCGTGATTGCTTTCCTGGCAGTTTCCATAAAATCTTCGAGTGCTCAAACAACTTGCCCGGAATGTCCAAAGACAATAGTCATTGCCGCCCCGGGGATTGTCCAATTGTTTTTTGGAGTGCCGATGTTGAATTGGGATGGGCATGCCACTTTTTTTGATGACCAAGGCAGTCTGATAGGTTCCTATACCGGTGTTTCGATTATCAATGGAAGTACCATTTGGGAGTTTGATGTACCCCCTTCTTTTTGCTGCGAACCATTCACAGGAACTATTACCATGCTTGGGAAGAATTGCCAGATGGTTCAGGGAGTTTTTCAAAGTTGTGCCGCGGGCAACGAATGTTCGGCCCTTTTAAACGATTGCCAAGTTGAAATTTTCGATTTAATTGGTAATCACCGTCCCTATTGCAGCCTTTGTAAACAGTGGCTTGGGGTGTGCAATACGCTTTCAACTATCACTCATTCAGGAAAAGTGGGGATAGGCACAAATTCTGTGAATCCGGGTTTTAATCTAGCAGTCGCAGGAGGCATTGTCACTGACTTGATAAAGGTTGAATTATGTGAAAAGGGTGCATGGTGCGACTATGTGTTTGGAGAGAACTATGACTTGGCCTCTCTCTATGAGGTTGTGGATTTTATAAAGAAATTTGGCCATCTGCCAAATACGCCCACAGCCCAAGAAATTGAAAAAGAAGGCGGCTTTGAGTTAAAGAGCGTAAAATTGAATCAGCAGGAGAAAATCGAAGAAATATTTTTACATCTGATTGAAATCAACGGTCAGGTTTATACTTTGAGACAGAAAATAGGCGCTTTGGAAATGGAAAATGAAAAATTGCGCAATTCACTCAAATAATTTTAACCCATAAAATTTATCTAATTATGAAAAAAGGTATCCCTTATCTCAGATTATTTCTTTTGTTTTTCTTTTTGAAAAGTTTCATAATTCATTCTACGGCTCAAATCACTTGTGATAGTTGCACTATTGATTTAGTCAATTTTATCGAAACTCATAAAGATGAACTTTTGGCAAGACAATGGTCTGGCAACTGTGATTTAACCTCCGAAATCCACCATTTCGGCAGTGTGAACATCGGAACAAGTTCACATAGCGGAAGGTTAACCGTAAAAAATGGAATCCTCACTGACAAAGTTAAAGTAGCACCTTGCGGAGACATTGGCTGGTGCGATTATGTGTTTGAAGAAAACTATCCTTTAAAATCGATCGAGGAGGTTCAATGCTATGTCGAGGAAAACGGTCATCTTCCCAATACTCCTTCGGCGGCACAAATTAAGAAAGATGGTGGCTTTGAATTGGGGGCTATAACCTTCAACCAACAGGAAAAAATCGAAGAAATCTTTCTGTACCTAATCCATCTCAAAAAAGAAGCTGACGCTTTGAAGCGAAAGTTCAGTGCGCTAAAAAAAGAAAACCAAAGACTCAAAGCAATCGCTTGTAATTGAATTTTTAGGAACATATTTCTATCTCTCCCTGAAACTTCCAAAGTTGAAATATTTGGAAGTTTTTTTGGCATGTTTCATAAACACATAAAAGTAGTTAACACTTTTTCTTGGCAACACATAGGCACATAGTTTCTTGAAAATCAAATATCTATGTGTCCTTATAATACATACTAGTAAAAGTTTGCAAAAAAAACAAAGTTTTAGGGTGTAACCAACTCTAACTTTTTGAATTTCAGTATTTTATAGCATACTTCATGTCCCAACTTAGTGAGTTGGTACT
>Ga0114931_10010562_pt1 | contig 10985 bp, 11 predicted proteins | sample 2SBtaG_FD_89579 | JGI IMG/M metagenome (GOLD analysis project Ga0114931, IMG submission 89579) | Deep subsurface microbial communities from Kolumbo volcano to uncover new lineages of life (NeLLi) - 2SBTROV14_V59a metaG | ecosystem: Environmental > Aquatic > Marine > Volcanic | place: Kolumbo...
CTGCTGCATACGGTCGTGGCAGAACCTACCCCTATCCACGCTGTGGTGCTGCCAATGCCCGGACTTTTTGAGATGTTACGGACTCACCGCCCGGTGTCGGACTGCCTCGAGATCTCTCGTTACTCTTCAGTCGGACTCGAGCCGTCGCAACCGATCGCGAGCAAGCCGAGCGGCTGGAGTATCGGGATACGTCTTGACCAGATCCTCGAGCGTCTTGCGAGCCTCGGCCGATTTTCCAAGCTCCTGATAGATGAATCCGATCTTGAGCTTTGCACCGGGGACCTTGCGACTTTCGGGATGTTGGGCAAGAAGCTTCGTAAACTCCTTCATGGCAGCCGGAAACTGGCGCGTGACGTAGTAGGCCTCACCGAGCCAGTATTGCGCGTTGTCGGTGTACTGACCGTCCGGATGCTTCGTTAGAAATTGCTTGAAGGCGTCCACCGCCTTTGCGTACCGACCCTGCTTTAGAAGCGCGAAGGCAGCGCTGTACGCATCCTGCTCCTCCAGACTGTTCACCGCCTTTGCCCCCCCCGCTGCCGGCGCCAGCGTGCTCTCGGGAGGCACGGCCGATGCGGGGGAGGGATTGACCGGGCCAGCCCTGGCACCCGGAGCAGCCGCCACGGTCCCCGGCGGAGACGGAGCAGAGCCCTGTCCCCCGCTGGCCGGCCCGCTCTCACCTGACGGACGCTCGGTCACTGCCGCCGGTGGCCGTTTCGCAAGCGCTTTCACCTTCTGGCCGAGCCGATCGAGGCTCACGAAGAGCTCGCTCTGGCGCTTGCGAAGCTCCTCGATGTCATGAGCCTGGATCTCCAGATCACCTCGCATGCTCTGAACGTTACGGTCGATCGCTTCGAGACGATTCAGCAGCTCGCCCAGCGCGCCAGCGCTGAGCTGGCGCTCGAGACGTTGGACCCGAGCCTCGATAGAAGGCATCACCGGTACCCTCGCCGGCCTCTGGGCCACCGCGCCGCCGGGCACGAGCCATGCCGCGAGTACCACGGCCTGCATCGGGGCCTGCATCGGGGCCGGCATCGCGATCCGGAAACCCCGGGCGCCACGAGTCACGAAGCCCGTCAATCTCTCCCCGCGGCGATGCGACCCCAGATCCTGCATAGAGTGCTCTATCTTCCGTAGTTGAGCCGGACCCTTCGATTCTGAGCCCAGGCCGTTTCGTCATGACCCAGCGCGACCGGACGCTCTTCACCATAGCTGATCGTCTGGACCTGGCCGTCGGAAGCACCGAGAAGAGTCAGCAGCTGGCGCACCGACTTCGCACGCCGCTCGCCGAGACCGATATTGTACTCTCGAGAGCCGCGCTCATCGGCGTGGCCTTCCAGGATCACGCTGGCATTCGGATGGGCGGCAAGATACTGCGCGTGGGCTTCCAGACTCGGACGGTCCTCGGCCCGAATGGCGGCGCTGTCGAAATCGAAGTGCACAACCTTCTGGGATAACGGACTGTCGGGATTATCCAGAGGATGGCCTTGCCAGCCCGAGGAACCCGGCATCGGACGTGAGGTCGCGCCCTGCCCCTCCGATCCCTCGGCTCCAGCGGCGCCGCCGGGAGGCGCCGCCGGTGTCTTCTCGATGACCTCGGCCGGCCCGGTCGATGGCTTCTCGGGCAGAACGCCCTCGCAGGCCGACAAGAGCCATACGCTCGCACCGGCAATCACGATCCCTTTTACCCAGCTATTCATTCCGTAACTCCTGCTTGTTTGCATCTTCGAATCGGCTCTCGCCAGCAAAACCCTGCTCTCAGCCTCACCCCGCTGGCTCCGCTCTCCCCCACGATCTGCCTCGCTCTCCGCCATGGAGCTTTCCGTCCACTCGGAGGTTCCCGGCGCAGCCGCCCGCGGTGTATGCACCGCCACCCGGACCGCCTGCCGGTCAGTGCCGAAAAGGTGACCACGCGGGCTCGCGCACCCTGCCCTGCTCGACCGCTATCCGTTGTCTGACCCGGCCGTCCACCGAAACCGCAGCCAGGGTGGCGACCCCTCCCATGGTGGTGGCATAGAGAACCATGCGCCCGTTCGGTGATACGCTCGGCGACTCGTCCAGCCTACCTCGGCTGAGCACCCTGATCTCACCCGATGCCAGATTCATCCAGCCGACACGATAGCGACCCCGTATCTCGTGTACCAAGGCCAACGACTTCCCATCCGGTGCAAAAGCGGCACGCGCGTTCGAAGTGCCCACCAAGGTGATCCGGCGGGGTACGCCGCCGGCGAGCGGAACCCGGTAGAGCTGCGGGCGCCCCCCACGATCGGAGGTGAAGACGAGGGTTCCGCCGTCGGGCGACCACGCGGGCTCCGTATCGATCGCTCGATTGTCGGTGATACGGCGCAATACCCCGCTCGCCAGGTGCATGACGTAGATCTCCGGATTTCCATCCTTCGACAACGTCAGGGCCAGCCTGCGATCATCGGGTGACCAGGCGGGCGCGCCGTTGATTCCGGGGTAAGCAGAGACCCGCCGCCTGGACCCTCTCCTCAAATCCTGCACATAGATCCCTGGCCGGCCACCTTCGAAGGAGACGTAGGCAAGCCGACGCCCGTCGTGGGACCACGCCGGGGACATGATCGGATCTCGGGAATGCAGGATCTCCGCGGCATTGAACCCATCGCTGTCGGCAACGTAGAGAGCGTAGGTCCGCGCACCGCTCAGGTCAGAGGTCTCGGTCACGTACGCGATCCTCGTGTCGAAGGCTCCACGCTCCCCGGTCAGCGCTTCGTATATACGGTCGCTTACCTGATGCGCCGCCTTTCTGAGATCGGCCCGCCGGATCTCCGAACGCTCACCGGCGAGCTGTACCCGTTCGAGAACATCGAACAAGCGGAACGAGGCCTCGTAGCGTGCACCGGGCCCCGGCGCGGTGAGTTGGCGAAGCCATCCGATGACGAGGTTGTTCATTCCGAGCCGCTTCCAGTCGTTCCAACGGATTGCGGACGGATCGGTCGGGCGCGCGGGAAGGCTGTCTCGGGTGATGGGGGCAAAGCGCCCACTGTTGCCGAGATCGGCGGCAATGATCGAGGCGATGTCCTCCGGCGGCTGAACACCCGTCCCCGCCCACTGGAAAGGAACTATCGCGATCGGCTCCGCCCCCTCCGGCGCCTCGTCGATGGTAATCACGATCTGCGCCAGCGCCGGCTGGTCGAGCGCCAGCAGAAACGCCACCACCCATCCCCGCCAACTCGTCACCATGCGCCAAACCTCATTCGTGCACCCTCAGTCCCGGGGGTCGAAGATAAAGACGATATCCCTTTCGAACAATGCAGGATCCTTCGGTCGAGGCAACGGCGAAGCCCCGCGTACCGCTTGGACGACCGAGCGGTCGAAAGCGCGGTTTCCACTCGTTTTCACGATGTGCGCCGATACGACCTCACCGCTGGTCGTCTGCTGTACTCGCACCTTGCAGCGCAGACCCTTCGGGGTCCCCGCGGGCCGGATCCAGCGGCTCGCCACCGCCACTCGAATTCGCTCGGCATACTCCTTGCGCCCCTTCGAAAGCAGCAGCAAGGCCCGCCGTTTTTTCAGCTCCGCCGCCTCTGCCGCGACCTGCCGACGCATCGCCGCTTCCTCTTCCGCCCGCCGCCGGGCCTCTTCCGCTTTGGCTCGGGCCTGGGTCGCCTTGCGCGCCGCCGCCTCTTCACGTTTGCGTTGCTCGAGAGCAAGGGCCGCCAGACGCTCGGTCTCGCGACGCGCCTTCTCCGCCTCCTTCTTCCCCGCCTCCGCCGCTCGACGCTCGCGCTCCGCCTTCACGCGAGCTTCCTCCGCTGCACGCCGTTTTCTCTCTTCCGCCTCCCGCTCTGTCTTGGCAACCGCGGCGAGCTGCTCGACTTCCCGGCGGGCCGTCTCTGCCGCTCGACGCTCCGCCCGCGCCTTCTCGGTTTCCTCCACGAGCTTCTTGCGTTCGGCCTCGAGCCGAGCCTGCTCGGCGCGCGCGGCCGCTTGACGGGCCTCTTCCTCGGCCCGGCGTTGCACCTGGCGCTTGGCTTTTTCCCGGTCGAGAGCGGCGAGCCGCTGCTGCTCCTCCGCCCGGGCCCGACGGAGTTCCTCGAGGCGGGCCCGTTCCGCCTCACGAAGGCGTTTCGACCGTGCCGCCTCCCGCTTTCGTTTCTGCTCGATCTGGGCCTTCATCGCTGCCACACGACGCTCCTCGAGCTTGCGGACCTTGCGAGCCAGCTCGGCTCGGCGTTCCGCCGCTTTCGCTTCCTGCCTCTTTTTCCTCTCTCTCTCCGCCTCCAGGCGACGAATGCGCGTGAGCTCTTTCGCAACCTTCTTCTCGTCCAGCACCACCGCTTCGATGGGCTGCTCGATACCTGCGCCCGAGGGGGTCGACGGCGCAAACTCGAAGCTCACCGCCAGCAACCCAATGAAGACACCATGCACGACGACCGAGAGCAGAGCCGCCAGCACCTTCTCCCAAAGGGTACGGGGCATCAACGCGCTCCACGCTCCGGCGGCTTGGTCAGCAACCCGACGCTCCGCGCTCCGGCCGCTTTCAGCAACGCCATGGCGCGAACGACCCGGCCATAGTCGACCCGGGCGTCACCCTTGACGAGCACCTGAGTGCCTGGCTGATGGCGAAGCAACGCCGCCGCCCGGGTAAGGAGGGTTTCGGTATCCACCGGGACGCTCTCCTCACCACCAAAATTGACGTAGTACCGGCCCTCGGCATCGACCGACACCACGAGCGGCTCCGATTCGCTGCGTTCGACCGGCTGCGCCGGCGCCTTCGGGAGATCGATCTTCACGCCTTGGGAGAGCAGCGGGGCGGTGATCATGAAAATGATCAACAAAACAAGCATGACATCGATATAGGGCACGACGTTGATCTCGGACATTGCCCGGCGGTTGCGGCCCTGCATCGGTCTCATTGCTCTCTCTCCGCCCCGACGAATCCCAGTGCAATCCCGGCAAGCACTCGGTCGACTCCGGTGCCAGGCGCCGCCTAGCCGTTGATCTGTCGCTGCAAGATAGTCGAGAACTCTTCGACGAATGTCTGATAACGGTTGGCGAGGCGCTCGGCCGAGTCGACGTACCGGTTGTAGGCAATCACCGCCGGAATGGCGGCGAACAGACCCATGGCCGTCGCCACCAGAGCCTCCGATATACCGGGGGCCACCATCGCCAGGGTGGCCTGATTCACGTTTCCGAGAGATCGAAACGAGTTCATGATCCCCCACACGGTGCCGAACAGCCCGACATACGGGCTGGTCGAGCCGACGGTCGCCAGGTAAGAGAGAGAGGACTCAAGCGACTCCACCTCGTAATTCAGCGCCGCCCGCATGGCCCGCTCCGTACCCGCCATCACGAGTTGGGGATCCATCCCATCCTGCCCCCTCAAACGGGCGAACTCCCTGAAGCCGGCGTGAAAGATCCGCTCGAGCCCCTGAGTCTCGGTCTTCGTGGAATTGACCCGGTTGTAGACCGTTACCAGATCCCTCCCCGACCAGAATTCCGCTTCGAAAGCGTGGGCCTGCCCGCGCGCCCGTTTCAAAAACATGTGCTTGCGAAAAATGAGAGCCCACGACCCCAGAGAGGCGGCCAGTAATGCCAGAAGCACGAGCTTGACCAGCACACCGGCGCTGGCAACCAGAGAGAAAAAGGAGAGATCAGCGCTCACTAGTGTCCTGTCCGATCAGTTGGCCGCATTTCAAATGTCCCGCCCCCCACCGCGCATCTCACCCGCACCCGCGGCCAGAGGCCCCACCCACGGCCCGCTCAATCATCCACACCCTCGAACAAACCGGGGCTTCGAAGGCTTCCCCCCCGGAACGAGCCAGCGACGGCGCCCGGAATGGGGACGCCGAAGTGCTGCCAGGCATTTCGAGTCGCCATACGGCCTCTCGGGGTTCGCATCAGATATCCCTGCTGAATGAGGTAGGGCTCGAGCACGTCCTCGATGGTGCCTCGCTCTTCTCCGAGAGCGGCTGAAAGATTGTCGATCCCTACCGGTCCCCCGTCGAATTTCTCGAGGATCGCGAGCATGAGCTTCCGGTCCATCAGGTCCAATCCGATCGCGTCTACGTCCAGCATATCGAGGGCCCGCCGAGCGATGTCTCGGGTCACCCGCCCGTCGCCGCGCACCTCCGCAAAATCCCTCACTCGACGCAGCAGACGGTTCGCGATCCTGGGCGTTCCGCGGGACCGCCGAGCGAGCTCCACCGCCCCATCGGAATCGATCGGTATCCCCAAGATCGATGCGGAACGCCCCACGATCTCCGTCAGCTCGTCGTGAGAGTAGAACTCGAGCCGCACCACGATTCCGAACCGATCTCTCAACGGAGAGGTGAGAAGGCCTGCACGGGTCGTCGCTCCCACCAGGGTGAAAGGCGGAAGGTCGAGCTTGATCGAACGTGCGGCCGGACCCTCGCCAATCATGATGTCGAGCTGATAGTCCTCCATCGCCGGGTAGAGGGTCTCTTCCACCGCCGGATTGAGGCGGTGGATCTCATCGATGAAGAGCACGTCTCGGTCTTCCAGGTTCGTCAGCAGCGCGGCCAGGTCTCCGGCCCGCTCCAGCACCGGCCCGGCGGAGGGCCGCAGCCTGGCGCCGAGCTCGTGGGAGATGATGTGCGCGAGGGTGGTCTTGCCGAGCCCCGGGGGCCCGAAAATCAAGACGTGGTCGAGCGCATCCCGGCGCCGACGGGCCGCTTCGATGAAGATCTCCAGCTGCTCGCGCACCGCGCTCTGTCCGACGTACTCACCGAGCCGACGCGGCCGAACCACCCGATCGACGACCTCGTCGCCGGCGACGGCAGCGGGATCGACCATCCGTGCATCATCTTCCGGCGCAACCCCGCTCACCGGGTCACCGCCTGCAGTGCACGCCGCACGAGCTCCTCGCAAACGAGCCCTGGAGTGGCGATATCCCGCACCCGGCGAACGGCTTCGGGAGGCTTGAACCCGAGAGCGACCAGAGCCGCCACCGCATCCTCGGCAGGATCGCGCTCCCGTCCGCCGGGCGTCGAGGTCGGCGACGGGTCGCCCGGGAGACCCGCCGCGGCCGTATTCTCCTGCAACGTTCCGGCACTGACGCCGAGTCCTTCGAATCGCCCTCTGAGTTCCATGACCAACCGCTCGGCCGTCTTCTTCCCAATCCCCGGGACCCGGGACAGCGACGCCGCGTCCGCGGCACCGACGCATCGGGCCAGACCGCCGGCGTCCATGCCCAAGAGCACCGCCAGCGCCACTCGGGCGCCCACCCCGTTGACCCGCAGCAACGCCCGAAAAGCATCACGCTCTTCGGCCCGAGAGAACCCGTAGAGCTGAATCCGATCATCGCGAACGGCTTGATGAGTGAACAGGGCAACATTCTGACCGGCATCGGGCAATCCGTAGAACGTGGTCATCGGAGCCTCGAGCTCGTACCCCACGCCGTTCACCTCGACCAGCAGATGCGGCGGCCGCTTGTCGCGAACCGTACCATTCAGCCAGCCGATCATCGCGCATCTCCCGGTTCGGCCCGCGGCCGCTGCGCCGGCATCTCAGGCCGCGCGCGGGCCGGGACCCGACCCGGCGCTCGTACGCAGCACCCGGCGCCGTCTCCGGCCACGGCGGCGCGAGGGCGGGGGGCTCTCGCTCCCCGCTCGAGTGCGCACTCGTTCAGCGCTGGTGAAGTAATGACCATGGGCAATGGCCACCGCCAGGGCATCGGCCGCGTCCACGGAGGGAGAAACATCCAAGCATAGCAACACCCGAATCATATGCTGGACCTGTTGCTTCGCGGCATGTCCGCGTCCGGTCGTCGCTAGCTTGACGGCGGTCGAGCTGTACTCGTGTACCGATAGACCATGCGCCGAGGCGGCCGCCACCGCGGCGCCGCGCGCCTGACCGAGCTTGAGTGCCGACTGGGCGTTGCGGTGCATGAACACTTCCTCCACCGCCGCCTCGTGGGGTCCAAAATCCTTGATCAGCCCGGACAGCTCGCGATAGACAACCGCAAGCCGTTCGACGAGCGGCCCCCCCCCGAGCTTCAGACAGCCACAGGAGACGAGATCGAGATGCGAGCCTTCCAGATCGACGATCCCGTACCCGGTAATTCGCGAGCCCGGATCGATCCCGAGAATTCGCATTACCCCATGACCCTTCTCGACCGCCCAGGCCAAGCCCGAGAAACGCCGAGCTTCACGAGGAACGGGGATGTGCCGCGGCAACCACGCGCTCCGGGGCCATGAATTCGAGCCAAGGGGCCGAACGCTATCTGGACCGCAGCGTGCTCCGAGAGAGCCGCCATCGACTTGTGCACGGCTTCCCACGGAGCCTGCCGATCCCACGCTCTATCGGAGGCGCGCGCAGCCACGGGAAGCGGGACCGAGGCGGTTCGCGAGGTCGTTCGAGAAGAACGGCCGGCGTCATTCGAGGAGAAAACCCTGGGCATCCGGCGGCAACCCGCTTTCCCGCAGCAGGGCAGTCCCATGTCCGACATCCTCCAGACTTCCATCGCCGCGAGGGTCTCGGCAGAAATATCCGCGTTCGAGTAGACCTGCTGCACATCTTCGAGATCCTCGAGCGCATCCAGGAGCCTGACCATCGTCCTCGCGTCTTCGATGCCCAAGGTCACATTGCTCGAAGCGCGCATGGTGACCTCCGCATCGACGGGAACGAATCCTCCGAGTTGCATTCGCTCCTTCACCGTTTCGAGCTCTTTGGGGACGGCCAACACATCGAAGCTGCCATCGTCATTCTCGACGACGTCTTCCGCCCCAGCGTCGAGCGCGGCATCGGTCAAGCCCTCTTCGTCGACCCCGGCCTCGTAGCTGAGCAGACCCACCTTGGAGAAAAGATAGGCCACCGAACCATCCGTACCGAGATTTCCCCCGCATTTCGTAAACGCGTGCCGGACCTCCGCGACTGTCCGGTTGCGATTGTCGGTCATGCAGTCGGCCATGACCGCCACGCCGCCAGGCCCGTAGCCCTCGTATCGAACTTCTTCGATGTTCGAAAGACCGCTGTCGCCGGCCCCCCGGCGAATGGCACGTTCGATCGTGTCTTTCGGCACACTCTGGGCAGTCGCTTTGTCCAACGCCAACCTGAGCCTGGAGTTCGCGCTCGGATCGCCTCCTCCCATCCTCGCCGCAATCGTCACCTCGCGAATGAGCTTAGTGAACAGCTTTCCCCGCTTCGCGTCCTGCGCCTTTTTGCGATGCTGGATATTCGCCCACTTGCTGTGTCCCGCCATCTGACTGCGTTCCTCGAACCGGCCGAAATTTCCTCTCCGTTCGCTTTCCGGAGCCGCTGTCGATCTTATCACCTGGGCCCTGCCGGAACTCCCCGCGAAGCACGGTCCCTTGCCGAGAGAAGCGCACCAGAAGCCCTCGGGCGGCCCCTTGGCGAGACTCGTAGCTCATGGAATCGCGAGCCCTCCGTTCACCCGCGTGGATCACCGGCGAGCGGCTCCCGGAACGGAGCGCTCCCGATCGAGCAGACCCGCTCGCAATCCAGAAACCAAGGTGCCGCGTCCAGCTCTATGCCGGCCGGCCTGCGAGGAATCTCGTCTACGATCGGCCAGGAGATGTCACTCGGTCCGACTCCAGCACCCCGCGTGGGTACCTGAGGGGTCTCGAGAACCGAGGCGCCGAGACAGCCGGCGCGCGCCGTCCTGGGAGCGCGCCCAGGGCCACGCGGCGGCGCCCCGACAAGCCGGACCGGACCGACCGGACCGGCCACCAATCGCCCCGAGGGTTGGCAGGCTCGCGCGCAGCAAGCGCCCGCCGGCCCACCCCAACGTCCGATGTATCACCCCATCCGCGCGCGTCCAATCTACAGGCAGCGCGCATCGGGCGAGGATCGGCCCTGCATCGACGTCCTCGGTCGCCCAGTGGACGGTGACCCCGGTGGCCGACCAGCCGAGCGCGCGCTGCGCGCTGACGGGATCGCCCCCCCGAAAGTCGGGCAGAAGAGAGGGGTGAACATTCAAGACCCCAAGGCGCGGGATCCGAAGCCAGCCCGGTGACAGGATGTAGGGGAAGCAAGCGAGAACAATCAGGTCGGGAGCGAACGGCACTCCGCCGGCCCCGGGCCAGGCGGCGCCCTGCGCGTCGGTGCCGAACCAATGAACCGGCAGCCCGTTGTTCTCGGCCAGCGCGGCCACCCCGACCCCGCGGTCCGGTCTCTCGAGCGGCAGCAACGGGAATCCGGCGTCGGCGGGCGGCGCGGGCGGACCATAGCCGGCCAGCACCAGCGCTTCGGGCGCGAAGCGACCGTCCAGACACTCGAGGACCGATAGGGTGAACGGCGCCTCGCGCCCGAGGAGCACGAAACGCATATCGCTCATCGCGCCCCCTACCGGCTCCTCGGCGACCCCATGATGCCGGGGTCTCGAGACGGTCAGTCCGCGGCCCGGACCCGCACGTAGCTCCCGGGCGCGTCCTCGATGGCCGGGAGCGGGCCCTCTCCCGGGTGCCGAGCCGGGATCCGGGAGCCAGCGTGACCCTTGACCCAGACCTTCCAGTCCGGCCACCACGATCCGGAGTGCGCCTGTGCACCCGCGAACCACTCATCGGCTGACGGCGGGTTCGCGCCATGGGTCCAGTACCGATACTTCTTCGCCCGGGGCGGATTGACGATCCCGGCGATATGGCCCGAGCCCCCGAGCACGAAGCGTACCGGGCCGCCGAACAGCCCGGTGGCCGCATACGTCGAACGCCACGGAGCGATGTGATCCTCCTGGGCCGCGACCATGTAGACCGGAGTCTGCACGGCACGCAGATCGATCGGCACCCCGGCCAGGTCGATCCCGCCCGGCTCCCGCAACAGGTTTTCCTGGTACATCTTGCGGAGATAGAAGCTGTGCATCGCCCGCGGCATCCGTGTCGAGTCCGAGTTCCAGTACAGCAGATCGAACGGAAAGGGCTCCTTGCCAAGAAGGTAGTTGTTGACCACGAAGCTCCAGATCAGATCGTTTGCCCGCAACATGTTGAACGTGGTCGCCATCTCCCAACCGTCGAGATAACCGCGCTTGGCCATCTTGCGTTCGATCA
>Ga0114931_10010563_pt1 | contig 10985 bp, 5 predicted proteins | sample 2SBtaG_FD_89579 | JGI IMG/M metagenome (GOLD analysis project Ga0114931, IMG submission 89579) | Deep subsurface microbial communities from Kolumbo volcano to uncover new lineages of life (NeLLi) - 2SBTROV14_V59a metaG | ecosystem: Environmental > Aquatic > Marine > Volcanic | place: Kolumbo...
CCGGTCTGCAACGCCGCGCCGTGCTGCGACAACGATCCCGCCACCACCGACATCCCGGACTGCCCAGCGTAGCCTGCTCGAGGCAGAATGCTAGACTGAAGAGGGGCGGCCGTACGGTCGCCCCTCTTTCTGGTCTGGTCTTTTGTTCAACAGCTCGTTTTTCCGTGTTTTTCCTCCGTCACATCAGCCCTCTCGTCCTGCTTGTGGCCTTGTCGCCGGCGGGTTGTCAGCCCGGGGCGGGCAACGATGCGGTGGACGGAGCGCCAGTTGACGGCGTACCTGGACCGGACGCACGGCCCCCGCAGGACGCGGAGGTGACGACCGACGGGCCCACGGGCGCAAGCTGTGATCCGGTTGCACAATCGGGCTGTGCGGCGACCGAGAAGTGCACGATTCTCGCCGGCACCGTCCCTGAAATCGCCTGTGCGCCGCGTGTTGGCACCAAGACCCAGCTTGAGAGCTGCACGCCTGCTACGGCCACGCAGCCGGACGATTGCGCGCCGGGCCTGGTATGCCGAGGTAGTGCGGACCCGCGTTGCGTCGAGTTCTGCGCCGACTCACCAATGGATACGTGTGACGGCGCCGATATCTGCCTGTTCAAGGAAGACCTCGACGGCGATCTCATTGCCGACGTCGAGTATTGCGCCCGCATTTGTGACCTCTTGAGCCAGGATTGCCCCGAGTCCGGTATCTCCTGCTATCCCACCCGCGATGGCACCGTCTGCGCTTCGGAAGGCGCTGGCAGCGTTCCCGCTCAACTCGGAGAGTCTTGCGACTACGCCAACTCTTGCGCCGAGGGGCTCGGCTGCTTCCGCGTCGGTAGTAGCCAGGACTGGTGGTGCTACCAGATCTGCGACGCCGATGGGACTGCCGGCCCGAATTGTGGCGCTGGCCAGTTCTGTAGCCGTCACGAAAACGACAACTGGGGCGTTTGCATCTCGTTCTAGCTGAGGACTGCCAATTATGAAGCCTCTGGTCACCGCTCTGATTCTCCTCTCCGCGTTCGGCTGCAAGCGCACCGACACGCACTCCGACAACACCGCTGAGAAGGTGGCTCCACCGGTTCAGAACACGGCTAGTCAAGTCGAGCCACAGCAGTCTCGGTTGCCCGAGCCCGAGGACGTGGTCGATCCGTCCACGATTACCTGGTCCACGCAGAAGATCGATGATCTCGGGTTGGAGATCCCACAGATCGAGGGCTTGAAGTTGCTCGAGTTGCCGATGGGCGGAGCGCGGTCTTGGCAGCAGCACAAGAAGCCGATTGCCACCGCCGTATGGGCCGGCGCCGGCCGCACGGTGGATGCCTGGCGTGAGCGAGTAGGCACGACCCCCGGCACTAAGATGGGGGAGCCGACTAAGGTCACGGTGTGCGGCCGCCCGGGGATCAAGCAGCAGGCACATCTTGAGGGACGCATGGTTCTGGTCGGTGGGATCGCTGCCGGCAAAGAGGAACTCAAGGCCATGGTCGGGCAAGAGTCCATGGGCGACAAGCCCTCCCGGCCCCGGTCCGAATACAAGGAGATCAACGGGAAGCGCTACTGGCAACTTCCCGCTCGGACGACCGTCGTGCTCGGCTTCGTGAATAAGGGGACGCCGATCGTGGCAACCTGGACGGTCGAGGGGGACAACCGGGACGCCTTCGCGGCGGCGGAGAAGCACTTCTTCGATTCGATTCGCTGCGACTGAACCGCGGCCCGGGCCCGTAGCGAGCTCAGGCCGCTACACCGGGGGACGCCCTATCGCGTCCCGAGTGTTCCCGTGCTGACGGTTGGCGATGCGATCGATCCGGTCAGCGGGTTGTAGGTGGACGCGTTGACGCGGATGCGTCCTTGTCCGCCGCCTCCGCCGCCACCGCTTTGTGGGTCACCAGAGACCTGTGAGCCACCGGGCCCGGCGGTCGACAGCTTCCCGGCGCCGTAGCCGCCGTTGCCGCGTCCCGAACAGGTCGCACCGGGTGTGACCGAGGTGGTGAGTGTTCCATCGGAGCCATAGGCGAAGGCGCACCCGCCGCCGCCGCCGTTTGCGTGGACCCCGGTGCCCGACTCGAACTGCACCACCGGCGCCTCGAGCAACGCTGCTCCGCCCGAGCCTCCTCCGAGTCCGGCGCCAACAAATCCACCCCCACCGGACGCCAGCGGCCCCTTCAGGTCTCCACCACCGCCGCCCGAGAGGTCCAGCTCACCACTGCCCATGAGGCGAATTTCCGTGCGAGATACCAGTTGGACGGCCCCTCCGCCTCCGCCCCCGGAGCGATAGTTACCACTGAAGTAGTCTGGCCCCCCGCCACCCGCGCAGCCGCCGCGCAGCGGGACGAGCTGGGCATTGCCATTGACCGTTCCGCCGGAGCCACCTGTGAGCGAAGCGGTACTCCCACCTTCGCGGCCGCTGCTGGCGAATCCTCCGCCACCGCTTCCGGCCGCCTCGTTGCCGGACTTGCTGAAATCGCCTGCAGCGCAGGAATACGCGCCGGGGCCGGGAAGTGAGTGTATTCCGCCCACGTCGAGCTTGCCCGTGATCGTGATGTCGCCATCCGAAACGATGGCCAGCGCCGTCGCTCCATTCACGGCGACGTCACCCATGCTCAGGCTCTTGACGCGCAGAACCCTCACCGCCACGCCGTCCGTGGGCGCCGCGACGTCGTAGCTGTCCACGGACACGAGCGCGTTGGTGTCGTCCCGTACCTGCCCGGTGTCCGTATCGATCGTCGAGCCACTGGGCAGGGTGATATCGCCGCCGCTGGGCGTCATGTCCAGGTAGGTGGCCAGCCCGTTGGATGGGTCGACGTCGTTGCATCGGGTGCCGCTGGTGTGGCAGCCGAGCGGGCAGGTCGACGTGCTGTCGATTTGCCCCAGACCGTCGCATACGGTCAAGGTGCTGCCGGAGCAGCTGGTGCTGCTCGGCGTGCACTGATTGGCCAGGAAGCTCGCCGACACGCTCTTGTTGGAGGTCGTCGAAATCGTGCACGTGCCGGTACCACTGCAGCCGGCGCCGCTCCAACCGGCGAAGCTGGTGCTGGCGTTGGTGGTGGCGCTGAGCGTGACGCTGGTCGCCGAGAACTCGGCCGAGCAGGTGCTGCCGCAGTTGATGCCCGACGGCGTGGAGGTGACGGTGCCGCCCGAGGCGCCGGAGCCAGACTTGCTCACGGTGATCGAGGCGGTACCGATGCCGTCGATCGATGCGGATACCTGCCCGCCGGGACTGGCCTGGGCGATCACTGACCCGAGCGTGTTGCCGACCGCCGAAGGCGCGAAGCTCACGACGACCTGGCAGGTGCCGGATGGTGCGAGGGTCGTGCCGCCGCAATTCTCGCTGGTGATGGTGAAGTCGGTCGTGTTGGTGAGCAGTACCCCGAGGGTGCCGGTGGATGCGCCCCCGGTGTTGGTGACCGTGAAGGTCTTGGTCCCGCTCGTGGCGGTGATGTTGGTGTTCGCGAAGGTGTACGAGGTCGGGCTGATCGACAGCTCACCGGGAGCTATCGCATTGCCCGACAGCGCGGCCATGAGGCTTCCGCCGGGACTGGCAGAGATGTCGAGCTCGGCGCTCTTGCTACCCGGGCTCTGTGGCGCGAAGGTCACGGTGACCGTGCAGCTGTCAGATGGCTGCAGCAGCGTGCCCTGGCAGTTTCCGGAGGTGGTGAAATCAGCCGTGGCAGTCCCGGATTTGGATACGGCGATCGCGCCCGAGGGCAGCGCACCGATGTTGGTGACGGTGAAGTCGGCGGAGGTCGACTGGCCCTGAACCACCGAGCCGAAGTCTTGCGACCCGGGAGAGACGGTGAGCTCCGCGGGGTTGGTTTCGAAGCTCGCCGAGACGTTCTTGTTGGACGCCGTCGAAACCGCGCAGGTGCCGGTGCCGCTGCAGCCGGCGCCGCTCCAGCCAGTGAAGCTGGTGTTCGCATCGTGGCTGGCGGTCAGCGTGACGCTGGTCGCTGTGAACTCGCCGGAGCAGGTGCCGCCGCAAGCGATTCCCGCCGGGGACGATGTCACGGTGCCACCCGAGGCTCCCGATCCGGTCTTGCTCACGGTGATGGTGGCTGTGCCCGTGCCGCCGACCGAGGCCGATACCTGTCCGCCGGGGCTGGCCTGGACGACCACCGACCCGACGGCGCCGCCGACCGCCGAAGGCGCGAACTTTACGGTGACCTGGCAGGTGCCGGATGGTGCGAGGGTCGTGCCGCCACAGTTTTCGCTGGTGACGGTGAAGTCGGTCGTGTTGGTGAGCGAAACTCCGAGGCTGCCGGTGGAAGCCCCACCGGTGTTGGTTACGGTGAAGGTCTTGGCCGCGCTCGTGGCCGCGATGTTGGTGTTCGCGAAGGTGTACGAGGTCGGGCTGATTGACAGCGTACCGGGTGCCAGGCCCTTACCCGACAATGCGACCATGACGTTTCCGCCGGGGCTGGCGGAGATGTCGAGCTCGGCGCTCTTGCTGCCCGAGCTCTGCGGCGAGAAGGTCACCGTGACCATACAGCTGTCGGACGGTTGCAGTACCGCGTCCAGACAATCTCCCGAGGTCGTGAAGTCGACCGCGTCGGTTCCAGACTTCGAGATGGCGAGCGCGCCGGTCGGCATGCCGCCGATGTTGGTGACGGTGAAGCTGACAGCCGCGCTCGACTGGCCCTGAACCACCGAGCCGAAGTCCCGCGACGTGGGAGAAACGGTGAGCTCCGCGGGATTGGTGGCGAAGCTGGCCGACACGCTCCTGTTGGAGGTCGTCGAAACCGTGCAGGTGCCGGTACCGCTGCATCCGCCGCCGCTCCAGCCATTGAAGCTGGTCTTAGAGTCAGTGGTAGCAGTCAACGTGACGCTGGTTGCCGTGAACTCGGCCGAGCAGCTGCCGCCGCAATCGATTCCCGCCGGGGACGACGTCACCGTTCCACCCGCGGATCCCGTGCCCGTCTTGCTGACGGAGACTGTGGCGGTTCCCGTGCCACCGAGGGAGGCCGATACCTGTCCGCCGGGGCTGGCCTGGACGATCACCGACGAGATGGCGCTGCCAACTGCAGAAGGAGCAAATCGCACAGTGACCTGACAGCTGCTCGACGGTGCTAGGCTCGTGCCGCCACAGTTCTCGCTGGTGATGGTGAAATCGGTCGAGTTCGACAGTGAAACCGAAAGCGTTCCCGTGGCGGCACCGCCGGTGTTGGTCATCGTCAAGCTGTGGGTCGAGCTTGCACTGGCGATGTTGGTGTTCGAGAAGGTGTACGAAGATGGGCTGATCGACAGTGCACCGGGCGCGAGGGCCTCACCCGACAACGCGACCATGAGGTTTCCGCCCGGGCTGGCGTCGATGTCGAGCTCGGCGCTCTTGCTGCCCAGCCCCTGCGGGGAGAAGGTCACTGTGACCGTACAGCTGTCGGACGGCTGCAGTACCGCGTCCATGCAGTCACCCGAGCTGGTGAAGTCGGCTGTATCGCTTCCAGACTTCGAAATGGCAAGCGCACCGGTCGGCATGCCGCCGATGTTGGTGACGGTGAAGCTCACACCCGCGCTCGACTGGCCCCGAACCACCGAGCCGAAGTCTTGCGAGCTCGAGGAGACGATGATGTCCGGCGGGCCGGCGGCATCCGGCGACATCATGGCGTCGATGTTCGCGCCTGCGTCGATGGAGTCGCCGCCGTCGGGACCGCTGGCGTCGAACGGGTTGGGCACGCAGGTCTTGCCGATCCCGTCGGGCTCGTATTGGCCAGTCAGGTCGCAATACGGCCGGTCAGGGTATCTGGGCGTACAGGGCGTATCTTGGTCGCAGTAGTACTCGACGTCGGTCTTGCAACCCGCGCCCAACCCGACCACGAAACCAACGATGAGGAACAGAGGCACCCGCATGGAAATCTCCCTATAACAAAAGTCGCCACGAAATTGCTGCGTGCAGGCTGACCAAGCCCGCTGCCAGATGTCCCCTTATCGGGATCAGCTGCTCGCCGGTTGCTCAGTTCGAGCAGAAACCGGCCAAGTAGCCGGAATCAAACCCACACAGTCAACCGGGATGTGATCGCATCGGCGGGTGGCCAGATTTCTGGCTCTTCCAAGCGAGACGACGAGACCAGCGCGAACCGATCGACGCAGCAGAGGCCCGACCACGTCCACCTGCGCCCTCGGATGCCACTCGAGCGGTACCCACTGCAATGATGTAGATCCAACAAACGGGCTGGCGACATATCTGGACATGTCGCCGAGTGGTAGCGCCATCGTTCTCCCAGACGGTTCTGCGATCAACACCGACACCGGCGCGGTCCGAGACAACAACGACGTTCTGGTTCCGATCGATTCCTACGAGGTCGTCGTCTTCGGCTACCCCAGTGTTCGAGTGCTTCGCGTCAAGAGTATCTCCATCGGAGATACATTGGTCAGCGGAGCTGACGCGCTTGCGATCGTGTCAGATGGGGACATTGTTCTCAGCGGCATGCTAGACATTGGCGGGCGTACGGTGGGTGGCGTAAGCATCAATGGACCTGTCCACCGAGGGTTTCGCGACCGCGACGTTGTGCGCAGGAAACACCTGGGGGAAAGTCTCTGGTGACGAGAACATCGGGGGCAGTGGCGGCGGCGGATTCGCCAATTCGGGCGGCGCTGCCGGCTCGACCAGCAGCACAACGGGAGGGCCAGGCGGGCTCAGCAGCGGGATATCCAACTTGACACCTCTCGTGAGCGGGTGTCCTGGTGGCCCCGCTGATACCGCTGCTGGCGGGGCGGCCGGGGGAGCGCTCCAGATGGTTTCGCGCACGGCTATTCGCTTGCAAGGGAGGGGCGAGATCGATGCCTCTGGCGCGGGCGGGCGCTGGGAATACGTCACCTTTCCACTGGGAATACGTCACCTTTCCAAAGGGGCTCGCGGGTGGTGGCCTCGGCGGTGGTTCTGGGGGCAAGATTCTGCTCGAAGCGCCGCTGGTGGTCTTTGCCGCCGGAACAGGCGCTCACGCAAATGGTGGTGGCGGTGGTTGTCGCGGTGTTCAGGGCGGCGACGGAACCCTGACGACGGCAGCCACACCTGGCGCGACATGCGCGGACGCGGGCGACGGCGGCGACGGGGGATCCGGAGATCAGCCCACTGCGCAGCCTGGGAGCGATGCTCTCACTGGCGATCTCCAGAGTGGGGGAGGCGGCGGAGGATCGAAGGGCAGCGTCTACGTCAACGCGTCCAGTTATGACGCGCAGGTGGGCTCTATTGTTTCGCCCAAGGCATATGTCGGCCCGCTGCCACTCCGATAGGCGAATGACCGGGTGGTATTCGAGCTCTGGCCGCACGCAGAAGCGGCCAGTGGCGTCGCGGATCGGCAGCTCGGGTAGGTCGTCGCTCACCGCGATGCATTCGCGGCTCTTGCGAGTGGGCCAACACTTGGTCGTCCCGACGAGATTGAGGGACACCAGGTATGGGCGTTGGTGACCTCGAGCTGGTCCATGTAGAAGCTTGAGAGGCGCACGCGGTGGCGGGGATGGATGCCGATCTCGCCGTCGGGCGCGCCCATCATGAAGCTGCCGCCGGTGACCTTGCACATGGGGAAGCGGTCGCGTTGGGGCGCGGCGCGTAGGCGGTGGAACAATCGCCGTGAGTCGAGCGCAACTCGGGCGGGCCGGGCGGTGGATCGGGCGGATCGCCGGGGTGGTCCGGGTCCGCGGCGTGGCGCAAGGGGCTTGGCGCCGGGGCCTTGCTGATGCCGGCGTCATCGTTCGAGGGACGTACCGGCGCCGGCTTGGCGTGGTGGTCGCTCTTTCACATGCGGGCGCTCGACGAGAGAACGAGCGCGAGCGAGACGAGGACCCGGGAGTGCACCGACTGACGGTAGCAGACTCGCGGTCAGGCCGCACTGCAGCCACAGGCCGGCGTCGTTTCCGCGCAACCGATCGGCGGTGGTTCCGATAACGGGGAAACCGGGCCGATGGGCGGCGCGGATGCTGTCACTGGCCACCGGGCCGGGAAGGAGCGCGAGATGGGGTACGTGGTGTTCGGAATTTTTCTGCGCCGCAACTGGCTGAGATCCCGATCACGTGAGGCGCGCGTTGTGGTGTGGTCCGCGCTGGTCGAAGCTTCAGGGGCAAGCTCCGCAACCGGGCTGGGCCGGGTCCACACAGCCGTCGCAATTCCCCGCCCAGACTATGCTGTCGATGCACATTCCAAGTGCCGGATCGATCGTGTTGCTCCCGAAGAAGCTCATGATCTGGCGACAGCTGAACGAGCTCCCGCCACCAATCGCTGCGCTACAGGTGGGACCCGCCCCGCCCTGCATGGGATCGCAGAAGAAGGCGCAGAGGTTTCCCGTGGGGTTCGTCGGATCGTTTTGGAGAACGCACGCATATCCGGCATCACAGCCGTTCAGGTGCACACAGTTGCAGCCCTAGGTGCCAGGATTCGCTGGACAGGTCGCCGCTCCCGTCTTCTCCTCGGGATCATCGAGATACGGAGTGGCGCACGTGGTGCTCCCGTTGAACGGGCTCAGATAGCAAGATTCCCCCGCGCCGCAGCTAGTGGGCGAGAGTGGATCACACTGTGGGACACAGAGGCCCACGTTGGCCCTGTCATCGAAGAGAGCAGAGAAGGGCGTACACTTTGCCGTGGTAGGGCAGGAATCGGGACTGGTCGAGCAGAGCGCAGTGCATAGGTCACCCGAGCAGTAGGCGCCTTTCAGGCAGTCGTCCACGCCGTTCGCGTCTCGCGTACAGGCGCCGCCCACCGCGACGCTGCCGTCCGGCGCACAGGCCGTCTGGCCGAGGATGGTGGGCGTGGTCTGCTCGATGATGTAGGTGCATTTTTCGCCAGCAGCGCAGGCAGCTTGTGTCACCGGGTCGCATGGGGTTGTTTGCGCATCCGCTGTCTGTTGCGCGTCCGTGCTGATGCTCGCGTCACTGCCTGCGTCGGCGAACGTCTGACCGTCGATGTCAGACCCCGCGTCGACGTTGCTCGTGCCACCATCGAGCGGGTTGGGGATGCACGTTCGGCCAACGTGCCCCGATTGGTCGTAGGCACCATACAGGTCGCAGAATGGCCGCTCGGGGTAGCGCGGAAGGCACGGAGTGTCTTCGTCGCAGTAGTACTTCACCTGCTTGCGGCAGCCCATGCTGAGCCCGAGGAGCAGGCCCATCACGATTCCAATCGGCACAAATCGCATTACTAACCCGTATAACAGGGACCTCTGAGAGGTTTTTCCCTATTTTGTGCGCCGGGCTGTGCTTTGCCGATCCAGATTGCAGCGGCCGTGTGGGGCGCTGACCAACGAGCCAGAAATCTGCCCGCGTCGGTCGTGTCTGCATCGGCGAAGTCGGTTGCTGGTTCTGGTATAGGGCGACCGCATGCGGAGACATTGTCAATAGTTGTGGATCGAGGATCTGATCAGGCGGCGTCCTTCTGCGACTCGCCCGATCGAGCCGGATTTCCAGCCCGGCGGGAAGCAGGCAGTCCAACAGGGCCCACGTGGCTTCCTTCGCGCAACCGATCCGCGCCTGGTGCCGATAGAGGGGAAACCGGGCCGACGGGCGGCGCGGAAACCAGCGTTGGATGAGGAAGGCCGATGCCCTACAGCACCGAGAGAGACCGCAGATCGGAATATGAGGCTGTCTACGGACCCGATGAGGAGGAGCTCGAGCGGCGTCGCCCGCGCCTGTCGCCGGGCAAGCGCACGCTGACCGCGCAACTGCGTCGGACAAGTGTGCCCAGCGGCAGTTCAGCGCCGCGCGCAGCTCAGTCGCTGCCGCCGACGAGGACCGGCCCGGTGCAACGCAAGGAGAGCGCGAGCGCGAGCCTGGCCGAGCGGTGGCAGGACTTCATCTTCGCCCCGCACCTGCACGCACCACCCGAGGAAGAGGAAGCACGCGGTGACCACGCGGGCGTACAGCGGACGCCGTCGGCGGAGAGGCAGAGCGAGCCGCCGCGAGTGGACGAGCTCGCGGCCGGTGGGGTGCAGGGCGAGGGAGAGCCGCTGCCGCATCTGGAGCGGATCCAGGCGTCGTTCGGGCCGCACCAGGTGCGCGGCGTCCGCGCACACGTGGGCGGCACGGCGGCCCGGGCGGCGGCGGCCATCGGGGCGGAGGCGTACGCGACGGGCAAGGATGTCGCGTTTGCCCGCACGCCGGACGTGCACACGGCCGCGCACGAGGCGGCGCACACGGTGCAGCAGCGGCAGGGGGTTCATCTGGCGGGCGGCGTGGGGCGGACCGGCGACGCCTACGAGCGGCAAGCGGACGCGGCGGCCGATGCTGTGGTTCGCGGCGAGTCGGCGGTGGCGATCCTGGGGCCGACCGCGTCCTCGCCCGCGGCCCGGGGCCGGGTGCAGCGGAAGCCGGCGAAAGACGACTCGTTGCCGGCGGAGCTGCAGGCGCGCATCGCTGCCCTCTCTCCGGGGGCGCGTGCGGCACTGCAGTCGTGGTTGGCGACGATGCCAGCGGAGATGGCGGACGATCCGGGCTCGCGGATCCACGCCGTCGAGGTGGGCGTGGCCGACCTGGAGTTGCAGGAGCAGATCGCCGAGCAGAACGAGGCGCGGGAGAAGATGGCGCCCGAGATCGACGCGCGACTACGCGCGCGCATGCGGCAGTGGAACGACGCGCTGTTCGGTGGCGGTGGCGACCGCGCGGAGCCGGGCGACGGGAGGGCGCGGCGACGGCACTCGGCCCACCAGGGCGAGGGCGGCCTGGCTGCCAGCACACCGGCTGCCGGACCGGGACCAGCGCCCGCGGGAGCCGAGCGAGACGCGCAGGCTCCGCGCTCACGCACGGCCCCGGGACCCGGTGCGCGCGGACCGGCGGCGGGTCCGGCACCGGGATCCACGCCGTTGAAGCTGGGACCTTCCAAGAAAATCTCGATGTCCAAGAGCGGCAGCTTTCGCGGCATCGAGTGGAAGATCTCGGCCGGCCTGACGGCGGCACTGATCCTCGAGCCGGGCTCGCGGAACATCACGAGACTGGGCGGTCAGGCGGCGGGGCCTGACATCTCGCACCATCTGTCCACCAGCGCGCTGACGCTGAGCGGCCAGATTGCTCAGGGCGCGATCACTGCCG
>Ga0114931_10010564_pt1 | contig 10984 bp, 2 predicted proteins | sample 2SBtaG_FD_89579 | JGI IMG/M metagenome (GOLD analysis project Ga0114931, IMG submission 89579) | Deep subsurface microbial communities from Kolumbo volcano to uncover new lineages of life (NeLLi) - 2SBTROV14_V59a metaG | ecosystem: Environmental > Aquatic > Marine > Volcanic | place: Kolumbo...
ATAATTTGTCTTGTATTTCAAGGCCGGAAAATTTATCTTATATAATATATACTTCGGGTTCAACCGGGCGCCCGAAAGGTGTCATGCTCACCCATCGTGGGCTTGTAAATCTTGTGCAGGCCCAGATCAAAGTATTTGCAGTTCGCTCCGACAGCAAGGTTTTGCAATTTGCGTCATTCAGTTTTGATGCTTCCGTATCAGAAATTTTTATGGCGCTTATTTCCGGGGCATCGCTTCATCTTATTAACCGTGAGACGATGCTTTCCGGTCCAAAATTATTAAATGCATTGCAGGAGCGGGAAATAACAACAGTCACTCTGCCGCCTTCTATTTTGGCGGTTTTGCCGGAAACTGAACTGCCGAAACTGGAAACGATAATTTCTGCCGGAGAAAGCTGTACAAAGAATATTGTCAACCGTTGGCATAAAAATCGCCGTTTCATAAACGCCTACGGGCCGACGGAATCCACCGTTTGCGCTACAAGTTATACCGTGAACGGCACTCCGGTTCTAAACGATAATATTCCGATTGGTTTTCCAATTGACAATATTCGCATTTATATTCTGGATGCGTCAATGAATCCTGTCCCCATCGGCGTTCCCGGCGAACTGTATATCGGCGGTATTGGCCTGGCGCGCGGGTACCTGGGCCGTCCCGATTTAACGGCGGAAAAATTTGTCCCCACTCCCTGGCTGCAGGAACCGGGTGAACGACTTTACCGTTCCGGTGATTTGGTGCGATACTTAAGCGATGGCAACATTGAATTTCTCGGCAGGATTGATCAGCAGGTTAAAGTGCGCGGATTTAGAATTGAGCTGGGAGAAATTGAATCCGCATTAATGGAGCACGATGATATAAAGAATGCCGTTGTTTTGGCACCAAAGGATAAATCCGGTGACTCACGTTTGGTTGCTTTTTATCTAACTGAAGGCAAGGCGGACCCCGAACCGGAAGACCTGGTGGCTTTTTTAAAGAGGAAGTTGCCTGATTATATGGTGCCGACATCTTTTCTCAAGATGAATAAATTTCCGCTGACGCAGAGTGGCAAAATTGACCGCAAGGCTTTTCCTGATCCGGATTTTTCGAAACGGCTTTCAAAAACAAAATATGTCAAGCCGCAAAACGAAATCGAAAGAACACTCGCCGAAGCCTGGCGTAAAGTTCTGCATGTGGAACAGGTCGGCATCCACGATAATTTTTTCGATCTGGGCGGCCATTCTCTGACAATGGTTAAATTGCACGCAGCACTGCAGGAAAAATTGGGCAAAGATTTATCGGTTGTTGAATTGTTCCAATATCCAACGATCAGCACTCTGGCACAATTTCTCAACAGAGATAAGAATGATAATACACTTCTGGCACAGTCTCAAGAAAGAGCAAAGAAGCAAAGAGCCAGCTTACAAAAACAAAGGCAACGAATGAGGTATAGGAGACAAACCTAGTGGATGAAGTAAAGGCATCAGAACCCGTTGAGGGACTTGATATTGCAATCATAGGGATAGCTGGGCGTTTTCCGGGCGCCGGTAGTGTGGGTGAATTTTGGGAGAATTTGGTTAAAGGGGTCGAGTCGATTTCATTCTTTTCCGATGAGGAACTACTCGCATCAGGGGTGGATGTAAAAATTTTCAGGGAACCGAATTATGTGCGAGCGCGGGGAATCCTTCAGGATGTAGATAAATTTGATGCTTCATTTTTTGGCTTTTTCCCAAAGGAGGCGGAGGATTTAGATCCTCAGCACCGCTTGTTTATGGAATGCGCCTGGGAAGCACTGGAAAACGCGGGCTACAACGCCGAGGAGTATGACGGCCTGATCGGTACATTTGGCGGCGTGGGAATGAATACCTACATTCTGCCGTTTTTATCGTCCCGACGTGGCGCCATCAGTACGGCCGAGGGATATCAGATTTCCATCGGCAATGAAAAAGATTTTCTCACCACTAAAGTTTCTTACAAACTTAACCTGCGCGGTCCCAGCCTTGATGTTCAAACGGCATGTTCCACTTCTCTCGTTGCAACTTTTCTTGCCTGTCAAAGTTTGTTGAGTTTTCAAAGCGATATGGCCCTGGCTGGTGGTGCAACGATTTCCTTGCCGCAAAAATCGGGGTACAGCTACCAGGAAGGGATGATCCTTTCGCCGGACGGGCATTGCCGCGCTTTTGATGCAAAAGCTAACGGAACGATAGCAGGCAATGGCGTTGCAATGGTTTTATTGAAACGGCTGGAAGATGCGCTTCAGGATGGCGATCACATTTACGCGGTCATCAAAGGCGCTGCCTGCAACAACGACGGTTCGCTCAAGGTCGGTTATACGGCGCCGAGTGTGGAAGGCCAAAAGCATGTCATTGCCGATGCACAGTTTGTCGCCGGGGTTGATCCGGAAACAATTACGTATATTGAGACACACGGTACGGGCACGAACCTGGGTGATCCGATTGAAATTTCCGCCCTGACTCAGGTTTTTAAGGAAAAGACCGATAAAAAACATTTTTGTGCCATTGGTTCAGTAAAGACAAATATCGGTCATCTGGATGCAGCTGCCGGCGCGGCCAGCCTCGTCAAAACGGCTCTTGCCTTTGAGCACAAGAAAATACCCCCCAGCATAAATTTTACTGTTCCCAATCCCAAAATTGATTTTGCCAACAGTCCGTTTTATGTCAATACCGAATTAGCGGACTGGGAACCTGAAGGAATACCGCGGCGAGCCGGAGTGAGTTCATTTGGCATTGGCGGCACAAATGTTCATTTAGTTATGGAGGAAGCGCCGCAGCAGGAGGAATCCGGTGTTTCGCGGCAGCATCAACTTGTGCTGCTTTCGGCGAGATCGGATACGGCTCTTGCCAATGCCAGGGAGAATTTTGTCAACTATCTCCGCGAAAATCCGCAGATTAAATTTGCAGATGCTGTGTATACGCTGCAAGTCGGCCGCAAAGCTTTCAACTATCGGATGGCCGTTGTTTGCAAGTCCCCGGAAGATGCGGTCAATACACTGGGCCAGGTGGATCCTCAGCGAGTGCTTGTTTCGTCTCATCCGCAAAAGGTAGCCGAAAAGCCCGTTGCTTTCATGTTCAGCGGCCAGGGGGCGCAGTATGTGAACATGGGGCGGGATTTATACGATAGCGAGCCTGTTTTTAAAGAACAGGTTGATTTGTGCTGTGATTTTCTCGAACCAGTCCTTGGTTTGGATTTGCGGGGATTATTGTATCCGCCAAAAGAACAGGAAGATGCTGCGCAGAAGAAATTGTCGCAAACAAGCATTACCCAACCTGCACTATTTGTGATCGAATATGCTTTGGCAAAATTATGGATGGAATGGGGCGTTAAACCCAGAGCAATGATCGGCCACAGCATTGGTGAATATGTGGCTGCATGTTTATCCGGCGTGATGTCGCTTCAAGATGCATTGAAAGTTGTTGCTGCCCGGGGCGATTTGATGCAACAAATGCCTCCCGGTGCCATGCTTAGCGTGCATCTCAATGAAGATGACCTGCGTTCATTTTTAAATGATGATTTATCGCTTGCCGCTGTAAACGCGGAATCGCTCACGGTCGTCAGTGGCGATTTCCCTGCTATTGAAAAACTCGAGTCCGCATTGAAAGATAAAGATGTGGAATTCCGGCGATTGCACACGTCCCATGCTTTTCATTCGCCAATGATGGATACCATTTTAGCTCCCTTTGCCGACAAGGTTCGTGAGGTGAATTTGAGCAAGCCTTCAATTCCCTACATTTCAAACGTAAGCGGCACCTGGATTACCGAAGAACAGGCAACCGACCCCGAATATTATTCCACCCATTTGCGAAATGGTGTCAGATTCAGTCAGGGCATCGGTGAATTAGTCGAGGATTCGGATTATATTTTCCTCGAAGTCGGGCCGGGCAAAACTTTAAATACGTTAACACGACGAAATTCTACGGTAACGCCGGAGCAGGTTATTTTGTCGTCGCTTCATCATCCTCAGGAGTCAATTTCTGACGAGGTCTTCATCTTAAATACCCTTGGCAGAATATGGCTTGCCGGAGGTAAAATCGACTGGAATGGATTTTATGCACAGGAAAGCCGGCATCGAATTCCTTTGCCAACCTATCCCTTTGAACGCCAGCGATATTGGATGGACGTGGACGAGTCTGCCTTCACCCAGGGAGCGCCGGATCAAAGTAAGAAAAAGAAAAATGTGAACGAGTGGTTTTATGCTCCTTCCTGGAAAAGAGCCGTTACGTCGCCTGTATTAGTTTCCGGTGGGGAGAGTAAAAAGTGGCTGTTATTTCTTGATGTCAAAGAAGTGAATTCGAGCCTTGCGCAATCTCTGAAAAATGGAGATCATTTCAAAATTGTTCATCCCGGGAAAGAATACGACGACTCGAATCCGGATTTTATTACAATCAATCCGAAAAGTGCGCAAGATTATGAGAGACTCTTGCAAAGGCTTGAGCTTGACACGTGGATTCCCGACCGGATAGTCCATGCATGGAGTTCATTCGGGCAGAAAGATGAGGGGTTAACGCCCACAACAATAGCCGATGCCCAGGACAGGGGGTTCAAGAGTCTTCTTTATCTGGTAAAGGAATTTGGGAAATCAGGTGTTACATCAAAGATCGAATTCGTGATCGTTACTTTTGGCGTGTTTGATACAAGTGGCGACGAAGAACTTTATTGCGGGAATGCCACGCTTGCCGGGGCGTCTCGCGTTATTCCTCAGGAATATCCAAACATTATCTGCCGTCTCGTCGATCTGGAAAAAGAGTTTGACGTAGAATCTGATCTGGGACGTATTTTTGCGGAATTCGATGCACCTCTCTCCGAGATGGTGGTTGCTTACCGAAAGAAGCGACGATGGCTGCAAACTTTTGAGCCTCTTCAATTTCAGGATAAAGAACAACCCAAACCCAGGTTGAAGGAAAATGGCGTTTATCTGATAACGGGTGGTTTGGGCGATATTGGTTTTTTGTTGTCGGAATTTCTGGCAAAAGAATTCAAGGCCAAATTAGCTATCGTTGATCGCGTCAAGTTCCCCGCCCGGGACGAATGGAACAAATGGTTCATTGAGCATGGTGATAGTGATGCCATCGCTGTGAAAATCAACAAATTGAACACGCTCGAAGGTCATGGCGCCCGGGTTCTCGTTTTAAACGCTGATGTTGCAGATGAAAATAAAATGCGTGAAGCGATCCGGCAGGTCGAGGAGAAATTTGGTGGCTTGGACGGCGTTATTCACGCTGCCGGACTTGTCGGGCGGAATGCAACGCGCGCTATACAGGAAACCCGGGATGAAGAATGTGAAGCGCAGTTTGCCGCCAAGATTTACGGTACCGCAAATTTGCTCCATATTTTAAAAGATAAAAAACTCGACTTTGTCATTTTGCAGTCATCCCTGTCGTCAATCCTTGGCGGTATGGGGATGTACGCTTATGCTGCGGCAAATTCCTTCCTTGATGCTGTGGCAAATTTGAGTAAGCGAAATGGAATGAACAACTGGACGAGTGTAAACTGGGACGGCTGGGAGTTTCCCAAGAATAGCACGGAAAGCGAAATAAAAACCAGCATCGAAGAATATGTCATTGAACCGAAAGAAGGGCTGGAAGCATTCAAGTCGATTTTTAGTCACCCGAATTACGCGCAAATTGTTGTATCAACCGGCGATTTGAACCAGAGGATCAGACAATGGGTTTCCCTGGAATCGTTACGGGAAAAGGAAGAATCGGAAGAATCAAAAATCAAGGTCTCGGCCAAGCATTACCCGAGGCCTAATTTGCCAACGCCCTATGTTGCACCAAGGAATGAAATGGAGAAAGAAATAGTGCAAATGTGGGGCGAATTGTTGGGTATTGAAGGCATCGGCATCCATGACAACTTTTTCGATCTCGGCGGTCATTCTTTGCTGGCGACGCAATTGGTCTCCCGACTTCGCGATTCTTTTAAAGTCGATCTGCCTCTTCGCGACCTGTTCGAATCACCAACAATCGCGACATTGAGTGAAATTATTGAATCGTCGCGTCAACTGGAAAATGACAAAGAGAAAAAAATTGCTGATGCATTCAGAATGGTTGAAAATCTTTCTGAAGAAGAAGTGAAAGAATTACTCAAAAAAAAGAATAACGAAAACTAGGCTAGTTTAATAATCGAAAATATGAACGATATAATTCAAGATATTTCCAAACTCTCTCCCGAGAAGAAAAAGCTGTTGGAATTACTCTTAAAAGAGCAAAATGTAGACCTCGCAGAATCAAAAATAATTCCTGCAAGTCGTGAAACAAACCGCTTTCCGCTTTCTTATGCACAGCAGAGAATGTGGTTCCTGGAACAACTTGAACCGGGCACCCCGCTTTATAATAACCCTGCTGCTGTGATGCTCACAGGACAACTGGACATTGCAGCGATGCAAAAGACATTGGATGAGATGAGCCGACGTCACGAAGTCCTGCGAACGACTTTTGCGTCGGAAAAAGGAAAACCGGTGCAGATTATTCATCCGGAGTTGAAGCTGAATCTGGAACAGCTTGACCTGTCCGAACTGCCCCCTGAGGAAAGAGAAAAGGAATTGAAAGAAGCTGCGGATAAAGCTGCCCAGCATCCGTTTGATCTCGGAAAAGGTCCTTTGTTGCGGACAGTCCTCATCAGACTTGATGAACAAAAACACGTTCTGTTATTAACGATGCATCATATCATCTCGGATGCATGGACTTTGACGATTTTTATCAGAGAAGTCGCCCAGCTTTACGAGGCCTTTTCCCAGGGAAAAAATATTAAATTGCCACCTCTGCCAATTCAGTATGCTGATTTTGCCCGCTGGCAGCACGATTGGTTAAAAGGCCGGATCGTCGAGGAGCAGATTGCGTATTGGAAGGCCAATCTTTCCGCCGGTGCGTCAGCGATTGATTTACCTGCAGACCACTCTCGACCCAAGTATCAGACTTTTAATGGGGATGTGGTCACTTTCACTATTGATGAAAATACAACGAAGAAATTGGAAAAGCAAAGCCAGCAACATGATGTCACATTATTTATGACGCTGCTGGCTGCGCTGGACGTCATTTTATCTCGTTATTCGGGAGAAACGGACATCAGCGTCGGAACGCCCATTGCGGGACGAAATCGCACTGAAACCGAGTTTTTAATGGGTGTTTTTGTCAATACCCTTGTTATGCGAGTTGATCTTTCCGATGATCCGACATTTGCTGAATTGCTGCATCGCGTAAAAGATGTAGCCCTCGGCGCTTATAGTCACCAGGATGTTCCTTTTGAAATGATTGTGGAAGCGTTGAAACCAGAACGCGATATGAGCCGAACACCTTTTTTTCAAACAATGTTTGTGCTGCAAAACGCCCCGGCCCAGCCTTTAAAGCTTTCAAATATTGACATCGAACCACTTGAACTGCACACACCCACGGCTAAATTCGATTTGACCCTCGTTTTGGAACCCAATGAAAAAGGAATGGACGGACAGATTGTCTACAACACAAACCTTTTTGAAAAGGAAACGATAACGCGATTTGTAGGGCATTTGCTGAGAATTTTAACAGAGATTAGTGATCAAACGGAACAGCGCATCTCGACGATTAATTTGCTGACGGATTCGGAAAAGAAACAGCTTGCGGAATGGAGTCATCCAAAAGCATCGTCAAAGCCTGGCAATGAAAAATTTGTGCATGAATTGTTCGCAGATCAGGCCGCCCGAACTCCGGATCGTCTGATTGTTTGCAATGATGATTCAATGACCTATCATGAACTCGATGAACGATCCAATCGCCTGGCGGGATTTCTCGTCGCCAACGGCGTCAAACCTGAGCAGATTGTCGGATTGTTCATGGAGAGATCGCTTGATCTTCTGGTTGGTTTGATGGCCATTCTCAAATCCGGCGGCGTTTACCTACCGCTTGACCCTGATTTCCCCCGCGATCGAATAGCTTTTATGCTTCATGATGCTGGTTCTTCCATCATTCTAAGCACGAGTAAAGCCGCCGAAATGCTCCCAGAAAATAATGCACAACTCGTTTGTGTGGATAGTGAATGGGAGAAAATTCAGGAATCTAATAAAACTGCACCAAATGTAACTTTACATTCGCAAAACTCGGCTTATATCATCTATACTTCAGGTTCCACGGGAAAGCCCAAAGGCGTGCTGATCCCGCATGGCGAAATCGCCGAACATTCGTTAGGAATGAAAGATTTTTATGAATTAACCGATCACGATCGGGTTTTGCAATTTGCTTCTACAAATTTTGATGCTTCGCTGGAACAGATTTTTCCGACGCTTATGGCCGGCGCGGAACTGGTTTTGCGTGGCAAACAAGTCTGGTCGCCTGAAGAATTGATCGATGTCGTTAAGCAGCATCAACTGACAGTTGTCAATCTGCCGACCGCTTACTGGACACAGTTTATGCAAACCTGGGCTAAAACCATGGATGCGGAAGCAGAACAGCCGATCAGGTTGTTGATCGTTGGTGGAGATTTATTGACAACAGATTCCATTGGCCCATGGTGCGATTCGTCTCTGGGGAAAGCCCGGCTGTTGAATGCTTATGGTCCCACGGAAGCGACGATCACTTCAACCATTTTCGATATTTCCGCAAGCGATCATGCGCATCTGGAGCGGGGTGCAATTCCTATTGGTCGTGGTGTTCTTGCGCGTTCGCTTTATATTCTTGACAAAAAAGGAAATCCTGTTCCGGTTGGTATTCCGGGCGAATTGGTTATTGGCGGATTTGCATTGGCGCGCGGCTATTTGAACAGGCCGGATATAACAGCCGAAAAATTTGTCCCCGATCCTTTTTCAAAAGAACCGGGCGCGCGCTTTTATCGCACCGGTGACCTGGTTCGTTACCGGCCGGGTGGCAATATACAATTTCTCGGTCGAATTGACGACCAGGTAAAAATTCGCGGTTACCGTATTGAATTGGGAGAAATCGAATCGAATTTGATTCGTTTTAAGGGACTTTCGGATGTGGCTGTTATTGCTAAAAGTGATAGTCAGAACAACAAACAGCTTGTTGCTTATTATGTTCCTGAAAACGGTCTGCATCCCACAATTAACGAATTGCGGGATTTTCTGATGAATGACCTGCCGGACTATATGATTCCGACAGCATTTGTGGAACTGGAATCTTTTCCTATGACGCAAACCGGGAAAATTGATCGACGCGCATTGCCCGATCCCGATCAGTTTCGCCCTCTTCTGGTGACCAAATATGTTGCCCCGCGAACGAAGACGGAGAAGAGGCTGGCTGAAATCGTTGCTGAGGTTTTAAAAATAAAACAAGTCGGTGTCTTTGATAACTTTTTCGAATTGGGTGGGCATTCGATGCTGGGGACACAAGTGATTTCTCAACTGCGTGAGGAATTCCATGTAGATTTGCCGCTGAGAGCATTGTTTGAAAACCCGACCGTTGAAGGGATTGCGCGTGCAATTACCGAGGAATTAGCCGCAGGCCAGGATGAATCAGAATTAGAAGCGATGCTGGACGAGTTGGACGGAATGTCCGATGAAGAAATAAAGCGCTTATTGGATGACGAATAAAACAAATTGAACCGGAAATAACTTCATGTCGGATGTATCACAAAAATTCCAAAACTTATCCCCTGAAAAACTTGAACTGCTTCGCAGAAAGCTGCAAGCGCAACAAGTAATCCGAAAACCAATAGAGATAATTTCAAGGCGAACCGACCAATCGAGTTTTATTATGTCCGCGGCGCAAAAGCGCCTGTGGTTTCTCGATCAGCTTGATTCGGGCAGCGCCTTTTATAATATCCCTTCGGCCCTGCGCATATCGGGGCGGCTCGATGTCGCCGCCATGGAGGCCGCCGTTAACGACCTGGCCGCCCGTCACGAAATATTGCGCTCTTATTACACCGTTGGCGACGGTGGGGCGCCCGTGCAAAACATCCACCCAAAGTTGTTCATCCCCTTGCATGTCGTCGATTTTCAAAAAACGCCGGCAAACGAAATGGAGGATCGAATAAAGCAATTCCTGGCTGATATTGCGGCGACGCCGTTTGATCTTTCCAACGCGCCGCTGCTTTCTGCCACTCTGCTTGATCTCCCCGGCGATGATTATATATTGATGCTGAACATGCACCACATTATCGCCGACGGCTGGTCGATCGGCATTGTTTTGCGGGAAATTCTTGCCTTTTATGCCGCTCGTACAAAAAATACGCAGGCGCCATTGCCAGAACCTAAATTACAGTTCGCCGACTATGCACAGTGGCAGCACGACAAGATTACATCCGAGGATCTGAAAGATCAGCTTGAGTATTGGAAGAACTATTTGCGCGATATGCCTCCGGCGCTGGAAATCAATACAGATTACAAGCGGCCTTCGGTGCAGTCTCACCAGGGCAGGCAGTATAAATTTCGCCTGGATGAAAAGATTGCCGACGGATTGCGCAAATTGAGCAAGGAGCACAATACATCGTTGTTTAATACATTCATGGCGGCGGTGCAGCTCTTTTTTTATAAATTTACGCAGCAGGAAGATTTTGGCATAGGGGCGCCGATCACAAACCGACATTTGAAAGAAGTAGAAGACATTGTCGGTTTTTTTGTTAATACCATTGTCCTGCGCGCGCGTTTTGAAAAAGACATCCCTTTCATAGAACTGTTGCGGCGCGTCAAGCATGACATCCTCGAAGCAACCGAGCATCAGGACATCCCGTTTGAGCGCATTGTGGAAGAGGTGGTGCCACATCGGGATTTGAGTCGCTCTCCGCTCTTTCAGGTGATGTTTGATTTGCAAAAAGCACCGTTCAAGTCCATGAGGGTTTCCGGCCTTGAATTGCAGCTTTTTGACGTGGAGATAAACATCGCCAAGTTCGACCTGCTTTTCCTTGTTTTGGATCTCGAAGGCGATCTTGAATGTACGTTGGAATACAACACCGAGTTGTTCAAGGAATCGACCATTGCAAGAATGGCCGGCTATTTTTCAACGTTGCTGGAAAACATCGTCGCCGACCCCGAACGTCCGATCTCTGAAATTTCTTTGCTGACCAG
>Ga0114931_10010565_pt1 | contig 10984 bp, 10 predicted proteins | sample 2SBtaG_FD_89579 | JGI IMG/M metagenome (GOLD analysis project Ga0114931, IMG submission 89579) | Deep subsurface microbial communities from Kolumbo volcano to uncover new lineages of life (NeLLi) - 2SBTROV14_V59a metaG | ecosystem: Environmental > Aquatic > Marine > Volcanic | place: Kolumbo...
AGAACGTCTCGCCATGGCCAGCGTTCACGATGTGCCCCGCCGCACCTCCCAGGAGGATCCCGTTGAAGCCGACCAGCAGGATGGACCCGACCCCGAAGAGTATTCCGCTCGCGAACGTGCGGAAACCGATGCCGATGTTGTTCTGGACGTAATGCCCGAACGCGCCGAGATCGCCGGTGGTATCGCGTGGTGCGTCCATGTACCGCGTGTCGGGGTCGTACATCTGCTCGAACCGACGCGCGTCGTCCACGCCCACCACGGTGTACGCGATCTCGGGATCGGCGCGCACCGCGAAATAGCTCGCGGCGCCGAGGCCATACAGCAGGAACACCATTACCGACATCAGCCGCCATTCGCGTCGAAGGGCGATCGGAAACGCGACCACCGCGTCGCGCCAACGGGCGGTCACGGGTGGGCGCGTTCCGTAGAGGACGTCGTGACCCCGTAGCGACAGGGACTCCAGGCGTTCGACCAGTCCGGCTCCGAATCCGCGCTCCTGGGCGAGGGCCGTGTCCTGGCAGAGCCGCCGATGGGCCGTGGCGAAATCGGCCGGGACCGCGCGCCCGGCCTCCGCCTCCCCGAGCGCGGCTTCGAAGCGGCGCCAGGACGCATCGCGCTCGTGAACGAAGAGATGCTGCTTCAAGAGTCCAGTCCCCTTCGTCCCGTCAGGTCCGCCGCGATGCGTTCGAGTCCGGCGCGATCGGAGGCGAGCGGCGTCGCGAGCGCCGCGAGTTCTTCGGCGCGTTCCTCGCTCCACGTCCCCGCGCGCTCCGCGAACGCGATCACGGCCCGCTGTTCTTCCGGCCGCAGGTGGACCGCGGTCGGTTCGGGAAGGACCTCGTCCGCCGCCGGCGCCGCATGCGGGACCGCGGGCCGGTGGACCACCAGGGTCCCGGCAGCCAGGTCGCCGAGGCGGCGCGCGTGACGGTCTGCCAGCACGCTCGCGATGCCGAAACCGAAGGCCATCGGGAGGAAGTCGGCCGCGAGCAGCAGGTTGCGGATCAACGAGGCCGGCCACCGTACCGGCGTGCCGTCCCGGTGGACGACCCGGACTCCGACCGCGGCCTTGCCCGGGGTCTGTCCCCGACGCAGGACCTCGAAGGCGACGGGGTAGAACCACTCGATCAGGAACGACGCGAGCAGCGTGGGCCCGAGCGCGGCGTCGCCGAGCCAGAGCGCGAAGGCCACGGCCAACAGCGTGTAGGCCACGCTGCGGATCGAGATGTCGATCAGGTAGGCGAGGCCCCGCGGAACCATCCCGGCTGCGGAGAGCGAAAGCTCGATGCCCTCCGGCGTCTCGATCCGGATGCGCGTATCGAGCGGTGCCGCGGGCGCCGTCAGTGGCCGCCCCCGGGCCGCCCTGCCACCTGTCGGTAGGCGGAGGGGAACATCAGGTAGCCCAACACCGAGGCGGCCGAAACCAGCACCACGGCGAGGATGCCCCCCACGGCGGCGACCACGCCGAAGCCGGCGGTGTCCGTCGCGACGGCGGGCAGCACGGTGACGAGGGCGGCCAGGATGCCCGGAAGCATGAGCGCACTGAGCAAGAACATCAACCCGACCATCTTCCAGAACACGGGCCCCGTCATGCGCCACGACCCCTGGAGGGCCTCGGTCGGCCCGAACCCCTGATCGACCCAGAGGAAGAGCGCGAAGTAGAAGCGCACCAGCACGAACGCCCAGACGAAGTTGACGAACTGGGCGACGACCAGGGCCCCGGCCGAGTCCACCACGGTGGCGACGAGCACCGGGATCTGTCCCACGTACGTGAGCAACACGAGCAGAAGGCCGAGCCCGAGCCCGTTCAGGGTCGTCGGCGTGTAGGTCCGGAAACCCTCCCACAGATCGCCGAGCGCGGCGTCCCCGTCGTGGAGCCTCAGCAGGAAGAGCGTCGCGCCGTAGACCAGGCCGGGCCACGCCAGGAAGAGCCCGATGACGGTCATGGCGGACAGCCCGAAGGTAATGGAAGCGACCACGCCGAAGCCGAGCCACAGCGGGAAGCCGGCCCACATCGCGGCCCACGCGTCCGAGAAGCTCTGTCCGACCGAGAAGTCGCCGGTGCCGCCGACGGCGGTGGAGCCCGACGGAACGGGCGTCACATCGGCTTCGGGCGGGGCATACGGATTGTCCGACATCGGGGATCTCCTGCCCCATCCTATCAGCGCGCACCCGGAATTCGGAGACTCCCGCGCACGAACGCCTCTGCGGCTTCGCCCTCGGGCCAGGGCTGGCGCCCGCGCATGTCCGCGATCCGGGTCGATCCCTCCTCGAGCACCCCGTCCGCGGCGTCCACGATCTTCCACGCCATCGCGCGGCCGAACAGCGGCTGCGACTCGACCATCACCACACGCAGTTCGCCGGGCTCGAAGCCGCATTGCGCCTGCACGGACTCGAGCAGCTGCGTCCCGTTCAGGTGGCCGTCGCCGAAGTTCCAGCCCACGATCATCCCGCACAGGATCTCGCCCTCCATCCACTCATAGTCGTCGATGTCGTCGACGGCCTTCGGGATGAGGTCATGCAGCGGCCGGCCCTCGAAGTGCATGAAACGTTGGGCCACGCCCATCGCGGCAGCGAGGTCGAGGAGTTCCTCGTCGTGGCCCAGCATCGGCGCGAGTTGCTCGCGCAGGGTTCCCGCCGGTTTCTTCAGCCGCTTCAGCTTGTCCGAACTGTTGCCGCGGAAGAGCCACACGTTGTAGGCCCAGTTTCCGGCGTAGTACCGCATCGCCATCAGGAACGAGACCCGCGAGGGGAAGAAGTTGCCGTAGAGCGGGATCGCGACCCCGAACGCGAACAGGAAGAGCGCGAGCAGCGGCATCTGGCCGATCGCGGAGAGGCTCGCCTCGGGATGGAAGCCGAACAGGAAGACGCCCCCGTAGACCATCAGGATGTTCCACTCGACCGGCATCCCGGCGGGGTTGTTCACCGCGATGAAGCCGTGGAAGCCCGCCATCAGCAACAGGAAGAGCACGGTGAGTTCCGCGTGTCCGGCCGAGAGCACGAGCGCGAACGGGATCAGGTATTCGGTGAAGGTCCCCGTGTGGGCCATCGCGGTGGCGAGCCGGGACGGCCGCAGATCGTCCGGGAAGTGGGCGAAGAGCCGTTTCTTCAGGAAGCCCGGAAAGAACGGGCCATTGTTCATCATCACCATGATCACGGACGGAAAGTGGTGGTTGATCTTGGAGGTCGCCGCCCAGAACCAGATGCAGCACCAGATGCCCTTCGCGTACGAGAGCCAAAGACCGCCCTCGAACGCCACCGTGAGGCACACGAGCGCAACCCAGTAGTGCTCGCCGCGGGCGGCGAGGAAGAGCGTCTTGTCGAGCACGCCCATCAGCGGGATCAGCACCACGATGGGCCAGAGCAGATCGGGCGTGACCTCGGCCGCGAACAACGCCCGGAGCAGCAGCAGCTGGTTCGCGGCGTAGAGCCCGACGTCGAGCCAGCCGCGGGTGCGCGCGCCCACCACGGGCGCACCCGGGAACAGCGGCAGCTTGGTCGTGCCCGGCCGCAGGAAGTACAGGAAGCCCCCGAGCGGCGGCGAATAGCGTGCGTTCATCGGACCCGAGGAACAGCCGAAGCCCGCGGACTCGTAGAAGAGCGCCCAGAGGAGTGCCTTCTGGAACGCGCCCAACGTGAACGCCCACGCGAGCGGAGACGTGAAGCCCGGGTACCCGGCCGAGAACGAGACGAAGAACGCCCAGCCGCCGATGAAGAGCACGAAGTACTTGGCCCAGTACAGTGCAAGTACGCTGAGCGGGTTCGGGTTGACCTGCGCCGCCCACGTCCGGCACACCAGCCGGATGCGCTCGGGAAAGGGTGCCTGCAGGATGCGACGCGGTTCGTACGGCGGCAGATCGGATTCAGACATCGACACGGCCCCTCGATGGGTAGCACCGATCCAGTGCGGAAGCGGCTGCGATGGAGCCGCGCGTGGCTAGAAGTGGTCTCGAGATCCTCGACCGGGCGATGTCTCCGGGTCCACCTCGAAGGCGTCCCATTCGGCGCCGCCAGATCGCGCGAGCCCGGGCTCGAGGCGCCTCCGGCTCGACACGTCGAGGAAGGTCGCGCGTTCCGGCACGCGGATCGGATGGTCGATGTGGAACGGCCAGCTGGGATTCGGCGAAGATGTCGCGCGTGAAGGCGGGCGGCGTCATGGCCGCAACGGTACCGTGGCCACGGGCCGCCGCGCCCCGCGCCGGAGGAGATTCCGGCCGTCGCAGGGTCCGCTCACCACCCCCGGAAACCGACGGCCGATGAACCTCGACGCCCTGCTCCACCGCGCGCCGGCCGTGCCGTTCGCCTCCGGCAGCCGCATCCCCTGGGACGAGCCGGTCTTCAGCGCGCGGATGCTGCGCGAACACCTGAGCCAGGCGCACGACCGCGCGAGCCGCCGCAGCGAAGTCATCGCCCGCCAGGCCGGTTGGCTCGACCGCGCCATCCTCGCGGGACCAGGCGCACGCGTGCTGGACCTCGGTTGCGGGCCGGGGTTGCACGCGAGCCGCATCGCCCGCGCCGGACACCGCGTGGTCGGGATCGACTTCTCGCCCGCCGCGATCGCGTATGCCCGGGACGAGGCCGAACGCGACGGGCTCGCCTGCACCTACCGGCTGGAGGACGTTCGCGAAGCGGAGCTGGGCACCGGCTTCGACGCGGTGTGCGTCTGGTTCGGCGAGTTCAACACCTTCTCCCCCGACGAGGCGCGGGATCTCCTCGCGCGGATCCGCGCGGCCCTGGCTCCCGGAGGCCGCGTGGTCCTGGAACTGCACGACGCCGACTACGTGCGGGCCCTGGGCGAAGCTCCGCCTACCTGGTCCGCACACGCGTCCGGACTCTTCGCGGACGAGCCCCACCTGGCCCTGCGCGAGAGCCGCTGGCACGCGGACCGTTCCGCGACGACCGAACGCACCTTCGTCTTACGCCCCGGCGCGGGCGCGCCCGACGTCTACACGCAGAGCACGCAGGCCTACGACGACGACGCACTCGACGCGATGTGCAGGCGGGCCGGGCTCTTCGAACAGGCGCGCTACGAGTCGCTCACCGGCCGCGAGGACGACGACGCGGAACTCTTCGGGTGGGTGCTGGCGCGGGACGACGCCCCGGCGTGCTAGCCCTGATCCGGCATTCGCCGGTCGGCCTCGCGGGGGGAGGCGGCGAGGGGTGGGCTCCGGCTCATGGCTCGCCCCTGATCGGCACGCGGGGGCGGGAGTCACTCGGGTGACCCAAGGCACAGGGAACAGACGAGTGGCCCTGCTGCGCTTGACTTCGCCTGCGCCCACCCCTCGCCGCCTCCGTGGCCAATCGGGAATGCCGGATCGGGGCTAGGGGACGACCCAGATCGGCGAGGTCCAGGCACGCTCCTGGATCGTCTTCGGCACGTTCCCGGCGTCGCAGAACGCGGGGCGCCGGTGCGGCGGGCGCGCGTTGCAGGCCCGCGTGGACCAGCGGCAGCTCGGGTTCTCCACCACGCGCGCGTAGTAGACGGCCTCGCGCCCGGCCTCGTAGGCCTCGTCGGCCCACACCGCACAGAGGTGATCGGCACCGGGGCCGCGCGTCGCGCAGGTCGCGAGATCGACGCTGGCACCGTTGTGCGGATCGCCCGCGACATCGTGGACCTCCTGGTGGTAGCGGCCGGCCTCGTCGACCCACCCCTTGATGACCTGCAAACGCTGCAGCAACCCGCCGGGCGCGCCCTTCTGGCCGGGGTCCCGCAGCGCCGAGACCGCGAACACGGGCACGCGCCCACGCGCCTGGCCCGCATCCAGTTCCCCACCCATCGCGACCCCGCGCGCGGCCCCGATCGCGACGAAGTCCCCGCGTTCGCAGAGGTCCGCCGGGAGGTCCCAGCCCCCGAAGAACCGGGGCGTGATGCGCGGGCCGCTGGTCGCGAAGGTCTCACGGCGGAGGATCGCGTCGAAGATCGCGTCGCGCGAGTTCTCTTCGGCCCAGACGCCAGCGAGGCCGCCCGGGTTCCAGCTGTAGGGCCGCATCCGCATCGTGCGCTCGCTCGTGCCGCCGGCGCGAGCGTAGTGGTCGTCGGTGCTTCCGACGAAGCCGAACGCGAGCGGGTTGATGCCACTGCGCCGGCGCTCCAGGGTCCCGGCGAGCAGCGCATAACGAACGTAGTCGTGCCGGGACGAGCGTCCCTCCGCGGCCTGGGCCCCTGAACCCACGCCGGCCCCGCAGTCCTCGAGCGCGCCCTCGCGGATGGCCCGGATCTTCTCGAAGTCGCGCAACTCGTCGGGCTCGCCCAGCACGCTGTCGAAGCCGTTGGCGCATTCGCTCTCGCCCTTGATCTGCATCATCTCCACCACGGGTTCGAGACGCGCCCGCAGCGCAGCCCGCTCGCGCCACTCCTCCTCCGCGATCGGCTCGGAGCGGAGGGCGAACATCCGGCCGTTCGACAGATTGGCGTTGTGCGGAATGACGAGGGCCTCGCAGCCGGTTCCGGTGTCGTTGCAGAGCGTCATCAGCCGTTGGCGCAGCGCGTGGGCGTCCGGCGTCTCGACCGAAGAGATCGGGAGCTCGGGCGTCCGCTCGTTGCGGAAGATCACGTTGCGGTGGAGGTTGGTCCGGTCGGGCGTCCGTGTGAATTCGAAGCCCGCGAACGTGGTGAACCGGCACGCCGAGGAGCGGTCGTACCAGCGCTCGGCGGCAGCCAGCGTCTCGACCCACGCGGCGCGCAGCTGGTCGCGACAGCGGCCGCCGTCTCGCCCGCAGATCGCGGTCGAACGGCCACCGAACCACCCCGCGATCCCGACGAGACGCGCCTCCATCCCACGCCAACCGTGCAGGCTCGCCCAGGTCGAGCGGACCTCGCCGCGGAAGATGCGGCAGCTCCTCGACGCGTAGGCCGCGGAACCCGGATCGCCGCAGAAGGCCACCTCGGCCATCCACTCCGCGTGGTCGGTGACCGCGGCGAAGTCGAGCGGCCGGTCGATGCGCGTCGGCCGCCCGCCCGGAAGCGCGATCGTCTCTCCGAGCGCGAAGCGGTAGGCATCGTCCGGGGTCGCAGTGACGCCGGCGGCACTCGCGTCCATCGAGAGCGCGGTGTGCACATGGAGGTCGCCGAACCAGGCCTGCCCGCCCGGCACGCGGTGCTGGCAGGCGGTCCGTCCAAGCAACTCGCCACCGGTGGCGGCCGCGGACGGGGGCGACCAGTCGGCGCCCGGGTCGCCGGGCCTCCCACACGCGGACAGCGCGCACACGGCGACGAGACCGAGCGACGCGCGTGTCCGCCAGCGGCCGGACGCCACCGGTCAGATCCGGTCGAGGAACGGCCGCAGGGCCGCCGAGATCTCCTCGTCCGTGCCGTAGACCTCTTCGACGTGATCGCTGTGGATCAGCGTCTTCACGATCCGCAGCGGCAGCTTCTTCAGCGAGTGCGACTCGAGCGCGGCATCGACGACCTCGGTCGCAAGCGCGTCGACGTGGGCGTCCTCCACCTCGATCATCCCGGCCGCGCGGAGGCTCGCCAGGGCCTCGGTCAGCGTGGCCGCCACGGTGCGGGCGAACGGCGTCGGCTCGGTCTTCTCGGGCGGGCCGAGCCCGAGGGCCGCGCGCAGACCGTCCAGGTCGAGGTCCGAATCTCCACTCATCGTGTTGGATCTCCCTGGATCGTGCTGGATCGCCCGCAACCTATTCGAATCGCCTGCGCGCCGCCATCGGACCGGATCCGCGGTCCCCGGCGCAGCCGTCAGTTCAGGTCCGCGTCCTTCCAGTACTTGGTCCCGGCGACGTTGGCGTGGAGGGCAAGGCCGTTCTCGGTGAACTGGAAGACCTCGATCGCAGCGGAGCGGGCAGCCTGGGCGTCTGCATTGCCGCCCACCTGGCTCGCGACCCCGGCGTTGCCCGCGCCCCCGGCGACGCTGCCCCGGGCCCCGATCGCGGCCCCGACGTCGCCCCCGGCGACGGCCGAGGCCCCGCTCTCGACCCCGAACTCCCAGCCCCGGTCGGTGAAGAGGCGGAATGCGCTGCGGTCGTGGAAGACGAAGACGACGCGCATCTCCTGCAGCGCGAGACCGATGCCGACGTCGACTTCGGCCATCCGCATGTAGACGTCGCTCCCGTTCCGGTTGTCGTGGGCGACGCCGGAGCCGAGCCCGCCGCCCAGCGCGAAGAGCTGCAGCTGCACGTTGCTGAACACCGCGTAGCCCTCGGCGCGCTTCAGGCGCTCGCTGGCCGCCGGGTTCGCCCGGACGAGTTGCGCGAGGACATCGGTCCGCATCTCGTCGATGGCCTGGCGACGGTCGGCCCGCGTCGATTGCCAGGGCGTCGCACAGGCCGTGGCCAGCCCGCACAGGAACCCGATCCACAGGATGCGCTTCATGATCCTCCCTCCCGCGCGAGTGTGACAATTCCGTGGGGGGATGCCGCGCGCCGTGCCGGCCGGGGCGCCCGCCGGGCTCAGACCAGGTCGAAGGCCGCTTCCACCGCCTCCAGGATCGCGGCCTCGGCCGCGGAGACGCGTCGCCCGATCCGCAGCACGCCGCCATCCGCATCCGCCTCCGACCGGCACAGGCGGACCACGGTATCGCCCAGCTGGGCGAAGGCTGCGGTGTCCATGGTACCCGAGAGCGCCTCGACGTAGCGCGACCAGGCGTCCATCAGGCCGTCCGGCGGCCCTTGCTCGAGCCAGCGTTCGAGGATCCGGCCCGCAGGGCTCGAGGGGCGGATTCCGGCGTTGGCCAGATCGGCGTGGAAGGTGTTCCGTTCCAGCGGAGTGACGAGGCCGTCGGCCCACGCAATTTCGACCATCGGCGCGAGCAGCAGCGCGACCAGGGTCTCGACCCGGATGCCGGCCCCGATCAGCAGCGCGATCGTGTCGGCGTCGTCGATCCCGGTCGCGCGTGCCAGGTCTTCGCCCTGCCGCTTCTGGCGAAGTCCTTCGAGGAGTTCCTGGTCCTGCTTCGCGAAGAACACGCCCTCGAGCGCGTGCGCGCGTGCTTCGAGTCCCTTCGACATCCACTGCCTCCGTTCGTTCCTGCATTCGACCCCGCCCGGGCGTTCGCGTTCAGCCTCCCGATGCGCGCACGGTCAGCACCGGGCACGGAGCGGACCGGACGACGAACTCCGTGACGCTTCCCATCAGCATGCGCTTCAGGCCCGAGCGGCCGTGCGTGCCCATCGCGATCAGGTCCGCGCCGACCTCGTCGGCGGCGGCCAGGATCGCCTCGCGGGGCTCGAGCGCACTCGTGTGCAGCTCGGTCTCGACCCCGTCCGGCGCGAAGCGCTCGGCCCATTGTTCGAGTTCGCGCCGCGAGGTCTGCGCGACCTCGCGCTCGATCCCCTCGCTCATGTAGCGGAGGTAGCGGAACTCGGCCTCGGACAGCCCGTGGGCGTGCAGCAGATGCAGCCGCGCGCCGGTTGCGCGCGCCAGGTCCGCCGCCGCGCCGAGCGCGGCGCGCGCGTGCTCGGACATGTCGACCGGCACCAGGATGTGATGGAAGTCCATGGCAGCCTCGCTGCGGGCGATCGCGGCGGCACCGCAGGCATCGCCGGGCCCGCTCCCTCATCTTGCCCGCGTTGCAGCGCCCGTGCCATCGCCTTGCGCTCCCTGGGGGCGGCACCGCCCCTGCGAATGGGGCCCACTGCACCAGGATGAGGCCCGGCGCCCTTCCGTCGCCCGCGAGCGAGGCGGCTGCGGGCGAGCGATTCCCCGGCCGGTCCGGCTACGAGCGGTGCGTGCCCTTCTCGACCGCGGCCTGGATCCGGACCAACTCGCCGACGTTGTCCATCGTCAGCAGTCCGACGACGACGCCGTTGTGCGTCACCGGAATCGCGCTCGCGGTCGCGCCCTCGAGGCGCGCGAGGGCGCCCTCGAGCATGTCGTGGGAGTCGACGACCATCACCTGGTCGCGCACGGCGCCGGCGACCGGGGCATCCGGCCCGTCCCGTGCCAGGGCCGCGAGCAGGCGCTCCTGGGTCAGGATGCCGTTGACCTGGCCGCCCGAGAGGACTGGGAAGTCCTTCTGGGAGCCGCGCAGGGTGATGTCGACCGCGCGCGAGAGCGGGTCGTCGGCCCGCAGCGTCTCGAAGTCGCTCAACATCGCCTGCTCGACCGGGATCCCGGCCAGGGCCGAGCGCATCTGCACCATGCTCGCCTCGCCGGCGGCCCCGATCCAGACGAAGAGCGCGATGAAGATCAGGAACGGGTTCGCCAGCAGCCCCAGCAGGCCCAGGCCGAAGGCTGCGACCTGGCCGACGTGGGCCGCGGTCTGGGTCGCCGCGACGTAGCTCATCCGGCGCGCCAGCAGCGCGCGCAGCACGCGGCCACCGTCCATCGGGAAGGCCGGCAGCAGGTTGAAGACCGCGATCACCGCGTTGACGAACATCAGCCGCTGGAGGAAGGGACCCTCGAGCGCGCTCGTGGCCGCGTCCAACCGGAGTCCTCCCGCGAGCGAGAGACCCACCCAGAGCGCGATCGCGATCGCGAAGTTCACGGCCGGGCCCGCGAGCGCGACCACCAGTTCCTGGGAGGGTTCCTCCGGCATCCGCTCCAGCCGCGCCATGCCGCCGATGGGCAGCAGCGTGATGTCGCGGGTCCGGATCCCGTAGCGGCGCGCCGCCAGCGCGTGTCCCAGCTCGTGAAGCACGATGCAGCCGAAGAGCGCCAGGATGAACGCGATGGCGCCGACCACGGCCGCGACCGTGCCCCCGCTCGCCCACGACGCCATGCCGATCCAGGCGACCAGGATCCCGAACGTGGCATGCACGTAGATCCCGATCCCAGTGACTTCGCCGAGCTTCCACGACCACTTCATCGTCGTTGCATCCTAGGAGTCTGCGCGGCAGAGACGAGATCGGCCGCGTTGGGGTGGATTCGCGGGTAGATCGGACCGGCGGGGAGGGCGCGGATCGATCGGGGGTCCGATCCGTGCGTGAGCGAGGGTTCTGGACCGGGTGGGTTCGGGCATTTCGACCGGGCTCGACAGTTCGCCATGGCGTGGCGTGAGGTTCATGTCCACGCCATCTTCCCGTTCAGTCG
>Ga0114931_10010566_pt1 | contig 10984 bp, 4 predicted proteins | sample 2SBtaG_FD_89579 | JGI IMG/M metagenome (GOLD analysis project Ga0114931, IMG submission 89579) | Deep subsurface microbial communities from Kolumbo volcano to uncover new lineages of life (NeLLi) - 2SBTROV14_V59a metaG | ecosystem: Environmental > Aquatic > Marine > Volcanic | place: Kolumbo...
AGGGGATACGACCGCGTAGACTAACATTGTCGCTCCCTGCTATCGAAGTTCTTTCAATCGTTCCGGGAAAAAGCCGCCTGGCCACTCATCAATGAAGTCTCCATCTTCGTCCAAATGGAGACGTTTAGCCGAAGAGCCCTTGTCTGAGCGAGATACGTATATGATCGACACGTCATCGGGCCGAAGCTTTTGCTCGCGTATTAAACGCTGCATACGAAGCACGAGATGCTCACTGTGGGTTTCGATGATAAACCGGTGATTCCTCGGACGATGGATGGCTGCGGCCAGTAGGTCTCCCAGATCGGCCTGAAGGCGGGGGTGAATATGCACCTCGGGTTGCTCGATCGTGATGATTTGACTTTCGCCAGCTAGACACTGGACAACAAAGGGCAGCAATTGACTTACGCCATAGCCCACGTCGGACAGTGCCACATCAACTTCATTGCCGCGTCTCTTGTCAATCAAACGCACCGCAAACAGGTCCCGAGACCTGGCATCATCGGATTGGACTTTGATGTGATATCCAACTTCGAGTCGGTCCAACCATTCATTCGTGTCATCCACTAGTTCAGGGCGGCAAAAGAGCAGATCGGGCAGCAGATCACCTCGATAACCAACGTCCTGTGGGCTTGTTCCGGTAAAGATGTACCACCTTTCGGGAGGCCGCCGAAACGGCCCCATCGGGTAGAGAGAATCCAGTGCCGCATCCACAGCTTCTCCGGCCTTCACCGCGATCTCGACCACATCTACTGAAGACCTGTGCATGTCTGCCCGGGCCTGAATGAAATGGCTAAACTCAGGTAGTTTCTCCGGCAACGTCGATGCCATTGGAAACGGAGTAAACCCGTCCAGCAGGATGATCGAGCCGGCTTGGGCGTCCCTCATACGACGAACGAATGCGTCCAGAGTAAAGTCAGACTCGTAGAATTTGATGGCCTCATCGCTAATGAGATCGGGGATTTGTGGCGTGATCACCAACGAGTAATCGGCATCGATTTGGTCTATTAGTTCGATACGGTCTTTTGTGTCGTCTTCTCGTGAAGATAATCGAAGTGCAAGTTCATATGCAGGTACAAATTCATAACGCAACTGGTCGAGGCGTTCTTGTTTTTCTTCCTCACTTATCGATTCCTCAGCCAATAGTTGCACCTCACGAACGTATCTAGCAAGAAGATCCGACCGTGTACGTGCACCTTCTTCCAATTGCGATAGTTGACGACGGACATCTTGAAGTTCTCGCTCCAACTTTGCACGAGTTGCCGCGAGCAGCTCTTTCATTCTTTCATCGCTGCGCCAGGATTTTTTGAGCGCGCCCACAATATCAGCGGCACGCTGTTTCGCTTTATGGTAAAAAGGTGTCCACAAGCTCGTGTCTTCCGTCAACCACGAACATTCTGCAGCGAGAACTCCAGATGGAGACGCCGTAACACGCCCAATCTGACTCATTCGCAGCATTGTCACAGAGTCTCGCATGATCGACTGCATCTTCTTCTTGGAAATCCAAACCGGAGAAAAAGTAGCAATCCGCCCATCGGCTCTTGAGCTGTACAGTGTCATCGACCGTAAGGCAATGACTCCAGACTTCGACGAGCGACCAAAAGAGATCTCAAGTCCCAGCATTTCATTTGAAGTTCCATGAGAGTGACGTCCGCTTCTGGATTGCTTTGATGAATGACGTGGCAATTCAGTATCTAATCTGAAAGAAAGCTCCCTCTTCAAATCATGGTTGAAGATAAGTTCCTTGAAGCTCCCGAGATCGACAATCCCTCTCTCTGTTCTTGGGAGCAATGCGGCACCGCGCATGCGACTGTCGCGAGTCTGTTTGAGCAGGTTCAGCGCTTGCAGGATCGAGCTCTTGCCGGCGCTGTTTTCGCCGAAAACTAGCGTGATCGGAGCAAATTCAATGCGGGTCCGTTCGCCAAATGCCTTGAAATTCTCGAGCTCGAGTGCCTTGAGCATCAAATGCTCCCTTCGATCTGTCAGAAAGGTCTAAGTCAGCAGGACTTACTACTTATTCTGTGTCATCGAGAATGCGGAAACAAGATGGGCATTCCTAGCGCAGAGGGAGGTAAACCAGTCGAATCGCGTCAGACTTCGTGTTGTTGATCGCATAAGCTTGGTCCGCAACTCCGCGGGCCTCGGCACATACACCTGAGTCCATAAGCATGGCGACTGTGCGTCGAGATGAATCTCCACAACCGTGTGCTTCTCGCTGACCCTCATTCTTGTAACCTCTACGCCCGAGTGAAAAAGGTCCTATTGATTCGCGTTTATCCACATACAGAACAGACCGCCCCGGATTGAAAGAGCCGAAGGTGCCCGCCGTTGTTTTCCGAATCATTTCCGTCGTCATCCCTAATTTCCGTCGTCATCATCGCCTCCTGGTCTTCTTGCGCCCAACCAGCGCGAATCTCGCTTGCACGGCGTTTGATTTCCTCACTTATGGGGTCCGGGTCAGCTGGTGATAGGGGTTTTTCCACAAAGTTACGTTCCACGGGCTCGATTCGCATCGCCGCGAGCTTGGCAAACAACGCCTTCATTGCCTGGTCGGGATGACGATAGAAATCTGATCCACGAATGCGATGAAAGGTCCAACCAAGTCGCTCCAGGATTGCCTGACGAGCCAAGTCATCTTTGAGCTTTTCGATGGGGTGAAAACGCTCACCATCACACTCCACCGCGAGTCGAGCTTGTGATCCCTTGACAACGATGTCGATACGGTAGCCTCCGACCTTCCACTGAGGTGTTACGTCATAACCTGCCTCAACGAGTCGTCTGATCACTTGTTGCTCGAACGGGGATTCAGCACGGGCTTCGGCCGAGTCAAGCTCCTCGATAAGCGCCTTCGGGGCCAGGGCATGCTCAATTAGTCGCTTGCGGAGGTCTCCTGGTTTCAGGTCTGTTTTGGGGCTGAGGGAGTACACGACCCACATTTGATTCCTGGCTCGACTTGCAGCAACATTAAACCGCTGCTGATGTGTGACGTCTTGTCGTATCGGTAGCGGTTCGCCGCGCGGGATGTCTACAAGCGAAAGAAACATGACGTCGCGCTCATCCCCTTGGAAGTGTGCAGAATTACCACACACAATACGCCGTGACTTGAACTGTTCCGCCGCAACGTGTTTGTGAAGTAACCGTTCGATTTCCCGAGCTTGGTCTTCTCCCAACAGTGAAATGACGCCGAGGGACTGGCTCTCATAGGCGGGATGTTCAATGGTGGCGGCCACCAGCGAAGCCACCGTCAGGGCTTCCTCGCGGTTCACTTTGCCATTGCGTGTTGCAGCGTCGACACGGTAGGCAATGACGTGTCGCTGAAAAGGTGATGATGTATCATCGCGCAATGGCTTAATGTTGCCGCCGTACGCCAAGTGATTGCTGAACTGTATGATGTCGGGAACAGATCGAAAGTGCTCTCGGAGACAGATCGTTCCACCAAAGGACTGGCGAGCAAGGTCGTAGACGGACATTTTGCCGTCGTAGAGGTCTTTGTTTGGGATGTCCCGCAAATGCGTTTCAATTAGGTCGCTTACCACATCCATTGTCTGTCCCACCGCCGAGGGGCTGACCTGTTCATGATCGCCTACGATAATCACTTGCTTTGCTATTGCGAAGGGCAGCAAGCCCAGCACGTTGCACTGACTGGCCTCGTCGATTATGACGACGTCAAATTGAGCGTCTCGGAAATCGAAGCTCTCAACAACTCGTGCAAGCGGCATGATCCACACGGGGACAGCATCCCGACAGTCGCTCATTTTCTTCCGTGCCTCGATCTTGAGGCGAGCGTTGCGCTTGCCGTATCCACGCCCGATGCGGCGCACTGTATCAAGCCAGCCTATTAGCGTCTGGCGTTTTTGCAGCGAAGTGCGTCGCACCTGCCCTGCCCAAGCTCGGCGGTCGATCAGTTGGACTGTCGTCTCATTGAGACGCTGCTGCAAATGCTCGATCTGCGTATTCAGTTCTTCGAGACTGACACAGTTGCGGCGATTCAATTCGTCGTTCATTTGACGCCACTCCCATGCACGTATCGGATCTCCCGCAATATCTTTTTGACCGTGCGGTCCAATGCGATGCCGAAGGTGGTGTGCCCACGCCTCGGCAATCGGTACGCCTGAGCTGGAATGCTGCTCAAGCCGCACTAATAACTCACTACGGCGAATCGCATATTGTTGCCGATCGATCGCGGATTCCAATCTCGCGTACGCCTCCAGATAACCGTGAACGTCATTTCGTTTTATGGCGTTCTGAACATCACGAACCTCGGCGCGGTCAAAATGACTCAGCCGATCCATCGCCTGTCGAAGTTTATGCTTGAACTGCAGGGCACGTAGATGGTTCTTCCTGACGGCCAGGGATTCAAGCAATCGGTACTCAACCGCGTTGATTATCCGGATCATCTCGCCGTGTTCTTCGATCAAAGGGGGCTGTTGGCTGACAAAGCGGTCCCAGTCAAAGCCAAGTTCCTTTAGGTTTTCAATGAGCGGGCTCCAACGTTGGTTCCACCACCGAACAGCTTTCTCAATCCTGTCTCGATATTGGCTGCACACAGCGGCTGGTCGTTCTCCGAGTTGTTCGAACGGATGCAAGCCGCGTGGCACCATTAACACATCCCACACCGCCGCGAGTTCGTGACAGGCGATCTCGATCTTGAGAGCCTTTTCAATGGCGCAGAAATGATCCGCCGTTTTCGGCATCTCACGCCGGACGTGCCATGAGCGAACAGCCTTTTTCCATGTCGGATGGAAAGTCAAGGCGAACGGCGTCAGAGATTTCCCGGATCGAAGGTACTCACCGATTTCCTGAGCGTGTTGAAGCTGATCATTCAGCGGCTGACTCGCAGCGATGTCCGGGGCATGCGTGACGATCGCGAGTTCGGCATCTGATACCGTTCGCGCAGCTATTTCAATTCTGCCGAGCAAGTGGTCCCATGGGGCACGACGCCCGTTTTCGGACCGTCCGGCGTCGATTGCGGCAAGTTGCCACGGTTCCATCGCTCTGATTTCAGACACGGCCTTCTTCAGTTCGTTCACAAGGACATCCAATCGGTGCAGGTGCTGTGTCGTAAACTGAGTTTCCTTCCAATACGGATCGTCGTGGCACAGAGACGGCTCGGCAAGTGTGTTGCAAAAACTCATCGCCTCTTCAAAATCGTCGCATGGCAACAAATCACCAAGTGCGGGTAGCGGCCTCGCAATGTGTGTGTCATCGTCGGGAGATGTCTCTGTGTTGGTGGCGTATAGCTCCTTCAGCTCGCTTGACGATAAGGGGCACGGTTCGCCGAACGCCACCGGACCGGGAATCCAGTCGTGTTTTCCCCTTCCCGCGGCCACCATCTGCGCGGCTTCCAACGGCGAGATCGATTTGCCAGAGAGCACGAGATCGCGATACTCGGTAGTACGTGCGTTAAGCAGGTCAGTTTGCAACTCTTCCAGCCGCGATGTCATTCGACGTCGATTGTCGTCGAGTTGTATCGCCTCTTGATCCACGCTGTCCGTATCCAATTGACCCAATCGGTCGGCGATTGCCTGGATCGACTCTTTGAGTTGTTCTCGACCGGCAAGATCACTTTCAAGCACGCTTACGCACAGCGGTCGCAGTTCTTTCGGAATGTACTGTCGCAACACATGAAGTGCCTTTGCCGTATGACTTGTCACCAGGACACTCTTGCCGTGCGCCAGTAAGTGCCCGATTAAATTTGCAATCGTGTGCGTCTTGCCGGTACCAGGAGGTCCTTGAACAAGCACTGAACCATGTTTTTCAAGACGCTGGGCAATTTGGATTTGTTCAGCATTGGCAGCCTTGCCAAACAAGAAATCATTGTTTCGCGGATGTTCGGACGTGCGCTCAGCTGCAGTGGCTTCGTCATGGAATACTGGTGCGGATTCAACTCCAACGACATTTCGCAATGCCGGGCAGACATTCGAGCCGAGTCGCAGCCGATCGAGAACACGGTCGATGGCCCTGCTAAAACCCAATGTCCGCGCGCGGAGAAACAAAACTGGGGAACGGCCAATTCGTGGGAACTCGCTTTCGGGCGCGGGGCGTCCTTTGTCGGTGAATTCGCCGTGAGACGACAGGGAAACAGCGAAGCGTCTCAAAAACGCCGATGATGCATCGGCGAGGGGGTGGTAGTCGCCTTTCTCCAGCTCAATTCGACAGATTCCGAGCGTCTGCGGGTCAACGTCCGGAACCGATTGAAGCGGTGAGGTACAAAGCTCCGTTCCGCCGTCTCCTTCGGTGACCGTGAACTCTGGGACTTGTGGGTCGAACGCAAGCTGTACGCGTTGTACCAGAACCGGGTGATAGATACTCTCATCGGGACGCCGCCAACTGAGGATTCCGTCACCCACAACAAGGTCAACGCTCTCCCCCTCGCGTTCGATCCGGCCGTGCAGTTCGTAAAGCCACTCGAAAATCTCCATCGCGCGCCGGGCAGGCAGCTCATTGGCACGCCATTGATCCCGTTTTCTGCGCCAGTCGTCCAGCAACTCGGGACGAAACGGGTTGTCGGCGAAGTGAACGACCATTGGTTGGCCATTTTCGTCTGGCTCATTTCTGGATTCCCGACATTGGATGTCGTCGGTTTCAGGTTCTTGCCAGTCGGAGCATAACCAGGGGAGAAGCTCGGGCGGAGGGCTGGGGGCATTCGTGAGTTTCGGACGGCGTACCCGAAGAACAAGATCGCCGTCTGCCGCGCATTCGGACTTGTCGCCTTCCCTGGCGCCGTCTTTTCGACACGCACTCAACGTGATTGCCGGATGATGAGGCAGATCATCCAGCCAGAGCGACTGAAGTTGCTTACCGATTTGGCACGTGGCTGGATTGCGATGCTCATTGAGTGCTTTCAGATACTCGAATACCTGAATCATTCGGTTCCTACCAAGTTCATGTTGCTCAGATATGTGATCAGCCATGGTTTCACCCGACTTAACCGCGTCCAGATACTTCGAAACGACCGGCCCTGTTCGGGCCGCAGCTTGTATCAGTTGATAACGACGAGTTGCATATTGCGTGCCAGAACAACGTAAAAAAAGGGCGAGCACGTCACCAGCAAGCACCCTAGGTCACGTTATCACCTTCGGTTGTCAATATTTGTCTGGCGAGCTCGATGAACCGGTCGCTGCCCGCGCCAAGAATAGTACAATTGTTTTTGTTGAATAGACAAAGGGAGTTATGACTGTGGCACCAAAACGAATCTTGGTTTCGTGGATCGGACACAATGACCTGCTGAGCATGGCCATGGACCTGCCTGCGGCGCAACGGAAAAGGGTTACCGATCTGATCAAGCGTAACCTGCCAGCCGAAAAACAGGCAGGACCGATTCGAACGCTCGTCGAAAGTGTCCAATTCGCAGAGATTCACCTGCTGACCACCCTGGACGCCTGGTTCAATCAGGCGTTCGCCAAATGGCTCGGGCAGAAGGTGCAGTTCCACTCGGTTGAGATCGCCACGCCGACCGACTATCCAACCATTTTCTCAGCGGCTGACGGAGTGCTTGCTCAGGTCGCGGGCGACAGGAACACGACAAACCGAGAACTGTCCATTCACTTGAGTCCAGGTACTCCGGCGATGGCCGCGATCTGGGTCCTACTGGGTAAGAGCCGATACCCAGCCACGTTTTACCAGACCTATGACGGCAGAGCCTGGGAAACGGACGTTCCATTTGATCTCGTGGTTGACTACGTCCCGGAACTGCTTCGAGCGCCGGACAACAGCTTGCAGCACTTGGCGTCGAAGAGCCCCCAAGAGGTCGAAGGATTTGAGACAATTATCGGTCAGAGCCAAGCGATCAAGCTTGCCGTTGGACGAGCACAGAAGGCCGCTGTGCGTGATGTGCCGGTGCTGATTCTTGGCGAAACCGGGACTGGCAAAGAAATGTTTGCCCGCGCTATCCACGCCGCCAGTCATCGGAAGAAGAAGCCATTTGTTGCAATAAACTGCGCGGCCATGCCGAAGGACCTCTTGGAATCTGAGCTCTTCGGCCATGCCAAAGGCGCATTTACCGGCGCGGACAAACAGCGCGAAGGCGCCTTTGAGGTTGCGGACGGCGGTACATTATTCCTGGATGAGGTTGGTGAATGTGGACCGGAAATGCAGGCAAAACTGCTTCGTGCGTTGCAGCCGCCGCCAGGAATGGGGCCGTGCTATCGCGTGTTCCAGAGGCTAGGCGAAACTAAGGATCGGTCCAGCGACGTTCGGATTGTTGCCGCTACAAATCGCGATCTGCTCAAGGAAATTCGCGCGAACAGGTTTCGTGAAGATCTTTACTACCGGCTTGCCGTGATTTCCCTCGAACTGCCGCCTCTGAGAGAACGAAGGACAGATATAGCGATGCTCGCACAGGTTTTGCTGGACCAGATCAATGCAGAATTCGCCCGCACGGAGCCCGGTTACCGCCCGAGGTTATTATCGAAGTCGGCGCTAGCGTACGCCAAACGCCACCCCTGGCGAGGAAATGTTCGCCAACTGCATAACGCTTTAGTTCAGTCTGCCGTAATGAGCGATGGTGAAGTGCTGAAGCCAAGTGACCTGGCAGCGGCAACCACCCAGCAGATGGAGAGCGACGCGAAAAACTTGGCTAGTGTCTCTATCGGGGATGGCTTCTCGCTTGACAAGCACATGGAGGAGATTCAACGTCAGTTTCTCATCCGGGCAATGGACGAAAGCGACGGTGTGCTTGCCAAGGCGGCACGGTTACTTGGGCTCAAGCACTATCAGACTCTGGATGCACAGCTGGAACGTCTGGGCATCGATAAGGAGCGTTGGAAGAAGTGACTGCCATTGGCGCGGACGGCTTCTGCAAGGTTCCCCACAATCTATCGAAAATGAATCCGTAATGCAGAGGCAGTCCACTTTGCCACGATGCGGCAACACGTTGCAGCCCAAGAGTGATGGTCCAGACGCGAGCTCTGAATGGTAACCCGAACAGAACGGGTAGCCCAAGGCGTTCCGCACGAGTCTTGTACGCAAATGCCTCCAACGATTAATCGTTTTCGAAACCGTACGAATTGAACTTCAACGTTCGGCAATTCTCGGTTACGGTGCGTACAACGTGATCGGGAATCCCATCGGGAGCCTGCAACTCCAGCTCGATGGTTACCTTCGCTTTGGCACCGCGAATTCCCACCAGGTGGCTGAGTACCTCATCCGCAATCTGCCCCGCATCTCGCCCCAGGCGGCTCGCATTGAGCTGTGCGCATGCGTAGAATCGATGAGGTTTAGCAATCCCGGTCTGTCGCTCATCCGTCTCTTCATGAGTTTCCAATGACGCATCGTCTGTGACGATCACCTCACCTGTCTCAGGGTCAAGTTTGCGACGCGTATTCCTTTCCTGGTCTAACTGTTCTGCCGCAACATCGGGTTTTACGAGCAGGCTTCTTCCGTCGTTAACGATGGTTGTCTGTTGTCCTGCCCGAAGACCACGGTAACGGTTGCGATCCTGGTCAAAATCATCGGCGTACCCAAACGTGTCGTCACGCCATGTCAATGTGCTGACGCCGTTTTTGATCGCATCGAGGATGACTTCGGAATCCTTGAACCGAGGCAGGTAGAGATACTGCGCCGCGTCCTCGCAGAGCTGCTTGACGCGGACATGGTTGCCTCGCCAGAGTGGAACGCGGTCCAGGTCCATCCGCAAACGCACACCAGCATAGCGTGTAACGAACAGCTCTTCTGCAGTCAGCTTCCTCAAAGCGCGAACAGGCAGCCTGTCCTGGCCGCTGACTTCGAGGAAATGCCACTCAATCGCGTTGGTGGGATCAGGTTGGGTGGGAACGAGCAACCACTGGTAGGTTTCGGGAACGCGAACCTGAACGGTGCCATCGGATTCGTCGAACTTCGTCTTGGATTGGCTCGTCTGAAACGGATCCAGATTGAGTGACTCGCGTTCCTCGTAAATCGATTTCCAAGCGAGGTATTGGCGAACAGCTTGATCGAGATCGGCTAGTCGCGTTTGGTCGGCCGCAGAAAACACCAACGTATTGCGGTAAATGCGGGGACTGTTCCGTCGCTGCTCCAGAATACCTTGGGCGGCCTCAACCGCCGGACTGGAATGTTCCTTGTTAATATGCGGTGATTCGGGCTTCAGGATCACCAAACGACCCTCCATGGCGTCCGGCACGTCAGCGCTGCTGTCGGGACAAGCGTGGACACGCTCGAAGTCACCGCGATGTCGTTGTTCATCCATCAGACGCCTGCGAATTTCTTCCAGCACATCATCCTGCTTCTGCTGGGCCGCCCGGTCCTGTGCCAGGCGAGTGACGCTCGGTTGCGTCGAATACCAGTAGCGGCTCCCATCCACGTACAGATGTGTCGCCTGGTCGGTCAGGCGACGGAGCGCGTCACCGAAGATCGGGACGCTCTCCCCCGGTTGAACGCAGCCGAGCTTGATACGCCGGTCATCGATACCTTTCCGAGTCGTGTGCGCAATGGGCGCCGATCCCATGTAAACAGTACGTGCCACACGGCGACATGCGGAGAACCGACCAAGATTCGGGTTGTCTCGGTCGATCTGCCGGGACAGAGAATCACCCCCGTCCACATCGGTTTCAATCACCGTCGTCCACGCCGGCGAAAGGCCTGACTTGGTTGTGATTTCACTCAGCACGGCCGCGTCATCCATTGGAATCATTGCCGGCATGATCATCAACGATTTATCGTCGCCTTCCCAAAGCGAGTAGATCGCCGAGGCCATCAGACGCAAGACACCGCGGGTTCGTTGAAATTCGTCCAGCGAAGCCCAGTCGGTATAGAGCCGCTCGAACAGTTCGGGATGGACCGGGTAGGCCAGCTCCAGTTTTCGGCGGTAATCGGCTTCCTTGCATCCCTTGGGGAACTCCGATTCCTGTTGCCGGTACGGGTCGCTGTACGCATCGATAACGACATCGCGGGCAGGTGCGTTAGCGGCAGATATCGGTTCAAACAGACGCCGACGGACGATCTCGTAGCTGTCTTCCTGGCTAGCTGGTCGCCAACTGGATTTTACGCG
>Ga0114931_10010567_pt1 | contig 10984 bp, 13 predicted proteins | sample 2SBtaG_FD_89579 | JGI IMG/M metagenome (GOLD analysis project Ga0114931, IMG submission 89579) | Deep subsurface microbial communities from Kolumbo volcano to uncover new lineages of life (NeLLi) - 2SBTROV14_V59a metaG | ecosystem: Environmental > Aquatic > Marine > Volcanic | place: Kolumbo...
GTCAGTAAGCGAGGGGCTACAAATTGCTGCTTATCGAAAAAGGCAGTTTTGAAAGGATTTCGATCATGCCTTCGCCCCAAGCTCTCGACGACACGGAGGTTCAGGCCCTCAAGGATACGCTCGATGATGAGTATAAATCGCGCGAAATCTACGCACAGGTGATCCGCGATTTCGGTGAGGTCCGGCCCTTCATCAATATTGTCGAAGCCGAGGCGCGACACGCCTCGGCGCTGCTCAACCTCTTTGAGAAATACAATGTTTCACCGCCCGCCAATCGCTGGGCGGGAAAGGAGCCCCGGTTTTCCAACGTTCACGAAGCTTGCGTCGCCGGCGTTCAGGGCGAAATCGAGAATGTGGCGATTTACGACCGGGCTTTGAAAAGCACCCGGCGCCCCAACATTCTCGCCGTATACCAGGCGCTGCGCTCAGCCTCGCAGGATCGCCATCTTCCCGCCTTCCAGCGCTGTGCACAGCGCTCTCCAGGGCGCGGCAGGTGATGCGCGCGGTAACCCTGCATCCCGAGACCCACCTCGTCTCGCGCATCGGCTGGTTGCGTGCGGCGGTCCTCGGCGCCAATGACGGGATCGTCTCGACGGCGAGCCTGATCGTCGGCGTGGCGACTGCGTCAGCCGCGACGTCCGAGGTGCTGATCGCTGGCATCGCCGGGCTGGTGGCAGGCGCCATGTCGATGGCGGCCGGGGAGTATGTTTCCGTCAGTTCGCAATCCGACACCGAACAGGCCGATCTCGCGCGCGAGCGCGCTGAGCAGGTGAGCCAACCCGAATTTGAACACGAAGAGTTGGCCCAGATCTACGTGAAGCGTGGCCTTGATCTGGGCCTTGCCAGTCAAGTCGCCGATCAGTTGATGGCCAAGGATGCGCTTGGCGCGCATGCGCAAGATGAACTCGGCATCTCGGAGATAACAACGGCGCGCCCCGTTCTGGCTGCGATTACATCGGCGGCCACGTTTGCGGTCGGAGCGGCGTTGCCGCTCACCATGGTACTTGTCTCACCGCCGGCGGCCCTGGTTCCGGCGGTATCGGGCGCATCCCTCCTGTTCCTGGCCCTGCTCGGGGCGATCGGGGCGCGGGTAGGTGGCGCGAACATCTGGAAGGCCGCCTTCCGTGTGACATTCTGGGGGGCGCTCGCGATGGCCTTGACGGCGGGCATCGGCGCGCTCGTCGGGGCGGCGGTCTGACCATGGCGCATGATCACGATCATAGCGCGCTTCCCGTCCGCGACCTGACTCTTGCCTTCAAATGGGCGGTCATCCTGAATGCCGGCTTTGTCCTCGTGGAAGCCGGCTTCGGATTCGCCACTGGGTCCCTCGCGCTTCTCGCGGACGCGGCCCACAATTTGACTGACGTCGCCGGTCTGCTTATCGCTTGGGGCGCCGCTGCCCTGGCACGCCGCCCGCCGACGCTCCGCCATACCTATGGACTTGGGCGGACAACGATCCTGGCCGCACTCGCCAATGCGGTCTCCATCCTTGTCGGTGTTGGCGCGATCATCTGGGAGGCGGTTCAGCGCTTCGCCGAGCCGACTCCGGTTGTCGCGGGTACCGTTCTATGGGTCGCCGCGATCGGCGTTGCCGTCAATACAGGCACGGCGATGCTGTTTCTGAAAGATCGGCACAGCGACCTGAACGCGCGTGGGGCCTTCCTGCACATGGCAACGGACGCCGCGGTCTCGGTTGGCGTTGTCGTTTCCGCGCTCATTATTCTCCAGACGGGTTGGCTGATCGTCGATCCCGTGACCGCGATTACTGTAAGCCTTCTGGTCGGCTGGTCGGCCTTCGATCTCTTCCGCTCGGCGCTCCATCTGAGCTTGGATGGTGTGCCCGCAGAAATGGACACCGCCGCAATCGAGCGCTGGCTGCGCTCACTCCCCGGCGTCGCGGATGTTCATGATTTGCATGTCTGGTCGCTCAGCACGACCTCCACGGCGCTCACCGTCCATTTGGTGATACCTGGAGGGTCGCCCGGCGGTGGGTTTCTCGACCGAGTCGGGGACGAGTTGGAGCATGTATTCCGGATTGGGCACAGCACCATCCAGATCGAAGACTGCGATGATCCCGACTGCCGGCTTGCGCCCGCGGAGGTTCCATGAGCGGCCCCCCACGTGATCTCCAACAATGCAATGCCTTGGTCTTGGTGGCAAACTATCTAAGCAATTCGAGGAGCTAAGACATGTCGAACCGAGAAGTTGTTCTTTGCCATGCCGTCAGAACCGCCATCGGCACCTACGGCGGTACATTCAAGAGCACGCCGGCAACAGAACTTGGCGCCGTGGCCGTTCGCGAGGCGCTGGATCGCGCCGAGCTCGATCCAGCAAAGGTCGGCACCGTCACCATGGGCAATGTCATTCAGGCGGGCAACAAGATGAACCCGGCCCGCCAGGCCGCGATACATAGCGGTATTCCGGTCGAGGTGCCGGCCATGACGGTGAACCGCGTCTGCGGCTCGGGCGCGCAGGCCATTGCCTCGGCGGCTCAGGAGCTTTGGCTCGGCAACCTGGACAGTGCGGTCGCCGGCGGCATGGAGAACATGGACATGGCGCCCTACCTCATGGGTAATGGCCGTTGGGGCTATCGGATGGGCGACGCACAGATCTACGACAGCATGCTCCGCGACGGTCTGAACGATGCCTTTTCCGACCAGCACTCCGGCTGGCACACGGAGGACCTCGCGACCAAGTTCCAGATAACGCGAGACCATCAGGATCGCTGGGCCGAACGGTCGCAGAAGCGTTTCTCGGCGGCTCAAGCGGCGGGCAGGTTCAAGGCGGAGATCGCGCCAGTCGAGATCAAGAGCCGCAAGGGGCCTGCGGTCTTCGATAGGGATGAGCACAATCGCCCTGAGGCAACAATGGAGAGCCTCGCCAAGCTCAAGCCAGCCTTTCGCAAGGACGGCACGATTACGGCTGGCAATGCACCCGGCCTCAACAGCGGCGCGGCGGCGATGATCGTGGCCGAGAGGCAGTGGGCCGAGGAAAATGGGCTCGACCCCATGGCCCGGCTGGTCGCCTATGGCATCGGCGCCGTCGAGCCCGGAATGTTTGGCCTCGGTCCGGTTCCGGCAGTGCGCCAAGCGCTGGACCGGGCGGGCTGGGCGACGACGGACATCGAAAGGATCGAGATCAACGAGGCCTTCGCCGCGATCGCGATCGCCGTAACCCGCGAGCTCGGCCTTGCCGAGGACATCGTCAATGTCGAGGGCGGCGCCATCGCACATGGGCACCCCATCGGCGCGACGGGCGCAGTGCTGACCACGCGCCTCCTGCATTCGATGCGGCGCGATGGAATCGAACGGTGCGTTGTAACCCTATGCATCGGCGGAGGGCAGGGAATAGCGCTTGTTCTCGAAGCGGTTCACTAGATCGTGCCTTCTACCCAAGATTTCGTACTCGGTGCGGGTGATCCATTTGTCGCCAAAATCTCGCGGCACATCTGTGACATCATTCGCTCAGCAACCGCAACTATGCAGGTAACAAGATTTCATGTTGCCGAGGACAATACGAAAAAGAGATGATTCTGAATGTTTTTTTGGAGTTCAAAGAATGAGCAAAAATTTCAACGAGATTGCGCACGATGTGATGAGCGGTGTTGGGGCACTTCATCATGGGGCGCCGGATGCGATGAAGGCTTTCGCGTCCTTATCGACGGCCGCGACCGCCACCAATGCCATTGATGCCAAAACCAAGGAACTGATGGCGCTTGCAATCGGAATCGCGGTCCACTGCGACGGTTGCGTTGCCTTCCACACCAAGATGGCGCACCAACACGGGGCAACGCGCCAAGAAGTGATCGAAACGATAGCGCTTGCCATCTATATGGGCGGTGGGCCTGCCGCCGTTTACGGCGGTGATGCGCTAAAGGCATATGACCAGTTCGCCGAAGCAGGCTCTAGCGGCCAATGATCGCCCCTGGTCTCATCGTCAGCGGGGCCTCATGCAATCCCTGCGGTTCCGCGTGGTTCACTGTGAAACCATATAAAGTTCGCTATTTCAACAAGATAGCTGGCTCTTTCATTCCTGTACCTAGCTCTCGCTTTGCGCCCAGGCACCACATGGGTCCTCAAGGGAGTCAAGCTCCACCTAGTACAAGGCCTCGCTGATGATCAGCCACACGCCATAGCCTGCTATTCGGGCGCTACATATTGCTGCTTGACGGGCCTCGGAATAATCGGTATATCTGGATATATGGAAATAAGATGCGCTACCAAGGCGCTTGGCGCGCTCGCTCAACAAAGTCGGTTAGAGGCTTTTCGCCTTCTAGTGCGTGCCGGCGAAGATGGCGTGTCCGCAGGCGAGATCGCTCGTGCTCTCAATGTCCCGCAAAATACCATGTCGGCACATCTGTCGGTCCTCGCAAACGCCGGCTTGGTGAGTTCCCGAAGAGTGGGCCGGTCGATCTTTTACGGCATCGATTTCGAAGGGACCCATGCCCTTTTGTCCTACCTGATGGAAGACTGCTGCCGAGGCCAGCCCGAGGTCTGTGCGCCGTTGCTCGCCTGTATCCTGCCAGGCTGTGGCCGTCCCGATAGGAGCGGAATCCTCGATGAAGCGGCTGCACTGGAATCGATCTGTGCAGAAGGAGGCTCGCCTTCATGAATGATCGGACCTTCAACGTGCTCTTTCCCTGCACCGGCAATTCCGCCCGCAGCATCATGGCCGAGGCCATTATCAACCGTCTCGGGGATGGCAAGTTCAGGGGATTCAGCGCTGGCAGCCACCCCAGGGGCTCGGTGCACCCCTATACCCTCGCTCTGCTTACGCAGTTGAACTACCCGACTGAAAATGTCCGCTCAAAATCGTAGGTCGAATTCTCCGGCACGGGTGCGCCGCCGATGGATTTCGGGTTCACAGTCTGCGACAAGGCGGCAAGCGAAGTCTGTCCAGTCTGGCCCGGATAGCCAATGACTGCTCACTGGGGTGTGCCGGACCCGGCAGCGGCGGAAGGCACAGAGGCGGAACGACACTTAGCGTTCGCCGAGGCGTGCCGCATGCTGAACAACCGCATCAGCATCTTCATCAGCCTGCCGCACCATTCGTTGGACAAACTCAGCCTGCAGCGGCGCTTGGACGACATTGACAAGACCTACTCGGAGGTATCGTGAGCATGCGTATCTACCACAATCCGGCCTGTGGCACCTCCCGCAACGTGCTTGCGCTGATCTGCAATAGCGGCGAGGAGCCGGAGATCGTTGAATACCTCAAGTCACCGCCAAGACGGGAGACCCTGGTGTCACTCATTGAGCGTAAGGGCATCACGCCGCGCAACCTGCTCCGACGCAAGGGGACGCCCTATAACGAGCTGGGCCTGGATGACCCCAAATGGACTGATGACGACCTGATCGACTTCATGACGGCACATCCCATCTTGATCAATCGTCCCATCGTCGTGACCTCGCTGGGCGTGAAGCTCTGCCGGCCTTCCGAGACCGTGCTTGACATTCTGCCGAACCCTCAGCGCGGTGCGTTCGTCAAAGAGGACGGCCAGGCCGTTGTGGATAAGGGCGGACGACGCCTGCTCTAACGCCGAACTGGCCGCCAAGAAAATATTAAAAGGAACTCGTTCTAATCGCTTCGGAATCTGATTTCCTACCACCCAGCAATGCGGGAATGGGGATATTCGATCGATATCTGACCCCTTGGATCGCGTTGTGCTTGGTAGTCGGCGCCACGTCGTGCCGGAAGAGTTTTATCGAATCGCCGACCTGGAATCGCCCTGGACAGCCTGCCGCTGGTGGTGCTCATTTGATCTTTTCCGCAGTTCCGACTAGAGCTGCAGAGCTTGGTACCAGACGCAAATGATTTGAGAATCTGATCAGAGTGGACGTTGTCTATGAACGATCGTGGCCCTCGACATCGGAATCTTGTTTCGGCTAAGGATACGATTCTGATCATCGTCGACTGTCAGCAGGATGCAGCTCTGAAGGGCGGCAAAGTACTCGATGCTGAATATGCTGACACCGTTCTTGGCCTCGTGAATAAGGCGAAAACCTTTGCTATTCCAGTGATAGCAACCACGCCAAGAACTGAACAGGACGCTAACGTACCTAGCGCGGCAATCATCGACGCCATCGGCGAATCCAATGTTATTGAGTGCCTTAGCCTGAATCCTTGGGACGATGACGCTTTCCGCGAAAGGTTGCGGCACGCGGGCCGATCTCGTCTCGTTGTCGCCGGCCAGTCCAGCGAGGTTTCAATGGGCTTCGTCGTGCTCAGCGCTCTTGAGGAAGGATACGACGTGTATGTCGTGAAGGACGCCTCAGTCGGAGCTTCCCAGGACCACCACGATACCGTAGTTGAGCGTTTGGTTCAGGCTGGCGCAATTCCAGTCACCTCACGTCAAATTATCTTCGAGTGGCAACGGAAATCGCCAAATACGTCCAAGCCGCTCGATACCCAGCCACCAAACAAGAAGAAAAAAAAGAGGCCCTAATCCGACCGGATTAAGGGCGCCCGCCCGGCCTGACGGCCGACTGCCGGGCTCCATTCCGCGAAGTCCGCGCTCCGCGCGATCTCCGCTCATCCAGGTCATGATCCCTCTGCGCAGCGCAAGACCCTTGGCCGGTCAGGGCGTCGCCAGCCTGCTTCTCGGTGCTCACCGTGCTGAGGGGTGCGCGCTTTCCCAAAAGTAAAAGTCCTGTTCCAGCCGGTCGAAGCCCGGCTTCCCGGAAAGAAAAGGGGCCGGAGCTTCTCCTCAAAACTTCAACCTGAAGGAGACTGGCTCATGGCCCAGCACCAGACCGGGGAGACCGTGCATCTCCCGCTTTCGAAACTCGTGATGTCCCGCGACAATCCGCGCAAGACCAAGACGAATACGGCGGATGACCTCCTGGTCGCGTCGATCCGCTCGCGCGGCCTTCTGCAAAATCTCGGCGTCCGTCCTTCCGAAACCAATGCCGGCAAGTACGAGGTTCGCTACGGCGGACGGCGCCTCGCGGCGCTCCGCCTGCTGACCAAGGAAGGACATTTCACCAAGACGCAAGAGTTTCCGTGCCGGATCGTCCCCAGCGACGACGCCGACGCTTCCGAAGAAGCGCTTGCGGAGAACATCGTCCGTGAAGCCCTCAGCCCGATCGACGACTTCGAGGCCTTCGCCAAACTCGACGCGCTCGGCCTCAGCGTCGAAGAGATCGCGAAGCGGTTCGGGGCAACGGAGCGGGCCGTGCGCCAGCGTCTCTCGCTCGGCCAGGCCGCGCCCTGCGTCCGCAAAGCGCTGCGCGACGGCGAAATCAGCCTCGACATCGCCAAGCTGTTCGCCGGCTGCCCCGATCTGGCCCGCCAGGAACGCGTCTTCAAAGCCATCGACGAGGGCGGACATTTCTCGGCCCACTCGGTGCGTAAGATGCTCTACGAGAACGCCGTCTCAAGCGGCGACGCCATTGTCAAATTCGTGACGCTGGACGCCTATGAGGCCGCGGGCGGCACGGTAGAGCGCGACCTCTTCAGCGACGAGGCGCATCTCACAGATCTGGAGCTCCTGGCCAGCCTGCGCGACGCCAAGCTTGCCGAAGAGGTCGATCGGCTCACAGCCGATGGCTGGTCCTGGGTCGAAGCTCATGAAGGCTACGCTTACGACCTGATGCACGGATTCGATCGCATCTACGGCAACATTGTCGAGAAAAGCCCGGAGGAGCAGGCCGAACGCGCCAAACTTGAGGAAGAGCTCGACGGCCTCCTCGAAAAGAACGCCGACGCCGAAGACTGGAGCGATGACGACTCGGAGCGCTATGACGTCATTGAGGAACGACTCGATGCGCTGCGCGACGTCGACCGGGCCTTCACGCTCGAGCAGAAAGCGGTCGCCGGCTGCATTCTCTACCCCTCCAATGATGGCGTGACGGTGCATGAAGGGCTCGTCCGTAAGGAGGACCGCAAGAAAGTCCGGGCTCTGACGGCGGGCGACACCGGCGCCGGAGAGGGCGGTGCGGGTGGCAGTGTCGATGTGGACGGCGATGACGAGGATGCGCCGAAGGCGGCGCCTGGCTATGGCCTAGGGCTGCGCAGCGATCTCGCCGTTTACAAGGCCCAGGCGCTTCAGGCAGCGCTTGCGGAGACTCCGGAGACGGCGATCCTCATGCACCAGTTCATCCTGGTGCGGCGCATCTTCGGACCGACCTTCGCGTCGCCCCACGGTACGACCTTGCAGGCCAGCAAAGCCGATCTGCGGGTCGAACGGGGCGAGCTCGGCGAAACCACGGCGGCGGCCCTTCTCGACCATGCCGAACGGGCGCTGCGCACCGACATCTTCGACGGCGCCGGCCTCATCACAAGCTGGAGCGCGTTCAAGGCGCTGGAGCCAAACGAGCGTGACCAGCTCGTCGCGTTCGCCGTGGCGATGACGGTGGAATCCATGACCAATACGGCGACGCTCACGGCCCTGGTCGCTCATGAGATGGATCTCAACATCCGCGACTATTGGAAGCCGACGGGCGAGAGCTTCTTTGCCCGGATCAAGAAGGACCAGCTCATCGCCTTCCTGAAGGAGACGGTGGGCGGCGACGTCGCGGCCAGGCTGTCGAAGGACTTCAAGGCCAAGAAGTCGGAACTGGTCGACCTCTGCGATGGGCTCATCCACGACACCACGCCGGTCGACGCCAGGCATCGGGATGCGCTCGACGATTGGGCGCCGGCGGGCATGGCCTTCGCCGCGCCAGAGCCGGACGACGACGATATCGATGACGATGATGTCGGAGAAGACGATGCGCCTGGTGCCGACCCCAAGATCGACCCCGGCGAAGACCCGGCCACCGACGAGATCGCCGCCTGACGGCGCTCCTCGACACCCCTCATCCCTTCACCAACGCCCGCAGCTTTCGCGGGCGTTTTTCTTTTTCGGAGACAGATTATGACACGGCACAAGAAACCGCGCCGCGATGTGGCGCAAGAGATCACCGACCGCATCGTCAAGGCGCTTGAGGCCGGCGCGCCGCCCTGGAAGCAATCCTGGAAGAACGGCCTTGGCGCTCTGCAGCCGCTGCGCAACACCGGCGCGCCTTATACCGGCATGAACGTCCTGATCCTATGGGACCGCGCCAGCGAGATGGGCTTTGAAAACCCGCGCTGGATGACCTTTCGCCAGTCGCTGGAACTCGGCGGCCATGTGCGCAAGGGCGAGAAATCCGTAGCCATCATCTATTACGGCACGACGACAAAGCGACAGGAGGATGACCAGGGCGAGGAAGTCGACGAGACCATCCGGTTCCTCAAATGCTATCCGGTCTTCAATGTCGACCAGATCGACGATCTGCCCGCGCATTTCTATCAGCACCGCCGGTCGGAGATCGAGAAGACGCCGCCGCCGTCCGAGCGCGAAGCCTTCTTCGGCCGGATCGGAGCCGAGGTGCGCCATGGCGGCGACCGGGCGTTCTATCGACGCTCGGAAGACTTCATCCAATTGCCGCCCTACGGCGCCTTCGACGATCCGGAGCGCTATTTCGCGACCCGGGCCCACGAGACGATCCACTGGTCGGGGGCGCCCCATCGTCTCGACCGCTCCAAGGGTAAGACCTTTGGCGATAGTCAGTACGCGTTTGAAGAGCTCGTCGCTGAGATCGGCTCCGCCATCCTGGGCGCCAACATCGGCCTTCCCCCCGACCATGTCGAGGATCACGCCGCCTATGTAGGCTCCTGGCTCAAGGCGCTCAAAAACGACAAGCGCTTCATCCTGAAGGCTGCCGCCGACGCGCAGAAGGCTGCCGATTTCGTGCTCGCACGGGCCGGACGCCCCGCTTCCGACAGCAACCGACCGAACGCTGATGGAACCGGCGTCCGGTCTGCGGCGTGAGGGAGGCGGACCATGGGTTGGACCTACACCTCCGATTATCGCGGCGGCGGCGTCCGCGCCTATCTCGACGCCCACTTCGAAAGCGAGAACGACGCCGGCAAATGGGAGATCCTCGACAGCGCGCTCGTTCAGATGCGCCGCTATTACGCCGCCCTGCGCTGGACGAACAAGACAAAGGGCGAGGTGCGTACGCTCGCCCTTGTCTGCCTCGTCAATCATGTCCCGCGCGCCAGCGACGGCTATACGCTGGGCTGGAAAGACATGTCCGAGGACATGGGACCGGTCGCCATAGACTGCCCGTTGCGCATTCTCGACCGGCTCGATCCGCCGGCTAGCGACCATGCCCGCAAATGGCGCGAAGACGTCCGGACCCATCACGCCCGCCGTCGCACCCGTCCCAAGGTCGGCGACATCTTCACCCTGGCGGCGCCGATGACGTTCACGGACGGTTCGGTCGAACACCGTTTCCGCGCCGAACGATACGGCAAACGCGGGATCGGCCATCGCGGCCTGACGATCGGAACGCTCTATCGCATCGCCGGGATCGAGACCGTCGACTTCACCATCGAGTCCGAGCCGGCCGCCGAAGCGGGATCGGAACGCGACGCGCCGACGCAGACGTCATTGCTCTGACGCCGACGTCAACGCCTACCCATTCCAACAACGAAAGGAGGCCTGCCATGTCAGGCTCAAGGATCATTCTCGGCTATGCGATCGTCGATCCGGACGGTCGCTTTCCCGAAACCCCGGAATACGGGATCGGCTGTCTGAATGAGGCGCGCGAGGAAGCGCGCGCCCTCAATGAGGATTTTGCCGAGGAACTCGACGGCGGCATTTACGCCGTCCTCACTCTGTTCGCCGACGGCGGCGCGGAGCGCGTCGCATGACCTCCTTCCGCCCCTCTGCACCCGACGAGGCGCGGGCGCTTTCCGAAAAGTCAAAGGCGGGGTTCCGGGCGGGCATGAGGCCCGCCGAGGGGAAAGAAAGCGGGCCTTCGTCACCTCACACAGGAGATCCGACCATGAACGACTTGAAGACACAACCCGACCAAGCCTGCCACGTGGACAACCGCGGAAAAGTGGACGCCAGCATGAGATGCCCGCATTGCGGCTCGTCCGATCTGCGCGTCAGCGCCGAGATCACCTGCACGGTTGTTCAGAAGCAATCGCCTGATGGCGATCCGTATGA
>Ga0114931_10010568_pt1 | contig 10984 bp, 11 predicted proteins | sample 2SBtaG_FD_89579 | JGI IMG/M metagenome (GOLD analysis project Ga0114931, IMG submission 89579) | Deep subsurface microbial communities from Kolumbo volcano to uncover new lineages of life (NeLLi) - 2SBTROV14_V59a metaG | ecosystem: Environmental > Aquatic > Marine > Volcanic | place: Kolumbo...
CGAAAGGCTCGCTGTTACCGAACTGTTTCAGGGCAATCAGCCAAACCGCGATCTATTATCGTGTTTTTCGGAGTCGGTACTCACGAAAATGAAAGCCAAAATAGGCTACCACAACCTCACGGCACCGGCTTGCCAGTAGCTTCGGTTTCCGAACCTGCCGTGGGAACAAGGATCGTCACATCGACGCCTAGGCCTACGATTAGTTGTGCTGCATGATCCATGCGAACAAGGACTTCTCGAACCTTCGTGTCGTAAAGCTCGTCTGGTCGATCACTATACAAAGTCTTCCGATTCATTCGTGGACTAAGGAAAACAATTTCACCCTGTAAAATCTGGTCGGGTAATCCATCGGCCACAACTTGCGCATGGTACCCGACACGGACTCGTGGTGCGTCGATCTCTTCAATAAACGCGCGAACATTCAGCGTGGATGTGTCGGACAGGACCATGACGGGGGCGGGACTGTCGGGGCCCACTATTTCGCCTGGTTCCACATCCACGTCCAGGATTCGCCCTCGACTGGGAGCGCGCAGCTCGGTTTTATCCAGAGATATTTGCGCCAGTTCATGCTCCGCTTCGGCTGCGGACACACGGGCAGTCGCCTTGCGTACCTCGTCTGCCCGGGCGGGGACCGTGAGTTGATCGCTACGTGCCTGAGCAGCCTCCAATTCTGCCTGCAGCCGTTCGACTTGACCTTGCTGATCATCCGCTTCCTGCTGCGAAATGGCGCCTTGATTGCGCAACTCACTGACTCGTCGCCAAGACCGCTCAGCCTGGATCAACTGGGCCTGCTTTGCCTTGATCATGGCTTTTGCCTCAATCCGCTGCTCCACTCTCGCACCATTGATAAGTCGTTGCAACTGTGCTTCTGCCAGTTCCAGACTCGCCTGGCTGGCTGCTACCTGCTGTGCCTGGCGTCGACGGTCGAGATGGAGCAATACGCCTCCCGCTTCCACCCAATCTCCCGTCTTGATACATACCTCTTCCACTCGTCCTGAAATTTCAGGCCGAAGTTCAATATCCCGGGTAACTCCCTCGACCCTGCCTGGCGCATAGATATTTGCTCGGTAGACAGATGGTTCTCTCCGCGCCTCTAGCGAAACACTACTCGCATCGATGATGGCAATGGAAGCCATCAGCAGCGCCACAACGAACAGGACACCAAGGTATTTGAGCATAAACGTATCTCTATTCTATTTTCGCCCTTGTTACGGGACTGGCACGAACGAGCCAGAAATGGTAGGCGAATTCTCGAAAAGAGGGATCACCTGTTTCTGCGGGTTTGATGGAGTCTCTTCGGTCAATTGGCCAGCCTCAAGTCGCAGTACCCTATCGGCAAAAGAAAGAATGCGTTCATCGTGGGTGACAACAACGGCCGTCTTGCCAACCTCGGTGGTTAGACGACGCAACAGTTTCATGGCCTGCTGGCCTGTTGTTGCATCGAGCGCGGCGGTTGGCTCGTCTGCCAAAACCAGACCCGGATCGGCCGCCAGTGCGCGTGCCAGGGCAATCCGCTGGCACTGGCCAATACTAAGTTGGCACGGTTGCGAGCCGGCCTTGTCCGCAAGTCCTATCTGATCGAGAAGCTGCCGAGCCCGATGGGCAGTACGGTTCGCCGGCCAACCACTCAGCGTGAGTGGCACGCCAATGTTTTCCAATGCGGTCAACCCACGAATCAGATGATATCGCTGAAACACAAAACCCAGGTGCCGCAAACGTAAATTTGCCAGGCCACGGCTATCCAAGGTCTTTGGGTCCGAACCAAACAAGTTGACCGAGCCTCGATCGGGACTCAGCACACATCCCATGATCGACAGCAGCGTTGTTTTGCCACTCCCCGAAGGTCCCAACAAGAAGACACACTCGCCGCGTTTCACGGTGAGGTCGATCGAGTCGAGTACGCGAGTTGTCACATCACCACGGGAATAGCTCTTGCTGACACCCTGCAGGATGATAGCTTCGCTACCCTGGAACGATGAGTCATGCTGTGTGTTCCCTACTGAAATTGCCTTCTCCCCAGACCGACCGGGGGATTTATGTGAGCGCATCTTGCGTCCTTCCTAGCCCTGCAAAACCATTGCAGGATCGATCCTTCGAACTCTCAAGTATGGCAGCAGCGACGAACATAAACAAATAACGGTCACCAGCAAGCAACTCCCGGCCGCAATGTACCAAGGAATCGTGATGGTTGCCCTGGGCGTGCTGAAGGCATGCTGTACCGCGACTACACAACAGAGGCCCATGAGTGACCCTACCATGGCCAGTAGCATGGCCTGGCCCAAAATGATTGCATGAATCTGCCGTTCTTGAGCGCCAATCGCCTTGAGCGTGCTGAATTCACTGAGCCGATCGAGTACCGAAGCGTAAAGCGTTTGCCCGACAATCACAAGCCCCACAATGAGGCCCAACGCGGTCGCTGCCCCAAAGCTGGCACCAATTCCTGTGCGCCGCAGCCAGTAGTCCATCGAGATGAATGAATACTGCGCTTTGCTGTAAGCTTCAGCTCCCGGCAAACGTGACCGAATGCGATCGCAAACTTGCTTCACATTGGCCCCATCTTCCACTTGGACGAGAAAATACGATGCGTCTTGGGGCCGCTTGTGAAGGTAGCCTGTGGCACGATCGATCGTGGTGAAAACGTAGGGTGTAACGATAAAGTTGAGAATGTCGTGGCTAAAACCAACAATGCGTGCTCGACGGTGACCTATTTCTCGGATATCTCCCAACCGTGGATTACCAAGCTTCTTCCTGTCACCTTGATCGACAACTACGCTATCCGCCACTCGAAGCCGCGAGGCATCGAGACCATTGCTGGCACTGCCCAACAGAGAATAGGGGGCGCTGCCCACAATCACCACAGGCTCAAAACCACCATCGGGCAATGTCATGACACTCTGGCCCACCAGATAGGGCTCTGCCCGGCAAACTCCTTCAATCGAACGAATTCGCTGTACCCAGCGTCGGGGAACATCTTGCGGGAAATCGACATTGTTCATCTTTTTATGGCCTACCCAAATATCAGCTCCGCACTGGTCGACCAGTATGCTCGCCTTGCTTACCAGGCCGATAAAAAGTCCTCCTTGGATATTGACCAATACAATCGAAAACACGACCCCAACCAACGCGGTTAACAACTTGCCACGATCGGCCATCAATGTTTTAACTGCAATTGCCCACATATTTTCTAGGCTGTTTTGTCACGGTTTTCCTGAAATACCGCGGGACAAACTTCTTCCAGCAAGTCCCAGTAGTATTGAGAGACTGCGGAGGATATCGGTCCGATTTTGGTAGTCTGATAATAGAGGAATTTATCCAGAAGGGTTCCCCTCGCTCGCATGACATCCGTACAAAGGCCTTCTCGATCGAGTTGTAGTGCCTTGGCCGGATGATTACCCGCCCACGGGCAACTACGGTCTGGGCCCAGATCTACAAATCCATAGCGACGCCGATAGAATGAAGCATGTCTCGGATGAACACTAATCACGAGAGTATCCATTTTACGATGCATTGCGAAGTTTAGTACATGCCCAATAAGTATCCCCAACGTTGAGGTAACCTTGCCACGATTCCACATTGTTTCATTCGTATGCGGCCGGTGAGCCAGGCAAGTTAACTCTGCAAGTTGTTTCCCCTCTTGCCTCAAGTGATCGATTTCCGAATCATACAGTTCTTCCATGGGCAACCCAAGTTCGCCATCTTCCACCAACGACAATGTAGCGACGACTTCCTTATCTTGAATCGCTGTAAATACCCAACTGGTTCGCAAAAGCTGGTGTGGCAAGATTCGTAGATTATATCGATTGGATCGAGTGATGAGGCCCTGACGCAAATACTCTTTATAAACCAAGCGAAATGCCGCGCTGAATTCTTCACGACTGTGAGTAATACGAATTTCACAATCATTTTCTCTTTGAGCCAATTCCTTCCTTTTTGCATCTCTTCGAAATTTCTTGTCAAGCGATTTTGCTCCTGTTGCCACGGCATTGCTGCTCATGATCATAATTATTGTTCCGTAGGGGGTTCCTCATGGTGTACTATCGGCTTGATTGGTATGGCCACACCAGCGGCCGACAAGCCAATCCAAATGCCGCATTCTACCTAATCGGAAACGTTCAACATAGCGATTGGCAACTCCTATCTAGCGATTTGCACATATTGGCAAAAGGGCGGAATCCATGCGGGGGGGGAGGGGGGGATTGCGCAGAGATAGCCTGTGGTTCGAGGGAGGGGGATGCAACCCATCTCGGGCAGGGTCTCTATGGGCTCGATAATAAGGCTCGGGAAATTCCATGTCCTACATGGCAGATTTTCGAGGCGAAGGCGACCGTTGGCCGGCCCTCGAACCGGCGGATCATGGGCCAACGTCTGTGCTGCTAACCGACCAAAATGCAATCTGTGAGCTATACTTTCAGTGGCCTACCTTAGCTCGCATCTCCCCCCTCTTCTCGCATCGATACTCCTTCCGCATTCCACGATCCGCGACGCAGGCGATCGTCATTTTTTACAACCAACCACGCGTCGATGCGCGGTGGTCTGCCGATATAACCCTTCGTATGATTGTGGTAGACCACCAACATTAGTCGCGAGACTCTCCAACAGTCCTTAATCCTTGCGAGTAGGCGCTCGTAAGGGTACACCCGAATTGGCCCACTGTTTGTGCTGGCGACCCAATAGCTATTTAACCTGGCTTCCGTACCAGGATAAAACCCCATGTTAAAATATGTTGGCTGGATATTTGTCGGCTCGTTCGCCGCCTACGGGCTGTGGGAACTGGGTAGCTCCACGCCCAATCTGTCGCCGATTGCATGGGGATTGATCTTGCTCGGTTTGGGGCTCCTGGCGGGCCTGCGCCTCGGCAGCGATTCGGCCACCCAGTTCGTCCGTGACCTGCTGCGGCTCAATAAGTTCCTGGCCGATCAGAACGAGGAGCTGACCGAACTGAACCATTGGCACGTAAAGCATAACCGCACAGGAAAACGCGACCCTAGCGAACATGCAACGGAATGAGGCGGAGGGGCGGCGGATCTTGTTTTACCATCAGGATTATGTCGGGCAGTACTCACCCATATTGGCACAGAGGGGCTCGTGTGCCCGCGCCAACGTTGTGCCTCACGTCCCAGAGCTTGTGTGACCGCGCCCAGAGCTTGTGTGGCACGTCCCAGAGCTTCCGGCGATGGGCGTGGGGTGTTGAGATGGCCCTTGCGGGATTGGTATGCCTCAAACTGTGGCAACGTGCTACCTGGAAATGACACGCTCTGGTGATGCAACCACGCCCTTCGTGCCTCTCACGACGTACCACACGGCAACTGGAAATGCCCACATCATGGCTGGGAATGCCGCGGGTCAACGGGACGGTTCTCGCAATCAGGGCCTTTACGGGCTCTGCGAACCTTGGTTGCGTGGTGCATTGTAAGGCACCAGGATCTCCTGATACGATGGGTTTTTCTTTTCACACCTGTCATTTGGGAGCTGCGAGACATGACACGATTTGGCCGAAAAGGGCTTGAACTTTATGCCACGGCCAGCGTTTGCCTGGTTTTTCTTGTGGTCGTTGCAACCGGGCCGGTTGACTCACGGGCCGCCGAGCCGGCTGCTGGCAACACGGACAAGCCTGTCGTTCTGGGCACGCGGCGAGAATTGTTTGTCGACCGGTTGCTGGTCGATCGGATCGAAGGGGCCGAATTGCGATTGGTGGCGCCTTGCGACCAGGGCTCCGTACTCCCTTTCGATAAGCCGTGGGAGGGCCTGTTTTGCGGCTATGCCACGGTGATCCACGATGGTTCGACCTACCACCTGACCTATCGGGGCCGGCCCGACGCGGGCGACGATGGCGATACGGGCGAAGTGACCTGCTATGCCCAGTCGGCCGATGGGCTCCACTGGACCAAACCGAATTTGGGCCTGTTTGAGGTGGCCGGCACGCGCGAGAACAATGTCATCCTGGCGGATGCGGCTCCGGTCACGCACAATTTTTGTCCCATGCTCGACCGGCGACCCGGGGTGCCGGCCGCCGAGCGTTTCAAGGCGGTGGGCGGAATCTCCTCCAGTGGCCTGTTTGCGTACGCGTCGGCCGACTGCCGGCATTGGCGAAAACTGCAGGAAGGTCCCGTATTCAAGCCCGAAGGTTGGGTGCTCGACTCGCAGAACCTGGCCTTCTGGTCGGTGGCCGAAGGAAAATACGTGCTCTACTACCGCAGCGCGGTCGATGGTATCCGGGCCATCGCGCGCACGACTTCGAGCGATTTCCTGCATTGGTCCGCGCCGGAACAGATGATCTACAGCGACACGGGCACCACCCGGCCGAGCCAGCATCTGTACACCAACCAGACCGGGCCCTACTTCCGCGCCCCCCATCTCTACCTGTCGACCGCGGCCCGCTTCATGCCGGGCCGGCAGGTGATCACGCCAGCGGAAGCGAAGGCGATTGGCGTGCATCCCAAATATTTTGGCGATACGTCGGACTGCGTGTTGATGAGCTCCCGCGGCGGCCCGCGCTACGACCGGTGCTACCTCGAAGGGCTGATCAAGCCGGGCATTGGGGCCGAAAACTGGGTGTCGCGGACCAATTACCCGGCCCTGGGACTGGTGCCGACCGGGCCGGCGGAAATGTCGCTGTACGTGAATCAGAACTATGGCCAGCCGACCGCCCATCTGCATCGCTATTCGTGGCGCACCGACGGCCTGGCCGAGGTTTGGGCGCCCGCCTCGGGCGGCGAGCTGCGAACGGTGCCGGTTACCTTTGCCGGCAATCGGCTGGAGATCAATTTCTCGACCTCGGCCGCCGGATCGGTCCGGGTGGAGCTGCAGGACGGCGGGGGCAAACCGATCCCGGGCTGGTCGCTACAGGAATCGCGCGAGCTGATCGGCAACGCGATCGACCGGACCGTGACCTGGAAGCAGGGCTCCGACCTGGAAAAACTGGCCGGCCGGACCGTACGATTGCGTTTCGTGGTGCAGGACGCGGAACTGTTTTCGTTCCGGTTTGCGGATGGCCAGCGGTGAGAGAACCCACACCCTTGGCTTGCGGGGGCTACATGACCCACACCTAAAACCCCCGAGGGGGTAGCCCTACAGAAAGCTGAAACGATGTCCCAGCCATGGGCAAGAGTGTTTGTCCATGTCGTGTACCGCACCAAACATCGAAAGGCGGCGAAGGAGCTTGTTTCCTCGGCAGAATTTTGTCAGGGGCAGGAACCATTTCGGCCTTGTGTGGCACATAAGTCTGGGGCTGCCACACGGACTCTGAGCGCGCCCCCATTCGACGTTGCCCATGCGTTGTTACATCCGGCCGCCGGATAGGGTAGAATCCAGGTTCCATTCGGGCAACTGAAGACCGCAAGGAAAACCAGCCATGAAAAACAAACCGCAAGCCCATTTTTCACGCCGCACGTTCGGCCAGCGCTGTGTGCTGGCGGCTGGCGGGCTGGTGTTGGGTAGTTCAGAACGTGTTCCCGTACGGGGTGCGGAACCAGCGCCGGAAAAAGGCTCGCCTCCAGCGGGAAAATATGTCGACGTCCATGTCCATCTGGGCCAACCCTGGAACAAGCGCGGACCGTTGTCCGCCGAAATGTTGCTGCGCTGGATGGACGCACACGAAATTGCCCAGGCCTGGGTTTTGTCGCTGGTGTCGCCCGAAGCGTGGTTTTACCCCATCACGTCCCAGTGGGTTTTGCAGCAAACCGAACCATTCCGCGATCGGCTGATTCCCTTCTGCGGGGTCGACCCGCGGACGATCAATCTGGGTGGCACCAAGGGCATCGTGGACCTCTTGTCGCGCTATGTCGACGCGGGGGCACGCGGGTTTGGCGAACACAAATGGGGCGGGCCCATCGACGACCCGCGCAATCTCGAGGTGTTTCGCGCTTGCGAGGATCTCAAACTGCCAATCCTTTTCCACCTGGACAACAGCCGCAACACCGATCGGCCCGGCTTGCCGGGGCTCGAAAAGGTGCTGCGGGAAATCCCAAATGGCACCTTCATTGCCCACGCCCAAGGCTGGTGGGCGTCGATCTCGGGCGATGTCAAACCGGCCGACTTGCAAAGCTACCCCCGCAGTCCGGTGGCTCCCGGCGGCGCCGTCGATCGGCTACTGGCCAAATATCCCAATCTGTACGGCGACCTTTCGGCCGGCAGTGGCGCCAACGCCATCAGCCGGGACAAATCGTTTGGCCGCAAATTCCTCATCCGCCACGCCGACCGCCTGCTGTTCGGCACCGATTATTTGGCCAATGGCCAGGCCGTACCCCAGTTCGAACTGTTCGACTCGCTCGACCTGCCGGCCGAGGTCGAGGCGAAGGTGTTTCGCGAGAATGCCCGCAAACTGCTGGGGGCTAGCGATCAAGAGAGTCTGAGCCGTAGGCGCTAGCCTCGGGCTTTGTGGGGTTTGCGTTGTATCCAAGGAGCCCGAGGCTAGCGCTTTCAGCTCAAAGCCTTTTATGCCGTCCACAGCATTTGATGTCGCCCCTTCAGGGCTAGGAAATGAATGAAACTCGAATTCCGTGGGCTTACGCCCACGGCTAGATGATATCGCCACTTTGTGGCTGTTAGGAATGATGGAATCTTGGTACGTTTTTCTTTCCTCTTCATGAAAACAAGAACTAGAAACAATGAATGGCCTATTGAAAAATTACTCGCTCGTCCGATATGGCCTGCGAATTGTCTGCGTCATGATCGTGGGTGCTTGCTGCAGCACACCTGTTGTGGCTCAGAAAACGGTGGCGCCGGAGAGCCCTACCGTAGCGGAAGCCCCGCCTGCCGTAACGCAAAAAACGGCTGCCCCTGAAACGGGCGAAACGAACGTCAAGCCGGGCATCAACAAGCCGTTTCTCGATCCGAATCTGAAGGTCGAGGACTGGCTGGCCCGGTTCGAAGTGGAGAGCCGCGAGGTCTACGCCGCGCGGGCGGAAATCCTCCGGGCGCTCGAGCTCAAGGCGGGCATGGCGGCTGCGGACGTCGGCGCGGGCACCGGGCTATTTACGCTGCTGATGAGCCAGCAGGTGGGCCCGCAAGGCTGGGTCTACGCGGTGGAAATCTCGCCCCGCTTCCTGGAGCATTTGGGCCAACTGGCCGTGGATCACCACTTGGCCAATGTCACGCCCGTGTTGGGTGGCCAGCAGTCCATTCGGCTGCCGCCGGCGAGCATCGACCTGGCTTTTCTGTGCGATGTGTACCATCATTTTGAATATCCGCAATCTTCGCTCGCGTCGATCCATCGGGCCCTGCGTCCCGGGGGCCGGCTGGTGGTGATCGATTTCAAGCGGATCGAGGGCGAGTCGCGCGATTGGATCCTGGGTCACGTGCGAGCCGGCCAGGCTACGGTTCGCCAGGAAATCGAGGCGGCCGGTTTCGAGTGGGCCAATGAACCTAAGATCGAGCTTCTGAGCGAAAACTATTTTCTTGTCTTTTGCAAGAAACCGTAATTCACCTTGAAGCAAGAAGGCCTTAGCATCCGCACCTGGCGAACCGAACCCTGACCGATGCCCCATTCTCACAAACCGATCGCTCCCAAACCGATCGGCCTGGCTTCGGCGACCTGCCTGGTGGTGGCGAGTATGATCGGGGCGGGCCTGTTCACCACCTCGGGCTTCGCCCTGGCCGACTTGGGCACGCCGGGTCGCGTGCTGGCCGCGTGGCTGGTGGGCGGCATCGTGGCCGTGTGCGGGGCGATCTGTTATGGCTGCCTGGCACGCCGATTTTGTGAATCGGGGGGCGAGTATTTGTTTCTGGCCCGGGCGGTCCATCCGGCGGCCGGTTTCATGGCCGGCTGCGTTTCGCTGCTGGCCGGTTTCACCGGCGCCATCGCGTTTGCCGCCACCGCGCTCGAATCGTACGTCACGCCGCCGGATGGTAGGCTTGGCCCGCTGCCGCCTGGCGCGATTGCGATGGGGACCGTGCTGTTGGCGGCGCTGCTACATGCCTGGCGGGTTCGGCCTGGGGCCCGGTTTCAAAACGGTCTGGTGGCGGTGAAGTTCGCCATCCTGCTGAGTCTGCTGGGGCTGGCCCTGTGGAAATATCCGGCGGGTTGGCAAGGCTTGTCAGCGGCGGCCACGGGGACGACTGCTGATTTTTCGATCTTCGCGTTCGGGCTGAGCCTGATGTGGATTTCACTCAGTTACAGCGGCTTCAATGCGGCCGTCTACATTGCCGGAGAAATCGAGCGGCCGGAAAAGGCGGTGCCGCAAGCGCTGCTGCTGGGCACGGTGCTGGTAGGCCTGTTTTACCTGGCCCTCAACACGGTTTTCCTCTGGGGGCCGCCGGCGGCGAAAATTACTGGCCAGGCCGAAGTGGCGGCCATCGCTGCCGAGGCGCTCGGCGGCGTTTGGATGGCCCGCCTGATGCGGGTGGTGATTGGGCTGTCGCTGTTCACGTCCATTTCGGCCATGACCATGCTGGGGCCGCGCGTCTATGCAAAAATGGCCGACGATGGCCTGCTCCCCGGCTGGTTTCGCCCCGCAGGCGAAGTGCCCCGGGCGGCGATCGGTTTGCAGACCGTATTGGCCCTGGTGGTTATTGGCCTATCCGGTCTGCGGGAGCTGCTCTCCTACCTGGGCTTCACCCTGTCGGTCAGCGCGGCGCTGACGGTGGCGACTATTTTTCTGGTCCGCCACCGCGAAGGGGCCGGCGCCCTGCCGGTACCGTTCTACCCGTTGCCACCGATGCTATTCGTCGGCAGCACACTGTTGTTTGCCACCCTGGCGGCGCAGCGCAACCCGTGGGAATGCGTGGCCGGAGTGGGAACGATTTTGGTGGGTCTCGTGGTCTACAGGCGGATGCCTAAAGAGGGGGGAGCCGGGGATTGACGAATTCGTCTGGAAGGTGCGCGAAAGAAATATCGGTCTATGCACGGCTTGGCATCCTGAGCGCTCCAACTGCACCCCGAGCGCTCCACTGGCATCCTGAGCGCTCTACTTGTCATCCTGAGCCGAGTAACACGAGGCGAAGGATCTCATGACTGCTGGAAACCGGCAACTAGCTCAAAGAGAGA
>Ga0114931_10010569_pt1 | contig 10983 bp, 7 predicted proteins | sample 2SBtaG_FD_89579 | JGI IMG/M metagenome (GOLD analysis project Ga0114931, IMG submission 89579) | Deep subsurface microbial communities from Kolumbo volcano to uncover new lineages of life (NeLLi) - 2SBTROV14_V59a metaG | ecosystem: Environmental > Aquatic > Marine > Volcanic | place: Kolumbo...
CCCCATGGCTTCGACAATTTGCGCCAGCCCGGTACGCACGCTCAAGGAATCATCAGCGATCAGAACACTGCGCACCCGCGCCACAGGCTGCTGCGGTTGTTTAGCATTGTACGTATGCATTACGGGTTCTGTATCAATGACTTTATCATGCCCGACCTGCAGCAATTCATACATATCCAGAACGGGCACCAGGCTGCCGTCGCCCAAAATGGACACCCCCATAATACCACGCACATGTTTAACATAACGCCCCAGTTTTTTTATAACCAGATCATAACTGCTGACTGCCTGATCCACCGCAATGGCAAAAACCTGCGTTTCACCACGCGCCAATAATATGGTCTTGGTATTGCTGATGGTGCCGGGACCGGTATGCAGCAATTGCGACATGGAGGTAATCCCATACACATCTTTATCGACTTCGAAACTTAACTTGCCGCCGATATCAAGGATACGACCGGTACCGGGCGCCAATACCTGCGTGAGCGAATCACTGGGTACGGCGTAAGACTGCCCGTCCACTTGAATCACCAGGCAATGGCTGGTGATAAGATTGACCGGCAGGCGCAAGGTGATTTGCGCGCCTGTGTCTTCGCCGTCGTCAATACTGACGGATCCTTTCATGGACATAATCGTGCTGTGCACAACATCCATGCCGATACCACGACCGGAAATCTGGGTGGCTTTGTTTCGGGTGGAAAATCCTGGAGCCAGAATCAATCGGGCAAGTTCGGGGCGGCTGATAGTCTGGCTTTGATCAATTAATCCCTTACTCATGGCCGCACCGTGAATGGCCTGATAGTCCAACCCGGAACCGTCATCAATGCAGCGCACCACCAAATGATTACCTTCCTGGGCGAATACAAGTTGCACCTTCCCGGTGGCCGATTTTTCGCTGCGCGTTCGGTCCTGCGGGTGTTCAATGCCATGATCGACCGCATTGCGCAAAACATGCATCAGCGGGTCGGCCAATTTGGCCAACAGTTCACTGGCCACCAATAAATCGGTACCTTCAATCACGAGCTGAACCTGTTTGCCCGTGGCGCGCGCGGCCTGACGAATGCTGCGCTGCAGGCGTGCAACAATGCTGTCCACGGGAATCATGCGAGTGGACATCACCGACTGTTCGATTTCTTTATGGATGCGCTTTTGTTGAACAATGATACCGTCGAGATTGTGCACTTCGCGTTGCAGGTTTTCAGAAATTTCGCGGTAGTCGGCTACCGATTCAATATACCGGTGCACGAATTCGTGGATATCGTCGTACTCGTCCATTTCCAACAAATCAAACTCCTGCTCACTGCTGATTCGCCGACGTTGTTTAATGGCATGCCCACGTACATCGATGCGATCTTCCAGGGCAAAGCGCCTTTCCTGCATGACTCTTTCCTGCTGCCGCATTTGATCACGCTGGTTCATGATATTACTTAGTTTCCGTTGCGTCTGCGAAAAAGCAATCGATGCTTCGCCAACCAGACGAATCATATCATCCAGCGTTGACGCCGATACCGACAAGCTGGCTTCCTTAATGCGCTCCACTTTACCGACCTGAGGCTGCTGCGGCTCAACCACCGGTACGGCGTCTATGGCATTCAGAGTTTCAAAATCAAAATCAGCGGGTATCGGGTAGGCTTGGCGAACCGGGTTTTCATCATGACCCGTATCCATGGAAAATTCGATGCCGGCGTCATGCGGGGCGCTTTCGTCAATCGCCACATCATCGTCAACAACATGCTGATCAACCGTGTCGTCGTCGTCCGTTACCCATTCATGCTCCATGATTGGATCATCGTCTATGGTTATAGCACCGTCGTTTATGGCGTCTTGGCCGGCAGCCACGCTATAGTCGATTTCCAGCCGGTCATAGCCTGTTTCACCCACGGCAATACCCAAATTTTCGTCGATCGTATCATCGATATCATGGTAATCGTTTTGCGGATAATTTTTGGCCCAATCCATCAACCTATGTAACACAGCATCGGCATTGTCCGGCAGTTCGCCGCTGCCCTGCAGGAAATCCACCATGCTGGCGATGCAGTCGGCGGAATCCTGCAACAAATGAGCAAGCGGCTCGGTCATGGCATCCTTGGATTGCCCGGCCAGTTGTTCCAACAGTTCTTCCAAATGGTGGGCCATATTGGCCACGCCTGCCACATTGATCAGATTTGCCGAGCCCTTAAGGGTATGGGCGAGGCGTTGTGCGGCTTCCAAATCCCCGGACTGAAAGATTTGTCCCAGGGATTGGATACGATCGGACAATTCCGTACACTGACCGGGCGCTTCAATAAAAAACGCTTCGACAATCGCCGGATTGGCATCGTCACCTATCGCGCAGCTCATATCAGTGTGACAAGCTTCATCGTCCTGATCTATATCCGCTTGGTCATCGGATGCATTGACAACGCCTTTGGATAATTCCGTAAACAGGTGTCGCCATAGGGTGCCGTTTACCGGGGTCGGCCAACGTGGATCCTCAAGAAAATTGGCGACCGTCAAATAACTATTTTCATCATGGGGATTGGCCAGATAGTTTTGTACCGGCTCCACCCATTCAACAAAAACGCCATGTCGGCGTAAACGTTCATCGGCTCCCAGATCCTGTAGTGTTTCCAAGTTAACCAACACAAACTCGCAAATGTCCGCCAGGCCGGGCATACTGACCGCGGCACAGGTTTGTCGCACACGCGTGACCGAATCCCGGTAAGTTTGCACGCCCTTTTGACTGCGGCGTTGATCGGCTTGGATAATTTTCGATAATGACGCTGATAACTCCGGCTCAGTCTCCGCCAGCGCCTGGGCCATCAAAGACCATGTCTCAAAGGATTGAGAATCGTCTCCTTGGATGGCGGCCTCCGGTTCGGTATCCTTTGTTGCAGGCTGCTCCCACAACGACGCACGACCATCGTCGTGGTTGCTATCCACGCCGACATCCTGGTAAAACAGCTGAGGTAATACGCGCCCGGAAGGACATAAAACATAGTCGATCAATTGCTCAATCCAATCAGCAACCGCGGTGTGATCCACGGCATTTACCTGCGACGTCGACAGTTCTTGAATTTGCTCACCCGCCGACCGGCAATAGTGCTGAAGCTCGGTATTATCAAGCATGTCGGCGACCATCGCGATATTATCCAAGTGACCACTGACGGTTTCCAGCAACGCAGCAGTACCGTCACCGCCACGATAAGCCCGCTCCTGTATTTCATCTTTCGCAAGAGCCAGCAAGTCCACAATTTCCTCGGGTAGTTCGTCGAGAATTCCCGATGTATCGGTCGCATCATCCGCCATGTCGGTTTTGCCTGTTTCCACCCCGCTTGCAGCCTCATCATGGTATTGGAAAATCGAACCCTCCCCCACCTCCAGATCGATCCATTGGCCGGTTTGCGGGGAGTCGTGTTCAGTTTTCTTCTGCCGCTTGACTGCATTTTCAACGTCTTGCACTAAACCGTCTACGGTCGCTTTTAATATCCGGTAATACGGTGACGATAGCTTCAGCGGTGGGTCGCTGTGGATGTTTCAGGAATATGGCAACATTTTTTAACCATTGCGCCAGCTTAAGCAGAAATGCTCTCGACGTCGTTTGGAAACCGGGCACCTGACGGTTTTTAAGCAAGGTATCGACGATCTGCTGTGTCAGATCCTGTAATACGGTTAAATCGAATCCGGCCGCCATGCTGCCGACACGCTGGTACCGCTCAACAACAAAGTTGACCACCAAGTCAGTCTGTTCGTCATCCGGCGTAAACGGCAAACGCATTACCGTTTCACGAACGTCCTTACCGGCCTGCGCCAGCGCGTCAATAAAAAGATCCAGGTCCTCGACAGTTTCCTGCACCGATTCAGTCCTTATACCGCCCATGGTCGTGAAAGCAAAGCATTGCAATCACGCTGCGGGTAGTTTAAATATACTTACCGTATCGCTAAGCGCACGGGAAAACAACACAAGGTTCTTCGTATAGGTTCCCTGCTCTTTTAACTCTTTGTCCGTGATTACGGTGCTGCCTTTTATCTGCTCGGCTTCCTCTCGCAAATTGTTGGCGAGATCCGCTTGTTGCAATGCACTATCGGCGATCAGATGCACCGCTTCGGCCAATTTCTCGGTATTGATCCTTGTCTGCATCATTTCATTTCCGGCCCGTTCCGCCAGTTCCGAACCCGCCACGACCTGATCAATGGTTCTGTTCATGGTCAACATGGCTTCGGCCGTCTCTGACTGAATGGATTGCACAAGCGTGGCGATCTGCGACGTTGAATTTCGAGAACTTTCCGCCAAGCGTTGAACTTCATCCGCCACAACCGCAAAACCCCGGCCGGCTTCCCCGGCGGCCGCCGCTTGCATACTGGCATTCAATGCGAGCACGTGTGTGCGTTCAGCGATGGTGTTGATAATATCAACGATTCCCGTAATTTCCTGTGACCGTTCTCCCAATCGCTTGATACGCTTTTCCGACTCACTGATGGATTCACGAATCGCGATCATGCCGTCCGTGGTATCGGACACCGTTGACACCGCTTTTAAAGTGGCGCCGGTCGCGCCATCCGCCAAATCATTACATTGCTGAGCAAGATCGGAAACTTCATTGACCGCCTGTGCCGATTCATTAAGTTTTAACAAGGTGTGTTCCAGCATTTGCCTTTCCTGATCCGCCACCGCCACCACTTTGTCGCCTTGCTCCTTAACGGTATTGGCAACGGTCTGCACATCGGTGGCCACCGCGTTAATCTGCTTGAGTACCTGTACGGTTTCTTCCACCATTTGATTGATAGCGTCCGCTACCGGACCGGTCACGTCCTCGGTCACCTCGGCTTTGACGGTTAAATCGTTTTCACTCAATCGCGAGGTGGTTTCCAGCAGTTGAATAATGGCGTTATTCAACTGCTCGTTCTCGGTTTCCACTTTCTGCGTGGCCGTGTTACGCTCATCGAGCATGTTGTCCATCACGCGCCCGAGGAATTGCAGTTCATTGCTTCCATTCATATGGGTACGGGCGTGAATGTCTCCTTTTTGCACCAGATTGACGGTCCCGATCAATCGCCGCAGTGAATGGGTTAGTACAGCACGCATTAGCAACAGCAATACCGTTATCCACAACCCCGCGGCGATCATGGTGGTAATAAACATCTGTACGTTGCGTGCGCCTTTACCGGCTTCTTCCTGATTGGCCTCGGCGATAAGGTAGTCCACTTGGCTCAACAACAGATCAAACAGCGGTTCGGCGTCGTTTCCAGCCAACACAAATGCCGATCGCTGTTTTTCCATTTCGGCAACCATCTTTGGTACTTCCTGAAGTATTTTTTTATATCGGTCAATTTCCTGCAACAATTGCCGGCGAGTAGGCTGAGGAATCGTTGTCCGTTTGACCAAAGTGTAAAATTTGTTAAAGTTGTTAATCAGATTGTTTAAGTGACGCGTTTTACCTTCAACGCGGAATTTTTCCTCGTTTTTACGTAGCTCGTTAAACTGACGCATAAGCCTGCCGAGGTTTTTTTGAACCATGAATTTAGCAATCGAGTCAATCTTGGCGTTCATATTTAGGAGCAAACCGGACTTAACGGCGGAGCCCAGACCCAATTTAACAATCAAACCGGAAGCCGTCGCGAACCCGTGTTCATAGGCATCCATATAATCACCCAGCTTAGCGATATTTTCCCGGTCCAGGGTTCGCGGCGCGGCTACTTCAAGAATATCGATCTTGTCATGGGTGGTATCCAAAACTTCGCGGTGCATGTTTAAAAAACGCGGATCGTAAGTCAGCAGAAAATCTTTTTCAAACCGCCGAGCCTGCAACAAATCGATGTTTGCATCGTTAATTAACACCTGGTATTTGTTTAATCGCTCCAGCCGCTTACCGGATTGCCAATCCAAAATCAAAATATTTCGGTATGAGTAACCGATAAGTATAAAGGTAATCAACACTAACGCCATCACAAACCACAGTTGGTGGGTGATTTTGACATTCCTGACTAAGTTGCGCATGAATGAGCTCCCGGTACTATTCGAATGGCGGCAATTTTAACGCTTGTAAAGTGACTTCCAATTCATTGAAGTCCTCCGGCGGTACAAAACCGGCAATTTTCGCCGTGCGGCAGACTTTGTCGTCCGGTGTCAACTTGATCAATGCCGCCCTGATGACGGCGGCGGTTTTATCACTGGCACCCTTAAGAGCGGTCATCGTCCACTCCGGATACAACTCGGTGCTGTGAACATGAGGAAATGAATCATTCACTTTGTTGACGATTGCAATCGATCGCATATCGATCTTGCCCTCGCGATCCATTTCTTCCAATAAGCCGGATTTGATAAATCCGGCGTCTACCAATCCCCGGTTGACGGCTTGCACGATCACATCCTGGGTACTGCGAACTTCACGAAAAATATCGAAATCTTTGTCGGGATAAATGCCGTGATCCAACAGATGTTTAACTTGAAAAACATACGCCGCGGCGGAGCGTCGGAATTTATACGACAAGACAAACTTACCTCGCAAATCCGCGCTGGTTTTGATGCCGGAACCTTTTTGGGCAATAATCACGCCGCTGAACCGGCTGCCGGCATGTGTTTTCATGGTCACCAGAAAATCCGCTCCCTGACGTTTGTTTATGACCAGAGCCAGTACCGGGTTGGACAACATAAATTGGATCTTTCCCGCGTTCACCGCTTCCAAGGTCTCGGCGGGATGCAGGGGTACAATCTTCACTTCCTCGTTGATTTCCAGGGAAAGATATTCGGCCATCGCTTTCCATTTTTTCATGGCTTTGGTATGCGAACGCGGCGCCTGAACGCCGATATTAACAACCGCCCATCCTGACGCGGTGAAGGTCATCAATAAAATAAAAAGACCGAACAAGCGTAAGCTTTTCATGTCAGCCCCCATACTCAGGTAAAATTTTCAGTCATGGATGTAAAAAACTTGCTGATCTCCCAGTCGACCCATACCTGTTCACCTTGCGGTAAACCTGGATCATAAACGGTCTTAGAATTTCCGGATTGGGTAATTTGGCATTGAGTATCTCATCGCCGCTAAAAACAATCTTTTCGGGAACACCGTTGATAATCATGCCAATCGATTCATCTTTCTCCCCGCACACCAATATTCGGCGATGCTTGTTTTGCGCGTCCCAGTTTATGCCGAGTAACTCGGCCATATTGAATACGGGTAAAATATTTCCACGGCGATTCGCCATGCCTTCCATCCAAATCGGTGTATTCGGCAATGTGCACATCGGCAAGGCGTCGAAAACCTCGCTGACGGTATGCTCGGTGTCAATCAGAAGCCCTAAACCACCCACCCTGAATCCATGGCGGAATATCCGCGTATCCCTGTGCTTCGCCAAGGTGTAGTCCACATCCGGTAGTACAAACCCCGTCTGCAAGGCCTCACTGGGTGGAATGAGCCGGCTCATCGATTCAACCGTACCGGTTAATCTGTTCAATAATCTGCTGTGGCGTGTAGGGCTTGGATATCAACGCGCGCCCACCCTGCTTTTCCGCCCAGAAATGGTCCGCCCTTTGCCGCTTGCTGGAAACAAATATGACAGGTATATGCTTGGTGGTCGGGTCACTGACTATTTGCCGGCAAGCACTGTAGCCGTCCACATCATCCATAACGATATCCATAAATATCAGATCCGGTTGCTCGGCTTTTGCCACCTGCACGGAATCCTGACCACTGTTGGCGGTTAATACGTGGGGACACTGTTGCTCAACGATTTTCTTTAAATTCATCAAATCGACATTCGAATCATCGACGATAAGAACCTTATTGACAGGCATGCCGTCTCCTTTACATCAAAATTTCAGAAGGTTACTTAAAATTTTCCGCACACTCTCGTCTTTCGGCGGTTTGACCAGGTAGTTGTCACAACCGGACATGGCGCCGCGCACTTTGTCGAAAGGTGAGCGCTTGCTGGTCAGCAGCACCACCCGGGAATTCGCATTGGCCTTAATCCATTTGCAAACCTTATAACCATCCACGCCGGGCATCACCACATCAAGAAAAATCACATGGTACGGTTTTCGCTGGACTTTATTCATGGCGTCCACGCCGTTTGCCGCGTAATCGATTTCCAAAGGCAGCGAGGTCAGTTGCGGTATCTTGTATTCAAGATACTTTCGTACCGGTAAGCTATCGTCCACCACCAACAGGTTGAAGGGCGACACCTGAGAGATCCTGCCCCTGCCCCGCGGCACGGGCATGACCTGCCGTTCGGTCGAACTGATGGTTTTAAAAACACTCACCAGCTTATTCAACGTCAAAGGACGCTTCAGGGCTATTGTATTCTCAATCTGAACACCTTTAGAACTAAGCATCACCGACACCAGACGCTTATTGGAACCGGATGCAATTTTCCATCGCAACAATGCATGAGGATTGTCAGCGTTTACCAACAGCACATCAGGCTCGCGGATTTCGTCCGTTTGTGGTATTTCGAATTCGTCCTGCAACCACCGGGCTAATCGAAATATACTCCTGATCACCACAGCTTCCCGCTGCTCCAAGCCAACACAGGATATAACCGCTTTTTGACGTAACACTTACGTTCCTCGCTTTGCAGCACCATTCCTTCCGGTGCGTGCACTAAATGAGCAATCGGGTGATTAATATCCTCTTCTCACCCAATATGGTGGAACTTCTACAAACGACTACTCCGAGCTAATTTCCAACAATCTGATATTGTGACCAGATGCCTTCTTTCGCACAGAGCAATACAACGGTGTTCAATGGTTTTTCCGCCGGTATTAACGCTTCGTTCTAAGAATAAAGTCGAATTATAGAAAATGGCTTATATAGCCCTTCCCTGGATCTATTAAATCACCTACAAATATTAAAAACAATTTTTATGGACAATTTAAAGTATAATTGACACAACCGCGATTCCCCTATGCTTTATATAAACGCATCGCAAACAGCTTGTTTGTGAAACCTATCACATTTTCGGGTTTTTGCAATACCCTTCAACAATGTGAGGAAAATTTAGGCAACGATTGAATTTGCCATTTTTATAGTCGGAGAAAGCGAAATCGCATCGTCATGGTGGCATGGTTTTATGGCTATACCGGTCATAATTTGAGATGATTTAATCGCGCCGGGACATGGCATGTCTCCGTTTAAAAATCAGGGCTTACATCAACTTAAGGAACGATCAATAGCAATGAACGAGCCTGTTAGTAAATCAAAAAACTTTATTCGCCAACGTATCGATGACGATTTAAAAGCTGGCACAATTAATGGGGTTATTACCACTCGATTCCCCCCCGAACCCAATGGGTATCTGCATATTGGACACGCTAAATCCATCGTTTTGAATTTTGGCATCGCGTTTGATTATAAGGGCACCTGTAATTTGCGATTTGATGATACCAATCCGCATAAAGAAAACATCGAATTTGTAAAGGCCATTGAACAGGACGTGCACTGGCTGGGCTACGATTGGCAAGACCGCTTGTTCTACGCTTCTGACTACTTTGAAAAACTCTACCAGTTTGCCATGGAATTAATTGAAAAAGGGAAAGCCTTTGTATGCGATTTGAGCGCCGATGACATAAGGGAATATCGCGGTACCCTAACCGATCCCGGAAAGAAAAGTCCCTACAGAGATCGTGGCATCAAGGAAAACCTGGATCTGTTCGCGCGTATGCGGGCCGGTGAATTTCCGGACGGCAGCCGAACTCTGCGCGCAAAAATCGATATGAGTTCGCCGAATATCAATATGCGCGATCCAACCATTTACCGTATTCGCCATGGGGTCATCCACCATCAAACGGGAAAACAGTGGTGTATTTATCCCATGTACGATTTTACCCACTGCCTTTCAGATGCCCTGGAAAAAATCACCCATTCCATTTGCACCCTGGAATTTGAAGATCACCGCCCTTTATATGACTGGTTTCTTGATCAGCTAAGTGTACCTTGTCATCCTCAACAAATCGAGTTTGCCCGGTTAAACTTGGAATACACCATTGTCAGTAAACGAAAACTGACTGAACTGGTGGATACCGGTATCGTGCACGGATGGGACGATCCCCGCATGCCAACCATCGCGGGACTACGGCGCCGGGGTTATACACCTGCCGCAATCAGGGATTTTTGCGATCGCATCGGTGTAACCCGCGCCGACAATATTATAGAAATGGGCGTACTGGAAAACTGTATACGGGACGATCTCAATGTCAGTACACCGCGACGCATGGCGGTCATGCAACCGCTTAAAATCACTATTACCAACTATCCCGAAGATAAACAGGAAGATTTAAAGGCGGCTAACCATCCTCAAGACGAGACCATGGGTCAACGAACTCTGGCTTTTTGCAGGGAAATCTTTATCGATGTCAGCGATTTTGAACAACACCCACCTAAAAAATTCAAACGGCTGGTACCCGGTGGCGAAGTTCGATTACGTCACGCTTATATCATTCGCTGTGATGAACTGATCAAAAACGATGACGGGCGCGTTATTGAATTAAAATGCAGTTACGATGAAAACACCTTGGGTAAAAATCCAGAGGGTCGCAAGGTCAAAGGTGTGATTCATTGGGTAAGTGCCCGGCATGCCGTGGCGGCGGAAGTGCGTATCTACGACAGATTATTTAATCATCCCCGGCCGGAATCCGCCGCCGGCGACTACAAGGAACATATTAACCCGAACTCACTACGAACCCTGACCTACTGCCAACTTGAAGCCAGTCTGGCCGATGCCCAAACGGGCGACACTTTTCAATTTGAGCGCGAAGGTTATTTTTGCCGTGACCCGGAAACGGTGGATAACAAGCCGGTGTTTAACCGTACCATCACCTTGCGGGATACCTGGGCAAAAATTGAACAGGAACAGAAATCCTCTGACTGACTCTAAAACGCCTTTTTATTGCCATAATTCTTTGCCCAAACTAGCGTAGTGTCTCCTATAAAACGTGCTTTGAGAAAGCCACGGAAGGGGCTGGTGCAAGGCGAAGACCGCCGGGCATGTGTCGTCTGCCTTGCCAAG
>Ga0114931_10010570_pt1 | contig 10983 bp, 6 predicted proteins | sample 2SBtaG_FD_89579 | JGI IMG/M metagenome (GOLD analysis project Ga0114931, IMG submission 89579) | Deep subsurface microbial communities from Kolumbo volcano to uncover new lineages of life (NeLLi) - 2SBTROV14_V59a metaG | ecosystem: Environmental > Aquatic > Marine > Volcanic | place: Kolumbo...
CCCGTCGCCACCTACGATCCATACACTCCGCGGTGTGAGGAAATCGGCGAGGCTGAAGAGGTCTCGTGACAGGAGATCGTCCCGGTCCTTCAAGGTTGACTTTAATATTTCAACGCGGGCCCGTTGTTCGGCAATTTCTGATTCTGTGGCGGCCCCGGCGGCGAGCAAGTCATCGGCGAGTTCGATGCCGATTTTGTCGCGGAGGCGTACCACGAGCGACCGCGCATACGATTGCTGTTGATCGACGGTGAGGCGCATACCAAGGCCGAATTCGGCATTGTCCTCGAAGAGGGAATTGCTCCATGCGGGACCGCGTCCGGCCTTGTTCAGGCTCCATGGTGTCGTCGGGAGGTTGCCCCCATAAATGGATGAGCACCCGGTGGCATTGGCCACAAGCGCTCGCTCGCCGAAGAGTTGGGTGAGGAGCCGTATATAGGGCGTCTCCCCGCAACCAGCACATGCCCCCGAGAACTCAAAGAGGGGCTCGAGCAATTGAACATCTTTGACCTTTTTGAATTTCAACGGCGGATCACCGATGGGTGAGGGCACCCGCGGAATTTCCGGTAACGTCTTGAAGAATGCCCAGTCCGCCTTCTGTTTTTCGAGCGATGAAAGCCTCGGCGCCATATTGATGGCCTTCCGGCTGACGTTGCTCTTGTCCTTCGCCGGGCATACCTCCACGCACAGCTTGCACCCGGTGCAATCCTCGACGGCCACCTGAAGCGTGTACTTCTGGTCTTTCAGTCCTCGCCACCCTGCATCGAGCGTTTCGAAGCCTTCCGGCGCACCGACCAACGCTATATCGGGCACCACCTTGGCGCGGATCACCGCATGCGGGCACACCATCACACACTTCCCGCATTGTATACAGATATCCGGCTCCCACACCGGCACTTCCTGAGCGATGTTTCGCCGCTCCCATTGGGTGGTGCCGCTCGGATACGTGCCGTCGTCGGGCAGGGCGCTCACGGGCAGCTCATCTCCCAGTCCAGCCATGATCTTCGCCGTCACATTCCTAACGAAATCGGGCGCCTCATCCGGCACGACGGCCGGGCGGTCGCGCGTGCTCGTTGCGGCATCCGGGATCGTTATCTCATGCAGATGTTCCAGTGCAGCGTCCACGGCATCGAAGTTCATCTTCACCACGGACGACCCTCGCTTGCCGTACGTTTTCTGAATTGCCTCTTTAATTTTTACGGTCGCATCGTCCGGCGGCAATACGCCACTGAGCGCAAAGAAGCAGGTTTGCATGATGGTGTTGATGCGCACGCCGAGGTTACGCTCGCGGGCCACAGCATACGCATCGATGACAAAAAACCGTAGCTTTTTTTCGATGATTTGAGCTTGTACTGTACGCGGCAAGAGATCCCACACTGCCTCTTCTGCGTAAGGCGCATTCAAAAGAAACGTAGCACCTTCTCGCGCCGCGGCGAGCGTGTCGTATCTGTCGAGGAAACCGAACTGATGCACGGCTACGAAATCGGCGCTGTCGATAAGATAGGTGCTGTGAATGGGCTGAGAGCCGAAGCGAAGGTGTGAGATCGTGCGTGCGCCGGCTTTCCGGGAATCATACACGAAGTAACCCTGTGCATACAAATCGGTCCCTTCGCCGATTATCTTGATGGTATTCTTGTTTGCGCCTACCGTCCCGTCGGAGCCGAGGCCCCAGAACATAGCGCGGGTGACATCTTCGGGCTCGATATCGAGCCCGGCCGGATATTCAAGGCTGGTATGGGTGACATCATCGAGGATGCCGAGCGTGAAATGGTTCTTCGGGTTCGCATTCCTCATTTCGTCGAACAAACCTGCCACCATCGCAGGCGTGAATTCTTTGGAGGAGAGCCCATAGCGCCCACCGATGATACGGGGAAGAGTTGCAAAGGCCTCATGGCCCGAAGCCTCCATGACGGCCGTCAGGATATCCTGATAGAGCGGCTCGCCGGCCGAGCCCGGCTCTTTGGTACGGTCGAGCGCAGCAATGACTTTCACGGTGGGCGGGAGCGCCCGGAGGAAATGATCGACGGAGAAGGGACGATAGAGGCGCACCTTCACGAGCCCCACTTTTTCGCCCCTATCGCACAAATAGGTTACGGTCGCCTCGGCCGTCTCACATCCCGAGCCCATCATCACAATGACCCGGTGGGCATCCGGGGCACCGGTATAATCGAATAAATGATATTCCCGGCGGGTCACTTCAAAAAAGCGCCCCATGGTCCGCTCGACGATCCCGGGGACGGCGAGATAATAGGGGTTGACCGACTCACGCGCCTGAAAAAGACGTCCGGATTCTGTGCCGTCCCCCGGATGAAAGGACGGTCGGGGCTGAGCGCACGCGACCGATGGGCCATCACAGCCTCCATGTCGATCATGGACTTGATGTCATCATCGGAAAGCACTTCGATCTTCTGGATCTCATGTGAAGTCCTGAATCCGTCGAAAATGTGAAGGAAGGGGACGCGCGCGGCCAAAGTGCAAGCCTGTGAGATGAGGGCAAAATCCATCACCTCCTGAACGCTGTTGGAGAAGAGGAAGCCCCAGCCTGTGCCACGGGCCGCGATCACGTCGGAGTGGTCGCCGAAAATCGAGAGAGCCTGTGCCGCCACGGACCGCGCCGCGATGTGAAACACGGTACTCGTCAACTCCCCGGCGATCTTGTACATATTGGGGATCATGAGGAGCAAGCCCTGACTTGCGGTGAACGTGGTCGTCAGCGCGCCGGCCTGTAGGGCGCCATGCGCCGCTCCGGCGGCACCGCCCTCGGCTTGCATCTCCATCACGGCCGGCTTCGCGCCCCAGATGTTTTGCTGTCCCTGTGCCCGCCACAGATCGGCCCACTCGCCCATAGGCGTGGCCGGCGTGATCGGGTAGATGGCAATAACCTCGTTTGTTTTAAAAGCAATATGGGCAGCGGCTTCGTTACCGTCCATCGTGACCTGACACGTTGCCATGGTGCGTACTCCTCACAAATGACTGAAAACCATTGGGTCCCGTCCCCGGCACCCCGTCTACTTTTGTCCCCGACGCATGGGGTTAAAAACGACTTCCCAGGGCAATCTATTTAGGGCAAAGGAACTACTTCTTATGTGGTTGAATGCCCCGATGAAATGTGAGGGGAAACACTACAGACGGCAGGAAAGGTGTCGGAATTGAGCAAAAACGATTGATGCAGTGCGTCACAAATGCAGATATTAACGCAATGCATCATGATATAAGACCAATTCATTAAAAAAACAAACTGCCCTGAAACTTTATGACGCAATGTGTCATAGAAGGTCTCGAATCTTGGAGCGACAGGGCACAACATAACCGTGAAAAGAATTATCAAGCGATACGGCAACCGAAAACTTTATGACACGGAGGCGAAGGCGTATGTCTCGCTGGCAGCGATTGCAGACATGGTTCGCCAGGGCGAAACCGTTAAGGTCGTCGACAAAGAAAGCGAGGAAGATTTGACGGCGCAGACGTTGATGCAAATTGTGCTGGAGGAGGGGAAGAAGGGGAACAGCATCATTCCCACTGAAATACTTCACAATTTGCTCCGTAGGAGCGGTGAAGCCCTCGACGGCGGTATTGGACAAATTCGGGAAGGCGTCGACAAACTCGTTCATTCATCTCTGGAGCGACTCGGCGAGTTCGTCGCCACTCCACGGACGAGTGAACTAAACAAACTTCGTTCTCAACTTGGCAATCTCGAGGAAATGTTGGCGAGATTGCTGGATTCTGAAAAGGGTACCAATGAAAACGAAACATCTGAAAAAGAACGAAAACAGTAAGGTGATGATATCATGACAGAAAAGGAATTAGCGACCCGGAAAGGCACAAACATGGGCACGCTGCCGACGTGGGCACGAGACCTCTGGCTGGCCGGTCTCGGTTCGGTCGCAGGTGTGGAAGAGAAAGGAAGCGCGGTTCTCGGCACGGTGACGGAGCAAGGCAAGTCGGTGATCGAGAAGCTGCAGTCTGAAGCCGATACTTTGTTCAAGCAGTTGATCAAACGTGGCCAAGGCCTCGAACAACGTGGCCGCGAGCGGATTGATGTGCTTCTGGCAGACGTGACGAAGCGGGGAGAAGAGACGCGCACGGCATTCGATCGCATGGTCACCGGCATTGCTGAAGACACCCTGAACCAAATCGACATGCCCACCCGCACCGAGGTGCGTTCGCTGGCAGACAAGGTACGGACACTCACAACGCAGGTTGACGAATTGTCGGCCCGCCTGATCATCCGGCCGGCAGCCGACCCGGCCATTCTTCCGGCCTTGTACGAAGTCCGCAACGGCGAAGCAGGCTGGATGCTTGTGGCGGAAGGCGAGGATCAACCGGTCGGCGTTTTCGCCACCAAAGTCGAGGCCGTCGATTCCGGACGCCAACAGGCAAAATCAAACAACCCGAGCCGGCTGCTAATTTATCGCAAAGACGGCTCGGTTCAGGAAGATAACAGCTATGACCTTTGATGCGCCCACGGCTGGGGCATCGGATGAACTCGAAATATACAAGGTGATCGAAATGAAGAAGGAAAAATTAGACTTTACGAAATTATCGGAAGAGTTGGTGGAACGCGGACGGGACGTATGGCTTGCCGGTCTCGGCGCCCTATCGATGGCCGAAGACAAGGGGAGTGCCTTCTTCGGAAGCCTCGTAGAGCGCGGCAAAGATTTCGAGGAGAAGGGACGCCGGCGCGTGAACGCCGCCGCTGAGGAAGTCGGCTCGCTTCAGGAGCAAGCCCTCGGTCAGGTCGGTGAGGGTGTCGGCAAGGTCGGTGGTACGATCACGAAGCTCGAAGATAAAATGACCGCCGTTGTCGATCGGGCGCTTGCGAAGATCGATGTGCCATCCCGGTCCGAAGTGCAGGACCTCACCGGCAAGGTCGATGATCTGGCGAAGCGGGTCGAGAAGCTGGCCACGGTGCTCGAACGACAGCCGGTTGATCAGGCCTGATGTTTTCCGCCGGCGGGAGAAGCGTACAAGCTCTTCTCCCGTCGGTGCTTTGATGCCGGGAACCCCCCGGTACGACGGGGCCATTGCAGGCCTTCATCGGCAGCGTTCCCGAAGTTTAACGTTAAGATGCAGCGTATTGGGTTTCACCTGATCTGGTCCGTGAGTAATGGAGAATCAGACAAAAAGGAAGGTAGGCCTGGCCTGTGCCGGGGGTGTAGTACAGGGGGCCATCTATGAAATAGGCGCCCTGTGTGCCCTTCAGGAAGCAATTGATGGGCTTGATTTTGCGGCACTCGACGTATATGTGGGCGTCAGTTCGGGAGCGCTCATCTCCTCGTGCCTCGCAAACGGGATTTCTCCGCACACCCTGAGCCGGGCCATCGTCTCGGACTCAGACGCTGAGCTGAATATCAAACCGGAGGTGTTCTTCGAGCCCGCTTTTCGGGAGATCGGTTCCCGCCTGGCGAAAGTACCGCAAACTATTTACCGCTCACTGCGGCGGTACCTCTCCTCCCCATTGGATATCTCGCCCTTGGGGATCCTCGCTGGACTTGCCCCCCTCGTGCCGGCGGGCTTCTTTAGTAACGCTCCCCTTCAGAAATATCTTGAAAATGTATTCACTGATGCCGAACGATCCGACGACTTCCGGGACCTCAATTCCGTCCTCCGCGTCATCGCGGTCGACCTCGACTCTGCGGAGATCGTGTGTTTCGGAGATGCCTCTACGAAGCATGTGCCCATCTCCCGCGCGGTACAGGCCAGCACGGCATTGCCCGGACTCTATGCGCCCATTGAAATAGACGGTATCTCATATATCGATGGGGTTGCCCGGCGGACCGTGCACGCGAGTGTCGCCCTGAACGAAGGGGCTGATCTACTTTTCTGTATTAATCCCATCGTGCCCGTCAACACGCACCTTGACGCCGAGATGGACGATCGTGAAGCCCGCGAAGAACATCTCTCCGAGCACGGACTCCCGGCCGTATTATCACAGACGTTTCGCACGCTCGTTTTCTCTCGGATGCGAGCCGGGATGCGAAATTATCAACATTCTCACCCGGATGCCGACCTCATCCTCATCGAACCTATGTTCGATGATTACGACGTCTTCTTCTCGAATATCTTCAGCTTCTCAAACCGCCAGGCGATGTGTGAGCATGCGTATCAACAGACGCGGGCCTACCTGAGTACCCACGCCGGAGAATTAACTGAAAGGCTCCGAAAACACGGACTCGGGCTTCGCATGGATGTGCTCAATGATCCCCTTCGATCGCTCTATGGGATGGCTTCGAAGGCGCCTTGCAGTGCAAGTGCCGTGGCGAAGGAAGCTGGGGAGGTGCTCGACAGACTGGAAGGGCTCTTGAAAAAGGTGCGTGAGACGGGTTGATTGCAAATGTCCGGGAAGGGCCACTGAGCGTCTTTTCCGGAAGCAAGCATAATTTTGGAAAAGCGGCATAATATCACTGTTGGCTATGCCCAACCAGAGCCGCTGATATCGACCATCCGGAGGTCCGCTTATCCGCTGTTTCTCTTCGTGGTTAATCAAGCGGCCTTCGTTCACGGCCACGAACGCGCAAACGTGGACAACGCTCTCAAGAGGGGGATTGTGAGACCCGCGCGGTCAGCACACAGCCTTTCTCTGCGCCTTCTTCGCGTCCTTTGCGGTTATTCAGCCGACCTCCGTTCCAGGCTAAGACACCCGAAACGCAGTCGCCCTATCAAATAAGGGGGGATTCACCGGTTAGTTTGGGCAAGTGCTGACCGATGAACACCGCTTCCGATGTCTCATCCAATGCCTGAAAACTAGACTGCGCCGGAAGTGCACATGGCCGAACGATTCCCCAGATGGAGACAAGGAAGTTGATATTCAGCGGGGGGGCACTTCCTTGACATTGGCAGGGATAGTGATTAATCTTCGTAAGAATATGAAAACAATAATTTTATATCCAGCAATAAAATCTTTAGTATAATTGTTTTAACCTTTTGGAAACATAGGCTATAGGCAAAAAAAGGTGTTGGAATGCATCGTATTCTCACGTCATATCCAAGTATCATCCATGTCGGCATGGTAATTCCACGTGGGCGATGTCCCTGAGGGCGCCTGGAAAAGAAGGATACCTTATTGGTGATCTCAACCAAAGTGAAGGTATTTCAGGATCGCCCTTCACGGCGTTCGAAAATCCGCTACGAGGTGCAGCCGAATGACGCAGTAATTGCATTCGAGATCACCTGGTCATCAACGACGAGGAGTCCCGCGTTACCTTGCTCACATAAACTGGTGCATGACTATGGTCCCTTGTTTCCACCGCTCACCAAAGTCCTTTCACGTACCAACTTCACGGCAGGTAAGGCGCACCGGCGCCTCGCTGATGATGGGGGGCCTCCTGATGGGGACGCTCCCCGGGCCTGCCCCCGCGCCCCCACCCTGGCACCTTCGCGCCCCGTTGTGGGAGACTTCGGGTGAGAGCCGGCAAACCTCACCAGTGTCCACTGCCGTCGCCACCAATATCCTGTTCCTTCCCCCGCCCCCCTTCGGCCTGACGGATGTGGATGTCAGGAGTGCACCTACCCTTGCCGACCTGGACGGGGACGGCGACCAGGACGCCTTCCTGGGTGCATTTAGTGGGGATACTTTTTATTTCGAGAACACAGGCACTGCGACCGGACCGGCCTTCGCCGCTGCCTCGACCAATCCCTTTGGTCTGACAAATGTGGGCTCTGCCAGCATACCTACGTTTGCCGACCTGGATGGAGACGGCGACCTGGACGCCTTCATTGGGGAACTGGGTGGGGATACTTTTTATTTCGAGAACACGGGCTCGTCGGTGAGTCCTTTATTCGCTGTTGTTTCGGCCAACCCCTTCGGTCTGACAAATGTGGGCTCTTCCAGCGAGCCTACCTTTGCCGACCTGGACGGCGACGGTGATCTCGATGCCTTCGTTGGAGAGTATACCGGAGACACTATTTACTTCGAGAATTCGGGTACGTCGACGAGTCCTGCCTTCGCTGCGGCCTCCGCGAACCCCTTCGGCCTGTCCTCAGTGCTTGTTGCCGGCGCACCCTCATTTGCCGATCTGGACGGCGACGGTGACCTCGACGCTTTCATCGGGGAGTTATACGGGGCATTAAATTTATTCGAGAATACGGGTTCGGCGACCAGTCCGGCCTTTTTGTTTAATGGGACCGATCCTTTCGGCCTGGTCGATGTGGGCAACAGCAATGTGCCGGCCTTCTCCGATATCGACGGGGACGGTGACGTGGACGCCCTCATCGGGGACGCTGGAGGACTAACCTTTTACTTCGAGAACACGGGCACGGCCACGAGCCCCGCCTTCGCCGCGGCCTCCGCCAACCCCTTTAGTCTGACCGACGTGGGCTCTTCCAGCATGCCTACGTTTGCCGACCTGGACGGAGACGGTGACCTGGACGCCTTCATCGGGGAGTACTTTGGCACGGTGCAATTCTTCGAGAACACGGGCACGGTCACGAGCCCTGCCTTCGCCGCTGCATTGGCCAACCCCTTCGGCCTTGCCGATGTGGGCTTCAGAAGCGCGCCTACGTTTGCCGACCTGGACGGCGATGGAGACCTGGACGCCTTCATCGGGGAGAACAGTGGTGACACTTTTTACTTCGAGAACACGGGCACATCGACGAGCCCTGCCTTCGCCGCTGTCTCAGCGGACCCCTTCGGCCTGGCCGGCGTGGGCTTTAGAGGTGTGCCTACCTTTACCGACGTGGACGGTGACGGCGACCTCGACGCCTTCATCGGGGAGAGTAATGGCACTTCCTTTTACTTCCAAAACACCGGCTCGCCGACAAATCCGGCTTTCGCCTCTTCCGCCTCCAACCCCTTCGGCCTGGCGGATGTGGGGAATGAAAGCGCGCCCACATTTACTGACGTGGACGGGGACGGTGATCTCGACGCCTTCATCGGGGAGCGATATGGCACCATGCAATACTTCGAAAACACCGGTACGGCAACGGGGCCGGCCTTCGCCGCCGCCAGCGCGAACCCCTTCGGCCTGGCCGACGTGGGGAGCCACAGCGCGCCCACGTTTGCCGACCTGGACGGAGACGGTGACATGGACGCCTTCATCGGCGAGGACACAGGCGGGACCTTCTTCTTCGAGAACGCAACGGAGGTGGTGCTTCCGGTAGAACTGACCGCCTTCACCGCGCTGTCGGACACGGACGCCATCCTGCTTCAGTGGGAAACACAATCGGAGACCAACAATGCCGGTTTCGACATCGAACTCCGGCCCGAGCAAGCAAATCACTGGCGTCGGATGGCCTTCGTCGAGGGGGGCGGCACCACCAACGAGTCTCGGTCCTACCGCTACCGCCTCGAAGGCCTCGCCCCGGGATCGTATCGTTTCCGCCTCAAACAACGCGACTTCGACGGGAGCTTCCAGTATAGCGCCGAGATCGAGGTGGCCGTCGCGGCGCCTGTCCAACTCGTCGTCGAACAGAACTACCCCAACCCGTTCCGCGCATCCACGGAGATCACGTACGCGTTGCCGGTGGCCGGGCACGTGCGCCTGTTGGTCTACGACGTGCAGGGCCGTGAGGTGGCGCGCCTCGTGGACGGGCAAGAGGCGGCGGGCGAGCACCGGGTGTCGTGGTCAGCCGGGACCCTCCCGAGCGGGCTGTATGTGTACCGTCTTGAGGCGGGCAGCCATACGGTGTCGCGCACGATGATGCTGGTGCGGTGAGAGAGGAAATGAATGATGAATATCGAATGATGAATGGTGAATTTCGGATCGTGAATAGTGATTTTCGACGGGTGTTGCTGCGTTGCCGGTGTGGTCATCACTGAGCATCGGGGCACGCCGTGATGCGGCCGTCCCACGCCGGACGTCAAAAAGGTTGGTGTTCATGTAGCCCGTCGGGGAGGCAATGATCCATTCAAGGTACACCCATTGTGTCATAAATTTATGATAATTATTAAGTTAGCATTATTGCGCTACTGATTTCCTCAATAAATCAGACTGTTTGAGGAAAAATGATTGCCTTTATAAATGGTTAACGATACTTTGCGACCATGAGCTACCCAACTATTCTTTTAGGGAATAGAGACCCTGTCGGGTGAATCCTTGTCCGGATCTCTCGTTTTCAAGGAGGTGGCTATGACCCGTTTCTACGAAGATCCTTCCGAGACCGCTCCGCCTCGGTTCTGTCAGCAAGTTCGGCGCGCCGGAGCCTCCCTGATGGTGGGCGGGGTCTTGATGGGGGTTATGCCCGCGGGGACCGTGGCGCCGTGGTACCACCGGGCGCCGTTGTGGGAAACGGCGCAGGGGCATCCAAGGACTACGCCGTTAGCGGGCACGGCGGGTGCCAACATCGTGTTCATTCCCCCGCCGACCCTCAACCCCTTCGGCCTGACGGATGTGGGTTTTAACAGTGCCCCCACCTTCGCCGACCTGGACGGGGACGGGGACTTCGACGCCTTCATCGGGGAATATTACGGCACGACGCAGTACTTCGAGAACACGGGCACGTCCGCGAGCCCGGCCTTTGCCGCTGCCTCGGCCAACCCCTTCGGCCTGGTGGATGTGGGGAACAGCAACACCCCGACCTTCGCCGACCTGGACGGGGACGGCGACCTCGACGCCTTCATCGGGGAGGGGTTGGGCAATACGTTTTACTTCGAGAACACGGGCACGTCCACGAGCCCCGCCTTTATTTTCTTCGCCGCCAACCCCTTCGGCCTGGCGGATGTGGGCCAGAGCAGCGCGCCGACGTTCGCCGACCTGGACGGGGACGGGGACCTCGACGCCTTCATCGGGGAGAATGGCGGCACGACGCAGTACTTCGAGAACACGGGCACGGCCACGACCCCCGCCTTCGCCGCGGCCTCGGCCAACCCCTTCGGCCTGACGGATGTGGGGGACAACAGCACCCCGACCTTCGCCGACCTGGACTCAGACGGCGACCTCGACGCCTTCATCGGGGAGAATGGCGGCACGACGCAGTACTTCGAGAACACGGGCACGGCCACGACCCCCGCCTTCGCCGCGGCCTCGGCCAACCCCTTCGGCCTGACGG
>Ga0114931_10010571_pt1 | contig 10982 bp, 2 predicted proteins | sample 2SBtaG_FD_89579 | JGI IMG/M metagenome (GOLD analysis project Ga0114931, IMG submission 89579) | Deep subsurface microbial communities from Kolumbo volcano to uncover new lineages of life (NeLLi) - 2SBTROV14_V59a metaG | ecosystem: Environmental > Aquatic > Marine > Volcanic | place: Kolumbo...
ACTTCCGGGAACTCGAGGTGCCAGTGGAAGAACTGATACTCTCGGGCAAGGCGACGAATTTCATCCTTAATCCATGGTTGAATTGAGTGGGGGTTTTCCTCGATGGCTCGGTAGATTGATTCGGTAATGGCCTCCCATTTACCCGGTAACCCCGGAAGCGCTATCGGGGTGTCGGTATCGTGTTTTTTCCATACGAAAGCAGCACACCATGCGTCGGCGAGAAGTTTGGCATTTTCGTAGGCCGAGGTGTGGACCGCTTCCTCGTATCGGCGTGCTTGATCCGCCACGGCTTGAGCCGAGTCGGCATCCTCAACGGTGAGGGTTGCGATGGTTGCAGGCAGGTTACCGAGTTTGATACGGAACTTATCGCGCAATTCATCGATGAAAGTCTTTTGACCTGCTGCGATATCCTTGCGTTCCAGTTTATTTCGTTTTTTGTAGTATTTAACGACTTCCTTATTGTCTCCTTCGAGTGGTTTAAAGGCATCATCCGGGATGCCTTGAGCCATGAGGGCGGGTGTCGTACCCAGTAGGGAATTACCAACTTTGATGTGGTGGTCGAGGAATGATAGTGGTTTACCGGGTTCGAGGGACTCAATCCATAGGGCGACTTTACAGAGCTCGGCAGCCATTGGATTAATATCCACACCATACAGGCAGCGACGGATGATATCACGCACGGCGTGTTGGTAGAGTTCGGGGGTTGGTTCGGCATCACCTTGTTTTGCGGCACGGATACGGGCAAGATGGCGAGCAAGTCGATGAGCGGCGGCGATGAGGAAGTGGCCGGAGCCGACAGCGGGGTCGCAGACCTTGAGATCGAGGATGGCCTGCTCTCGTTGATCAGCAGAGTGGAGACCTTCGAGCCGATCTTTAACCACTGGTTCCAGAGCGGAATCGAGCAGGCATTGGACGAGTGAATCCGGGGTGTAGTAGGAGCCGGTGGTTTTCCGTTCGGAACCGGATGCTACCCTCAGCGCAAATTGTCGCGCTTCCACATGTATTTCAGGATGGAGTTCAAGTAGTGATTCATATACTGAGCCCAATTCCTCGGAACCGAGATTCTTATAGTCAACAGGTCGAAGCACCTTGTCCTGTTCGATGTATGCAAGATTACGAATGGCATCGAGGAGATCCTGATTCGCCAGATGGACGGTGGTGTTGCCGTTGGAGGAAGGTCCGTTGACGGCATGGGTTGACTGCGGGTCCCAGAGGAAACTACCGAGCGAAGGGAGCGCCAAAGAGTTACGCGCGGGCTGGGAGGAGTCATCGCCGCCGAGTGCATGAAAAACGAGAGAGAGGGTGTACCAGAGATCGCCATGCCTCGAACCTTTGATCCTCATTGCCACATCGCGCAGATGGCGGGTTGAGTAGTACTCATCGAAAGCCTGACATGCTGCTATGTGGGTCTCACAATCTTCGCTACCATGATTGGTATCGACACGCGGGTGGAGCAGGTCGCGATCCTCTGCCACAAAGAGGAAGAGCAGGCGGTAAACGATGCGCAGTACTTGGTGATAATAATCCTGTGTATCGAGTGTCCCGTTCCTGAGCATAGTGCGAAGGTGATCGTTGCGTGGGTTGGAAATGAATCCCCGCCCAAGCGCTTCGATGGCTTTCTCGACACCGCCACGCAATTGGTTGAGAATTCGAGTACCTTGCTCTTGTGCGAGTCGGGACCATTTCTCAAGCCAGCAGGATTCTGGTTTACCATCCTCGCCAGTCTCAACACGAGTGCAGTGACAAATTAACCACAGTAGACCAAAATCCGAATAGACCTCTCCTTGGAACATGGCTTCTAAATCAAACTCGACGAATGTTTGGCGTGAAAGAGCAACATTGTCACGAAGGATTCGCAGATGAAGACCGTTCGAAACAAATGCCCAGAGGTGATCATCGGAACGATTGAGGAATTCCTGAACCATGCTGTGAGGCGTGCTGAGTGCAGCCCCCTTTACACCGGGTGTGCGTTTGTCGAGGTTGATATTGCAGCCGACGAAATGGATCGGTGACGCATCCCAGAATCGTGATATTGCGTATGTTTTCCCTTCAATTTCAGGAGAATGAGTCGTGGTAAGTTTACCGTAGCCGAGCTCCCGGAAAAGAGGCAGAAGCCATCTTTGATTCGTGATGTCGGTACCTGTCTGTGAGTCCGACAAGTCTTCGCGAGCATGTGTGAAGTCATTCCAGTATTTTGATAACCGTGTCCATGATTGGCTGATTGCCTCGTTCAGTTTTTCTCCTCCGGGTAAGTCATAGTTCCCGGGTTGCATGCCTTCGATCTCAGTTGTGGTGATACAGCGCAGCAGGTCAGGTGGTAGCATGCCGCCTTCGGTGCGAACAGTCTGGAATTCTCGGTTGCGTCTGGCCATGGTCGGTGGGTTCAGTTTGTTGGGAGATAGATGAATAAGCCAAGCACATCGACAGGAAGAACGGCTTGCACGGAGACCTGTCCGGTTACACGCGATGCATTACGAATCCGTGTATGTGCTTCCAAAAGTGACTGTGCACGCTCGGTTGCGATCTGGGTAATGGCTGGTCTTATACGGTCGATCCCTTCAATGAGCGAGTTAAGTTGCTGAGCGATAAGCGATGGAAGCAGGTTACCAGAAGGTGTGGCCTCCAGCAGAGTATTTGCTGTGTTGTCATCAAGCCATTCCGGATTTTCCATAGAACCCGTGAACGCTACGGTACGGATTTCTTCGGCTAGTAGTGGTCGATTGGATCTCGATGCTAAATAGAGGTGATATCTATATCGCAATAATAAAAGCGTCGTGCGTACTGCAACTGCCTGTGTCTGTATGACACCACACCGTCGGGCGATGGCCTCTTCATCATACCCTTCCTCGTCGAGGGCCGTATCAAGTACCCACGATGCCATGCCTTCAACAATGGGGTTAGTTCGAGCAAGATACAACTGTCCTGATTCAACCGGCAGATCAAACCGTCCGATGAATTTATTGTCTCTTCCAATTGCTTGTCGAAGCGAACGAGGAGCATCGGATGAAAGGCCGACTGTGATGGCTCCGTCCTTATTGCTTATGGGTACTCGTGCTAATTGGAGTGCATCCGTAAAGAATCTCTCTACGACCGGACCAGTACCGATTGATTCGCGTATCACACTCAATTCGGCAGCAACATCGTCTGGGTTCAGAGTGTGTTGTGCAAACCGTGATCGTGACCGTTTCTCTTTCTCCACAGCATCTACCCATTTCGCATGGAGTTCTTGCTTCTGGGCCTTAAAGTAATCTTCGAGGCCGGGGAGGAGTGTCTGCCCGTCGCTACCAGCATTTTCCCGTAGGAGTAACCCTTCGAATATTGCCTCCACAACTTGTTCACTCGAACCCGGAACAGATACGGAAATACCAAGATCACTCTTGATTTTTTTGTGCTTCTTGATCAGGACATCCAATACAACACCATCAACGCCATTGTCCTTGCCGTAGTATGTCAGCACGCGAACGGTTGGACTCGACTGACCGAATCGATCGACGCGTCCTTCACGCTGTTCGTGCCGTGTAGGATTCCATGATAAATCATAATGCATGACCGCATTAAAATTGTCCTGTAAATTAATACCTTCAGACAGACAGTCGGTGCACACGAGCACATATTGCTCGGCTTGGACGAGCTCGGCAATCCGCTTTTCGCGTTCGGATGGCGGTAGCAAACCAGTGACGGCTGCGACTTCAACATTATTCTTGAGTGCCGTCCGTAACTGCTTTGCAACATATTCTGCGGTGTCAATGAAACGGCAGAAGAGGATGGGCTGATAACCATCCTTGAGAAATACCTTAACATGCTTGATAGCGTCGTTGAGTTTTTGATCGTTTGCACCAAATAATTTCTCGGCATCACGAGCATACCCGAGTAGACGATCTCGGACCCGTGAACGACCAGTATCGGTACTGCTATCAAGATCACTCGTATCCGCACCAGGGGTGAAGTCCGTCGCATCAATGGATTCGGTATCGTCTCGATCAAGGACCGCCCTTCGTCCCCTTTCGTCTGCTTCCTCCGGAGTAATGGTGTCTGCTGTGATTGCGCGATTTCTCAAGGTGGCCACGGCTGCTGCTGGACTTGATGAAAGTGCTCGAAGTAATGCTAATGCAGACCACCATCGAACACGATGGTGCCGTTTTGATCCGGAGGTATCTTCTACCATTTCATGTGCAAAAGTTAGAACTTTATCGAACAACAAACGGTATGCGGGTGTGAGTCCATAGCTAAGTTCTGCGTCTTCACGATCAGCAAACGAGGTATCGGTTTGCAGGTAGTGACGAATATCTGCACGGCGACGCTGAATAAGATGGCGAGCTAATTGCCGTCGAAGCGTCTCTTGTTGCTTAGATTCCAGTTCTTCAGGTAAATCCACGAATCGGGGATCAAGAAATGAGAGTAGTGATTGGAATGCCTGTTCGTTTCCACTATGCGGAGTAGCAGTAACGAGAATCATATGTCGTGTTTTATCGGCGCTCAATCGTTTTAAAAGCTCATATCGATATTGGTGTGCTTTACCAGCTCGATCTGTAATTGTACAACCATGTGCCTCATCTACAATCACCATCTCTGGGCAGGCTCGAACAAAGTCATCACGCCGCCTCGGAGCTTTGATGAAGTCTGTAGAAACGATTACAAATCGGTGATGATCAAATACAGAAACATTGGCAGGGAGTCCTCGCTCAAGACGCTGTATTGTTGAGCTTAATATCAATTCGGCCTCAATATGAAATTTCAGGAGTAACTCAATTTGCCATTGTTCTGCAAGATGTGGAGGGCAGAGGACAGCAAACCGTGTGATCTCTCCTCGATCGAGTAGCTCTCGTGCAATAAGAGCAGTTTCTATGGTTTTACCTATTCCCACATCATCGGCAATGAGCATGCGAATGGGATCAAGCCGCATCGCCATCATCAACGGTACGAGCTGATAGGGGCGGGGTTCTACTGCAATATATCCAAAGGATCGAAACGGGCCTGCGGCAGCTCTAGTAGAGATACGGGCCGCATCTCGTAGAAGACGACAGGCATTGTGATCGCCTGGCTTGGTTGGGTCGGGTGTTGTAAATATGGCGGTATCGACGGGTTCGATAGAGGGTATTACTCCTACCGTCTCCTCGTCGAGTCCTCCAATGGGGCGAAGTACTAGCATTTTACCATTCGAGCCAGGAAGAACTAACCATTCCCTACCACGAGCCCTAACCAAACTTCCGGGACTCCACCGACTTGCAATTGCTGTCATTCACCACCTCCAAAAACATCAGGATAATGTTTGATTTTCTCCACCCAATCATCCTTGTGATGGAAACGAAGAACCAAGTAGCCAGCCTCAAGAAGCCGGTTATTGATTTCTTCATCACTTGCTGTGGCAGATGGATTGTCGTGCGGTGGACCATCGATAAAGATAACCACTTTATCATTTGCATAGAAAAAATCTGGTCGTGTTTGGCACGATTCTATTAGATACTGCGCGTGACTTGGTAGCCGAAGGCACATTTTTTCTAAGCACTCCAGCCATCTTTTTTCGAGTTTACTGTCGCATTTGGCTTTAAGGTCGTTCAGATGATCGGCTCTTGATTTTCCTGCCGATGTCGGTCGGACTTCTGAATGAGATAATTGTCCAAGAAATGGTTTTATTGTGTAGCGATCGAGTAATTCATGATCTGGTTGGTTTCCATAATCCAGCAAACAGTCATAGCATGCCGCGCCGCATACTTTTACACCAATATCCTCACCTGTATCTGGCACGAAATGGCAGATTGCAAGTGCCTCGCGAGCGATATGTCCGAGTGTTAATGGATCATCGATAAGCTGGCGAAGAACACCAGCTCCACCTTCTGATTCTTCATACATAAGAAGTCCATTTCGCCTTTCACGGTCAGGTATGGGGAGAACCGCAAGTTCAGAAGGTTCTAATTGAAATAATTGTTGAATGGATTCTTTCATCGCGGCTTGCAGGGAAGCTGACTCGGCACTAGATAACTGATTGTGGGGACGGAACACGAGTGTGTTCTTGTGATCTTCAACATACGGTACGACTCGCTTCTTTCGATTTGACATCGGATCATCTTTGTCTGTTGTATCATGTTTACTCGATGCCCAATATCCCCGATCTAAATCCAACATGAATCCATTTGGCTCCATTGGTCCAGACTGTCGCCAACCGAGGTTTACACGCCAGATTGTTGCAGCATCGCCATAACTGAGTTTTGCAAGAAGCATATCACCATACCAGACTTCAGCATCACGGCGATAAAAGTGACCATTCGTATCTTCTGCAAATCGAAATGCGGTTTCAATACGATAACCCATTCGTTGGCGTTCTTCTTCATCACAGGTGATATTGTCGGCGCGTTTAGCGCTGACATTTTGCATCCGGACAAGATCCTGCCAGTATCCGTCAGGTGTCAACTCCGATCCGCAGTGATCGCAGTTAGTGTTCGTATCTCCACCTTCAGAGAAGTGGCCATACCCACATTTCGGGCATCGTTTCATAGTGCTGGTTGCAAGATCACCTTCTGTTACATCTCGGTCAAGACTTACTTTATGAACGCGATACCGAATCCCTTCATGATAAATGGTTGCTCTTGGTCCGAACTCTGAAATAGCAAGAAACCGAGGACGAGAGAGATACCCATCTCGGCCGCGTTTACCTCTGCGACCGGGGATGAATGCAGAAAGCGGTAGTCTCGGGAAGTTGTATCCGGGGAGGAAGCCCTCGCTCGCGAAGTAACGATAGCTATAAAAGTCGCCTTCGTAGGCACCTCTGGCTGTCGTTAGGATTTTTATCTGCGCCTCGGCCTCAGCACGCAGACGCTTTGCGCGTTCTCTCGCTTCCGCGGGACGGCTATGGTCGCCAATGATATTGTGTTGATGATTCCGCTGGTAAACGGCAGATCGATAGAGGCTTCGCCAACGCTCACAAGCTTGATTGAATGACTGCGGTATGCGGCTAAGTAAATCTTCCAACCAACCTTCACGATACCAAGGTGCGTGTGTAAGTTCATCTCCAATCCTGTTAAGCAGGCGTTGTGCGTTCTCTCTCGCACGCGCTCTTGGAGCGTGCTCATGGAGCCTGGCTTCAATCTCCGGGCGTAGTGGTAGTGATAAGTCGGACTCAGAGACAATGAGAACATCGCACAGCGTCTGGCCTAACTTTAATTTAGATTCGGTCAACCAGACGGCATGTATATGTGATTGAATGAGTGCCTGATTCAACAAATCGACACGGGGCGTGGTAACAGCCCCTGCTACCATCATTTCTGGATGTCGGAAATAGTATTGGTCATGCGGACTGAAACCGGAGCAGTAGGTGTACACCAGGGCTGGCTGCCCGCTTCTACCGGCACGACCGCTGCGCTGAGCATAGTTTGCCGGTGTTGGCGGGACATTGCGCATGTTAACAACATTGAGTTGTGAGATGTCGACACCCAGTTCCATTGTTGGGGAACAGAAGAGGATTGGAAGTTTTGCATCTCTGAAAAGTTGTTCTCTTCTTTGGCGTTCTTCGCTATCAACTTGGGCTGTATGCTCACGCGCCTCCAGTACTCGACCGACTTCCTTGTATTTCTGGTAAAACTGGACGAAGTAAGGGTTTGCACATGGATGGGATGCGGCAGCTTGTACGATACGGAGATGATCCACAGGGGGGGTGGTTCCGTCGCCCGCCTTCCAGATGATCCCTGCTGAAGCAAGCTGGTAACCCCCAAGGTCTCCTTGCTCTCGAGGTAATCGGACGATTTCGACAAGCCCAAATTTTCGTAATATTTCCAAAAGCCCAAGTATGATGCGGGCTGTATCGTCCAGGGTAAGGCGTGCACCGGAAGCAACATGAAGCGTACCTGGTCTGCGAATAAAACTTCCAAAACTGCTCTGTGGTGATAGGAATAGATCACGCCGAGTGTCTCGTTTCCGACGACTGTGCGGCCAAGCGACTGAAGACTGTTCGAGAGAGTCGACATCCTCGATATACCAAGGTGTTCCAATTAGCAACCGTTGGCGGCTTTGTTGGACCATTCTTTCCTGCCACTCCCGATCTAATGCGTCGACCTTGATTGCAATAGAGCGGCGTAAATGATCCAGTAGAACTCGTATGATGCGTTGCCGTTGCTCCTTACTTGCCTCACGAAGAGAACTATGGAGATCGGATGCTTGCCATAAATCATCTGCTGCCAGAACACCATCATCTCCTTCTATACCATCATACTCGAATCGAACGAGATCACATTGCTCAAGGTTTGGCGAAGTGACTCTCCATCCGCGTTCGAGGTCTCGGTACAGGTAATAGGAGAGCACTTGCCGCAGTGCTGCTTCAGTTTGTTTTCGGGCAGGTCCACGAACTTCTGCATCACTGGCATATTGATCCAGAGGCAGATCAAGAGAAGAAAAAACATGAGCGGCTATAGCTTCGTGTGTAAGGCCTAGTTTATCCGCGTGTTTCAACGCAGTGTACAAAGCTGAGCGGATCAAGCCGATTTGACTAAAATCATTGAAATGCCCTGCCTGCAAAGACGCATCTTGGCGATTATCCGTAAAGCTCAGCAATTTTCTGGCTGAATCATCAAGATCACTATCTTCTTGAAGGGAGATGACCGATCGAAGAGCCAGTATGGTTGTTGCGGTACTCCGACTGTCGACGCCTAATGTATTAAGCTTAAGACGATCTGATCGCTGGCGAGCATTGTAGGCAATCCTACAATCTGGATTCAGGCACATCCGGAATGGAGTTGATATAAACGCCACACGGAGTCCTTCACCTACAGATGATTCACTTCCGTCCGGACTAATATAAACATTTTTTGGCAAAGGAGCTTTAGATTTGATTCGCACTGTGCCGTTGGTACCGATCTCCTTCCAATCATCCGGTACGAGGTCTATTACTTGCGCCGAATCTTCTGGCCAAGGATGGTTTTGAGAATAGTAGAGATATCCAGATTCTGTACCCGTCGTGGGTCCGAATCGTTCGCGTGGGACATATCGGGCCAGATTGTTATCATCGAACACGCGATTAACACGGTAATAAGCACATCCGCACTCACGACAAAAAACAACGGGGAACAATCGTCGGTCTTTATCTCCAGGAACTGCTACCTGCTTTCGCAATTCCAAATGACGATTCTTGGGTGTATCGAGCGTTGCCCAAACCGTATCACCACGGGATATGAACTGATGGAGACGAAAAGCAAAGAGTGGGAATCCTCGTTCAGGATGCGTCACTGACGCGGCAGCCATGAGGTAATTCCTGATAGCCAATTCACATTTGTCAGTATCTATTTCAAGTAAACGAGTGAGGGTTTCGATAGCACCATCTTCTCCTCGCATCGGGCGTGGGGACTGTCGAATCAATCGGCCAGTGTTCACATCCAGTTGCAGACCGAAGAATGACTCGATCCAACCAGCAAGGGGTGATTTGCAAAGTTCTGAATAGTCAAATGATGGGTTGTTCTGAAGAACCTCATTTCGCAGTGAATTGATAGCATCAGCAGAATCCAAATCAAATGGTTCAGTTGCTCGTTGGAGAGTCTCATCGACTATCTCAGATGAATTTACCCTCGTACCGAAGATTTTTGAGGCAAAACGAGCTACTTCTTCGGATACATCATTCTCAGAACCCTCGCAAGCAATGGTTGCGGAAGTGCCAACACATAGCATATTGTCTCCGCTGAATGCTTCTCGGCATCGGCGAACGAGCATAGCAACATCGGCACCCTGACGACCACGATATGTGTGCAGCTCATCAAGTATTAGGAATCGCAGATTGGATGCGGCCTTGACGATTTGGCGTTCTTCTCGGCGTGTAAGGATCAGTTCGAGCATCATGTAATTGGTGAGTAAAATGTCAGGCGGATCCTGCTGGATTCGCTCGCGTTTTTCTTGGCTCTCTTGACCGGTATATCGCTCGAATCGCACCGGCATGCTGTCGTTGGGGTAGCCGATCTCAAGAAACTTCTGAAGCTCTTCTTCTTGGCTATTAGCAAGGGCATTCATTGGATAAACAATGATCGCCTGAATCCCTTTGCCCGATCCTCGTTTCAGAACATGGTCAACGGCAGGAATGATGTAGGCAAGGCTCTTGCCAGATCCCGTTCCCGTCGTCAGTACATATGGCTTGCCAGCATTGGCATGGTTGATAGCCTCCTCTTGGTGGCGGTGCAGGAAAAGGGTACGCCCTATGAGATCATCATCTGACTTGATGCGAAATATCTGCGTGCATTCATGATGGAGGATATTTTTCTCGACTAGGTGATCGATCGACGAACCTGATTCGAAAGTCGGGTTCAGTTGTAGAAGCGGCTCGGGCCAGAGTAGACCCGCTTCAAGTGCATCATCAACACACGATTGAATCTTCGAATCGGCAATCCGGATAAAGCTCTGGGTGTAGGAGATGTAGTCTTGAATGAGTTGGCGGTGTATTGAGAAAACATCCATAGATTGTACCCTAACTCAACGAAACTTGTCTTGCTCGAAATCTAGTCAATGCCTCAAAGTAAGCCACTGGTTGATTATTATCATTTTCTTAGATTATATATCCTATAGGTTTCGTTCTCGTGCTCCACAGAAAGTTACTGAAAGGTCCGTACAGATTCATTATAGTCGATCTTGGCAGTTCCTGCTGAGTGATCATGCATCTGACTGGCAAGAGCATGTTCGTTGCTTATCCAAGGTAATGATGGTAGTTTGCCTTGAACGGCTTTGAGATATTCTATTGAACGAGTAATCCTTAAGAGCTAACACACTCATAATCACTAGTCTCCATTATGTAGGCAATTGACATGATGGTCATAACAACACGATAAATCCGTTCTGTTGATTCTTTCTTATCAGGACGGAAGTTGTTAATGTTTTTGCGATAGTGCCCGCGTAGTCAGTTATCTAACTCAAGGCCGGATTCATACCTTAAAACGGTATACCAGCAATGATGACTTTCTTATTGTATAAGAATTCACCCATTTAGTCGCTGAAGTAGCCATATTGAGCCCGGAAAC
>Ga0114931_10010572_pt1 | contig 10982 bp, 9 predicted proteins | sample 2SBtaG_FD_89579 | JGI IMG/M metagenome (GOLD analysis project Ga0114931, IMG submission 89579) | Deep subsurface microbial communities from Kolumbo volcano to uncover new lineages of life (NeLLi) - 2SBTROV14_V59a metaG | ecosystem: Environmental > Aquatic > Marine > Volcanic | place: Kolumbo...
TAGATGCCCAGCGTTACACCGATAGAGCAGCCTCGTGTCTTTATTTCAACAAGAAGGGCTATTCAGGCGAATACGATGCGGTCATGTCGGAGATGAATGCAGTGTCTGAAAAAATAGGGGTTTTTCCAGATGGTGTCGATTGCCTGCTTTATCCCAAAAAGTTTAAGAAGTTAAGTACTAATTCGAATATTAAGGCTTTTTATGCCGTTTCAAACATCAAATTCATAAAACAAAATAATCGAGTAAAGATCATAAAATATTCCATAGGACCAGACCAGTTCTCAATCAGACCTGATATCGTGATTATCTCCGCCGGTGCTATGGGAACTCCTTTTCTCGTAAAGAAATTGCTTTCGAATAATGGCCGTTCTGATGACAAACTTGGAAGGGGATTTGTCGACCATCCGATGGGGTTTGTCGGCAAGGTGAAAATAAAAAAGGAGCTCGCGGAATTATTTGAGAAACTCTCACTGCTTGACAAGGGGGAATATGTATGTCGCACGGCTGTGAGGCTGAAAAGTGAATGCGGCAAATATACATGCTGCGCCTTTTTCAGGCCTGCCTTAACCATGCAAAATGACCTTTCTATATACAAATACAAATCCTTGCTGGGGGCAAGTAGAGGTACCGACAGGCTCAAGAACGTCTTTTCTCTGAAAATATTTCACCCGGATATATTGGCGGAGATATATTCACATCTGTTTGGAGTAAATATTCGGAGTAGAATATATAACATTTTACTTATTTTTGAACAAAAGCGTGGCAAGAACAGCGTTTCATATGAGGGCGGCGACATAAGAGTGGACTGGCACATAACCGAAGAGGAAATTGTTGCTTATAATAGCGTGCTGAAAAAATTGACTTCCATGTTGCTGGATGTCTCCGATGAATTAAATATTAGACAGACTCTAACCGAAGAATGGCTATGGTCTGCGGCACATCATTCGGGAACTGTGCCTCTTGGAAACAACCCTGAGGGTATAATAGATAAGGACCTTAAGCTGAATTCATATGAGAACGTGTTTATCTGTGATGGATCGGTAATTCAAGAGCATTCCTATGCAAATACTGGATTGACCATAGGGCAGCTCGCGATCCGCCTGGCAGAAAAAGTGTCGTCAATCTTGCAAGAAAATAGTCCGACCCCCTCCAACCGAGATTGACAAACCCTCCGGCTTTTCACGCCTCCTCTCCAGAAACTATCGTGAAGAAAACAAGCAGATTCTCATGGACAGGATCCACGACGCCGTGACCGGCATTGGTGAGAATTTTATGCCCACTACCAACAAGGAGGTGGAACCAAAGAAAGCAAAGGTGCTGGTCACCGGCGCCACAGGATTCCTGGGGGGAAGACTCGTTGAAATGCTCGTAGAAAGGGCATACCGGGTTCGCGCATTGGCCAGGAGATCGTCTTCCACCGAAAAGATAAGTGCCCTTGGCATTGAGATCGTCTATGGCGATGTGGCGGATGCACCCTCTTTAAGATCTGCATTCCAGGATATTGATGTGGTCGTGCACGCAGCGGCTGCCACTGAGGGTTCCGAGGATGAAACAAAACGGACGACCATCCAAGGAACCGAGAACGTCCTTGAACTTTGCAAAGAGTTTAAGATTGGTAGACTCATACACATAAGCTCATGCAGTGTTTATGGAGTTGCCAATTATCCTGAGAACAAGGTGGTCACAGAAGACTCTTCCTTGGAGCGGTATCCCAAGAGGAGAGGATGGTATTCTTTCGGAAAACTCGAGTCAGAAAAGATTGTGACTGCTGCTATGGAAAAGGGGAGTTTCCCCATAGTCTGTTTGAGGCCCGGAACGATCTTAGGCCCGGGGGGTGCGATCCTCACTCCCATGATGGGCTTCTCTTTGGGGGAGAAGCTGTTTGTCATAATCGGCAAAGGGGAATTTGTTTTGCCGCTGGTCTATATTGATAACCTGGTGGACGCGATCATCAGCGCAATTGAGAAAATCGATGCCGAAGGGAAGATTTTCAATGTGGTGGATCCTGAACCGATCAATAAGAAAGAATATGTGGAAAAGCTCTTGAAAAGACTCTATCCGAAGGCAAGTTTTATATACGTCCCGTATAGCTTGCTTTTAGTGACAGTGTATTTGCAGGAATGTTTTTTGAATCTATTGGGAAGAGCACCATTTATCACCCGTTATCGGGTAGCTTCCTCTCAGAAAAAGGTCCTCTATGATTCGTCCAGAATCATGAAAGAACTCAATTGGAAACCTCCTTACACAATGGAGGAAGCCATTGGGGCTGTGATAACCGATGAGAGGGGAAAGACGGAAAACGGGGCTAAAAGGATTTAAGTATGTGTGGCATTTTTGGAATCGCTTCAGCTAAACGTAATCTTCAGGAAAGCCTGCTTGAAAAGGCAACGCTTTCTATTTCCCATAGGGGGCCGGATGATTCAGGCTCTTTTAGAGATGAACAGGCATATCTTGGTCATAGAAGACTGAGCATCATAGATCTTGCATCCGGAAGCCAGCCGATTTTTAATGAAGACGGCTCCAAATGTATTGTTTTTAACGGTGAAATCTATAATTTCCTGGAAATCAAAAAAGGCCTCATGGGCAAAGGCCATCTTTTCAGGACACGCAGTGACACGGAAACGATACTTCACGCTTATGAAGAATGGGGCGAAAAGTGTGTTGAACATATTCGGGGGATGTTTGCCTTTGCTATTTGGGACTCAAAGAGGAAAAAGTTGTTTCTTGCCAGAGACCGGCTTGGTATTAAACCTCTATTTTATGCTGAGCATAAGGGTGGCTTCTATTTTGCCTCTGAAATGAAGGCCATTCTTGAAGATCAGGAATTTCCTAGAGAGATGGATGAAACTGCGCTGGCCTGTTATTTTACGTTGTCATATATTCCAGCACCATTTACGATTTATACCAACATCCGGAAGCTTTTGCCAGGGCATACGTTAACGTGGGAGAATGGCAACATTACAATTCAAGAGTATTGGGATATCCACTTTATTCCAGATAGAAGCAAAGACGAAAAATACTTCATCGAGGGCTTTTTGGATCTGTTTCAAGAATCGGTTGAAATGCGTCTCATGAGCGAGGTTCCTCTCGGAGCTTTCCTCAGCGGTGGGATTGATTCAAGCGCGATCGTGGCGATGATGAGCCGGGACTCTTCGGATCCGGTGAACAGCTTTTGTATTGGTTTCGGTGGGGAGACAGGAGGGTATCTTGACGAGCGAAAATATGCTCAAATGGTAGCTGAAAGATATTCAACAAAACACCGCGAGTTTGAGGTGACCCCAAAACCCGAAGGGTTGCTGGAAAAGATTGTAAGGTCCTTTGATGAGCCTTTTGCAGACGATTCTACAATACCATCTTATTATGTCTGCAAGATTGCACGGGAAAATGTCACGGTTGCCCTCTCCGGTCTTGGAGGAGATGAGGCTTTTGCAGGCTATGAGAGGTACCTCGGGTTTAACCTCCGCAGCATTTATAATCGATTTCCGCTGTTCATGAGAGAGAATATTGTTAGAAACCTTGTTGAGCGCCTACCTGAGAGAGTAGATGGGCACTATACCGTCAATCATATGAAACGATTTGTCCGCTCAAGCTCTTTGCCCGGAGACCTTTCTTACTTCAACTACCTGTCTATATTAGATTCAAAGCTCGGTGCCTCTCTTTTCTCAGATGCGGATAAATTTGGCAAACTGACCGACTCATGCAAAGATGTTATTTTGGGCTATTTTAATTCAACCAACGTCCAGGGTGACAATAGTTCACTTAATAGAGCCTTGTATTGTGATATCAAAACTTATCTACCGGATGATATCCTTTGTGCTACGGATCGTATGAGTATGTATCATTCATTGGAAGTCAGGGTCCCCTTTATTGATCATAAACTTCTGGAGTTTTGTGCGACAATTCCGCCTGAACTAAAGATGAGATGGTTTCAAAAAAAATATCTACTCAAGAAGGCAGTTGGTCCTATCCTGCCCAAAGAAATTATCAATCACCGGAAGCAAGGCTTTGTAGGCCCTATGGCCCAGTGGTTAAAGAATGATTTGAAGCCTTATGTCTTAGAAGCGTTATCTGAAAAAAATCTAAGTAAGCACGAATTGTTGAATCATCGCGTTGTCAAGCGGGTGTTGGATGAGCATTTTGGCGGCAAGGAAATACATGACACATTGATCTGGTCTATTTTAGTGTTTCAAAAATGGTATGATATGTATATTGAGAAAAGGTCTAGCTAGTATCGTTTAATATGGACACGTTATTTATCATCCTTCTATTCTTATCTATTTATTCGTATCTTCTTTACCCTCCTATCCTTTTCGTTTTTGCAAGAGTGATGCAAAGCCCATGGACTAAAGGCGACGCCAAGCCAACTGTATCAATAATCATTTCTGCATATAATGAAGAGCGTGTCATAAGAGAAAAGATTTTAAATACATTGGCTTTGGACTATCCTGGAGATCTGTTGGAAATTGTTGTAAATTCAGACGGCTCAACCGATGGGACTAATGAGATCGTGGCTGGTTTCGAGGACTCAAGAATTGTTTTGCGCGTTTTTGAGAGGTTGGGTAAGACTGCGTGCCTTAATCGTGCTGTTCCTGAAGCCAAAGGAAAAATTGTGCTCTTCAGCGATGCCAATTCAATGTATCCTTCAACTCTGCTGACAAACCTGGTTAAAAATTTTGCCAACCCTGATGTTGGTCTTGTCACCGGATGGACAAAATACAAAATGCAGGATGGCGGCCAAGAAACGACCAGTCTTTATTCCAGGCTTGAAAAGATTACTAAGAGTTGGGAAAGTCGAATTTCATCATGCGTCGGTGCAGACGGTGCTATATTTGCGATTAGAAAATCTCTTTACGTACCACTTGAGGAACATGATATTAACGATTTCGTCATTCCCCTCAATGTGATCAAGCAGGGCAAAAGAGTTGTTCTGGATTCCGCAGTGTTTTGTTTTGAAGAACCATCAGGAGATTCAGGTAAAGAATACAAACGGCAGGTCAGGATCACAACAAGAACGCTCAATGCCATTCGGCACAATATTGCATTCCTCAATCCATTCAAATTTGGTTTTTTTTCTTTCTTTCTTATGTCCCACAAAGTGATTAGATTTTTAGTGCCGATATTCTTGATAGGGACTTTTGTTTCCAATCTCTTCCTTTTGAAAATTTCTTCGTTTTATATTATGACATTTTTCGGCCAAATCATGTTTTACATTCTTGGCTTGATCGGGATACTGGGTTTTTATGATGGGAGAATCTCCAATGTTGCAAAATTCTTCTTGTTAACGTTGCTAGCTCAATTTGTTGGTTCGATACGATTGCTTTTTGGAGTGTCCGATACAATATGGACCCCCCAACGTTGAGCAAAGTAAAGGGGGGGTGGCAGTTCCCCATACGGATACCCGAGATAATTAATCCAGGGTAAAATTCCGGCTGTGCTGGAGGACTCCCAAAATTTGACATCTCCGGGATTATATGAAACCCCCTCCAACGTGAACCCTCAAAATTCACAGAAAGAGAGGCTTTCAATGAACAAACTTCCCGCCCCTACTTTAATCCACTAAAGTATTGCAGCAATTATACAGGCATATACCTTGGTAAATTCTTTTGGAAAACAGAGGATTATTTGTTGAAAAATTTGCGTGTTGTTGTTCTGGTCAGTCCGGATCCATCAGATATTTATTTCGCTAATCAGCTTATGAAGCGGGTCAATGTGGTCGGGGTTTTTGTCGAAAGACAATATGAACACGCGAACCTAACTAAAAGCGTGCTAAAAGCTGTAAGATTGTCTTTGAAGCCTTGGCAGTTTATAAAAAGGTTTGCTGAAAGTAAGGTTGTCCACCACTTTAGTCAAAAAAGTGCTGACATTGATATAGCACATTTTGGAAAAGAATGTCGCAAGCTGACTCATTCAGATAGCTGTAAGATTGTCTACACTGAAGGTGTGAGACAGATAAACAGTTCCAAATATGTGGAACAGATTAAATGCCTACGACCGGATGTGATTGCACTGTGCGGGACTTCAATAATCCAAGATCAGATCATCACTTTCCCCCCCCGGGGTGTGTTGAACCTGCACGGCGGGCTGCCCCAGAAGTACCGTGGAGTCTGGACCACTCTCTGGGCGATGTATAACGAAGAACCGGAATATATCGGCTCTACGGTTCATTTTGTCGATACCGGGGTGGACACCGGAAACATAATTTACCAGGGAAGGCCGGACATCACCGCCGATGACAACCCTGAAATACTCTATACAAAGGTGGTTAAACTCGGTGTTGAGATGATGATCCAGGCAATTGATGATATTGAAAATGACAAAATAGAAAGCTATCCGCAAAAAAAGTTGGGGAATCTATATTTAGAAAAAATGGTTACCCCTGAAGTCTTAAGTAAAGCATGGGCAAATGTAGAAAGAGGTATTATCCGTGAATATCTTAAACATAAAGTAGAGCGGGACAGGCAGGTAATTGATCTCATGGTAGGAAAATTCCATGAAGTATCTTGAACTGCTCTTCATTTGGCTACCGTGGTTACCGTGGTTACCGGGACGCTCTTTAATAATTTAAATCGACATCATAACTAATTGATATTAAGTCTATAATATGAAAAAGACTGCACGACTTTATGCTCCTGGAGTTCTACACCATGTAATGAATCGGGGGATGTTAACCCGTGAGATTGTTCATTATGGACTTGCAAGAGATGTATCGAGGCCAGAAAAAGGTGCTTGAGGTTGCTTTTGAGGCCCATCCTGAAAGGTTTGTAAGAGGTATTCCATTGCCTCCTGTTTTGCCGGATGCGGCATGAACAATCCTCCTGCCAAGGTATTGGGAGACGGAAAACTGCTGCAGTAATTTTTACCAGTGAGTGTCCAAAAGTTGTTGACATGTTCCTCAGTTTCTTTACCATATCCGAGATTATTTTGTAAGATGCATAATCAAATGAGGAAAATAAAAAAACCATGTTGAGGACATGGTTTTTTTTACCTCGGTTTCAGGGTGTCTTTCGCGATGGGGAGTCGACTTTGCTTTTATGGACAGTATAGGAGTCAATGTTTTTGCCCTTGCGATTGATGAAGCGAAAGGTAATCTGCGAGTTACTAGCCACAACCAACATAGCTCCGTAGTCCTTATTGTACCGAAACTGACTATTTGGGTTAATTTTTCCGAAACCCGTAATTGAACTTCCCCCTACACCATTGATGAAATATGGTATGCCTTCGATGGAAAGCCGCTCGTAGACATGGTAGAAACCAGATAAAACGGCGTGGGCACCCCAATCCTTAAAGGGCCAGCGCATTCGAGGGAATCCGTCCATTTTACGAGACAAATATGGAGCGTGATGCGCGTATATCAGATTCCATGGAGATGTCGACTCAGCAAGCTTCCGCCGCAACCATTCTCCTTGAGTGGAAAAAACAGTAGCACCGTCTGGTTCACGCTCGTCCGTATCAAGCATGAAAAAGTGCACAGGGCCCCAGGTGAAGTCATAGTAACGTTCGTTACCCGGAAGAGTGAAGTAATCGAGATAGGGCTGAAGCTTGTTTGTGTCCCAGTCCCGGTGCCCGGGGATGGGGAAAAAGCGATTAGTTGTTGCGCCCGAACCGTACATCCCTTTGTAGAACGAAATATACTCGTGAAAGAACTGGCCGATATTTCGGTCAATTGTTTCGGCTGATCCGACAGGGTGATTGTTGTCTCCCAGAGTTGTAATGAAATCAGGGTTCCAACCTTTAACGAGAAGAGCGATGTCCCGCTCCGCTCTTTTTCCGGAGCCATAGTCGCCGATTACAGCAAAGCGAACGGTGCTTTTATCATTGGCGCTAGCAGAGCTGAATTGGGCAAAAGAGACAATGAAAGAGATAAACAGCAAAAGAATTATTTTAGACATTTTTTTCATAAGTTAGCAGGCCGGTTCCCCTAAGAATTCTATACTGTATAAAATAAAACAATATTAAGAGCTTGTCAAGATTTCACTCAAATGGAGGAGGAAAGGGGACAGGCGAATAATGACATGCTCCCCTTCGTAAGCGTCAGACCAACCCATCTTTCATTTGATGATATGGTTACCGGGACCCTCTTTAATAATTTAAATCGACATCATAACTAATTGATATTAAGTCTATAATATGAAAAAGACTGCACGACTTGATGCTCCTGGAGTTCTACACCATTGTTTTTTCAATTTATTTAGACCAACTGCATGCAATTTCCTAACCGGAAATTACTGATTCAACAAAAGACTTCCCGGCCTCAAAACCCCTAAAAGCATGAGACCACCATATATTGCGCTGCTTTTTTCCTTGACTCACAAGAGCAATTTCTCCATACTCCTTCTGTGAAAAAGCAAGTTCTTATCACTAGGCGTCGACTTCGGAAGTCTATGGCGATCCCGAAATCCACCCTCAGAGGGAAGATTATTGCGGCAATGTCAATTGTATCGGTATTCGATCCTGTTATGACGAGGGTAAACGATGCGCTGAAACCCTGTTCTTTGATTACCATCGCCAGAACCAACTTCGCATCAAGGTTGCCAGGATTTTCAACACCTATGGGCCCAACATGCACCCCAATGATGGTCGCGTCGTCTCCAATTTCATTATAAATGCCCTTCAGAACCGGCCTATCGAAGTATATGGAGATGGAGTTCAAACGCGATCTTTCTGCTATGTCAGTGATCTTATCGAGGGATCGGTCAGACTGATGAACAGTTCCGACGACATCACCGGCCCTATGAACCTTGGGAATCCAACCGAGTTGACCATTTCAGAAATGGCTGAAAAAAGTCTGGAAATGACGAGTTCAAAATCTGAAATCGTCTACAAAACGCTACCCTGCGACAATCCTAAAAAACGCAAACCCGATATTTCGTTTGCTAAATCCACGATTGGCTGGGAGCCTACTGTAACGCTTGAGAAAGGATTGGAGAAGACCATCGCCTATTTTGATAAATTGCTATCAGACTTCAACAGGGTCTTTTAATTATCATTAGTAGTTCTCTGTAAAGCTCAAGGTAGCCATTGGGTGTGACCGGATCTGTCACACGGCGATGTCATAACAGCCTCCAGATGTCAACAAAGGAGGCCGACATGACAGACTTTACGATCACCGAAGATTCCCCAAAAGTGGAAGTGGATGAATGTTTCATCGGCGGCCAGAGATCCGGCAACAGAGGCCGCGGTGCCGAAGGTAAAACAATCGTCGCGATCGCCGTTGAGAGATGACACCAGGAAAAGCGAATGGGTCGCATTCGTCTGCATGTCGCCTTGGATTGTTCGGCATATTCGTTAGAAACATTCATCCTGGATAATGTTGAACCTGGCAGCACCATTGCGACCGATTCCTGGACAAGCTGCAATTTTATTGAAGATGCCCCATGGGCTCATGAAAAAATCAACCAAAGCAGGTCCAAGAGCTATGAAAACCTATACGGTGTTCATTTGGTTAACTCGTTGACTAAAAGGCTCGTTCGTGGAACTTTTCATGGGCGCTTTAAATCGAAATATCTTCAAAATTATCTTGATGAATACGTCTTTCATCAATCGCAGAAAATCGAAGAACATCGGTAAAAAGTTTATGCGTATGGTCGGTCCAGCAGGTCGTAAAATCGACTAAGATCACCTATTCGGAAATTGTTTGGGATATGGGACCCCATTTCTGAATATTTCGCAACTCGAGCTTCATAGAGAACCGGCAAAAAAAATTAGAATTAATGTAAGATATGGGGACGTCCTTAAATAATAAAATAACTTGACGGTAGGAACTTTTGGGGATAAATTGCATTCATGCCCAGAACAGCGCGACTGGATACGCCTGGCCTTTTGCATCATGTAATGATCCGCGGGATTGAACGCCGTAAGATATTCAATGATAATGAGGATCGCGAAAACCTCATTGAACGGCTGTCTGTTCTCCTGCCCGAAACCAAGACCCAGTGCTACGCATGGTCTTTCTTGCCCAACCACGCCCATTTCTTGTTTCGTAGTGGGCCTCGGGGTATTGCCAATCTCATGAGAAGGTTGCTCACAGGCTATGCGGTATCCTATAACAGGAGGCACAGACGTCACGGGCAGCTTTTTCAAAACAGATACAAATCTATCATTTGCCAGGAAGACACCTACTTAAAAGAGTTGGTTCGATATATCCACCTGAATCAATTACGGGCAAAGATAGTAACGAATCTGGAAGATCTGGATGGGTACTCTTATTCCGGGCATAGTACGCTGATGGGAAGAAGAAAGCGGGAGTGGCAAGATGCCGAATATGTTTTGGGTCTTTTTGGCAGGAAGGTCGGTGAAGCCCGGAAAGCATACCGGTCGTATGTTGAAAAGGGGATTTCCTTTGGAAGGCGTCCGGAACTGGTTGGTGGCGGATTGATCAGGAGCATTGGCGGATGGGAGGAAGTCAAGAAGCTGAGGCTTTCAGGTCAGGATCGCATAAAGAGTGACCAACGGATTCTGGGTGAGAGCGATTTTGTTCTAGATGTCCTTTCTGAGGCTGATGACCATTTTTCCCGGAAATATCGACTCAGAAATCGTGGCTTTGATTTTGAAAAGGTTGCTGCGAGTGTTTCTTCGTTATTCGATTTGGAAAAAGAATATATCATCGCCAGGGGGCGACAAAGAGACAGGGTAATGGCCAGGGATTTGCTCTGCTATTGGTGCGCTATTGAGCTTGGAATTTCCATGGCGGATTTATCAGAGAGGCTTTCCATGACACTTGCGGCGGTGAGCTATGCGGCGAAAAGAGGAGAAATAATAGCGAAGAGAAGAGGTTTTGATCTGGGTGGGTAGGCAGCTGGAAAGCGGGAAGAAGAATTCTTGATTCTTAATCTTGAGTGTTGAATTTGGGTTCTTCCGGATAATGAGTACGCTTAATTGATAAGAGGTGAGTAGGTTGCTATCTTCTTGAGTATCCCAAACAAAGGAGGAAGCAACCATGTCCACCTCATTGCTCTATCATGCTTTTGGTTTACAAGGAGTCA
>Ga0114931_10010573_pt1 | contig 10982 bp, 10 predicted proteins | sample 2SBtaG_FD_89579 | JGI IMG/M metagenome (GOLD analysis project Ga0114931, IMG submission 89579) | Deep subsurface microbial communities from Kolumbo volcano to uncover new lineages of life (NeLLi) - 2SBTROV14_V59a metaG | ecosystem: Environmental > Aquatic > Marine > Volcanic | place: Kolumbo...
GGGCGCTACGCCGATGCCTACACCATCCGAGGTATGGCGGAGCGTTCGCTCGGCCTCGCCGGCTGGGCAACGCGGTCGTTTCGGACGGCACTGCGATTGGACCCCGCACGGGACTGGCCGTACCTGGAAATGGCGTCGTTGTTGGTCGCTGAGCAGCGCGGACTGGAGGCCGAGCGTATATTAAAGCGTTACTTGAAGATCAATCCCGCCGGCGCCAGGGCGAAGGCGCGACTGCTGGCGCTCGAGAAGGCGCGCGGTGAGTTGCCTGCGGCAGGATCTCCGTGAGGATCGCTTTGGTCGGACCGCTGCCGCCCCATCGAGGAGGCATCGCGGCTCATACGCAGGGCCTCGCCCGCGCGTTGCGCAGCGCGGGACATCGGACCGAAGTCGTCGGTTTCGGTCGTTTGTACCCGCATCTCTTGTTCCCCGGCCGTTCTGAGTTCGAGCCCACTGCCGCCCCGACGCAAGATAGCAGCGCGGGTACCCTTGCGCTCTTGGACGTGTGCCGGCCCGCCACGTGGTGGCGTACCGGTCGTGCGATACAGGCCTTTGCGCCGGATGCCGTGGTGGTTCAGTGGTGGCACCCGATCATCGGCCCGGCGCTAGGTGTCGCGCTCGCAGGCTTGGGTTCGACGACGGTCGTATGCATCGCCCACAACGCCGAGCCTCACGACGCCTTTGCGGCCTCGCGTTTCCTGTCTGAGCCTGCTTATCGTCTTTTTTCGGGTGCTCTGTGTCACTCGCGTTGGGTTGCCGACCGGTTGCGCGCGCGGCGCCGTACTATAAATGTGGTGTGCGCGCCGATGCCGCTGCTTTTCGAGATCGATCGGACTTCCACGGGAGACGCTGGGCCGCGGATTCCGCCCTGGGTGGCGGCGATGGAAAGCCGTTTGGTCGTCTTTCTCGGCCTCCTGCGACCGTACAAAGGAGTAGATCTGTTGATCGAGGCCTGGGGGAGGGCCGACATTCCTGCCGGCGTCAGGCTCTTGCTTGCGGGCGAGTCTTATCTGCGAAGAGGCCGGCTGCGCTCGATGATCACGGCCTGTCCGCGGCGGGACTCGATCGTCGTAGAGGACCGCTATCTTAGCAATGCTGAGTTTCTCGGAGTTCTTCGTGCCGCCGAACTTGTCGTGTTTCCCTACCGGCGGGCTTCGCAGAGCGGGCTCCTCCCCATAGCGAGTGCTGTGGGCAAGCCCATGCTGGTTTCGGACGCCGGCGGTCTAAGCGAGCAAGTCTGCGACTCCGACACAGTCGAGACCTTTTCAGCCGGCGATGCCGATTCCTTGGTGTCTGCGCTCGAGCACTGCGTGGCGAGACGGCCGCGGCAGCGCGTTGGTGCGTCGCGTCAAGAAGAATCCACGGCGCTGCCGCGTTGGCGAGTGCGCACCGACAATGGGCGAAGCTGGTCGCGGGTCGTTGAAGCTTTGGAGGGGCTTATCCGTCGATTGCACTGAAAGGTGACCGACGAGGAACCGTCGGACCCAACCGGCCCGATACGGCGCTTGCGACCGCGGTTCCACCTCATGGTATAAGATAACGCACTGTTCCTTGGCGTTGGGAACGGACGAACGAGAGACCAGATGGCTCAATTTTCCTATCGGGCGACAACAGCGGAGGGACAGATCATCGAGGGAGTCATCGAAGCCGATGCCGAGACCTCGGTGGTAAACAGTCTGCGCGGGCAAGGCTATATCCCCATACATATCAACCGAGGCGCGGTGGTCGGCGGCCGGGGCGTCTCAGCTTGGCCGGCACAGCTTCGCGAGGCTCTGGCCGGATGGCACGCCAGGGTCGGAAGTCACGACCTGATGTTGTTCACCCGCGAGCTGGCGACTCTACTGAAAGCAGGGCTGCCGTTGGATCGGTGTCTTCAAAGTCTGGCGACGCTGGCGGAAATCGACGCACTGAAAACCATTGTCCGCCGGGTTTTGCTCGACGTGCAGGAAGGCAAATCGCTCTCGGATGCGCTCGCCGGACACCCGCGAGCGTTTCCCCCTTTGTACGTGAACATGGTCAAAGCCGGCGAGGCCGGCGGTGTGCTCGAGATGATCCTCGAACGTCTGGCGGACTACCTGGAGCAGTCACAGGCGGTTCGCGACGAAGTCCGCTCGGCGATGGTGTATCCGCTGTTCCTAGTCGGCGTCGGTGGACTCATGGTGGTCGTCATGCTCACGTACGTGCTGCCGAAGTTTGCCGTTCTCTTCAACGACCTTGGCGGGCAGCTGCCGACTTCCACGCAGCTGGTCATGTCGATGAGCGCTGCCTTGAGAGCGTACTGGTGGGGGATGGCGTTGGCCGTACTGGTGTTGTTCGTTGCGTTCCGGCGGTGGGCGGCCACCGTAGGCGGACGTATGACCGTCGATCGTTTCAAACTGCGGATGCCGGTGCTCGGCGATTTACTCACAAAAATTCAAGTGGCGAGGTTCGCGCGCACCTTGGGGACGATGCTCAAAAGCGGTGTGCCGTTGATTCGTTCACTCGAGATCGTCAAGGCCGTCGTCGGCAACGTCGTGATCGGCCGCGCGCTCACCTCGGTGCAACACGACGTAAGCGAGGGCAAGGGGCTGGCCGCCCCGCTCGAGCGGACGGGAGTGTTTCCGTCGATGGCTTTGCAAATGGTTGGTGTCGGCGAGGAAACAGGCCGACTGGACGAGATGCTGTTGGTCGTGAGCGACCACTACGATCGCGACGTTACAAACAGCATACGCAGCTTGATGTCGCTGGTCGGGCCCGTGGTGCTGATCACCATCGCCGCCGTGGTGGGCTTTATCATCATGGCCGTTATGTCGGCGATTTTCAGCGTCAACGAACTCATAGAATGAGCGTGGACGGTATCGGGCGGTAGCCGCGGTGACGAGATTTGGCAACGGAGGGAAAGAAGAAACCATGAGAAACGGAGCGAAGGGCCGACGGCGTAACGGATTTACGCTCATCGAGATCCTTTTGGTGATGGCGATACTGGGGATGTTGGCGTTGATGGTGTTGCCCAACGTGGTCGGCCAGGCGGAGAAGGCGCGCGTCAAAGCAGCAGTGGCGCAGATTGCGGCGTTAGGGACCGCCCTCGACTCGTTCGCCCTCGACGTCGGTCGTTATCCGACCACGCAAGAGGGGCTCGACGCGTTGGTGGAGGCGCCCAGCGGGCTGAAGATGTGGGATGGACCCTACACCAACAAGAAGATCGGGTTGGACCCATGGGCCAATCCCTACCAATACGAGGGGCCTGAGGGCGACCGGAGTACTTACCTGTTGTTGTCCTACGGGGCTGACGGAAGCCCCGGGGGCGAAGGGCGCAACGCCGACATCAGCAACCAGGATTGAGGTCCGAAAGCCTCGCGTATGGCGTCGTCACGAGCTAGACAAGGGGGCTTTACTCTTTTGGAGCTCGTCGTCGTGCTTGTCATCATGGCGATGGCTTCGGTACTGGTCATTCCGTCAATACGGTCGGGGACCCAACAGCGAGAGGTGCGGCGAACGGTCCAGCGCTTCGTCGCGGCGGCACGCGCCGGTTCCTCGCAGTCGATTCGCCAGCGCAAGCGTATCGGTCTCGAGTTGAATCTGCAGGGGCGTTCGTTCGGTGTCGTGGGTGGATCACGTAGCGTGCGGTTACCCGATTTTGCCTCGTTCGGGGATATTTCGGGCGGGTACGAAGACGATGACGGCACCAGCGTCGTCTTCGATTTTTATCCTACCGGAGCATGTTCAGGTGGAAGCGTGGAACTGGTGTTCGACACCGTCGCCAGCCGCCAACGCTACACACTCACGCTGGACCCGCTCTTGAGTACCGTCGGCGTAGAGGAGGACCGGTGAAGGCTCGCAAGGGATTCACGCTGATCGAAGTCATGGTCGCCATGTCGATTCTCGGCGTGGCGCTGGTCGCCGCGCTCGAGCTGTTCGCCGGTAGCCTGCGTTTGGCGGGCAACTCGGTCTCTCAGACTCAGGCTTTGGTGCTGGGCCGGTCGCTCATGGACCATTTCCTGTGGCAGAGCGTGCTCCCCCGGGACGGCAACTACGCTGACACAACCCGGGATGGCTATCACTGGTCGGCCTATATCGGCTCGGTCGAGCCCGAACTTGGTGCGAGCGCGGAGGAAAGGGCCATTGGTGCATCCTCGGACGAATACGAACTCAAGCAAATCGTCGTCACCGTGAGCTGGTCCGGTGCTGCCGGCGAAAAGAGCGTGGTTTTGAAAACGGCCCGTGTCATGGAGAAATTCTAATGAAGTCGCGTGCCGAGCAGCGCGGCTTCACGCTGCTCGAGCTTCTCGTAGCGATGGCGATCATGGCGATGATGTCGGTCGCGATTTACGGAGTGGTGTCGATTGGAGGGCGGGCAGCCGCTTCGGGCGAACGAAAAACCGAGCAGGCGAGGCGTTTGCGGATCGCGGCGGATCTCATGGTTCGTCAGTTGCGTTCGACCGTGCCGATGTCGATATTCGTCGACGGTGAATCGCGTAAGTTTTTTATCGGTGAGCCGGATCGTGTCACTTTTGTAACCGATGCGCCCCAGTTGCCCGACGCCAGCGGCTTGAGTCTGGTGAGCTATTGGCAGGAAGGCGACCGCCTCATGTACTCGGAAGTTCCGCGTTTCGCCGTTATCGACGCGGCCGATCTCGATGAGATCACGCAAGATCTGTCTCTGACCACGACTCTTCTCTACAATGTGCGCCGGGTCGAGTTTCGCTACCGGCGTAATGCGGACTCGGATGCGAAATTCGAGAAGAACTGGGACGCCGACGAACTCGACGATCTGCCCGCCGCCGTCGAAATCACGGTTACTCCGGCGACGCCGGATGGTCCCGATTGGCAACACCAGGTTCCGGTTTTCGTGGGCGTGTTCAACGAAATCAGTGGCGAAGACGACTTCAGCCGCCGTCGTGTGCCGTCGTCCGGTGGAAATCGTGTGCCGTCGTCCGGTGGAGGCGGTTCTTCGCCCTCGGGTGGAGGTGGTTCCTCGCCGTTTGGCGGAAGTGGAAGGCTAGGGCCATGAAACCCGGCGCGCCAAGGCGGGGTCGGTCGCTGCCGGCGGGACGAGGCCGACGTAGACGCCCTGACCGGCGTGAACGAGGGGTGGCCTTGATCTTGGTCCTGTTCACGTTCGGGGTGCTGGCGGTTCTCGCCGGTGAGTTCGCCCGCGCGATGCGCGAGGATGCGCTGAGCACCGTGAACTACAAACTAGAAACCGTTGGGCACTATGCCGCCGTAGCCGCTATCAACGAAGCTATGCTGGCGATGTTCACGGCAAGGGCCTCCCAGGACTTTGATCCTACGGCAGCGCCGCCGGAGGACGAAACGGCGGTCGACGAGACGGGGGAGCAGGTAGTACGCGATCTGCTGCGAGGGGACGGGCGGTGGGTGCGCGGCCGTTTTGAGGGTGTTCCGTACGAGGTTCGAGCGATCGACGAAGGAGGCAAAGTCGCCGTGAACCGCGTGAAGGGCGATGTCCTTCATCGTCTGATCCTGAACCTCGGTTACGAGGAAGAGGTTGCCGAGACGGTGTCCGACTCGATTCTCGATTGGATCGACGAGGACGACGATCACCGTCTTCACGGCCGAGGACCGTTACTACAAGTCTCTGCGGCGTCCCTATCCCGCCAAGAATGCTCCTCTCGATGCTGTCGAAGAGCTGTTGCTGGTGCGCGGGGTGACCCGGGATATGTACTATGGAAGCGTCGATGTGCCCGGGCTGCGCGACATCTTCTCGGTGTTTGCCAGCTCGACGAGACTCAACATGCGGAGCGTTCGTCCGGCGGTCATGATTGCGTTGACGGGAATTTCGAAGCAGGAAGCCGACGATTTCGCCGCCCGGCGGCGGCAGGACCCTTCAGCGATTTCGGCTGAGCTGGCAGCGCTTTTCGAGCCTGTCGGTACCGGTAGTCCGCGAGATTCGCTGCCCACCGACGTCACGATCGAAGCCCGCGTCAAGGATTCGGCGGACAAAATTGTAAGCCACGTAGGCGCCATCGTACGGATTCGTAATGGTTTCCGTGTCTATCGCTGGTATGATTCGCTGTTCCACGAGGACGAGTAAGTGGAAGTGCCCGCATTCTTGAAACGCCTTTCCCAGTTGGATCTTGCCGATGCGGTCGGCGTGTTCGTGCATGAAAAAGGAGCCGCGATCGCCTTGGTGAAGAAGCGTCTGCAGACGGTACGAGTCGAAACCGTCGAGTCGATTGCATTGGACAGCCCCACGGACACTCACGCCGCGGAGATCGCGTCCTTCGTACGTCGCTTCGTCGAAGGCCATCGCGTCGACGACGCCCGCCTGGCAGTTGCTCTGAAACGAAGCGATACCTTGCTCGGCGAACTCGAGCTGCCCGTTAGCGCGGCCGATAATGTCTCGAAGGTCGTCGAGTACGAGCTCGACCGGATCATGCCGGTGACGTCCGATCAGCTCTATCATGCTCACTCCTCGAGGCCGGTAGGGAGCCAGGGAGAGCGGATCGCGGTATCCGTGGTTGCTGCCTTGAGAGACCTGATCGAGGAGCGCCTGACGCTTTTCGAAGACGCCCGAGTTGCGCCCACCGCGGTGACCGTGCAGCCGGCCTCTCTTTGCCACTACGTGGAGTTTTGCTTGGGCCAAAAAACAGGACCGGTCGGAATCTTCGTCCGCGAGGGGGACCGCGACTACGTGACCGTCTGCTCGGGGGGATTCTTGATCGCCAGTCACCATGTTCGTCTTTCGCCGGACGGCGGTTACCGGGGGGCGCTGTTGCGCGAGGTTGAGCGCAGCCTACCCGAGCGCTGCGGCGAGTCGCCGATGGTGATTACCACGATCGGCAGTCCGCAGGATGACTCTCTAGGTCTCGCCGATATCGCCCCCAGTGGTTTTTTCCCCGAGGGGGTGACGCCATCCGAATCCGAAATCGTAGCGATCGGCGCTGCGCTGGGTCAGCTAGGCGAGGGCGGCGTAGCGCTCAATCTGTTACCCGATTCCCTTGCGCGCATAGAGCAGGGGATCGGCCTGCGCGAAATCAGCTTGTCGGTGGTCGTAGCGGTTCTCGCCTTGGTCCTGGTTGCGTCGATTGGGTTGAAGAACTTGAGCATTTCGAACGCGCTTGCCGACGAGCTGGCCAGGCTCGAACCGGTGGTCACGCAGGTCAGCAAACGACAGGAGACCAACCGCCGTTTGGCGGCGAAGCTCGAGGTTCTGGAATCCGCCCGTGAACACGGCATGCTCGGTTATCTCCGGGCGTTGACGGTTCTGGTGCCGAAAACGGCTTACCTTACGACCTTTCGGTTTCGTGGAGAGCGGCTCGAAGTCGACGGCATCGCCGACAACGCCGCCGAGTTGATATCGATTTTGGAAAAATCTCCGCAATTCAAAAATGTGGAGTTCACGGCACCGACAACAAAATATTTGCAAGATAAGGAACGGTTTTCCCTGCGCATGGAGTTTGAGAAATGAATCTGCGCGAACGCTGGGAAACGCTCGCTAAGCGCGAGCGCTATCTCCTCGTGGCCACTGTCGTGGTGGCGACGGTAGCGGCAAGCCGATATGTGAGCGGGGATATGTTCCGCGGGTTCTCGTTCGGTTCGCGGGACTCCCGCTGGGCGCAGGTGCAGAAGATCGATAGCTACCGTAAAATCGCCGCGGGTACGGCTGCGTCGGAGAAAGACTACAAGGCACTCGAGGAGCGCTATGCGAAAGCGCAATCCAGGCTCCTCGCCGGCACGACGCCCACCGAAGTGGGCGCGGAATTGCAAGGCTTGTTAAGCTCGCTGGCAGGGGATGCAGGTTTGAACGTGCTCAGCTCACAGATTCTACGGGAAGACGAGGACGGAGAGTTCCAGCGCGTCGGCGTGCGGCTGTCGTTGAACGGTGGATTGGAGGGCGTGGCCCGCTTGCTGTCTGCGATCGAGACCGGCCAAGTAGACCTCGAAGTCACTCTCTTGGAGATCAACCGCAAACTCGGGGCCACCCGCCGGCCGGTGCCGGGACGCCGGGTGACGACCCCGGCAATTTCGCCATTGACGGCGACGATGGAGGTCAAAACCTACATGCAGGAGCCGCTGTGAGCAGGATTTTACAGCTGTTCTCCCTGCTGCTGGCGGCGATCGCAGTGATGGTCGGTTGGCGGATCATAAAGGTTGCACGGATTGCGACCCCGCAGTTCCAGGATCCTCCTCAGCTCGCGTCGCAAGACGGCCTCCGAATTCCACCCCACAAAGTGCGTGGCGACGCTGCTATGATAAACGCCATAGTCGATGGGAACATTTTCGATCCTCAGAGGGGTTATCAGGCTCCGACGGCGGATGCGGAGCAAGAGGCTCCACTGCCGCCGCCGACCAATGTTGTCTTGAATGGTATTATGGTAGTCGACGGTAAGCCGGTAGCGATCGTGACCGATACCAAGCAGGGCAATACACAGCTTTCGGTGCGCGTAGGCGAGATGGTGGATGCATACGAGGTGGGCAAGATCGAGGGCAATGCGGTGACCCTGCTCGGGCCGGGCGGCAAGAAATTTGCGGTTGCGCTGGACGTTGTCAAAGCAAAGCAGGGACGACCTACACCTGGACGACGACCCCCCGTGTCGAGAACGACCGTGCGGCCTACGCCGTCACGGACGGCGCCGGGACGCACGCCTACACCGCCGGCGCGGGCCGCGGCTGCGAGGGCCGCAGCTGCGCGGGCGGCGGCGGCAAGGCGAGCCGCCGGCCGCAACGGACCCACGCCGGGTCACGCGGTTCGGGGGCGGCCCCAGCCCGCAGGGGCCGCGCGAGGGCAAGCGCCACCAACTCCCGATCCGGCTCAGGAGCGGTTGAAGGCGCTCAAGGCGATCCGGCAAGCGGCGGGAGCGCGCTGATAAGGAGCGGCCAAGGTTTTCATGAACACCGAGATCAAGTCCTGTCCCGGCCGCCGTCTCCGCGCGGCCCGAGGGGTGTGCGTGCCGGCGGCGTTGGCTTTGCTGCTGGTGCTGCCGATGAACCTGTATGCGCAGCCGCGTGTCGGCGCCGCGAAGCCGTCGGAGCCGACACAAGCGGCCCAGTCCGTAAAGTCGGTCGTGTCGGCGGTATCGACGGCGAACGCTAGCGAAGCTGCAACCCCCGACCAGGCCGATGGTAGCGCGGGGACCACCGACGACGATTCGGTCGTGCTCAATTTCGAAGGCGCCGACATCCGGGAAGTCATCTACAGCCTGGCCAGCGCACTCAATATCAACTACTGGCTGGACCCACGCGTACAGGGCCAGGTCACCGTGAGGACGGCTACTCCGATAGGGCGCGAGGATCTCATGCCGGTCTTCCAGCATATCTTGCGCAACAACGGGTTCGTCGCCGTCAACGACGGCAAGATGTATGTCATCTCGCCGGCCGAAGAAGGCAAAACGCGTGCGAAGCTGAAGAACTCCGACGTCATCGTCAAACCGGGCGACGATGAGATGATCATGGAATTGGTCAAGGTCCATCACGCGAGCGCGCAAGATATCGTGCAATTGATGCAGACCTTCGTGACCCCGGGCGGGGACGTGTTGGCGTACCCACGCAGCAATTTGATCATCATTTCAGATCTGGAGTCGAACGCGAAGCGACTAGCGGAATTGGTTGAGACTTTTGATACCGACACCTTCGGCGATTTGACTGCGAAGATCTATCATATCGAGCATGCATCGATCGACGAGATCGGTAGTGAGCTTACCTCGGTGCTCGATTCCTACCAGGCTCTTCAGTCGGGTTCGGGGGTCTACATGATCCCGTTGCCGCGCCTCAATTCGATCGCAGTGATCGCTGCCGATCCGGAAGTCTTCGTCAACGTCGAGTACTGGTTGGCGACTCTCGATGTTCCCTCTCGGAGTACGACGACGCGCAAAGTGCATGTGTACCACGTCGAAAACGCGAAGGCGGCCGACCTGGCCGGAGTCCTGAACGACGTATTCGCCGATCAAGGTGCCACAGTGTCGGCGGGCGGAGGTCGTGGGCGTTCGAGCGCCGCGGCTCAGGCGGGCCTGGGCCTTGGGGGTGGTTTCGGTCGCGCCGGTGGGGGTACGGGCGGTGGGACCGGAGGTTTCGGTTCGCAACGCGGCACCGGAGGTTTCGGTTCGCAACGCGGCGCCGGTGGTTTTGGTTCGCAGGGAGGCGCCGGCGGTTTCGGCAATCAGCGTGCCGGAGGCCAGCGTGGTCGCGGCGCAGGCAGAGCGGGCAGAGCGGGGCGTGGTAGGTCCGGAGGCGCCGCAGGCGTTGTCGGCCAGCCGGGCGCGCTGTTCGAACAGGAAGTCAATATCGTTCCCGACGAGGTCAGCAATTCTTTGGTAATCCTGGCGACCGCGCGCGACTATGAGCAGGTCCTTAGTGTCTTGCACAAGATCGATATCGTGCCGCGGCAGGTCCTCATTGAAGTGTTGCTCGCCGAAATCACGCTGAGCAACGACTCGACTTTGGCAGCCGAGCAGCGGCTCATTGCGAATGATGGGAGTACCTCCAACGCGGACGCGGCCGCCGCCGTGGTAGACGGCGGTGGCACATTCTTCGACGTTTTCGGCGAGGAGATCCGCTTGACCGGTAGTACGGCGGGTGGGTTGGTCGGTGTCTTTACGAAATTTCGCGACGGACGTTCCGTATACGAGGCCGTGCTTACGGCCTTGGCGAGCCGTAGCCGGGTAAAGCTGCTTTCTCGGCCGCATCTGCTGACGGCCGACAACCAAGAGGCCAGCCTGGTGGTCGGTACCCAGGTGCCGATCATTACGACGCAAAGCAACGCTAACCAGCAGGTCGGGGGCAGCACCAACATCCTACAAAATATTCAATACCGCGATACCGGTATTATTTTGCGGGTCTTGCCGCAGGTGAATTCCGAAGGGCTGGTGAACATGCATCTGCGCCAGGAGGTCAGCGAAATAGCGGCGGGTGTCACCATCCAGGGCATCGATTCGCCGGCCTTTACCACGCGGGAGACGGAATCGACGGTCGTGGTTCAGAACGGCGAGACCATCGTGATCGCCGGGATCATTCAAGAGAACAAGAACACAACGCGTTCGGGAATCCCC
>Ga0114931_10010574_pt1 | contig 10981 bp, 6 predicted proteins | sample 2SBtaG_FD_89579 | JGI IMG/M metagenome (GOLD analysis project Ga0114931, IMG submission 89579) | Deep subsurface microbial communities from Kolumbo volcano to uncover new lineages of life (NeLLi) - 2SBTROV14_V59a metaG | ecosystem: Environmental > Aquatic > Marine > Volcanic | place: Kolumbo...
CCGGCATCCAGGCGAAAGCCGGCGAAGGATTTTGAGGCATGGTAGTCGATGGTGCTGGTTCGACTGTCGAACACGCTGCCAAATACCGGGGTTTTGTTGCCGTCTTCCTCAAAGCCCAGTGTCAGGCGCTGTTCGATCCCGGCCATGCTCGCCGCGTAGTCGACGCTAATGACTTTTTGCGCAGTGGCGCTGGTACCCGGGTCGAACTGTGTGCTGGCGTCATAGCCGAAGGCACGGATATCCAAAACGCCGTATTTTTCCAGATCGATGCCCCAAGCCAGCGACAGGGAACGGTTGCGATAGCCATCGTGATCCGGGTCATACGAAAAGCCGGTGCTATCCTGGGCGGAAAAGCCCTGGCTTTCCACAAATCCGGCATTGATCGAAACGTCTTGCCGTCCGAAACGACCACCGAGTCCCAACTCGCCACGTTTGCTCGCGTAGCTGCCGAACGCGGTGTACAAATCGGCTCCGCTCGGGCGCCTGGTGAAGATTTGAATAACCCCCCCAATCGCTTGTGAACCCCACAGCGCCGCGCGCGGGCCGCGCACGATTTCGATGCGCTCGATCTGGCTGGTGGGCAGGTGCTCCCAGGCCACGGCGCCAGTGTGCACGGAGGATACGCGCACCCCGTCGATCAGCACCAGCGTGTGGTTGGAATTGGCGCCGCGCATAAATACGCCGGCTTGCTGGCCGTCGCCTCCGGCCCGGGTAATGTCGATGCCGGCCCGGGTGTGCAACACGTCGATGATATCGCGCGCCTGGCTGGTTTCGATATCGGCCCGGGAAATGACCGTGGTTGAAGCCAGAATGGTGTCCGGCGCTTGCGGATTCCGGGTCGCCGTAATGACTAGATCGGGTAGTTTTTCACTGTCCGCGGCCAATGCGGATTGGAATGTAAACAAGAAGCCGGCGGCCAACAACAGGCTTTTTGTCGACAAACGAACGAATGGTGTGGCCGACGCGGCCACACGAAAGTGTGGATGGTGCATGGTAAATCTCCGTCACTGCTCACCCGCAATACGGGAAAAATGCCCCAAAGGGACGTAAGCCCTTGCGGCCGGTCTCCGGGCTTGCGCGTTGCCAACGTGGTGTCGGCGCCCGGGCCGCCTTCCCACCTCAGCTCAAAGTGGTGGCTACTGGACCGGGCATACGCGCCTACCGTTGCGGGGGCAGCGCTGGAATTGCAATCCGCGGATTGCGCACCAGACTTCCCGATTATCCTCGGCTTGCGAGGCACCGTAGGGCGATCGCCGGACGACCGCGGAAAGCGCGCGTCCGGCGGGGGAATTATGAACAAGGCTAGGGTGCTCGTCAATCCACTTCACCCACGAACAGCCGCCCGTGCAGTTCGGGCCATGGAGGTTGCGTACGGTAAGGCCGCGCCGCCAGCGATTGTGGTAGAAATCCTCTCACTCGCCTCCTTCCGGCTTAAACGGATCTAGGAGTCTGTCGGACTTAGGGGCTCGTAGCGAGGGAATGTGGATTCGGAGCAGTTTGGATGATCGTCTGAGGAGAATTGCCGTAGCTATTTGACGAAAAGGATCATCCAAAATGACCGAATTCCACAGTTCCGCAGTAGCGCATCCTAAGTTCGACAGACTGCTAGTGTCCGCGCCATCAGGAAGAGCCCCCTACGATTCTCATACGACCCTTCATACAGCGGCCCCTAACCCTCGGCCCAGCTTGGAATCACCCTGGGCAGCGCGGGCGGAGCAGACGCCTGGCATTAGAAACGCTACCGTGAAGCAAAATGCTCATATGGTTTGTCCCGTCGCGAAATGATTATGGGAACAACGCAACAAAACTTGACATAACCAAAACGACCAACTTGTCGTAACGCAAACCGCATGCAAGCCGGGAAGAGGCCGATGAAATCGGCTAAATCCATGTGCCGCGCGAGGGAGCCGCGCAGTGGGCCGTTATTCCCGGGGCTAGCCTAGCGTCATCACCGGCCAGCCTTGCGTAATAGCATGTTGGTGCAACGCAGGGTCCGGATTGACGGCAACCGGGTGGCTTACTGCCGAAAGCAGCGCCAGATCGTTGATCGAGTCGGAGTAGAATCGCGCCTGTTTCCAGGTTTCGGCGTGGCCTTCAAAATGTTTGCGCAAATGGTGTAATTTGCCTTCCCGAAAGCAGGGCGTTCCAAGCATATTTCCGGTGTATTCACCATCCAGCACTTCCAGTTGGGTTGCCAGCACTTTCTCCAGGCCGAGTAAATCGGCGCTGGCTTCGGCGAGGAATTGATTGGTGGCGGTTATCAGAATGCATGATTGACCACGTTGTTGATGCCCTTCCACCAGCGCCCGGGCCGCCCGTGATATACGCGGTCGCAGATAAAGCTCCTGGAATTCACGTCGCCAGGTATGCAAAGTGCTTTTTGCGGTGCGCGCCAAGGGCTGCAGCATGAAGGCCAGGAATTCTTCAATCGGCAACGCGCCACGTTTATAACAAGCCGAAAAATAGCGGCGTTTTGCGGCGTATTCGGCACCGTCGAAGACGCCCTTGGTGACCATGAACTCGCCCCATAAATCATCGGAGTCGCCGGCCAGCAGGGTGTGATCCAGATCGAAATACACGTGTTTCGGATGCGCGCCATTGAGTTTTTTTTCGCACGCAACGTTGCTGTAGTTTGTCATTTAGCCTAAATTCTACGGCAAGAAGTAACAATAGGCGATTGCATATGATCGATCCGGATGGATTTCGACCCAATGTTGCCATGGTTTTGGCGCGCGATGATGGGCAGGTATTTTTGGCGCGTAGGGTAACCCACGATGGGTGGCAGTTCCCGCAAGGTGGAATTCGCAGTGACGAAATGCCCGAAGACGCGATGTTTCGTGAACTGCGGGAGGAAACCGGCCTGTTGCCCCGCCACGTGGAAGTTCTGGCTACAACCCCGGGGTGGCTGAATTACCGCCTGCCCCGGCACCATCTGCGGCTCGGATCCAAGCCGCTTTGTATCGGACAAAAGCAGGTTTGGTTCCTGTTACGACTACTGGGCGAGGACCAAGACTTCAATCTTGAACACGGTGAAATACCCGAGTTCGACGAATGGCGTTGGGTGGATTACTGGTCCCCGTTGAGCGAAGTCGTGAATTTCAAACGCGATGTGTACCGTCGCGCGCTGTTGTATTTCGTCCCCAGCCTGGAGGAGGCCATGGGACAGGAAATTCCGCCAGTCCCGGCAGATATTGCACAATAAACGGACACCGTCCGAGCTTCTCAGCCGGCCTTGAGGGCGTAACCGCCCCATTTAAATGATAATGATTGCTTTTTGCGTTTCCATTCGTTAGAGTTCGCCTTTGAATTGAGAATCATTCGCGTTAAGAGCGGGAAAAACAGCCCCGGCGCGTTTGCAATTGACTGTAACGGAGAGCAAACGAATGAAAAGCAGAACAATCGTGGCCGTTGTGTGCGCGGCCTTGAGTATTGGATCGGCCCAGGCGCAAGAAACCCCACCCGACACGGCCGAGTTGTGGCGCCTGCTGCAACAGCAACAGGCCGAGATCAAGGCGCTGCAGAAGGAGTTGGCGCAAACGCGTAGCCGTGTCGCGGAAACGCAATCGGGCGTTGCGGAAAACCGCGAACGGGTGGCGGCTACCGGCGAAACCCTGGACCAGGTCGTTGACCAGGGCAGTGGTGCGGAATCGGCGACCCATTTGGGTGGATATGGTGAAATGCACTACAACGGAGGAGACAAGGACGAAATTGATTTCCATCGCTTTGTGCTGTTCGCGGGGCACCAATTCAACGACCGTACGCGCTTTTACTCCGAGCTCGAGGTGGAACACGCGTTTCTGGAGACCACGGAAGTGGCATTCGAGGACGGCGGTTTGGAAGTGGAGAGAACACCCGGTGAGCTTGAGTTGGAGCAGGCGTACGTGGAATACGATTTGAATGCCACGTTGACGGCCCGAGGCGGGGTATTTTTGCTGCCCGTTGGAATCATCAACGAAACCCACGAACCGCCGACGTTTTATGGTGTGGAGCGCAACCCGGTGGAAAAGAACATTATCCCCGCCACCTGGTGGGAAGGGGGTGCGATGTTATCAGGCAGGTATTCCAACGGTTTCAGCTTTGACCTCGCCGCGCATTCCGGACTCAAAACGGACAGCGAAGATCGTTTTCTGGTGCGCAAAGGCCGGCAGAAGGTGGCCGAAGCCAGCGCAAAAGATCCGGCTTTCACCTCACGATTGCGCTACGCGGGTATCCCCGGCTTGGAGTTGGCGGCAAGCTTCCAATATCAGACCGATATCAGCCAGGGTGCTGATCCGGCCGGCGACTCGGCGACTTTGTTCGAAGGGCACGCCGTGTACAATACCGGCGCTTTTGGTTTGCGTGCGCTGTATGCCCGCTGGGACCTGGATGGCGCCGGCCCGAAAGCCTTCGGTACGGATGAGCAAGTGGGCTGGTATGTGGAGCCATCGTATCGATTCTCGGACCAGATTGGCGTGTTTGCGCGTTTCAACCAGTGGGACAATGTACGTGGTGACCGCCTGGACAGCGAATACCAACAATTCGATCTTGGACTGAACTATTGGTTACATGACGACGTGGTGCTGAAAGTCGACTACCAATTTCAAAACGCACCGCAAGGCAAAACAGACGATGATCGCATCAATCTTGGCATCGGGTACCGATTCTAAAAGCCTAATTCCTAGGCGAGTGCTGTACCTCACGGTCGGGCTGTTGATGGCAGCCCGGCTTGGCGCGGCGGAAGACGGTGCGCGCGCAGTTTTCCTGAAAGCGGCATTTCCGGACGGATTGCCGAAGTCTGAAGTCGTTTGGCTCACCGGAAAACTACGCGACACGGCGAGTGATATCCTCGGACACAAACCCGGTCGCCTGCGCATCCGCTATTGGCGGAAGGCGGAGCGCACGGCGTGGGTACTCAATGAAATCGGTAAGGATCAGCCGATAACCGCGGGAATCGTGATCGCCGCAAACGGCGTGCAAATGGTTTCCGTATTGCGGTACCGGGAAAGGCGTGGCGGCGAGGTCCGTTTTCCCTTTTTCACCCGCCAGTTTCATGGCGCCAAGCTGGATTCCGGGTATCGGCTGAAGCAGCATATCGATGGGATCAGCGGTGCGACCCTGTCGGTACGGGCTATGACGCGGATGACCCGACTTGCCCTGTATCTGCATGGCGTGGTAACCAGCGATGCTCCCTAGACGATTATTGCACGGACGCGTCGCCGCAATACGGCATCGTTACGCACATAGTGTACCCACGAAAGCTGCAACGGGCAGAAGCCGACGCGGTGTGTGGCATCGCCGAATGGGAGTCGGTGGCGCGGTGTTTTTCCTGTTCATGGCGATCAGCGGCGTGGCGTTGAACCATACGGATCAATTCGAATTGGGTACGATCACCTTGCGATCACCCTGGTTACTCCAGCACTACGGATTGGGGCGTCGGCCTGTTTTGCGCGGTAATCTCGTGGATGGAAGCTGGGTGATCTGGGACGGCGAACGCGTGTACTGGCGAGGAAAGTTTATCGTTGCGGTGCACGACTTCATTGGCGCCGTGGCCTGGCGGTCCGGATTGGTGGTAGCCAGTCGATCCGAGGTGACCTTGGTAAACCCGTCCGGCGACGTGGTGGACCGCCTGCTGGACACAGACCTGCCCGGACCCTTGCAAGGCATCGGTCAGATCGATTCCGGAAGCATTGTGTTGCGTGCGGAAAACGGTGTGTTCAGTGCGGACCCGGATTTCATCAGCGTGCATCCGGGCAGCGCTGAAAGAGCCGTCTGGGCACAAGTTAGCAGCGACATTCCGGATATACAGGCCAGGCCGGTGTGGTCGCAATGGCAACCTCGCGGCGTATCCGTGGAGCGGGTCTTGCTGGACGTGCACAGCGGCAGGTTTTTTGGTAGGTTCGGGCCGTGGTTTGTGGATTTGGTGGGCTTGATTCTCACCGCTCTCGCCGGAAGCGGATTGTATCTGTGGTGGCGCCGCCGTGGGAGATAACCAGCCCAGCCCGTGTCGGCAAAACACAAACGCGTTTGGCAGCGCTTCAGATTTCCCCGATTTGCTGTTGAATGGCCGCCAATGATGCCTTGACCGCACGGAATTCGCGTTGGGCTTGGCCGAGTAATTCCGTGCTTGAATCCACGGTCCCCTGTTTGGCGTTGATTTCAATGGTTTCGGCAAGCTTGGACAAGGCCATCGCACCAAAATTGGCGCTGGTGGATTTCAGCGAATGCGAAGGATTGATCAAGTCGCGCGCGCTATTTTTCGAAGCCGCTGCTTCTATTTCCGCCAACAATTTCGGCGTATCTTCCAGGTAGGCGTCCAGTACCAGGGAAAAATCCTCTCCCATGACTTCCAACAACTCGCCGATCACAGCCTCGTTGACCGCTGGCTGACGCCGTTTTGCACTCGGCGGCTGGGCCGGGGCGGCTTGCGTCTTTACCGCTGGCCTGGGTTTATTCCCGGCCGGCTTTTTCTGCAACATCGCGTCGACGGCGGCCGTAATGTCCGGTTCAAATTCATCTTCAGTCGTTTCAGCCGGCTTGGTAGATTTCGGAGGCTGCGCTTCGGCGGAAAAACTCAGCTTGTTGATCTCGTCGGCTTCCGGCAGCCACTTTGCGAGCATTTTGTTCAGGCCACTCCGGCTTAGCGGCTTGGCCAGATAGTCATCCATGCCCGCGGCCAGACATTTTTCCCGGTCTCCGGCCATGGCATTGGCGGTCATCGCCACAATAGGAACACGATTCATATTGTCCCCCTTTTGCAGCTTGCGGATTTCCCCGGTCGCCGTATAACCATCCATAATCGGCATTTGACAATCCATCAACACCAGATCGTAACTGGCCTGCTTAAATCGCTCGATCGCTTCCTTGCCATTGCCGGCGTGGTCGTGGTCCAGCTTGGCGAGGCTGAGGAGTTTTTGCGCGACGCGCAAATTGACCGGGTTGTCCTCCACCAGCAACACGTGGCCAGCGAGCTCGCGAGCCGGTTCAACCGCCTCATGCGTCTTGTCGCTATCCTGCAAGCCTTCTTCGGCGAAAAACTCGCTCACCGTCGGCGCGGCTACGCGCGTCGCGCCCACGCCCATGAGTTTTTCCAGTTTTTCCTGGATCTCCCTTGCATTGGCTGCATCGTTGATAACGACAGCAACACCCAGTTGCCGCAAGCGCGTCAATATTTGGCTGGCATCGCCCACCACCACGAGACGTACCGCGCTGAGTCGCTGTTCACGGGAGATTTTGGTAAACAGGCGAACCATGTTTTCGGCACCGATATCGCTAAGTACCGCGAGAATCTCGTAGGCCCACGACCGGCCCATGCCGATCGAACCGGAAAGCTTGGCGTATCCGTCCTGGGCGTTGCTTGTTCGCAGATGTTCCATGCCCAGATTGTCCAGTTGCAAGGCCAATTGCTTGTAGTTTTTATCGCTCTTGGCGACTACCAACATGCGGACTTTTTCGAGGTTTTCCCGGGCGCCCTTGATATCTCCCGCCGCCTTCAGTAGCGGAATCTCCACCCAAAACGTCGAACCGCGCTTCAGTTTGGATTCGACACCGATCTTGCCGCGCATCAATTCCACCAGGCGCTTGCAAATCACCAAGCCCAGGCCGGTGCCTCCGTACTGCCGGGTCGTGGACGTATCCGCCTGTTCAAACGGCGCAAAAAGGCTTTCCAATGCATCCGGGGCGATGCCAATCCCTGTATCGCTTACCGAGAAACGAACCGTCACACAATCCTCGCTTTCACCGAGCTTGATGGCCGAAACTTCAACTTGGCCGCGTTCGGTGAATTTAACGGCATTGGAAACCAGATTCGAAAGAATTTGGCGCAAGCGAACGGGGTCGCCGCGAACCGCTCGGCGGACCTTGGGGTCCACCTTGTTTACCATGGTCAGCCCCTTGCGTTCCGCGGCACCGCGCATGAGTTGACAGGCATCAGCAACCATCGATCGAAGGTTGAGAGATATGCATTCCAGCTCCAGCTTGCCGGCCTCAATCTTCGAGTAATCAAGGATATCGTCGATGAGGCGCAACATATGTTTTGACGACTGAAAAGCCGTATTCAGATAATCCTGCTGGTCCGGGTCCAGGTGGGTGTCACGCAGAATATCCAGCAGGGGCAGAATGCCATTTAAAGGCGTGCGAATTTCGTGACTCATCGTAGCCAGGAATTCGTCCTTGGCCATGTTCGCCGCCTCGGTATTGCGTTGCGCCAGCTTCAAATCTTCTGCCATTTGCTTGCGTTGATCCACTTCGCGCTCGAGCTCGTGATTGAGGGATTCCAGCTGTGCTTTGCTGCGGCTCAAATAATCCAGCAATCCGCGGTTTTCAAAACGTAATTGCACGATGTGGTCGCTGTGTTTTTTCAGGCGCGTGCTGATCAGGGCATTGACTGCCCACATGCCGGCCAGGCTGCCGCCCAGAACGTTGGCATTGAATGCGTCCGAATACACCAGATAAGCGGCCACCGGCAGGAACACCAACGCGTTAAATAATTGCGCCGTCAACGGTACTGCTGAAAAACGCGTAATTACGCCCAGGCCGGCAGCGAATAAGGCGATGTAGAGGATCACGGTCTGTTGCATCGATGCATGCGGTTGAAACAGAATTCCAGCCGCCGCCCATCCCAGCGCGCCCAGCACGCACCAGATGGTGATCGGCATGATCCACTTGCAGGTAGTTTCGCCGGTCGGCTGCGTGCGTTTGAACAAGTACAGCAGCAGGCCCAACAAACCGCTGGCGATGGTCATGTAAACGATCCAGACCTTCAGCGTCGGCAACAAGCCCTCTGGAGCCGGGAAAAATGTAGCAAAGACCACGGCAATCAGGAGCACGTTCAAGGCCAGCGCATTATCGGCCCGCTGGTAAACGTGCCGAATTTGTTCAGCGAACCGATCCGTAGGCGAGTATTCCGCGGGTTTTGGCTTCGATTTCACGCGCGGAGGCGTTTGGGCCTTGGTGGGATCAGGAATATCTTGCTTTTTGCTCACACTGCAACCTGTACTAAAACGTGGATGCCGCGAAATCAAACTTAAGGTTGGTGTCGGGACGCTGCACGAAGTTACCCTGTATGTAGTCGACACCGGACGCCCACAAGGGGATCACGCTACTGGCGTTTTCAATCATCGGGGCTATGACCAGTTTCTCACGCCGATGCGCTTCCTCGACCATCTGATTGAAGCGCTCATTGCTGCTGGAACCACTGGTCAGCTCTGCCAGCAGCGCTGAAGATGCCTTGATGTACTCCGCCGGCAGAGAATCCAGCAGCGTAAACTGGTCACCTCCGCTAAACGCACTAATGCAAAGCCCAACACCGGCTTCGGCCAGTTCATGCAATTTATCTGCCACTTTGGAAAGCTTGTCTGCGAGGTCCGTCATGGGTAGCTCAATACACAGAACGCCCGAACGGATGTGTCGGTTGACCAGTTTTTCCTTGATCCAGGCGCTGCGACCCGGTTGTAGAATCGATTCCACCGCCTGGCTGACAAACAGCCGCGTGTCCTGTTGTGCCCTTTCGTGCTCGCCGAGTACGGCAATGGCCTTACCCAATACAAACCGGTCCACCTCGTTGATCAGTCCGAGCTGAATTGCCAACGGAACAAATTTTCCGGCCGGGATGAGTTGGCCGTTGTCATCGCGCATGCGCAGCAGGGTTTGGTATTGCTCGGTGGCGGTATCATTGAGGGACACCAGAGGTTGATAAAGAACTTCCAGGGATTGTTGCTCCAGATGTCGCCGGATCATCTCGCCCAGTGCGGTTTCCTGATCGGTGTCGCCCGCCGGGGCGGCCGCTGCATGGGCTTGCACTTGCCCGCCACCCTTGGATGCAGCCTTGGCAGCCGCGGCTTCGGCCTGATTCAGAATAGCCGCGGCATCCGTGGTTTGCGTGGAAATCGCGGCGATTCCGATGCTTGCGGTCAAATGCACGCGCTTGCCGTCCACATCAAAGTGCTGCCGTGATATCCGTGCGCACAAACCACCGGCATAGCCTTCAAACTCGTCGCTATTGGTCGCGAAACGCAGCGCCACAAAAGTCGTATCCCCGAGCCTGGCGGCCGTATCGTTGGGGCCTAGCGTGGATGCGATCGTGGTACCCAATTGCGCCAACAAAACATCCAAACCCATATACCCGACTTTGTCGCGTAGCGCTTCGGGTGCGTCAATCTTGATGAATGCAACGCCGACCGCTCCAGAGATACGCTTGCGCTGCGCCACCGTCTGATTGATTTGATCCAATACGTAGGCACGCTGGTGCAGACCCGTCATGGCGTCCTGTTGTCCGGGTGTATGCGCCAGTTGATTACGCAAAGCGCGTGCCCGCTGGGCACGGATGGTCACGGCGCTGATCAGATGGCGTGGGCGTATCGGCTTGGACAGAAAATCATCCCCGCCGTGGCTGAGTGCGTCAAGGTGGCGATCCTTATCCTTTTCACCGGACAAAAACACAATCGGGGTACCGACATACTCCGAACGCTCACGAATTAGCGACGTCAGCTCCGCACCATCACAGGCGGGCATGTAGAGATCCATGAGGATGATATCCGGTTTGATTTTGTCCAGCGTTTCGATGGCCTGTAGGGGCTCATTCACGCTGGCAGTGGTCATGCCGGCTTTGCGCAAAATGGATTCGCAGAATATAGCCTGGGATCGATCGTCTTCCACAATCAGAACGCGGAACGGCTCGCGCTGTGGCGGTTCCAGCAAATCAATGATTCGTTCCGCGACCGTTTCTGCATCCACCGGAATGGTGAAGAACGCATCTGCCTTGCAGCGCATGGCCTTGAGGCGGGTGGGCAAATTATCCTCAGTTGCCAACAAAACCAGCGGCAGACGTAGCTTCTTATTTTGGCGAGCTGTCTGGACCGCCGCTGCGATTTTTGCAGGTTCATTGTCGACGCCGTCGGCACACATGATCGCAGCCCGGAGTTGGGCGGATTCCAATGCGGCGAGGAATTCGCCCCGGTCGGTGAAGACTTGTACGTTGAACCCGTCACTCAATATGGATGCGTTC
>Ga0114931_10010575_pt1 | contig 10981 bp, 6 predicted proteins | sample 2SBtaG_FD_89579 | JGI IMG/M metagenome (GOLD analysis project Ga0114931, IMG submission 89579) | Deep subsurface microbial communities from Kolumbo volcano to uncover new lineages of life (NeLLi) - 2SBTROV14_V59a metaG | ecosystem: Environmental > Aquatic > Marine > Volcanic | place: Kolumbo...
CGGGTTTTGTTGTTATCCACTTCTTGCAGCGTTTTCAGGATCAACTGTTTCTCCATTTCCTCCAGCGTACTGCCGACGAATTTCCCGGCATCCATTGCCGGTTTGACAGCGTCTTCGTCGTCCATGAAAAGGTCGGCGGGCAGGATCGTGTCGCCCCGGCACAGCAGAACCGCCCGTTCGATGGTGTTTTCCAGTTCGCGCACGTTGCCCGGCCAGGAGTGTTTTTTCAGGAGAGCCTCGGTTTCCGGAGCGATCCGGGTAATGGTTTTATGATTTTCCTTGCCGTACTTTTGCAGAAAAAATCCGGCCAGCAGCGCGATGTCGTCCTTGCGCTCCCGCAGCGGCGGCAGTTTCAAGGGAATGACGTTCAGCCGGTAAAACAAGTCTTCGCGGAACTCGTTATCCTTGATCTTTTGTTTGATGTCGCGGTTGGTGGTGGCGATGACGCGCACATCGACGGGGACAGGCTCCCGGCCACCGACGCGGTCCACCTCGTGTTCCTGAAGAACGCGCAGCAGTTTTGCCTGTAGCTGCGAACTCATTTCGGTGATTTCGTCGAGCAGCAGGGTGCCCTTGTCGGCGAGTTCGAATTTGCCTTCCTTGCGGTTGGCGGCGCCGGTGAACGCGCCTTTCTCGTGGCCGAACAGCTCGGTTTCCAGAAGGCCCTCCGGCAGGGCGGCGCAATTCACCGCAACGAACGCCCGGTCGGAGCGCGGGCTGCATTGATGAATATAACGCGCGAACATTTCCTTGCCGGTGCCGCTTTCGCCGGAAACCAATACCGTGGATTTGCTGTAAGCCACATTTTCGACGAATTTCAGAAGCTTTTGCAAGCCCGGGTCGCGGCTCACGATGATGCGTTCGCCGGCATCCTTTCCCGGTGCGTCCGGGCGTGGCGGCGCGGTGGCCGCCGCGGCATCCGCGGAGCCTAGAAAAGCCCGCTTGATGGTCGAGCCGACGATGTCCGCCGAAAACGGTTTCATCAAATAATCGAAAGCGCCTTCCTTCATGCTCTCCACGGCGCTGTCTATGGTGCCGTAGGCCGTCATCATCACCACCCGCATCCGCGGAAACCGCTGCTTGACGGAGCGCAGCAACTCCAGCCCGCCCATCTCCGGCATCCGCATGTCCGTGAGCACCAGATCGAAAGCTTCATTGTCCATGCGGGTCAGGGCGGCGCGGCCGTTTTCCGAGGAGGCGGTCTGGTAGCCCTCGCGTTTCAACGTCGCTTCCAGGGCGATACGCATTTCGCTCTCATCGTCGACGATCAGGATTTTTTTCGCGGCGTTTTTTTTCATGGAAGTCATGCGTCCCAGGCGGGGATGCGGACGATAAAGGCGGTTCCCCGGCCTTCGCGGCCCTGCGCCTCGATGGTGCCTTGATGGGCCTTGATGATGTTGTGGGCGATGGCCAGGCCAAGCCCCGTTCCCCGGTCCCGCGTGGTGAAAAACGGATTGAATATTTGCGCCGCGTGTTTCGGCGAGATGCCCGTCCCCGTGTCGGCCACGCTGATGCTGATGAATCGGCGGCCGTCTTTTGCCGGCGGCCGGTTTTCCGTTTGCGGTTCAAAGCTCTCTTCGGCGGCAAGGCACAGCTCGCCGCCGTCCGGCATTGCCTGGATGGCGTTGCGGATGAGATTGAGGAAAACCTGCTTCAACAGGTCGCCGTCGCCGTTGGCCAGGAGCTTGCCTGTGGCGAACCGGCGCACGACCTTGATGTTGCCGGGAAAAACGATGTTCGATGAAAACTCCAGCAACTCATTCAGTAAACTCGTGATTTCACACTGTTGCCGGGACGGCGCCGGGGATTTGGCGAATAAAAGAATGCTGGAGATGATCCGCTCCATGTTCTTCACGCCGGAACAGATGTGGTCCACCATGGGTTCCTTTTCGCTGTCGCCCCGCAGGTCTTTCTTCAGGAGGGAGGCGAACAGTTCGATGCTGCCGAGGGGATTGCGGATTTCGTGGGCGATGCCGGCGGCCATTTCCCCCATGGCTTTCATGCGCTGGTTGCGCTGCACCTCCTCCTCCAGGCTCTTGAGTTCCGTAATGTCCTGGAGGATGAGCGCCGTGCCGATGGGCGCGCCGCTGTTATCCCGCACCGGTGAGGTGGAAACCCGGACACTCCGCCGTTGCCGGCCGCGCGGAAAAAACGCGCCTTCCAGCCCTTGCGACCGGCCTCCGGAGCGCAGCGCCGGCGCGACGACGCCCGTAAACAAGTCTGCCGGGAAAACCGTCCGCAATTCCTTGCCCAGGCACTGCTTGGCCTGGTGCCCCGTGATGTCGCCGGCGCTTTTGTTGAAAATGGTGATCCGTTCCTCGCGGTCGATCACGATCACCCCGGAGGTCAAACTTTCCAGAATGTTGTGCAAATAGTTTTTCGTCTGTTCCAGGTCCAGAGACAGCGACTTGACCTGGGACTGAAGTTTTTCATGGCTCCGCTCCAGTTGTCCGGCGCGTTCGTTGAAAAACTCGAAAGCCCGGCGCAGCTCCTCTTCCTTTTTGCGTTTTTCGTCCAAAAGATTTTCAACCATGCGCCGTTCCAGGGTGGAGGGGTTCATGCCGGGACATTACGAAGTTTATTATAGGAGATCACAACAGTTCTTTGAATTGTTTTTGCCAGTCCAGCAGCTTGATTTTGGCTTCGGCCGCTTGTTTGATCAGGTCGTCCGCCCGGTTGGACCGGGTCAGGCTGTTCAGTTCCGCCCGCGCCTGTTTCGTCTCCTGCATCTGGTCGTGCGCCTCGGCGATCAGAAAACCGGCCCATTCGCGCAGTGGATGGTCGGGATACAGTTGCCTCGCCCGGTCCAGAGACTCGACGGCTTCCGGAAACTGGTTATTTTCATAAAGCGCGATGCCATGCTTGAAATACGCCTGGGCGACATATTCGGGCTGGGTTGCGGCGCTCCGGTCGAAGGTCTCGATGACCCGCCGATACGCCTGGATGGCTTCGTTGCGCCGGTTCAACTGAGAGTACACCCCGCCCAGAAGATAGTAAACCTCCGACGGCTCGGCGAGGTCCTTGCGGCTGAGCAGTTTCTCATAAGTCTCGATCGCCTCGTCGAATCGTTTTTGTCCGATCAGGGATTTTGCCAGCAGTTTCATGGCATCGGCGACCAGGCCGCTGCGCGGAAATTTGTTGAGGAAAACCCGCGCCACGTTTCCCGCGTCCTCAAACCGGTTTTCCTGCAAGTGAATCCGGCTCAGGTTCATGATGATCCGATCCTTGAAAACTTTCCGCGTATCCAGCCGGTTGACCCGCTCGTATTGGTTGACCGCTTCCTGAACCATGCCGATGGCCTGGTAACTTTCGCCGATTTGCAGAATCGTTTTGGCGTTATTGATGTCTCCCAGGTTCAGTTCCAGATAGTTGGCGTAGGCGTACAGCGCCGGCAGATAGCCCTGTTGCCGGGAAAACTTGTCGATCATCAGGAACAATGTCTGCTTGGCGAATTTTTTGCCCTGCCGGACCAGCCGTTTTTCGGGGTTCATGGCCAGCAGACTCTTGAACTGCGCCATGGCGTCGAGGTAGCGCTGGCCGCGCAGGAAGGCGATGCCGCGGCTGAGGAGAACCTGTGCCGTTATCCTGTCGTCCTCGGCTTTCCGGAGAATTTCCTTGTAAGTTTTAAAAGGCTGAAAGTAAGGTTCGACGTCGAAAATGATGTCGTTGACCGACAAATTGAGATTGCGGACGCCGATGTCGGCCAGCCGGATTTTGGCGTACTGCCCCTCCCGCCCGCCCCCGGACTCCCTTTTGGCCGATTCGTCAAAAACGGCCAGCGCCGCCTGGTCGTTGCCCTCTATAAAATAAGTGTCGCCAATCCGGTTCAACGACCGGAAAGCCTGGGACGTGTCCGGGGTCAGGTTGATCAGGTCGAAATAGTGCCGGCGGGCCGCGGGAAAATTGCCTTTGCGAAAGTACATCTCAGCCATTAAAAAATGAACTTCCGAATGATCGTTCAAATAGGCCGGCCAGCGTTTGACCGCATCCTCGTAAACTTGCAGCGCCCGGGTGAAATTTTCCTGGTCGTAATACCATTGCGCGATTTTGAATATCCCGGCCTGCGCCTGCGGGTCCTTGGGAGATACTTTCAAGAGACTCTTCAACTTGCCGTACGCTTCCTCGAACCGGTTTTCCCGCAGCATCAGCAAGGCCAGCTGGGTTTTGCGAAACCGCGAATAGATGCTTTTCGGAGACGCCTTCAATCCGGCCTCATAAAGCGACTTGGCTTCCAGCACAAAGCCCAGTTCGTCGTAGATAAAGGCCAGCTTCGCCAAACCGTGATCGTGAAACTTCGAGTCCGGGTATTCCCGCAGGGCAAAATTATAGGCGGCGAGCGCTTTTTCATAGATCGGAAACGGCGTCCGGAAAGTCATTTTAAATTCCGCCTCGGCCTCCAGGTAGGCCAGGTCCGAAAGAAACGGACTTTTCGGATGGTTTTTCCGGAACGCCTCGAACAACTGCACCGCTTGCGGGTAATCCTGTTTCTGATACACCAGTAATGCCGCCTGGTAGTCGTCGCGTCCGCTCCGCACCCGTTCCTCGGCGTCCCGTTGCACCGCCTCCTGAACGTCGGCGCTGGTGTATCCGCGGACTTTCACCCTTTCGGGGCGAATTTTGGCGATCTCGGTTTTGATGAACGATTTACTTTCGCTCTTGACGTCGATGACGATCCGGTAGGGGTCGGCCTTCAACAAATGAAAAAACCGGCTGTTGCTGTTCTTGAGAAACAGCGATATGGCGAGGGTTTGCCCCGCACCGGGAGCGAGGGCCACCTTTTCCAGGTTGCGGTCCTTAAAAATTCTCGAACGGGCGCGTGGCCCAAGCACGGCGTTTTTCAGGATCAAGGTGACCTTCTTTTCCTGAAAGTCCGCTTTCACGCCGTACTCGACGGACTTGTCGAGATTGATCAGAATCCGCGTGTACTCCGGGTGCGGGCCAATCAGGACGCGCTCGACTTGCGTCGGCTCGCCAAGCCCCTGGCCGTAGCCGGCGCCCGCCCAACCCAGCAGGAGCGCTCCCATGAAAACGCCCGTCATCCGGCGTATATTATTTTGAGTCATGATCAATGGTCTGAAAACAGTTATCCTCATCAGTCATATCACAAGCAATTTCCATACCGCTTCATGTCCGCCATTCGGCGGGCGGCCCCAAATGAGGGTTTTATTGAGACAGGACCTCATTTATTATACTATACCCAGGGTTGCTCCAAACCCTAAAGAGCCGCCTGCGCTGCTCGACCGCTTAACCGGTTGTCGTCAAATTTTTGACCCACGCGGCGCCTCCATGAAAAACCAAAACGGCAACAAGCTTTCCCAACCATGGATAAAGAAAAACAGCAACTCTTGAAAAACCGGGAGGTTCTTCTGGCGCGGCAGCTTTTAAAAAGGCAAAACGCCATGCTGGGCCAGTCCCTCCTGCATTCGGACCAACTGCTTTATCTGCAAAGAAGCATCAGCCTGATGAATTTCCGGGACATCAAAAAAGTCCTTGCGCAAAAACTGGCCGACATTTTGCCCATCCGTTATTTCACCCTGTTTCTCTTCGACATGGACAAGAACGAGCTGACGCTCGGCTGCCACAACCATGACGGCATGCCGGACGGCCTGAAACTGCCACTCGGCGACTCGCCGGTCATGCAAGATGCCCTGGGCAACTCCCGGCACATCTTCGAGCCGGATTTCAAAACGTCAAAATATTTTCAGGGCAAGCGCCATCCGTTATTCCAGAACGATTTTTTCGTTTGCGTTCCCTTCATGATCGAAAACGAAATCATCGGCGCCCTGAATCTGAACGATAATGACAAAGGATTTTTGACTGCCGCGGACCTGGATTTTATTTTAAACGCCGCGGAGTTTATTTCCCTGTCCATCAGCAACGCCCTGTTGTTCGAGAAAGTCGAAAAACTGTCCCGCACCGACGGCCTGACCGACCTGTTCAACCGGCCGTTGATGCAAAGCGTCCTGGACCGGGAGTTTTCCCGATGCCGGCGGTACGGCTCCACCCTGTCCGTGGTGATTCTGGACGTGGACCATTTCAAAAAAGTCAACGACACTTATGGCCATCAGAAAGGCGATGAAGTGTTGGTCCGGTTGGCGGCGGTTTTGCGGCGGTTCTGCCGGTCGCACGACATAGCCGCGCGTTACGGCGGCGAGGAGTTTGTTTTGATTCTGCCGCAGACTCCCAGCCGCGGCGCCTGGAAAATTACCGAAAGAATCCGCGAGGCGGTGGCCGAACTGTATTTTCAACATGAAGGCGCGGACTGGCAGGTCACCTTCAGCGCCGGCATCGCCGAATTCGATGCGCAAACCACGAAAACACCGGCACAGTTGATCCAGGTTGCCGACCGGGCGCTGTACCAAGCCAAGGAGACAGGCAGAAACCGCACCATCCTGGGGAACGAAAATGCCGGCCCTTAAACTCGATTTGTTCCGCGGCCTCGAAGGCCTGCCCTCGCCGCCTTTCCAGCTCCTGAAAGTTCTGGACGAAGTGGGCGAGGCCAGCACCCGGGATTTCAACGTGTGCCGGGTGATCCAGAACGACCCCTCCATGGCCTGCCGGATACTGAAGACCGCCAACACCCGGCTTTACGGTTATCCGTCGAAAATCCTCTCGCTTCAGCAGGCCGCCGGTTTGCTGGGTCCGGGGCCTATCAAAAACATCGTCCTGACAACGCCGATGCTGGAACGCTTTACCGGCAATGCCGCGCCGCAAACCGAAATGAACGGCATCGGTCCCTGGCGGCACATGGCGGTCACCGCCATGATCGCCGGCTGCCTGGGAAAATTGTTGCCGCACATGGAACCGGACGTGTGCTACACCGCCGGGCTGATCCATGACATCGGCAAAATCGCCTTGGCCGCCCACCATCCCGGCCTGCTTGCGGAGATCGTCCGGCGCGTCAAACAAACCGGCGCGCCGTTCCGGCAGGCCGAACGCGAAATCATCGGCGTATCGCATGCGGATATCGCCGCGGAGCTGGCGGCGGCGTGGGCGTTCCCCGAGTTGTTGACCGACGCCTTGAAAACCTTTTCCCACTGGCCGGCTGCCCGGAGCGGCAACAACCTTGCCGGCGCGCTTTATCTCGCCGATTATCTGGCGAATGACTGGGGTTTCGACGATGGCGTGGAGCATAACGCGGCCCCCCTGCCCCGCGAAATCCTGCCGCGCCTCGGCGTCTCCGCCGGCGACCTGGAACAATGGATGCCGGAGTTACGCGAAACCGCCCAATACGCCGCCGAGGATTAACAGGATGGCGCGAACGGCAAATCCCCCACTTGTCATCGATGACAAGCCAGAGGCCGGGGGAAAAGCGGTAATGGGGTAGTAGTGGCGCGGACTTTCCAGTCCGCGCATGGGCAGGCTGGAAAGCCTGTATTGCTACATTAAAAGTTAAATAACGAGGCAATGCCTGTATTGCTACATTAAAATATGATGATAAGGGCAATGCCTGTATTGCCACCTTAAAAATTGCATGATGAGGCGAAGTGCCTTTTGGTAGAACCGCCGCGTTAACCGCGCGGATCGCGGTCGAACGTATCGGCCAGGGCGCGCAGCCGGGCGGAAACAGTCACCGGGTAGGCCGGCGGCGTCGCTTCGAGGTTACGCAGAGAGTCCGGCAGGCACGCCAGGCCGTCGGCGGCGTGTTGCCGCGACTGCGTTAACGGCACGGGCGGCGCCACCCGCCGGCCCCGGCGCATGACCGGTTGCAGCAAAGGCTCGCCCGCCACCGTCTCCCCTTCGAGGGCGATCTCGTCCCCGGCCATGCGCCCGTCCGCATCCAGCCGGCGGTAAACCTGCTTGCGTCCCGGCAGCGTGGCCTTGCCCGGAGACCGCTTGCGCCGCGGCTTGCCGCCGTATTCCTGAATCTTGTACACACATTCCAGGTAAGGCGCGTCGGCGGAGACGGCCAGCCGCGTGCCGATGCCGTAGCCGTCGATGGGCGCCCGCGTCCCGGCAAGCCGCCGCAAGGCGAACTCGTCGAGGTTGCCGCTGGCCAGGATTTGCATTTCGCGCAGGCCGGCCCGGTCGAGAATGGCCCGCACCTTGCCGGCGTCTGCGGCCAGGTCGCCGCTGTCGAGGCGCACCCCCCGGATGGCGATGCCTTCTTGCCGCAGGCGGCAGGCGAGCGCCGCCGCTTTTACCGCCGCCTTTTGCGTATCGTAGGTGTCCAGCAGCAGAACGGCGTTTTCCGGATGCGAACGCGCGAAACGTTCAAAGGCCAGCGCCTCGTCGGCGTGAGTTTGAATGAAAGAATGGGCCATGGTGCCGAACACCGGGACGCCGAACAGGGCGCCCGCCGCCACCGTCGCGGTGCCGGCGAATCCCGCAAGATAACTCGCCCGCGCCGCCAGCAGGCCGGCCTCGGCCCCATGCGCCCGCCGCAGGCCGAAGTCCACCAGCGTCTTGCCGGGCGCCGCCAAAACCATGCGCGCCGCCTTGCCCGCCACCAGGCTCTGGTATTGCAGCAGATTGATGAGGCGCGTTTCCACAAACTGCGCCTGCGGCAAAGGCGCGGTGACGCGCAAAATGGGTTCGCCGGAGAAAAACAGCGTTCCCTCAGGCATGGCGTCCACCTCCCCCGTAAACCGGAAATCCCGCAGCGACTCGACAAAATCCTTTTGCAAACCGCCGCCGTCCTCCAGCCATTGCAGCTCTTGGGAGGTGAAGCGCAGCGTTTCCAGGTAGTCGAGCACCTGCTCCAGCCCGGCGGCCAGCAAAAAACCGCGGCCCGGCGGCAGGACGCGCACAAAAAATTCAAAAACCGCCGTGCCCGTCATCCCATGATCGAAATAACCCTGCAACATGGTGAACTGGTATAAATCGGTCAGCAGCGGAGTGACGCGGGGCCAGACCGGGCGCAGGTCTCCCAGAGTGCACAGCCGGCACCCCAGGCGCACCATCTCCTGTTTCGCCCGCCGGCCGTCACCGGCCCTGCGGTCAACGGCGCGCACGCCGTCCTCGAGCAGAAACACCTCGTATCCCTTCTCCCGGGCGTCCGTTGCGGTGCTCAGAACACAATAATCCGTAGCCAGCCCGCCGATGAAGAGACGGCGCACTCCCAAAGCCCGCAGACGGTCGTCGAGATCGGTGTCCTGGAATCCGGAAAAAGCGTCCTTGCCGGTTTGCGTGGCCTTGGAGATGATAGTCGCCGGCGGCGGCAGGTTGAGGCCGGCGGCGAAGCGCGCGCCGCGGCTCTCCGCCACGCAATGCGCCGGCCAGGCGCCGTTTTGCTCAAGGAAGGAACAATGGTCGGCGGGATGCCAGTCGCGGGTGGCAAACACCGGCAGGCCGCGCTCGGCAAACGCTTGCAGGTAACGGTTTAAAACCGGCACCACGGCGCCGCCGCCGGCCACCGGCAAGCGGCCGCCAGGCAAAAAATCCTCCTGCACGTCCACCAGCACCAGCGCGTCGCCGGCGGTCAATCGCAAATCGTTTGCCTCGTGTGTTGGCTCCACCGGGAACATGCCCTACATATCCGGCCCCATCAACCGAATAAAATCGCCGAGCAGTTTGGGGTCGAAGTGCTGACCCATCTTTTGCCGCATCAGCGTCAGGGTGTCGAAGGCGCTCATGGCCTTTTTGTAGGAGCGGCGGGTCGTCAGGGCGTCGTAAACATCCATGATCTTGCACACCCGGGCGAACGTGGAAATACTCTCCCCGGACAGATTGTTGGGATAGCCGCCGCCGGTGAACTTCTCGTGGTGTTGCGCGGCCATCACCACGACATTGGGGCCGTAACAATTCATATCGTCCAGGATTTCCTTGCCCCACGGAGAGTGTTGCTTCATGACCTCAAATTCTTCGTCCGTCAACTGGCCGTTTTTATTGATGATTTCATGCGGGATTTTGGATTTCCCCACATCGTGCATCATTCCGCCCACGCCCAGGTCGCGGATGTCGTTGCGCGGCATCTGGCATTTAACCCCAAACGTCATGCAATAAAGCCCCACGTTCACGCTGTGCGTATAAGTATAATAATCCTTGTTCGTGATCTGGGCGATGGCGCCAAAGCCCACCTCGTTGACGGACATGCAGTCTTCCATGATCTCCATGACCTTCTCCGACGAATGCAGGATTTTGCTGGAAGCGCTGAATTCAAAAAAATCCTTCATGATGTCCTTGGAGACGCCGTACATCTTCCTGGTTTTTTCTTTTACCGTGACCTTGGAGTTGGCCATGACCCGTTTGAGGGTATCGGTGGCGTGTTCGTAGTATTTGAAGAGGTCCTCTTCATGAATAAAAAATTCCTCCTCGAAATCGCCCGCCTCCAGAAACGAGTGAACTTTTTCCTGATGCCGCGGGTTGCCGGCGTCGGCGAATTTCACGTAAGAGGTTTCGCCAAAAGCCGTCGCCTTGGTAAAGATATCGAAGGCCAGCTTGCCGCTCTTGCCCAGGAACTCCATATTGATCGGCCGATAATTGCCGTCCTGTTTTTCAGGCATGGTTCATCCGTGGTCAAAGACTAACGATTAGTGTAAATCTGTGACTTGATTTTACAATTAAATCCCGGATAGTCAAACGGGTTTTTTTACTATTATGGCTATCAAGGGGAAAAAATCAAGCCCCTGGGTCCCTCCGATTACGAATCGGTTTTCGAAAAATCAAAAAAAATTAAGAGAGAGCGGAGGTGGTTTTGCCATAAATTTCAGAAAAAGGAAATCAAATTTTTCCGGCCGTGCCGGTGTCTGGGGGATGCTGAGAAAGTCGAATCAAGGCGATTCTCTTTAATGGGCATCTCTAAAAATTGACTCAATGCTCCTGATCGTCAATTCAAAGAGGTGGCTTTGTTTTAGTGGGACAGGCATTGCTCTATCATTAATATTTTGATGTAGCAATACAGGCTTTCTAGCCTGTCCGCACGGGCTGGAAAGCCCGTGCCGACCGGGCGGCGAAGCGGACGATCGAGCGGCTGCATCCCAGCCAGTCCACCAGGGACAGGCTTTCGCCGGGTTCGTGCATCCGTGAATCGGGGTCGTAA
>Ga0114931_10010576_pt1 | contig 10980 bp, 4 predicted proteins | sample 2SBtaG_FD_89579 | JGI IMG/M metagenome (GOLD analysis project Ga0114931, IMG submission 89579) | Deep subsurface microbial communities from Kolumbo volcano to uncover new lineages of life (NeLLi) - 2SBTROV14_V59a metaG | ecosystem: Environmental > Aquatic > Marine > Volcanic | place: Kolumbo...
TCAGTCATATCAATCCCTGGTGGCGTTACTACGGGAACCTGGCGGCCTATACCGCACGGTGCTGCTGGCTGCTGCGCCAGGGGCAATTCGTGGGCGACGTGCTGCTGTACTCCCCGCAAGCCACGGCCTGGACCAAAAAGGTGCTCTACTGGGCCGAGCGCCGGGTCATGAACTACGGAGATGTGCCGAAGACGCTGGTGGCGAACGGCTTCGACTACGATCCGGTGAATGACGACGTGTTGCAGAACCACGTCCGGATCGAAGGTGGCCGAATCCAGGTTCGCGACCTCAGCTATCGGTTCCTGATCCTGCCGAAGATCGAAGCGCTTCCAGTGGAGACCATGCGGGTGGTCCGGGATTTTGCCCGGTCTGGCGGGGTAGTTATTGCCCTGGAAACGCTCCCGTCCGCGTCGGTGGGCTTGCGCGACTGGCGAGCGAGGGACAAGGAAGTTCAGCGGATCGTGGAGGAGGTGTTCCGCTCGGGTCCCGGCCATTTTTTGCCCGACTACAAAGTCGTACTCACGAAGTTGGACCCCGCGGATCAAACCTATCGGCCGACGCCGCCGTTGATTGAACCGCAAAAAGAGATGCTGGCGATCCTGCGGAAGGAGACGCCGCCGGACTTCGAACTGGAGGGCGGCGCGCAAAGCGACGGGCTGACGTTCCTGCACAGGCGGGCCGGCGACTTGGACGTCTATTTCGTGACTAACCTGCAGCCCCAGGCGGTAAAGCAGGTGGTTACTTACCGTGTCTCGGGAAAAACGCCGGAGAGGTGGGACCCGATGACCGGCACGATCTCGCCGATCGGAGGATGGCGTTCGGCGGGCGCCAGGACCTCCATCCCCCTCGAACTGACGCCTTGGGCGTCAACGATCCTCGTGTTCCGTCCGGGCGGGAGAGTCGAAGTTGAGCCCGAAACCACCACGGCCCCGGCCGCGCGGTTCGAGATCGCCGGCACGTGGCGGCTGGCGCTCGGGCACAAAGAGGAGCAACTGACGCAGCTCACATCTTGGACCGATGACGAGGCGACGAAGCACTACTCCGGCGCCGGCTCTTACGAGATCGAGTTTGACGCGCCGGAGGAGTACGCCCGCGACGGCCGGCAGCTCACGCTCGACCTGGGCAGGGTCGGCGAAGTGGCCGAGGTCTGGATGAACGGCCGTGAAGCAGGCGTCTGCTGGATGCAGCCGTACCGCGTAGATGTCACCGGTCTCGTGGTGCGCGGCCGAAACGAGCTCAGAGTCTTGGTGACCAACACTCTCATCAACGAAGTGGCGGGGATGAAAGAGCTCCCGGAAGTGCCCGCGGAATTGGTCCCGTACTACGGCGGAGAAGGCGACCGATATTCGCTGGGAAGAGGGCGGGCGCAAGGGGAAATGAACTTCACTCCTTTACCAGTTTCCGGTCTGCTCGGTCCCGTGCGGTTGGAAGCGGATTAACCCAAGTTTCGCAATTCGAGGCGAAGAAAAGTTGTAAGCGCCAGTTGAAGTTGGGCCAGCAGCAGGGCGACGTCTGGCTCGGGTTCGGTGTGGCGGCTCGGCACGATGTGCTTACCGTCGGTGGTTGGCAGGTGGACATCGATCACGTACATCGCTGACAGCTTTTCCAGAATGGCTTGCGGGGTGAGCCCGGCTGTAACCGAAACGGCGCTCAAGCATTCGGCTCTTTCGTCGGCGCCTTCCGCTTCCGCGTGGTCTTGCGGCCCCGAGTCCGCGCGGTCTTCTTCGCCGGTTTCATCTTCGGAGCGCGGGCGGGCGTCGCCAAACCACTCATCCTAAGCGGGGCCAGTACAAGCCGTCTTCTCTCCCCGGGCGCCGGCCTGACCTTCTTCGCCAGGCAATTCGAAAGAGGATCAAACTCGCAGATACAACTCTTCAACTGGAGTTCATTGTCCTCCCATATCAGGAATCCCAACGGCGCGAAGTGATGTTGAATCCCGTGAGGGCGGACCATCGCCGGTCCCGAATCGTCTTCGTGCCATTCGATATCACCGGTCGCCACCCGGGCGGGAATCAGCCAATAGTCACCGCTTCGGTAGTTGCCGCCCGGGGCGAACTCGATCTGGATGCCGTCCTCGAGAGCGATCCAGTTCGGCGCGGTGGCGTTCGACTCTTCGACGGGAACCGCGCCGTTCACGAGCACGATGTCGCCGGCCTGCCGCTGATCCCACAGCCGAACCCGCGGTGAGACCAGTTGGCCGCTCCAGGCAAGCGCATCGGCCGAAGGGACCGACGCCGCGTCCACCAACAGAATGTCACCCTCGACACCAGCCAGTTTGACGAGTGTTCCCGGCCGGCCGAGCAACTCATCATGAGCATCCAGCAGTTCTACCCACTTTCCCGCGGAAAATCCCCGGCCGGAAGCAACCCGCAAGTCGTTCCCTTCGGCGCCGAGCCAGGCGGAGACGACGCTACCGTTATCCCGCGACCACTTGAAAGTAGCCTTGCCCGCGGCGCCGCCTTCATGGATCTCCACGCGGTAAAGATGGTTCTCGGTTCCCCGGTACTTCGCCTCGGGCGAGAGCGCGCATGGGTCTTTGCTGACCTCGCCCGGATCTACCCGGGCGGCCATGGATGCGTCACTCAGCGCTACCAGGCCGTCGAGCGGTGAAGCGCAATCCGGAATCCCGTCGGCATCGTCGAGTTCCGCCAGCCGCTTATCCAGTTTCTCGAGCTTGGCCTTCAGCTCGGCAACCTGGTCAGGGCTATCCGTGCGCTCGATCGCTTTGAGGACGGCCATCCGCTCCGCCTTGAGCCGAGCCTTCTCCGCCGCGTTCGACGGGGATGCATCTTCCCGCTCCATCTCTCTCGCCTTGACCTGCCAGATCACCCGCGAGCGCGAGCAGGTGTCCGGCCCGCCCAAAGCCGTTTCGCGAATCCGCGCGTCGTCGACGAATGTGATGTGCCGCTCCCACACATCGAGATAGACCCAGAACAGTTTCCCTTGAGGCTCCTGCATTTCCCGGAGCAACGGGTCGTCTTCGCCAATGGGGTAGCTCGGCTGGGTGCTGTAGTGGCAGGGCGCCTCGTTCTCCACAAGAATGCCGTCGACGTAGTAGCGCCCCTCGCCAATCAGGAGCTTGCCGTCCTCGTCCGCGGCAAGATCAAAGCCACCTCCGGCCGCCGGGCCGGCATAAGGACCGATCAGATCCTCAGCGAGAGTTCGAAGGTAGTGAAGAAGGATGTCCGTCTGCTCGTTGGGATCCGCATCCAACGTCACCCTGCCCTGCTGCATCAGCACCCGGCTGTAGTGCTTCTTCGGATCGAAGGTCTTCCGTGTAAAGTCGCCTTTCATGATCAAGCTCCTTCCCTTGAAATCAGTAGAGTCTGTTGCATTGGGCTCCTCCTCAATTGGCGAACACGATGCCCGCCTCGGCATCCGCCGGGGTGTATTCCTTCAACCGTTCGGCGAGTATCGCCTCGCGTTGCGGTTGGTAGAGATTATGGAACGCGCCCATCTCGCTTTCATCGCTCGCGCCGCGCTCTATCTCGGGAGCGCAGTTGGGTCCGAGCTGGGCATAGGCCGGCTGCCCGTATCGCGAGGTCGTGAACCGCGGACGAACGCGCAGGCGCTCGCACGCAATCTCGGCGGCTCGCCGAACGGGATCGGTCACGTTCTTCCTGACCCGCTCCAGCACCATGTCCGGCTGGCAACGATACCGCCTCGGCGTACGGCATCCGGGAGGCACGTAGCAGAATCGCATGCAACCCAACTGCCGCCGGGCCACGTTCAGGCAGTGCATAAAGATCGAGTCCTCGGCAAGGTCAATCGCGTGGACATCGGTGATGCCGAACACGGTGGTGCGCTTTATGGTCAATACCGCGTGCGCGACGGCGTAGCCAGGCGAGCCGATCGCTTCTTTCTCGGCGGCCATGGCGTCAAGAATACTATCCGATATGCACATCGGAAGCGGGTCCTCGTCCACGGCGTTCTGGTGAATCTGAACGGACCCCAGAATCGAGTGCTCTATGATCACCCTGGCCCGCACGTTGTATATCTCCAGACTCGGCTCCGCCGGCCGCCGCGGCTTGCAGTCACTCCCCAGCCGCCACCCCGGCACAAGAGTGCAGTGCCGGATCACCAGCTCGGAATGGCACGCCGCCTCCTCGGGCGCCGTGGCCCGCCCCTTGGCGGGGCCGGTGACATGTACCGCGCGCCCGGTTATTAGCAGGCCGTCCAGCGTGAACCGGCTTCCGTGGGACATAGTAACCGCAAGGGCATCCGGAAGATCGGTCTGCCAGTCGAGCAGCCGCAATGTTGGTCTGACACCGGACGCCGCGCGAATCCGCAGCGATTGTTTCTCCCCGAGAACGACATACACCGGCTCGACGTACACGCCGGAGTCGCGGATCTCGATCACCGCGTCGGGCGGGTCCCGCTGTTTCCAATAATCGATCGCGTCACCGATCCTCGAAAACTGCTTGCCGTGCCCCACCTGGAGGATAAGAGGAGCGACCATCTCCCCGTCCACATCACGCGGGGGAGGGTCGAAGACGGTCCGCCGATACTCGCCTCCACCCATGTCATCGGAAAACGCGTACCGGTATGATACGCGTACTCCCTTGCGCGGAAGCTGGCTGGGCGGAAACGCAAACCGGCCGAGCGCCGGGTCAACCGCGATGTGATCAAGAGGCGGTTTGTAGTGCCAGCCCTCGAGATTTGCCGGGATGATCCTCGATACCGGCACCGGCTCACCCGCCGGCGTGTTCGGCCATCCGTCGGCCCAGATCGCAAGGCTCTTGCCGGCTCCAAAGAACCGCTCCTTGTTCCGGTCAAACGCAATTGTGCGGATCGGCGCGGGCACGTTCAACTCCTCGGCGATCGTCGCCGGCTCGGTTTCGGGTTCGGCCCGGATGAACAGAGGCGCATCCTGCCCCAGCACGCTGAAGGTATAGCAATGAGGTCCGGCGCTTTCAGCACAGTAGGCGGGCGCCTCGGTCACCGTGTACGGTTTGAGCCGCCACGCGAACAGCCCGACGCTCGGAATGCTGTATCGGCCGCGGGTCCGGTGCGAATTGATGCGCCGCACATCCACCGAATGCGCCGACCGGCAGAACGGCCCGTCAACGAGGTCGAGAGACTCCACGTCCCGCAGGTCCGCAAACCGGGCGCGCTCCGGATGCTGATGATTGAGGTTTTGCGTCCAGGCGAGAAGCTTGAAGAATTCCACCGCCCGCGCCGGCCACCCCGCGATTTCGTTCGAGAGAAGCTCGAGCAGGGCAAGCGTTCCCTTGCGCCGGCGGTATCGAATCGTATTCGCCACCTCCCGGCGCGGCGCGAGAACTCTGTTCAGCGTCCTCCCCCGCGGAGTTGAGACATCTCCGGCCGTGCCGGCTTCCGCCACCGGGCGATAGCCCACCTGATCAGCGATGTACGGGACCACCCAGTCCTCGGCGGTTTCGATGAACCAGTTCTCGTAAAGTTGGGCGATGTCGTCCTCGACAACATTGATCTGTTCTGATATCACGCGGAGCAGCGCCTTCAGCGGGTACTGCTGTTCGGCGTCACGCATCCGGTAGATGGCCGGGAGCAGCGCGTAAAGCCGGTCAAGTCTTGGGTCCGATGTCTGAGGCATCCCGTATCTCCCCTTACACGATCTGGTTGAGTATCAGCGTGTCCGGCACATCCGGACTAAAGATGGCTAACTGAGCCGGAATCACGAGTCCCTTAATGACGTTTGCCGGCGCCGCCCGCACGTCCTGGCTGGGCCGGTTGAGCTCGACGCGGGCGCTAGCCGTTCCATGCAAACTCGCCAGCAGCGCGGCGGACATCTCGTCCGGAGTCAGCAGACGGCGGATCAAGTTGCCATCCCCATCTTCAGCCAGTCTCTTCTCGGGAATACCGGCAAACGCGTCGACGTCCACGTAGGCCACACCCTGAACCGCCTGAATGACGCTTACGATCTCGCTCCGCAGAGCCGATTGCGCGAGACGGCGGCGTGAGAACCCGAATTCGCCGAGGATAGAATCTCGAATTCTCTCGACCACCGGCTCCCACTGGTAGTTCGCCGCCAGTTTGATGTTTGCGCTGAGGGTCAGCGCGAGAAGCTCGCGCACATCCACCCGCACCGGCATATCCGTCGAGCCGAAGCGTTGTAGAGCGTCGAGCAGGTTTCGGTAGAGGTCGGACGTGCCGTCGATCAGAATATCGTCGGCGCCCGCAATCGTGAGGTGAATGAACTCCCGCCTCCCGTCAGAGAGGCGCCGGACCGAGGCCTTCCCGATCCCGGCGAATGAGCGGGTAAAGTCCTCATAGTCCTGAATCGAAACGAGCCGGTCCAGGGACATCACGGCCAGCGGCGCGTTCCCGCGGGCCTGATCGAGGCTTTCCCGGTCAGCCCCGCCGGACGCGCGAAGAGGGTTGACCACGCTCCGCACTCCAAGAGGCATCGTCTGCAACAGACTGATCTGCTCCGGCCTGACGTTGCCCGGCTTCCCAATCCCGTTGCGGAATCTGGCAGAGACGTTCTCCACTCCCGACGGCAGGCGCGAACCGGTTTCGCCGTTGCCAAAGATCACCGACGTCTTGTCGTCGTTGTCAGTCTTGGAGACGAAGACCCGGTCGGTTCCCCGAGCGCACGCGAGCGTATCCAACTCGCTCCATTCAACGTCGTTTACGAAGACTTGCAAGGTGCTTGCCACTCCGGACGGCGTCGACGCCGGTACGAACGTCAGTGGCGCCTGCTTCAACACGAACTCCTGAAGCGACTGCGTCCCGTCTCCGCTGCCGAGGGTCTCCAGGCGGGTCTCTCCGTGCGTGGCCTTGACCACGTTTCCACAAACCACCACTGAATCCCGCTGGTAGGAATATGCGGTTTCAGTCGCCAGCAGCAGTGTCGTATGGGTTTTGTCGCCCGGAAGGTTCGGATCGTAGTCGTGGCGAAGGCCGGATACCATCATTAACTCGCTGGCGCGGACGCCCGCGACTCCGGCAATGTCGCTGCGTTCTCCGGAGACGATCACCCAGCGGCCGGAATCGAGATCTTGGTAAAGGTCGGCCAGTTCGAGTTCGTTCCCCGCTATGTCTTCCGTTATCGGCTCTTCGACAACCTCGAGACCGTCCGCCTCGCCGTAGACGATCGTCGACCGAAGATTGGACATGCTGTCCTTCGATCCTTGCCACCACTCCTCGTCCAACGTGAGGCGGGTGCTCTTTCCGCTAAGAGCGTACGCGGTGCGGGGACCGTCCTCAGCGGCGGTGACGTTGAACACGCCCCTTGTTCGGCGGCCGTTCTTGTTGGTTTGGACGAGGACCGGCGAACCGGGCGACATCCCGTCATAGATCTGACCCAGGTGCATCGTATCCGAAGATTCCGTGTTATCGAGCGTCCATTCGGCCCATTTGTCCGGAGTGTTGAGGTTCCCGTTGGCGTCGAACGTGGCCATTCGCTGAACGGACGAACCGAATAGAGTGGCGCGGGCGCGGAGCGCCGAGACTCCGACAAGAGTCGGGGGAGTGCTGTTCACGGTCGCATTGCGCCAGGCGGTGTAGTAGCTTTCCTTCAGGCGCGGTTGGAAGTTCACCAGCAGGCGTGGAGTGAGATCGGTCCCGACGCGCGCGGCTGTCCGGAGGCTCCGCCTGAGGCGGGCGCTGCCGCGCGCCTGCGGAACGGCGGGTATCAGCAGCGAATTGACAAACGTGGCGGGGCTAGTCGTCAGAACCGAGCCCGGCCCACCGACAGTGTCCAGAATACTCTGGATTACCGCGTTAAGCTCCGCGCCGCGAGCCGCCATTTCCGGCCCCATCGCGTTGTCCGCCCTGGCCGCCATCCGGTCCACCCAAAGAAGCGGCGACGTCTGGATTCCGAGCAGCGTCTCGCGATAGATGTCCCGCGCGGTCTCGAGATAGAGACCGTCGGTTCCGGAACCGGTATTGCCGGCAATGGCCCGCGCGTCCGGAATGAACTCCGCCAGAGCGTCAACGCACTCCGGCGTCCCGGGGTTCAGCGGCCGCGGCCGGATCTCTGTCCGATCACCGGTGAAGTCGGCAACGATGTCTTCCACAACACGAACGGCGTAGTTGTTTCCCGTGAACTCGAACAGAAGCTTGTCTCCGGCGCGCAGTTCAGTCGAGTTTCCCTTCACGAACAGACTCTTCAGGGTGAGCACCGTGCTCAACGTGACCTGCTGTGGCCGGCTCATGCGCACTTGCAGATTGTTCCACTCCGTGCGCGCCTCGAGCTTCTCCGCGGTTTCGAATGACTGGGGGAACTCGTCCGGCCCGGGAATGCTCTGCGAACGCGCTCCGATGGGTATCTCCACCGGCTCGATCTGCTTGTCGTCGAGGGTGTAGGCGAGGTACACGGTCGAGGCGACGCCCGGCTTGAGAGAGTATCCGGTGAGACGCGCGAGTTCGAGAACGGAGCGACGTTCCGTCGCGGTCCGAAGATAGCCTTCGTTGGCGATCCGCTCCTGGTAGAAAGTAAGCACGTCGCCCACCGTGGCCCACCCGTCGAGAAGCGCAATGGAAAAATCGGAAGACTCACGAGTGGTAAACCCCTCCAGCGGCCGGAAAGTTTCTACCGTCTGGCCGTCGGCGCCAACGCCGTCTACCGCCATCGAGGCGAGCCGGGCTTTCATCGTCTCGAGAAACTCTCCATGCACGCCCACCCGGTAGCGCAGCTCGTCGAGCCCGGGACGGTTGGCGGCGCCGGCGGAAGTATGCTTCGAGGTTCCTTCGCAACACCCGCACGTGGGTGTCGTGCAACCGCAGCTTTTTCGTCTCATCTCTATCGTCCTCCTCTCACGTTCACCACGAGCCTGCCCCGTTCCGGATAGTTAGGGTCATTCGCCAGCAGAGAAATCTCGTTGACGCCGAGCCGCAGGATTCCGTCTTCAATCTCGTGATTGGGAGCATGGAACAGCCGGTGGAATTGCGTGACCCGCACGGAGGCGACGCCGGAGACGGCCTGGGCGGTGGCGATGATTACGCTAAGGAACAGCCCTTCGCCAAAAGAAACATTGTCCGGGTGAAAGAAGCCCCTCTTTCCACCGGCGAGGACTCGATCCGAGAAAGTGTCGAGCAGTGCGTCCCGCACGTGAGCGGGCAGGTATCCTTCTTCCACACAGACGTCCAGCTCCAGATGCACCGGCACGTACGTGGCACGCTCGACATGCAGGTCGTGCCCGATTCGGCGATAGGGTTCGAGATGCGTCGCAACCTCGGAGAGCAACGTCTCATCGCCCCTCTCTCCCCCGAACGGATCGACGGCTACATCCGCCTCGTGCCAACTGCCGGTCCAAACCAGCTCCGCCGCTGCCCGTTGAACCTTCTCGTTGCGCTCCGCCAACTCTTCATAGTCCGAGCCGATGATGGCTCTCTCAATCCTCTTGCGGAACGCCATGGGCGCGATCAACCGGGCCTCTGACAGCGGCTCCGCATCCACGCCGCCGACGGCAGGCATCGGGTTGCGAACGGTAAGGCTTACGCCGCTCAGAGTCTGATTCTTCAGCACGAGGCGCGAAATGGAGTCCGCGCCCACGTTCCCTTGCGTGCCGTTCCCGGTTCGATAAACCGCGGCAAACGACATCCCCGCGGCGGGCATCAGCCCGAGCTCGCCGTCGCCGAACCGTAGATGGGCTATCCCTTCGTTATCGACTTCCACCGCGAAATGCGCGTCTGAAGCCGCGCTCGAGATCAGGTCATAGCGGGGTTCCCAGGACACGGACGGTTGCGATGAGAGCCGGATCCGCGGAAGCGCTTCACGAGGGTCCTGGTTCAGCGATCGGGAGGCCGGCGCCCCGGCCACCTTCGGAGCGGCAAACGTCAGCGGCGTCTTCTCCAGTTGAGGATAGAACCTCCCGGCAATGGCGCGAATGTCTTCCGGACGGCCTTCGCAAACGCACCCGGATTCGGAGAATTCCACGGGGACACGGCCAAGGTCTTCACGGTCACGCGTACGGCCGTGATCAACCAACACCACGTTTCCCCTCGCGACCGAAATGTCGTCGATTCTGGCGCACTTCGGCGCCGGGCCAATGGCGGAGATGCAAACGGGGAAGGGCAGCGCATCGGCTTCGTGCCATTCGACGGCAAGGTATGGAGTAGGTTCGCCGCCTTCCGTTCGTACAACAACGTCGATACCGCGCTCAACCCTGGTCAGCCGGACCGCATGTCTGTGATTGGGATCGGCGTCGGCGGACAGGCCGGTCACCGGGCCGCGCACTTCTTCGAAGATCAGAACGTCGCCGGGCCGCAGGTCCAGGCCGGAATCGATCAGCGTCGCGGAGGTGGAGCCGCGCTCGAGGCAGCATTCCGAACGGCCCCACGTGTAGAGCTTGATCGCGTTGTGAGCCGGCCGGATACGGATTTCGCTGTTTCGGCCACAAGGCTCGAACACCTCGTACTCCGATTCGGCCGCATCGCCCAAATCGTCCCATCCGAGCACCGTTCTCTGATCCGGGAGCGCGTTATTCAGCCCGGTGATGAAGCTGACCGCCGCGGGATCGAGCTTCACGGCGCTGTTGGCCTCCAGCACGACATAGGCCCTCGCGTTGCACCCCTCGTGCAGGCGGTAATCCACCAGTCTCGCGTGGCGGCGGACCGACACTCGTTGCCGTGCCGTGTCCAGATAGGCTTCGGTGGCGACGGCATCCTGATAGTAGCTGAGGTGGTCGCCCTCGTAGGCAAGCAACTCGGTGAGCGCTATGCCGATGTCGGGCACATGACGCTCGGTCCAATTCGGCTTCAAAAGAGCAAGGCGGTCGAGGATCAACCGCCGAAAGCTCGCGTAGTCTTTCGCCAGGTAGTTTATGTCCGGCGATCGGAACTGAGGAGGCTCGCAGGCGCACACCTCCGCGCAGTCCAAATCGGATGGGCAGTCTGTTTTGAACGAAAATTCGGCGCTCTCGTAGCGCGGGTCCACCCGTTCAATCCCTCGGAGCCGCAGCGTGTAGGTGGAGAAATCACCGGCCTTGTCGAGCCGGACAACCAGCGTGTCGTCGAGTTCCGGATCTTCGCTCAGCACCGGGTCAGCGTAAA
>Ga0114931_10010577_pt1 | contig 10980 bp, 5 predicted proteins | sample 2SBtaG_FD_89579 | JGI IMG/M metagenome (GOLD analysis project Ga0114931, IMG submission 89579) | Deep subsurface microbial communities from Kolumbo volcano to uncover new lineages of life (NeLLi) - 2SBTROV14_V59a metaG | ecosystem: Environmental > Aquatic > Marine > Volcanic | place: Kolumbo...
GAGAATTTGGGGACCCGCCGGCGCGGTTGCAAAGGGTCGATCAGCTTGCGGGCCCATTCGTAATCCTCAAAGGCCACCGAGAGACCGCCGAAGCAGAACAGCGAAGCGAGCACATAATAAAACAGCGACCAGCCCCAGCGCAGTGGGAAGTACCAGAACATCACCAGGTACAGGACCATCGACAAAACGATGCAGCCCCAGCCTACCACTTTCGCCGCCGGCCTTTCAAGCGTACCAATCTGCTCCCGGTCCCGCTCCCGCGCCACTTCGATGCCCATGGCATACATCCCCCGCAGCCGCTGGTCGAAAACTTCCTTCCAGCTCTCCAGTTGGCGATAGTAGGGCATCATCCGTCCACCGACCTGGGAGCCCAGTTCCGCGAGGACTACCGGGTCGCCGTAGATCCGGACCTCGTCCAGCCAGCGTTTGATGGTGACATGCTGCGCCGCCGCCGGCGCTAACTCCGCGTCGGTACCAACCCGCAGATACGTCCTGTCGAAACCGTGCTGCCTGGCATAGGCCAGGGTTTGTTCGGTGGAGAACAACCGCTCCATATGCTCCGGTCGTTGCGGGGCAAAAAAGTGATTCACCCCGAAAAAGATAGCCAGTCCCAGTGGATAGGTGACGAATTGCGACTCAAACCAGGCGGGGAAAGCGTCCCGAAAAGCTGGCCAGATCATCCACGCATACTGTCCACGCAGGCCGGTGGCCAGCATGACATAGATCAGGGCCAGGCCCGAGGCGACCAGGGCGCCGCTCATGGCGCCCTGCCAGGTGGCCCGCTTCACCAGAAAGGCCCCGACGATCAGGATGAAACTCATCGGGCCCACGAACTCGCTGATCGCAATTTGTAAAAACCAAATGCTCTTGGGCAGGAAAAAAGAAGCCGCGATGGCAACGACCACCAAGAGCACAAGGATGATTCGACTGGCCCAAACCATGTCTTCGTCGGTAGCCTTGGGGTTCAGCCAAAGCTGGTAAATACCTCGAACCCAGTTTGTCATCTGGGCCATGAGGTAGGAATCGAGGGTGCCCATCACCGCGGCCAGGAGCGAAATGAGCAACAGCGACGAAATGATCTGTGGAAAACCGGGCATAAGGGCCAGCTTATGCAGCGTGCCGGTGAACAGGTCGTCGCCCGGGATGTCCGGCGCAAAGGCTTTGAACGAGAGGCCCGTGATATTCACGAACAGCCCGTAGGGCACCGTGGTCAAGATGAGGGCCAGGATTGGTCCCTGACGGGCGACCTTTTCAGTCGCTGCCGCCATGTAACGCGAGCCGTAGAACTGACCCGGCAACATGATGAGCATAATGTTAAGGATGAATTGAGAAGCCATAAACGAGTAGCTGTACTCCGAGGCGGGCGCGGTGGGCCCGACGACCTGGCGGAACTCAAGGAAGGCATGTTGATGAGAAGAGTCGAAGTAGCCAATGATCTTGTCCCAACCCGCGCTCCAGCAGCCATCCCCCAGGATGTAAAAGATTGCCACGGTGGGGACGATCATGGCCGCCCAAGTGAGGACCCCTTGCAGCATGTCGGTGACCACGGCCGCCTTGAAACCGCCGCAAGCCAGGTAGACCGCGATGGTAAGCAACACCGCAATGGCCCCCACCGCCAGGGGATCGATTCCATGGGGAGCAAGTCCCTTGATGACCGGGAACATGTCGGTGAAGGTGAGCCCGGCCCCTTTCAGCATCGTGGCAAAGGAGAAGGGAACGCCGATGACCAGAAAGAGCACGTAGAGCAGGAGCGTCTTGGGCCCAAAGCGAAAAGCGATGGAATCCAAAAAAGAAATGATCCCGCTGGTCCGCATCTTGCGCACGAAGAGCATGGTCATGATCGGCGTGCCCACGCACCAGAACCACTCATACCAGAGGTCGATGACGCCTCCACCCGCGATCATGCCGACCGTGCCGATGTAGGCAAGCGTTCCCACGCCGGTGGCAAAGATGCTCATGATGATCCATGGCAGGGTCAGGTTCCGTCCCGCCAGGAGGTAGCCACTTGCGTCTTTCTTTTGCCCTCGCTCCGACCAGATGCCCAGCCAGATCATCAAGGCCAGGTAGGCAACCAGCATCACCAGGTTCAGGATTCCCCAGTTCATCAGCGTCTCCAAGGTCGATTTTGCTGCTCCATGTATGGAAGCAGGATAGCAAAGGATGGGCAGATTCTCCACCGATCATCCGGCTTGTTCAGACACACCGTTGACAAAAATACTTTCCCTCTTGAATGAACGGTTTCTCCCTGGTAGACATCGGGCATGGCTGAAATCAAAATTAGCAGCGGTTTTTCCGTGTTGCATCGTTCGGTCTTCTTTTCACTCGGGTGTCTAATACCGTTTTTTTCCTGCCTTGCATGGTCGGGATTCGATGTCCACGAGGGCAACATCCGCCTGGCGGTGGACGCCGTTCCGCCGATTGCCGACCCCGCCAGGGCGGCCCTCGTCAGAGTTCAGCTTGAGAATACGGGGCAGTTCCCGAAGAGCGGTACCGTCACGCTCCGCGAGTTTGTGGACGGCTGGCATGCGGTCGGGGCCGCAAGCAAAGCGTTCCGCATCGCCTCCGGCGGCAAGACAAGTCTGGACTTTCGTATTGCCTCGAACCCGCCGGTTTACAACGCGCTGTATCCGGTGCATGCCTTCGCGGAGTTCACAAGCCCCGACGGTGCGAAACGAACACTGCACGCAGTCCGAATTTTTGAGGTGCGACTTACGGCCGCCCGAGATCGGGATCTTGCAGCACCACCGCCTTTGAAGCCAATCCCGGTCCCTGCCAACACCCGTCTGCCACTGCGCTTGGTCGAGGAACGAACCGTGTGTTGGAAATGGTTCGACAAGACCCCATTCTGGAAACCGGCAGGGTGGCAGGGCTGGGACTCGAAAAGTCGGGCTTTCTTCCAAATCCAGGCGGTCTAGCGCGGGGACAGACGCCAGACGCTGGCCATGCACCCCCCATGGCAGCAGGGAGCCGGCACCATCTTCTGCAACTATCGCCTCTCCCTACCTCCCGGAATGCCGGCGTCGCTCAGTTTCGGCATTGCCATTCGCAATAATATGGCCCAAGAACCGCCGAGCGACGGCGTCCTGTTCCGGGTGTGGGTTGGTAAGAAATCCGACGCCTCGGATGCACGTGTGGTATTCGACCATTTTACCGCAACCAAAAAGTGGAAGGACTACCGGGTAGACCTCAGCCCGTGGGCAGGAAAGACCATTCTGCTCCGCTTCGAAAGCAATCCGGGTCCGAAACACGATACCACCTGCGACCTCTCCTACTGGGGCGATCCAGCAGTTATCGCAGGAAAAATCCCAGCACCTGAGGGAGAAAAGGCGGAAACCCAGGCACGCATCCGCCAGGCCCTGGTCGCGGCGCGGGATCTGATTGACGGTCGATCCAAGCCGAACGGACGTCGCACATTCTTGCTGAGTGCGCAATCCGGGCGCACGGCGGCGGCACTCGTTCCCGGCCGCGCTGGGCTGCTCGATGCGGCGTTTGCCTGGGCCTGCGAAGACCAGTCCATTGCCTTTTCCGGACTTAGGATCGAGCTCGATGACCTGCCGGTCTCTCCTCCGGCTGCGGTCTGGACATGCCGGGATGTGGGCAAGAAAAAGCTTGCAGGGGGCGGTAGCCACTGGGAGCATGTCCTGGAATTCAAGGGCCAGAGAACAACGCTGACCGTTGACCTGCGCCCTGACGGCGCCGGGCTGCGTATCTCGGTGGCATGCAACCGCCGCATCACGCACTTCAGTGTCGGGCCATGGACGGAACGAACTGGCCGCGTCTATTTCGGTCACGGGTATTGTGTGACCGACCCGAAACCGTTCGCCGTCCACTTTGGCGGTCACACCCTGGCCACCAGTCACGTGGCCGCGGAGTTCGCAAACGGCCTGGCTGTGCTGCAGGCATCGGACAATCCCCCGGACACATTCGTGGTGCGTCCCGCCTCACAAATCTGTGCTCTGAGCACCCACATGAATGCGACGCTGACGCTTGTTCCGGGACCGTCGGCATTCCAGTGCGCGGAGGCGTATCGTCCGCTGTATTCCAGGCAGCCGGCCGGCGGCGTCAAACGCCTTGCGGGACGATGCTGTTTCGATGTTTGGGGCGGACGCTATGCGGACATCGCGGACCACATGGCCCAAATGTTCCGGTACGGCCTGACGGACTCGTTCCTGACCGTTCACGCCTGGCAGCGTTGGGGATACGATTATCGCCTGCCCGATGTCTTCCCCCCAAATCCCGCCTACGGGACAATCGACGGCATGCGAAAAATCGCCGCAGTCTGCAGCAAACATGACGTACCATGGGGACTTCACGACAATTATATCGATTTCTACCCGGATGCAACGGGCTATACCTATCGGAACATCTGCTTCACCAAGGACGGCCAACCCATTCGGGCGTGGTTCAATGCGGGCCGGAAGGCACAATCTTACCGCTGGTGTCCGGACCGCATCCTGCCTTTCGTACGCCGGAACCTGAAAACGATTCGACCGGAATTACACCCCACGCACTACTTCCTCGACGTATTCACCAGCGCCTCGTGCTTCGACTTCTATGACTCGACGGGCCAATTCCACCCGGGTGTCGAAACCCGCGAGAAGTGGGGCGAAGTATTTGCGTGGATTCGCGCCACCTTGGGGGGAAATGCACCGACCACGTCGGAAGCCGGTCACGATCAGCTCATCGGCTGGCTGGATGGCGCGGACTGCCAGTGGCTCACCTTGTCGCCCGAACACAAACCGTTCACCCAGTACCTTCCGTGCAAAGACTGGGAACGCGTGCCCTGGTTCGATGCCGTGAACCACGCCCGCTTTATCCTGCACGGAGTCGGCTACTCCAGGCGTTACCAGGGTGGCAAGTCCCGGCCATTGCACGGGATCAATAGCGACGATTACCTGAGCGCGGAGGTCTTGAGCGGCCATGCACTGATGGTCGACGCCGGTTCGTGGGGTCGCGCCGCGGCTCGCAAGTACTGGTTTCTGCAGGATGTGGCCCGCCGTCTGGCCTTACGGGCCATTGTTCGGGTCCAGTTCGACGGAGAAAATATTCACCGGCAGACGATCACCTGGGATGATGGCACGACGGTACGCGTCAATCGGGGTGAAAAGCCCTGGACTGTCGCCGGTCATGTTCTCCCGCGAGATGGGTTCCTGGTCGGAAACGGGGGTCGCGTGCTTGCCGCACTCGAAGATACTGACGGGCATATCCAGGAATGGAGCATAGGACCGAACGGCTGGTATCTCAACGCCAGAACGGAATCTCCCGAACCCCACAGTTGTGTGGACATACTGCCGGAAATCACGCGATTCGAGTATGCCGGCGACCGCTCTTGCCGGTATGCCATGGCCTGGCATGCCAACGAAGCCACGACAAAACCCATGCGTATTTTCGTGCATTTTTGTAGCGTCAAATCCCGCCGCAGTGATGGAATCGTGTTCCAGGACGACCACACGCCCACCCTGCCCACGGACCGCTGGCACGGCGTTGTGCGTATCACGCGCACCGTGGAGTTGCCGGTGGATGCCGATGGCGACTACCGTTTCATGGTGGGCCTGTACGGTTCGGGGAGGCGCCCCGAATTGCGCGGGGCCAAAGTGGAGGGAGACAGCCGGGCCTGGGTCGGTACGCTGCACGTTGTGCGCAAGAACGGACGCATCAGCAACGTCACCCTGGCGCCGCCGCCACCTCCCGAGCCTCTGCCCCGTCCGCGACTCAACTCCCAGGGGACCGTTGTCGATGCAGGGTTCGCGACCACCGACGGCGCGTTCCGAATCGAACGGAGAGGCGCCGGTCTCCGCCTGATTCCCCTGCCGGACAGCCGTCCGTTCCGTGTGGTGCTGCGTCCCGTGAAATTGAGTCCATCGTACGCAAGCGTTCGCGTTCAATCCGTCGAGGCCATACCGATGGACGCAAAGGGGGCCGTCTACGGCATCCCATTCACGTGGAAAGGGGACGAACTGCGCTTCCGGCATGATGGCAAGGCATTTGCATACGACATCGTTTGGTGAGTGACGCGAAGAAACCGGGACGGAATCGCTCCAGCCGAGGATATATCTACAAAGGAGGTAACACGTGATGCTACGAAAAACAACGATGGTCTTAACGGTGGCCGCCACATTGACTACGGCGGTCGTGATCGCCAACGACACAGCCGGCGACTTGCAACGGGGCTTTGCCCAACCACCTGCCTCGGCTCGGCCGTGGGTCTATTGGTTTCCGCTCAGCGGCAACTTGACCAAGGAGGGCATGACTGCCGACCTGGAGGCGATGCGACGCGCGGGTATCGGGGGAGTGCTCTACATGGAAGTGGACCAGGGGGCACCGAAAGGACCGGCGGATTTTGCCGGGCCGCTGTGGCGCGAATTGTTCCATCACGCCTGTCTCGAAGCCGACCGGCTTGGACTGGAATTGAACATGAACAACGACGCCGGCTGGTGTGGCAGCGGCGGTCCGTGGATCACGCCTGAGCTATCGATGCAGCGCGTCGTGTGGAGCGAGACGATCGCCGATGGTCCGACCCGGCTGAAGACGACGCTGGCACAACCACCATCGGTACGGGGCTTCTATCGCGACATCGCGGTGCTGGCAATGCCAGCACCTGCTGGCAAAACACGGATCGCGAGCATCCAGGGCAAATCTTCGCTGAAAGTCCAACAATTCCCGCCGCAGCCGGCCCACTTCCCATCGTTGCCGCCCAACACGGTCATCCCGAGGAAACAGATCGTCGAACTTTCGGCGCGGATGCAGTCCGATGGAAAGCTTACGTGGAATGTTCCGCCCGGACAGTGGCTCATTCTGCGGTTGGGACACACAACCACAGGCAAGGAAAACCATCCCGCAGCAGAGTCGGGGCGCGGGTTGGAGTGCGACAAGTTCAGTCGGGCCGCGGCCACAACGCATTTCAATGCCCTGGTGGGCCGGCTGGCCGAAGAGAACCGAACGCTCACCGGTCGGGGTAAGGTTTTTGTGTCGACCCACGTCGACAGCTGGGAAGTCGGTTCGCAGAATTGGACACCGCGGATGCGCGAAGAGTTCCGAACTCGGCGCGGTTACGACCTGTTGCCGCTGCTGCCCGTGCTGAGTGGTCGAGTGGTCGACAGTCTCGAAGTCTCCGAACGGTTTCTCTGGGATTTTCGCCAAACCGTTTCGGACCTGATCGTCGAGAACTACGCGGGGCAGCTCCGCAGACTGGCCAATCAACACGGGTTGCGGCTATCGATCGAGGCCTATGGCGAACCGGCCGACAATATGGCCTACGCCGGACAGGCCGATGAACCAATGTCGGAGTTCTGGTCGTGGAACAAGTTCGGCGCGGCCGAGAGCTGCACCGAAATGGCCTCCGCGGCGCACACCTACGGCAAACGCATCCTCGGCGCCGAGGCCTTCACGGCCAACAATGCCGAAAAGTGGCTGGGCTGGCCGGGCAATATCAAAGACCTGGGCGACTGGGCGTTTTGCGAGGGTGTCAACCGGTTCGTGTTCCACCGTTACGCAGCGCAGCCGTGGACCGACCGTGCGCCAGGCATGTCGATGGGTCCCTGGGGGCTGCACTACGAGCGGACCCAGACGTGGTGGGAACAATCACGGGCATGGCACGAGTACCTTGCCCGCTGCCAATACCTGCTGCAGCAGGGCCTGTTCGTGGCCGATGTCTGTTACCTTCAGCCCGAAGGTGCGCCGCGGCGATTTGTACCGCCGCCCGCCGCGTCGGTGGCGCCCCATGTTCGCGGCGGGTACAACTTCGACGGCTGCACACCACAGGTCGTGCTGTCCCGGATGCGCGTCTGCGACGGGCGGATCGTATTGCCCGACGGCATGAGCTATCGCGTTCTCGTGCTGCCACAGGCCGAGACGATGACCCCCGCATTGTTGGCCAAGATCCGCGATCTGGTCCGGGCTGGAGCGACGGTGTTCGCTCCGTCACGGCCGCAGAAATCACCCGGACTGAGCAACTATCCGGCATGTGATGAAAAAGTACGACAACTGGCAGACGAGATTTGGGGAGATGGGCCACCACCAGCGAAAGTGACCGAGCGCTGTGTGGGAGAAGGGCGAGTGATCTGGGGCGGACTGTTGGCGCCGGAGTCGGCTGCCGAATCGGACGTGCCGACAGGACTCGGCACGGCCAGGTGGATCTGGCGCAAAGAAGGGAAACCGGCCACTGCGGTTCCTCCAGGGATCCGTTACTTCCGGCGTGTCGTCACGTTGGATCGAGACGTCCGAGTCGAATCGGCGCGGCTGGTGATGACGGCTGACAATGCGTTCAAGTGCTGGATCAACGGCCACCGAGTCGGGGAGGGCAACCGTTACCATCAGGCCTACGTCATGGATGTCGCCTCGGCGCTCAAGCCCGGCGCAAACGTTGTCGCGGTCGCAGCCACCAACGGCGCGGATGCCGCGAACCCCGCCGGCCTGATCGGACTGCTCACGATCCGTCTGCATAACGGCCGCGTCGTTCGACTGCCCACCGACCAATCGTGGGAAGCCGCCGAGAAAATCACCGGCCAATGGCGCACCACAACGGCGCAGCGTGGCTGGGACGCGGCGATGGAGCTAGGTCCGAGCGATATGGCGCCTTGGGGCCAGCCGGAGATCACGCCAGAAGTGCGCAACATCTTTCCCGACGCGACCGTCATCCACCAGTGGCTGGGCAACCATGGCGTCCCCGCCGACTTCAGCGCGGCACGACCATTGCGTTACATCCACCGCCGGATGGATGATGCCGACGTCTATTTCGTCGCCAACGGGACCGCCGACACATTCACGGCGACCTGCCGCTTCCGGGTGACGGGCCGCGAGCCGGAACTGTGGCACCCTGAAACTGGCCGCATGGCGCGGGTGCCGTGTTACGAGGAGCGGGATGGTTGCACCCAAGTACTGCTGCGGTTTGGTCCGGCCGAGTCGTTCTTCGTGGTCTTCCGCCGTCCCGCGCAAGCGGCGACGCGGCTGGTTTCTGTCCGCCGCAACGGGCGCGAGCTGCTGCGACCTGATACGGCGGCTGCCAGCGAAAAACGAGTGCTCGACCTGGTCCGCGGCGAGATCTGGCAACCCGGCACGTATGAGTTCAAAGCTGCCGATGGAGGCAGCCGCGAAATCACGGTGGCCGGTCCCTTCGACCCGGTGATGATCGGCGGGCCGTGGGAGGTCCGTTTCGATCCGCGGTGGGGCGGACCGGGGAAGGTGACGTTCGAGAAACTCGAAGACTGGTCGAAACGCCCGGAGCGCGGCATCCGCTACTACAGCGGCACGGCAGTCTACCGCAAGACCATCCACCTCGATCCAGAGATCCTTGCAGCGCCCTCGGGACAAGGCTCGCCGCTGGCGACCAACCGCCGCCTGTACCTCGACCTCGGCCGCGTCGCCGTGATGGCCCAGGTAAAACTCAACGGCAAGGACCTCGGAATCCTGTGGAAACCGCCATACCGGGTCGATATCACCAAAGCGGCGAAGGCGGGCAAGAATGGGTTGGAATTGAAGGTCGTCAATCTCTGGATCAATCGCCAGATCGGCGACGAACAACTTGCCGAAGACAGCGACCGCAACCCCAATGGCACGTTAAGAAGCTGGCCTGAGTGGCTGGAAAAAGGCCAGCCGAGTCCGACCGGCCGATTCACCTTTACCAGTTGGCGGTTATGGAAGAAAAACGATCCTCTCCAGCCATCGGGGCTGCTCGGACCGGTCATGGTGCAACCGGCGGCCCGACTGAGCCAGTAAGACGTTGGCCTACGAATTACCTTGGCCAATCGGCCTGCGGGTTGAAGTTGATCATGTTCGATGCGGGCCGTTCGGGAATGTGTGGCCGCAGGTATGGCTTGTCGGCCGCCTTGTGGCAGGAGTAGCAGCCTTCCAGGACATAGCGGTAGGCCTTTTTGAATCCCCGGAGATCTTTTGCGTCGATCGTCTTGCCGACTTGCATGAAGGGCGAATTTTCGATCGATTGCAGAATGTCTCGCAGTTTGATTTCCTGCCCTGCACTATCCCGGCGTACGGGAATAATCCGCACCGCCCATTCCATGTGCGACTGGGATTCTTTCCAGTAGAAATTGGCGAGCGGCCAGTTCCTTGCCTGAGCGGCAAACCATAAATTAGAAAAATGGTAGTCCACGTCGGTCATGGCGTGCGACTGATCTGGAATTTTATCTTTCAAGTTCGCCACATCCCGGGCCTGCGATTCGCCGGGAAATGTCGGCTGCCCACCGGCCTGTTGTCCGTAGGATTTCGACCGCGCGGAAAAATTCTCGTTCCATAACAACAGCATCGTTAAGGCAACAATCGCTCCGAGAGCATACGTTACCAGTTGGCTGCCCACAAACTTTATCGGTTTCATTTCATTTCTCCTTTGCGGCATGCGCGATTTTCCGTGCTGCCTTATCCAACCGAAGCGTTCAACGGTCCAGCCGGGGGGCTGTCGCAAGCCGAACTTGTGGAGCATGGCAAATCGGCTTGATTCCCATCGAATTCCTTGCCTCGCATGGAACGGGCCATTGCTGCCGTCTGATTTGCACAACCCACGGCGCATTGTACCATTCAGTGGTAAGCGTTTACAAGTCGGTGCGAGCAAAACGAGAATGATGCGGCTCTCGATGCGGCTTCCGACTTGGCTGATTTTGGCAGCCATGTTGGCGATGTCTGGTTCGCGAAATGCGCGGTCACCGCATCAACCATGAACTCGGACACCGAGCGGCCCTGCATTCGACAGGTTTCCGAGACTGTCAGAATACGTAAGTTCTCATCGCCAGCAAACCTTTTGTTGTCTAGTTGCGTAGAGTCTGTGATATGAGCAAATTAAACATCGAATCGATTCTGGAGCAGGTGGAGGCATTGCTGGCCCAAGCAGGTGCTCTCCCGCCCGAGGCAGAGCAGGCGGTCGAAAAGCGACTCAATGTAGTCGAGACACTTGTCGCTGAAGTATTGCGGTAACATGAGCGAGCCGAAGATTCGCGAATTTTTGCCCACTCATCTTGGACAAAGGGGCTTCGA
>Ga0114931_10010578_pt1 | contig 10980 bp, 9 predicted proteins | sample 2SBtaG_FD_89579 | JGI IMG/M metagenome (GOLD analysis project Ga0114931, IMG submission 89579) | Deep subsurface microbial communities from Kolumbo volcano to uncover new lineages of life (NeLLi) - 2SBTROV14_V59a metaG | ecosystem: Environmental > Aquatic > Marine > Volcanic | place: Kolumbo...
CTGCTTGGAGAAGTTATCGCCGACAAGGCCCATGCGCCGTTCATTGTGAAACCGCTTGCCGTCATAGGACACGATCCCGCAGGCTTCCTGACCGCGATGCTGCAGGGCATGCATGGCAAGCGCTGCCAGAGCCGAGGCATCTTCCTGGCCATATATGCCGACAACGCCGCATTCTTCGCGTAATCGGTCATCGCCATAACGGTCAATTGCCTGGCGCGGTTCGCCGCCCTTGCCATGACGAACTGTGTCGCCATGCGCGAATGCATGCCCGGATGTTTGGTTGAGATCGCGATCTGTGTTGTCGGAGGTCATCGCCAGTTTTCCCCGCCCTTGTCAAGCCTGCTGTCGGTGGTTGGTTGTGTTTTGCATCGTTTGCCCGCCTGACCTTGCTTTGCCCGACTTGTTCGCCTGATCCAAGTTTGCCTGCCTTGCCTTGCCTGCCTTGCCTGACTTGGCGCCCACCGGCAACTCTGTCCAGACCAGAGTTGTCACGACTTTAGCACATAATGGACAATGCAACCATCATGGATAACTGAGACTTTATGGGGGACTGAGACTTTGTCGATAGCTGAGACTTTGAGTAAATGCTTTTGCCGAGGCTGCAGCGGCTGGCGCAATGCCGCCGCCTTTGTGCCTTTGTGACGGCTGAGGCTGCCTTGCTGATCAGAAGGAAAAGCAGATTTTGCACCGCTGTCGCCGTTCAGCTTTTCCGCGAAGGGCAGTAGAATCTGCGTGAGCGTCCTGCTGGTCGAGCGCACATAATCAATGGAGTGCGACTTTGCGACCCATTCCCACTGATCCTCGGGCTTGGGGAAGAAGGACTCATAAAGCATGTAGGGAATGACGACCAGCAGATAGGCCCGCGCGATGCCGAAAAGGAGGCCGAGAATGCGGTCTACCATACCCAGTTGCCGGTCCAGAATGGCGTCTGAAATCCGCATTGTTATCAGATGGACGACGATCAGGACGACCAGGAATACGAGCGCACCGAAACCAACCATGGCGACCACCGTTGGCGCCCCGAATTTTGCTGCCATGCCGGCAATGAAGGGCTTTTGCGTCTGGATAAACAGATAGGCTGCACCAGCCGCGGCGGCCCAGGCAACCAGCGACAACACTTCGCGCGTCAAGCCACGGTGGAGCGCCAAGGCGCCAGAGATGATTGCCAGAACGATTAGCAGAATGTCGCCGTAACTGAGAGGCCCGATCATGATCCTTGGGTTCCTGATTTAGTGCTGCGATGGCGCTTCGATGGCGCAGATACTGCGCTACTGGTATTGAGACTGCTGGCGATACTGGTTCTGCCTGCGATATTGGCAGCCTGCATCCGGCAGAGTGCAGAGTAACGCGGCAGAGTAATGCGGCGGGGCATCATGCCTGGGCTCCAGAAACGAGATCTTTCAGATGCGCGATGCGCGTTGTTTTGAGCGTCGATTCGCCGCCGTCGACGTCGCCGGCAGCAGGTATCACCGCGCGCTCAAAGCCAAGTTTCTGCGCTTCTTTCAGGCGGGTCGCCATGTGAGCGGCCGCGCGCACTGCTCCCGACAAGCTTATTTCTCCGAAATAAACATGTTGCACAGGCAATGCAACGCCTGAAAACGACGAAAGAAGGGCGGCGCTGGCGGCAAGGTCGGCTGCCGGCTCGGTGATTTTCAGCCCGCCCGCGACATTGAGGTAAACGTCGTGCTGCGCAAGCGATACCCCGCAGCGCGCGTCAAGGACCGCCAGCAGCATGGATAAGCGATTGGAATCCCAGCCAACAACGGCGCGGCGCGGTGTGCCGAGCGCTGACGGGGCGACCAGCGCCTGGATCTCGACAAGCAGCGGTCTTGTGCCTTCGACTCCGGCAAACACCGCGGTTCCGGGACTGCCGCTGTCGCGATCACCGAGAAACAGTTCTGACGGATTGGCAACCTCGCGCAGGCCGGCGGAGACCATTTCAAAAACGCCGATTTCGTCGGTGGCGCCAAAACGGTTCTTGACGGCGCGCAGGATGCGGAAGGGGTGGCCGCGGTCGCCTTCGAAATAGAGCACCGTATCGACCATATGTTCGATGACCTTGGGGCCGGCGATGTTGCCGTCCTTGGTGACGTGGCCGACCAGCAGCAGCGCCGATCCGGCGGATTTGGCGTAGCGGATGAGCGCCTGGGTTGCGGCGCGCACCTGGCTGACCGTGCCGGGCGCCGCGTCCAGCGCATCGGCCCACAGGGTCTGGATGGAATCGATGACGATGAGATCGGGGCGTTTGCCATTGCCCAGCGTTGCCATGATGTTGGATAGATTGGTTTCGGCGGCAAGCGCCACCGGTGCATCGCTGAGCCCCAGGCGCTTGGCCCGCATGCGCACCTGGGCGGTTGCTTCTTCGCCAGTAAAATAGATTGCGCGGCGGCCGGCAGATCCGAGCGAGGCGGCCAATTGCAGCAGCAGCGTCGATTTGCCAATTCCCGGTTCGCCACCAATCAGCATGGCCGAGCCCGGCACAATGCCGCCGCCGGTCACGCGGTCGAGCTCATTGATGCCGGTTGAAAAGCGCGGTTCCTCTTTGGTGCTGCCGGTGAGGCTTTCGAGGGTAATGACGCGGCCCTTGGAGGATTTCGCCAGACCGGTGCCAGGCGCGGCGATCGGCGTATTCTCTTCGAGCAGCGTGTTCCACTCGTTGTAGGAGGCGCATTTTCCGGCCCAGCGCGCCGCGACGGCACCGCAACTCTGGCAGACGTAGCTGTGTTTGGCGGCTTTTGCCATGCTGCGATCGGATCCTATTCTGCCGCACCAGGATAGATGCGGGCGGCGCGATGGCCAAGGCTGGTCAGGATTTCATATGAGTTGGTGCCGGCTCGCTTGGCCATCTCATCAATTGTCACATGTGGACCAATGAGCTCCGCCCAGGCACCGCGGCGGGCGAGGTCATGCGGCACGGCACTGACATCGACAGCGATATAGTCCATCGAGACGCGCCCGAGCAGCGGCGCCGGGTAGCCCTCGATATAGGCCGGCAGTCCCGGCGTCTCGTTCGTGCTGGAGAGCGCGCGTGCGAAGCCATCGGCATAGCCCGTGGCGAGCGTTGCCACGCGCATCGGCGCCGGCGCCACGAAGGTTTCGTTATAGCCGATGGTTTCGCCCGCGGCGATGTCGCGCAACTGCAAAATGCGCGCCTTGAGGTTGACCACCGGCTGCATCGGATTGGCAGCAGCGGTCAGAACATGGCCACCATAAAGCGCGATGCCGGGCCGCGTCAGATCATGGCGATAGGCGCCGGCGAGCAGAGTTCCCGCCGAGTTGGCGAGGGAGGCGGGTGCCGCCGGGAGCAGGCCGCGCAGCTCATCGAAGAGGCGGGCCTGGGCGGCGCTCCTGGGATTGCCGGGCTCTTCGCCTGACACCAGATGGCTCATGACAAGGCTGAGGTTGAAACTCTCCAGCAGGTCGCGGCGCGCCGCCAGGACTGGAACGTCAGCGGGCGACAGGCCAAGCCGGTTCATGCCGGTGTCGATGTGAATGGCGGCGGCATGTTTGTGTCCGGCATCGGTGCAAAATCGCGCCCATTCCTCAATCTCCTGCAGCGATCCGAGAACCGGCCGCGCGGCGCAGGCCGTGAGATCGGCGGCAGATCCCGGCAGCAGCCCGTCAAGCACATAGATGAGCGCATCGGCCAGGACATCACGCAAGGCGCGCAACTGACGGGCCTCGGCGATGGTCGCCACAAAAAAGGTCCGGCAGCCTTCTGCCCCTAACGCCCTGCCGACAGGAGCGGCGCCAAGCCCATAGGCATCGGCCTTGACGACGCCGGCGCAGTCTGCCGGTGCTGCCATCGCCCGCAGCTTGCGGTAGTTGGCGCGCAGGGCATTGAGGTCGACGGTGAGGATTGCGCGCGCCTGTGGCGGCGCAGGCATGTCTTCTGTCGTCGTTTCAGTCATGGCTGCAACCTGATCCCGTTCAGTCATATCTTTGCGGCAGGCGATCTTCATAGGCAAGATCGGAAAAGCGTGTGTATTGCCCCTCAAAGCCGAGCATCACCGTGCCGACAGGACCATGGCGTTGCTTGCCGATGATGACTTCGCCCTTGCCCTCGACGCGCATCATGGTTTCCTGCCATTCGTGAAATTCCGGCTTGCTTTCGTCCGGCTTGGTGCGCTCAACATAATATTCCTCACGGAACACGAACATGACGACGTCGGCGTCCTGCTCGATCGAACCTGATTCGCGCAGGTCAGACAGTTGCGGGCGCTTGTCATCGCGCTGTTCAACCTGCCGCGAAAGCTGCGACAAGGCAATCACCGGCACTTCCAGTTCCTTGGCCAGCGCCTTGAGGCCGGTGGTGATTTCGGTGATTTCCTGGACGCGGTTGCCCTGGCTCTTATTGGAACCGGCAAGCAATTGCAGATAATCGACGATCAGCAGATCGAGCCCCTGCTGGCGTTTCAGCTTGCGCGCCCTTGCAGCCAGCTGCGCGATGGTGATGCCGCCGGTCTGGTCGATATAAAGCGGGATCTGGTTCATGCGCTGGGAAACCTGGACGAGGCGCTTGAATTCGTCCTCATCAATCATGCCGCGGCGGATTTTTTCGGAACTGACCTCCGCCTGCTCCGCCAGAATACGGGTGGCCAATTGCTCGGCCGACATTTCGAGGGAGAAAAAGCCGACGATGCCGCCATCGACGGTCTTGATGGTGCCGTCCGGCTGTTCTTCGCCATGGTAGGCATTGGCAACATTGAAGGCAATATTTGTGACCAGTGCGGTCTTGCCCATCGACGGGCGTCCGGCAAGAATAATGAGATCGGATTTCTGCAGGCCGCCCATCTTGTTGTCGAGATCGCGCAATCCGCAGGACGTACCGGACAGACCGCCGGCGCGCTGATAGGCGGCGTTGGCCATCGAAATGGCATCAGTGAGGGCGGTGTTGAAGCCAAGGAAGCCCTGGCCGTATCTGCCGGATTCGGCGAGTTCATAAAGTGCTGTTTCCGCCTCTTGAATTTGCAAGGAAGGCGGCGCGTCAACGGGCGAATCATAAGCGACATTATATAGATCCTCGCCGATTACGATCAGTGAGCGGCGAATGGCCAGATCATAAACCGTGCGGCCATAATCTTCGGCGTTGATTATGGTCGTGGCGCCGGCCGCCAGCCGTCCGAGATATTGCGGCACGGTCAGCTGCTCGTCGATTGGCTCGGCGGTCTCAAAGAATGTACGCAAGGTGATCGGCGTTGCCTGTTTGCCCGACTGTATGACCTTGGCAGCGACATCGAAGATCTGTGCATGCAGGGGGTCAAAAAAATGCTCCGGGAGCAGGAAACCGGACACGCGGTCGAGGGCCTCGTTGTTGATGAGCATCGCGCCAAGCAGGGCCTGCTCGGCTTCGATGTTATGCGGGGCGGAGCGGAACGGCAGGCCGGTCTCGCCATCCTGATCGCCATCCTGACCGCCACTGGGGAGCGCCGCGTTGAGCGACATTTGAAATGCTTGTTGTGACATGAGCCGATCCTAGCCGATTCGGCGGGGCTGCAAGCAGTTTGTCGGCCGCGCGCAATAAAGCTTCCCCGCAATGCACAATCCAAGTCGCAAAGGCTTGGCTGTGGCCTGAAATCCACTTATTGTCGCAGCAACCAATCGCAATGCACTAAGGATAGCTGCCCGACATGCAAACGCCAGCCCGGACAAACTTGCGCGGGCTGGCGTCAAAGCTGATTGAGATGGTTAATTGAAGCGGAACTTCTGCGCCTCAAGTCACGGCTGGCCGGGCTCAGTGCGAGCCGCGGTCCTTGTTCATCGCTGCGCCGGCCGGTTTGGCCATTGCATTTGTTTCTGCACTGCTTTGCGTCATGCTGCCGGCGGCGGCTTTGGGCGCCGCAGCATCCTTGGTCATGGTGCCGGAACCAGCTTTGGTTGTGGCCGCCTCGTCAGTCATGGCGCCCGATCCGGCCTTCGCCTTCGGCATGGCGGCATCCTTGGTCATGGCGCCGGAGCCGGCGGTTCTGGCCCTGGTGAGGCTGTTGCCGTTGGGCGCGGCGTTTTTAGTCATGGAACCAGAACCGGCGGCCCATGCCGCACTGGCAATCATGCTGGCAGCAGCAAAGGCTGCCAAGGATTTGGTGATGAAGCGCATTGAAATCTCCTGAGTTTGTCCGCCTGTTTTGGCCCGGGCAGGCCAGGCGCTTGTATGTTTGGCCCGACATGCGTCAACGATCCGCAGGGGTCCTGTAGCACATTCCGTCAGTTGCGGCTACGCGATGATGTTTACAACTGCGGGGCCGGGGGCCGGGGGTCTTGACGGCCTCCTGAGCATGATGGCCGGGATACCCGTCAAGCCTTGCGAAGCAAGACATGCCTTTATGGCGATTTGCCATGCCCCGTCGATCAAAATTGCTTGACCCTGGTGTCGAACCGCTGTCTGGCAAAGGAGCAGGCGGTCTTTTGGCGCGAGGTCTGAACCGGCTCAGCCTTGCATCGCCCTGGCCAGATTTCCATCGACCTTGTCAAGGAAACCGGTGGTTGACAGCCATTTCTGGTCGGCGCCAATAAGCAGCGCCAGATCCTTGGTCATATCTCCCGATTCCACCGTTTCAACGCAAACACGCTCCAAGGTTGCGGCAAATTGGATCAATGCCTCATTGCCATCGAGTTTGCCGCGGTGGGCAAGGCCTCTGGTCCAGGCGAAAATCGAGGCAATCGAGTTGGTCGAGGTTTCATTGCCTTTCTGGTGTTCGCGGTAATGGCGGGTGACGGTGCCGTGGGCGGCTTCGGCTTCGACGGTCCGACCATCGGGCGTCATCAGCACGGAGGTCATCAGGCCGAGCGAGCCGAAGCCCTGCGCCACCGTATCCGACTGCACGTCTCCATCATAATTCTTGCAGGCCCAGATATAGCCGCCCGACCACTTCATGCAGGCAGCAACCATGTCGTCGATCAGGCGGTGTTCATAGGTGATGCCGGCGGCGTCGAATTGATCCTTGAATTCGGCATCGAATATCTCCTGGAAGAGTTCCTTGAAGCGCCCGTCATACTGTTTGAGAATGGTATTCTTGGTTGACAGATAGACCGGGTAATTGCGTGTCAGGCCGTATTTCAGAGAGGCTCTGGCAAAGTCCCTGATGGAGTCATCAAGATTATACATTGCCATTGTTATGCCCGCGCCGGGCGCCTGAAAGACCTCGCGTTCGATGACCTCGCCATCCTCACCGACGAACTTCAAGGTAACAGTGCCGGCACCGGGGAACTTGAAATCAGTGGCGCGATATTGGTCGCCAAAGGCATGGCGGCCCATGATGATCGGCTGTGTCCAGCCAGGGACCAGCCGCGGCACATTCTTGCAGATAATTGGCTCGCGGAATATGACCCCGCCGAGAATGTTGCGGATGGTGCCGTTGGGCGAGCGCCACATTTCCTTCAGCCCGAATTCCTCGACGCGCTGCTCATCCGGTGTAATGGTCGCGCATTTAACGCCGACGCCATATTGCTTGATCGCATTGGCGGCATCAATCGTCACCTGATCATTGGTTGCGTCGCGATGCTCCATGCCAAGATCGTAATACTTCAGGTCGAGATCCAGATAGGGGTGGATCAATTTGTCCTTGATGAAATGCCAGATAATCCGTGTCATCTCATCGCCATCGAGTTCGACAATCGGATTGGCCACTTTGATCTTGCTCATAGGAAATGCCTTTTGCGTTCAAACTGTGCTGGTTTTGCTGTATGGAGATTTCGCGCGCACAATAGCCCTGCCCCCGGTTAGTGCCAAGAGCCGGGCGATAGTGCTTATGGGTTAGACTTGTCCATGAAGCAGGCTGGGCCCCGAAGCAGGTCTGGCTCTGAAGGGCTGCATCACCAGCGCGCCGCCGGATGCAAACAGGCGCTTTAGTGTTTTGCGGCCGCGGGCGGTGGAATGAATCACTTGAAGTTTAGGGATAACCCGGTGGGACTTGAAGGTTGACGGTAAGGCAGCAACAGCAGCAGCAGCAGCAGCAGCAACAGCAACAGCAACAGCAAACCCAGGTGGATGCGCGCGGGCCTGAAGTTGCGGGCGAAATGGGGCCGCGCCCGGCGATTGTCCTGGTGCGTCCGCAGCTCGGCGTCAACATCGGCACAGCGATGCGTGCCATGGCAAATTTCGGTCTGGATGAGTTAAGGCTGGTGGCGCCAAGAGAGGGCTGGCCCAATCCGCATGCCGATGCCGCTGCGTCGAAGGCGGAGCAACGAGTCAATGTATCAGCCGCATATCAGGATTTGCCCGCGGCGATAGGCGATCTCAACTGGGTCTGCGCCACAACCGCGCGCCAGCGCGATCTGGCAATACCGATATTGACACCAGAGCAAATGGTTCCGGAAATAGCCCGCAGGCTGAAAAATGGTCAACGCTGTGCGGTTCTGTTCGGTCCGGAGCGGTCGGGGCTGACAAACGATGATATGGCGCTGGCGGATGCGGCGGTCATGATCCCTGTGCGGCCTGATTTTGCATCGCTCAATCTCGGGCAGGCGGTGCTGCTGATTGCTTATGAATGGATGCGCCATGCCGGCAGCCATACACTGGGGCGGGTCTCAACCTATGAGAAACCGCGCCACGCCGGCTTTCACGCGCCAAACAGCCGGCCAGCCACAAAACAAGAACTGCTGGGATTTTTTGAACATCTCGAAGGAGAACTTGACGCAGGTGGATTTCTCTATCCGCCCGAAAAACGGCCAACAATGCTGCGCAATATTCGGATAATGTTTACACGCATGATGGCCACCGAGGCCGAAGTAAAAACGCTGCGTGGCATTGTGGCCGCTTTGGTACAGGGCAAAGGCCCCTGGTGGCGGCGAGGCTGATATGGCATTAGCGGCCTTAGTTATGCCTCGTTTTGGGCTGAGCAAACCGGGATCAGGCACGGCAGGCAGGCAAGCTGGCTGCCTGGCTGGTGTCGCCCCGGAATGCGGTGGGGGACGCCTGCATCCGTGGTTGGGGCGGCTGGCGGCATTGCGGTGGCGCCATCCTGGTTTGCTGAAGTCAAAACTTGCATAACCGCCAGGCTAACATTCATTTTCTTGCGATGGTACACAAAACATCCGATATCCATTACGATCGCTGCGAATGCGATGCGGGTACAGCTATGGGAATAGGGGCTGAGACATGATGAGACAGGCAATGAAGTCGATAGTGGTTGCCGGTTGTACTTTAGGGCTTGTTGCAGGGATGGGCGCGCCTGCCAGTGCCAAGCCCAAACAGCTTAGTGACAAATCCGTCAGGGTGTTAATGACCTATGCTTGGTCACTCGTGCCCAGTAAATTTACCACCCCGAACGGGAAGGTCATCATCACTGACAGGAGCAAACCGAAACTGGCGCTGGTGCCGCTGGATGTCGCGCGCGAGGTCATTCGGGTGGGCCGCCTGTCAGCATTTGCACAAAATTGCGATCTTCGCGAGGCGCAGATTGCGAATTACCGGACATTGATGCGTGTCGAGCGTGAAAAAAAGAAATGGAGCGATCAACAGATCCTGTTCATCAATCAACTGCATCTGCTGACGGTAATGTGGTTGACCGGACATGCAAAGGTTGTTTCCAAAGGGGACAACAAGGCAGAAAAAAAAGTGGAGCGGAGCGTCAAACACAAGAAGCCAGTCTGTGACAAGACGCGCAAAGGCCAGATTGTCGAGGCGATTGCCAGATACGTAAAGAGCCATCCGCCGTCCAAGAAGGCCGCCGCGACCAAACTCCAGGTTCAGCCCGCAGCAGGCAAGGTGACGATCACGAATACGGGCACGGGTCTGGGCACGAATGCGGGTACGACGGCAGCAGGCAAGGCAGCCATCAAAAAGGCTGGCAAAAAGCCAGCCAAGAAAGTGAAAACCAAGAGCGCATCATCAGCTGCGAGCAAAAAGCAATAGTTTTCCAGCCCTGCAGCCCTGCTGTCCACCATTGCGCCCGCCCCTCATGCACCTCTGCCATGCCCCGCGCAATTGTGCGCCAGCGGCAAAAGGGGGCGGCCGAGCAGGGGGCAGGGCAATCGAGCCGGCCTGTTGCCGCAGAGCCTGTTGCCGCAGAACTTGTGTCAGCAGAGTTTGTTGACGGCGATCACGAAATCTGATTTATAGCGTCCTGTAGCGGGGTCCCCAGCGGAGTCCGCCTTTTCTTTGCGCGCCTGTGGTGCTTCTCCTGAAGCCTTGCGTTGTCATACGCGGGTCGTGGACAGGTTACCTGTCGATTGTGGGAGCAATCCCTGATAGAGGAAGGCGTGTTTGAACCTCTGACACAGCAACAAAAATATTACGGAGTTCAGGCATGATGAAGCGTATCCGCGCCAAACATAAGATTGATCGCCGGCTTGGCGAAAACATCTGGGGCCGCCCCAAAAGCCCATACAACAAACGCGAAGCCGGTCCCGGCCAGCATGGTCAGCGGCGCAAGGGCAAGCTGTCCGACTATGGCCAGCAGTTGCGCGCCAAACAGAAGCTCAAGGGCTATTATGGCTCCATCGGCGAGCGCCAGTTCAATCGCATCTACAAAGAGGCGGTGCGGCTGAAGGGCTCGACCTCTGAGCATCTCATTGGTCTGTTGGAGCGCCGGCTTGATGCTGTGGTTTATCGCGCCAAATTCGTCCCGACAGTTTTTGCCGCCCGCCAGTTCGTCAACCATGGCCATATTCTGGTCAACGGCCGGAAGGTTGATATTCCCAGCTACAGGGTCAAGGTCGACGATGTCATCGAGGTTCGTGAAAAGTCGAAGCAGATGAACCTGGTGATCGAAGGCTCGCAGAGCACCGAGCGCGATGTCCCCGATTATCTGGATGTCGATCATGCCAAGATGAAGGCGACCTTCGTGCGCATTCCGTTGCTCGCCGATGTGCCCTTCCCCGGTCATATGGAACCCAATCTTGTGGTCGAATTTTATTCCCGCTAGTGTCCTGTCTCCGAAATAGGCATATATTATGCGGGGCGTCCGGACTGCCTATTTCGGAGACATGAAGGACACTAGACTAAGATTCTACTTGCTAGTGTGGTTTATGTCTCTCAAA
>Ga0114931_10010579_pt1 | contig 10980 bp, 10 predicted proteins | sample 2SBtaG_FD_89579 | JGI IMG/M metagenome (GOLD analysis project Ga0114931, IMG submission 89579) | Deep subsurface microbial communities from Kolumbo volcano to uncover new lineages of life (NeLLi) - 2SBTROV14_V59a metaG | ecosystem: Environmental > Aquatic > Marine > Volcanic | place: Kolumbo...
CCCCCAGGCCTTGACGAAGACGTAGCCGGGCTCCTTGGCCATGGGCACGAAGGCGACCCAGCCGATGCCGGCGAGGCCGACGGCGACCGCCACCAAGGCCAGAACGATCTTGCAAAGTTTCCGCATCATCACCACGCGCGCTCCATCACGGGTTGAACCAGTCAGAAGTTGAAGCGAAAGCCGGCCCGAACGGTGTAATCGTCCCCGAGCGCGGTGCCGCCCAGATTCTGGAACGCCGGTAGTTGCACGATCGCTTCCAGCACCCAGCGCCGGGTCACGTACTGGACGCTGGGGGAGAGGAACAGCGTCACGCCGCCCGAGTTCGGGTCGTTCACGCCGCCGATCTCGTTCTTGTCCTGGTAGAGAAGGTTGGTTTCGAGGACGCCGTAAAGGAAACCGGGCAGGCCGCCTTTCAGCACCCGCGGCCATAGGCGATATTGCAGCGAGGCGTCGAAACGGGCCTCGTCGCCGAACGTAAAGCCGTTGGCCTCGGTGTTGATCTTGTAGCTGGTCGCCACGTCGATCTCGTAGGCCAGGGTCTGATAGGTCGCGACGACGCCCAGGAAGGGGTCCCACGACCCCGAGCCGAGTTGTAGCGTGGCCGGCAGGGCGCCGAGAGCGTCGCCGTCGTTGTCGTCGCCGGTGGGCAGCTCGACGCCGGCGAAGGGCGAGATGCGAAAGGTCCGCCCCCGGCGGTTGTCCTTGAAGACGGTGTAGCGCCCGAACAGGCGGGCGTCGCCGATGCCGCTGGTCGCGCGCGTGACCCGCTGGCCGGCCGGCGTCGTCAGGTCGAGCGATTTGTGGAGGTAGGGCAGCACGCCGAAGACGGCGAAATCGCCGTTGACGCCATAGCCGAGAACCGAGACGCCGCCGCCGACCTCCACGTCCCGGTCGGCGGGGCTGGGGTCGTCGCTAGCCCGTTTATAGAGGAACTGCTCGCGGAAGATGAACTCGCCCTTGGGCACCGGCAGCGCGGTATTGAAGGTCTCGGGCGCGGCGCGCGCGAGGCCCGCCACGCCCAGCAGGCCAACCAGCGCGGCGAGGGCGATGCCGCCCGCGCGGAGCGTCGGCCGCCGCCACGAACCAATACCGGTCTCGGGCATGGCGTCAATCCGTGGCCGGCAGTTTGGTGAAATCGCGCAAGGTGAAGCCGGCATCGTCGACGATCTGGCTCGCCTGAGCCTTGGTCATCTCGGCGCCGTCGGCCATGGTGACCGTGACGGTTCCGGCGTCGATATCGACGGTGATGTCCTTGACGCCGTCGCTGCGCGTGAGCTGCTTCTCGATGCCGTAGGCGCAGAACGGGCAAGCCAATCCGTCGACCTGGAGCCGGTACTGGGTCTGGGCCGCGAAGGCCACCACCGGCGGCAACGCCAGCGACATCCCCAAGGCCATGATGCGAATAAACTTGGACATTGGTCTCGCCTCCATCGGTTGCGGGGTGGCGAGGCGTACGCCTTCTCGCCCCTGGTCATGCATCTCATCCCCGGCCACCGCCTGGTTGACCGTCACCCGGGTTATTCTCGCTATCGGTCAGCGAGCCCAGGATCGAGCAGGCGCGCAGTGCGCCGCGCCCCGGGCAGGCGGCGATCAGCTCCTCGAGCGCGGCGCGGATGCGCGAAAGCCTGGCGATCTTGCGATCGACCTCGGCGAGCTTGACGGTCGCCCGCTCGCGCACGTCGCGGCAATCGGCCCGGGGATCGGCCCGCAGCGACAACAGCTCGTCGATCTCGCGCAAGGAAAAGCCGATCTCCTGGGCCTGGCGAATGAAGCGGATGCGCTGGACGGTCGCCGCCGGATAGTCCCGAAAACCGCTTGCGACCGGTTTCGGCGGCTGCGCGATTAGCCCCTTGCGCTCATAGAAACGGATCGTCTCGACGCCGACACCGGCCGCTCGGGCGGCCTTGCTTATGGTCATGGGACGGATGGTCATGCGGTTCATTGCGATCACCTCGAAAAGCATCCTGGGCTCCGTATCATGATACGGAGTCAAGAGCTATATTCGGGGTGTTTTCAGGTCTACCGAAAGGGATTCGTCCCCCGTCCCCCTCCCGCTATAGCGCAATCCGAACAGGTGGAACCGCCCGGATTGCGCCAGCCCGCAAGCGCGGGCCGCCGCTCGCGCGGCGAGAACCCGCGAGGCGGTCCTCACCACGCGGCGCTCGGCGCGGGGTGGCGCGGCGCGGCGGCGGGACCATCGTCACCCCATCGTCATCCCATCGCCAATGCGCTGGCGCGGCGGCGCACGGCGCGGCGGCGCAGAACTTCGCTCAACACGACGATCACTACGTTGAACAGAACGATCAGCATGGCCAGCGCGTTGAGCGTCGGCGACAGGTTGAACCGGAAGTCGGACGCGACCAGCACGGAAAGCGGCTGAACGCGGCCGCTGGTGAAGAACGACACCGTGTATTCGGCGCTGGACAGAACGAAGCCGACGAAGGCGGCCGCCATGATCCCGTTCTTCATCAACGGCAGGGTCACCAGCCGGAAGGCCTGCCAGCCGGTGGCGCCGAGGTCCGCCGCCGCTTCCTCGAGACGCGGGTCGCCGCGCCACAGAACCGAGCCGATGATCACCGTGGCGAAGGGCAGGATGATCACCGATTGGGCCAGCCAAACCGTGACCAGGCTCTTGGCTATGCCGACCTCGCCCAGGAAGGTCACCAGGGCCACCGCAAAGATGATCTTGGGGATGAAGAAGGGCAGCACGAGCAGGCCGATGTAAACCGCCTTGAAGCGGAAGTCGTGGCGGGTCAGGGCCAGCGCCGCCATGACCCCGAGCACGGTGGTGATCAGGGTGACCGGAATGGCGACCATGAAGGTGACCGCGAGGCCGCCGAACAGCCGGGCGTCGCTCAGCACCTGGCCATACCAGGCAAGGGTGAAGTCCTCGAGTGGAAAAGTCATGTATTTGGCGGAGTTGAGCGAGAACAGACCCATCAGCAGGATCGGCGCGTACATGAACCCGTAGACCAGGCCGGCGTGGACTTGCAGCAGGCGTTCGAGGGTGGCGCGCATGTCCTTACGCCCCGCGCGCGCCCAAGCCGCGCCCCCAGGGGCTTCGCGAGAACAGGAAGATCGCCAGCCCGACCACCGCGGCGAGCGCGGCCAGCAACACCCAGGCCAGGGCCGAGCCCAGCGGCCAATCGAACGCGGCGCCGAACATGTCGTAAATGGCGCTGGTGATGGTCACGCCGGAACCGCCGCCGACGAGTTGGGGCGTCAGATAATCGCCGGCGACAAGGACGAAGACCATCAGCACGCCGACCACCAGGCCGGGCGAGGTCAGCGGCAGTATGACCCGCATGAATATCTGCGTCCGGCTGGCGCCGAGATCCATCGCCGCCTCGAGATAGGCCCGATCGAGCGCCTCCAACGAGACCCACAGCACGAGCACCATGAAGGGCAGGTAGTTGTAGGTCAGAACCACCATGGTGGCGAAGGGGCTGAACAACAAGGCCCAGATCGGCTGATCGGTGATCCCGAGCCATTGCAGGAACGAGTTGAGCACGCCCTCGGCGCCGAGCACCACGCGCCAGGCGAAAATGCGGATCAGATCGCCGGTATAAAGCGGCACCAGCATCGCCGTCAGCAACGCCGCCTTGTAGACGCGCACCCGCTTGGCGATGAAGAAGGCCAGCGGATAGGCGATCGCGGCGGTCAAGGCGGCGACCCCGGCGCCGTAAAGGATGGCCTTGACGATCAGCGCCCGGTAGGTCTCGCTGCCCAGGACCAGGGCGTAATTGGCGAGCGTGACCTCCTTGACGATGCTGACGAAATCGACGCTGTAGAAGCTATAGACGAAGAGCAGCCCGAGCGGCGCCGCGCAGACGAGAACGACGTAGGCGGCGGTCGGCAGAACCAGGACCGCGCGGGTCAACGCGCGATGCATTTCGATACTCGACGCGCGATGCCGGCTCACCGATCCGCCCCATCGGCGGCGAGGACGCCATGCACGATGCGCAGATGCTGTTCGGGCAGGCTGATGGAGACCGTGTCGCCGGGCGCGAGGGCGACGTCATGATCGACGCGCGCCTCGATCGCCCATCCATCGACCGTGGCGACGATCGTGTTGGTGTCGCCCCTGAAAACGACGTGGTCGATCCGCCCCGCGAACGACGCCGCGCCCGCCGCCGCGCCGTCGCCGATCGCCACATGCTCGGCGCGGATGCAGAGCGACGCGGAATCGCCGACCCGCAGACCGTCGGCGCCGGTCGCGGCCAGGCGGCCGAGCGGGCACTCCAGGACGGCGCGCCCCGCCGCCGCTTCGACCACCGTGCCGGCCACCAGGTTGGCGCCGCCGATGAAGTCGGCGACGAAGGCGTTATCGGGCGCATGGTAGATCGCGGCGGGCGTGCCTTGCTGGACGATGCGCCCCGCGTTCATCACGATCACCCAGTCGCTCAGCGCGAACGCCTCCTCCTGATCATGCGTGACGTAGAGGAAGGTCATGCCGAGGCGGCGCTGAAGGTCCTTGAGCTCGACCTGCATATGGCGGCGCATCTTGAGGTCGAGCGCGCCGAGCGGCTCGTCGAGCAAGAGAATGCGCGGCTGGTTGACGAAGGCGCGCGACAGCGCCACGCGTTGCTGCTGACCGCCGGAGAGCTGGGATGGATAGCGCGCCACCATCGATTCCATCCGCACGGTCCTGAGCGCGCCGATCACCCGGTCGCGCACCGTCGCCCGGTCGAGGCGGCGCAGGCGCAGGCCGAAGGCCACGTTGTCGAACACGGTGAGATGGGGAAACAGGGCGTAGTTCTGGAAGACCGTGTTGACCGGCCGGTGATTGGCCATCACGCCGGCGAGCGCGCGCCCTTCGATTTCGAGGTCGCCCTCGGTGATTGACTCGAAGCCGCCGATCATCCTGAGAAGCGTCGTCTTGCCGCAGCCCGACGGCCCGAGGATGGTGACGAAGCCGTTGTCGGGGAGATCGAAATCGACACCGCGAACCGCCTCGACGGCGCCGTAGTGCTTGACCAGCCCCCGGGCGGTGAGCAGCGGTCGCGCGCCGCCCACCGCTTCGGGAGCCGGGTCGTTCACGGTCAGCTTGCCTTGATTTCGTTCCAAATACGCACCCACTTGCCGTAGTTGGGCGGGTTTTGCTTCCAGACGAAGCTGTTCATCACCGACAGGTCCTCGATGAAGATACGCGTTCGTTCCTCGTCGGTCAGCAAATCGCGCGCCGACGACGTGCTTTGGGCATAGGGGCCGCCGAGCGCGAGCTTGTGGCCATAATCGGGGCCGAGCAGGAAATTGATCATCTTATGCGCCGCGTCGGTGTGATCGACGTCGACCGAGCGCGGGATGGCGAGCGAATCGACCCAGCCGATCACGCCTTCCTTGGGCTTCGCCATGCCCATGTCGAACCCCTTGGCCTTGAGATCGTAATAAGGCGGCACCCAGGAAAAGGCGCAGACGACCTCGCCGGCGGCGAACAGGTTGGTGAGGTCGGCGATCGAGTTCCAATAGGTCCGCAGCAGCTTCTTCTGGGCGATGCCCGCCTTCTTGCACTCGGCGAGTTCCTTGTCGTCGAGCTTGAACAGGCGCTCGCGCGGGATGCCCAAGTACATGGCCGCGGTCACGATACCTTCGAGCGCGTAATCGCGCGTCGCCAGCCGACCGGCGTATTTCTGGCCCTCGAACAGGGTCGACCAGTCGGGCACCTCGTCGACCAGATCGGCGCGATAGACGATCGGATTGATGCCCCAATAGAACGGCATCCCGTAGACCTTGCCGTCCTTCTTGCCGAGAGAGGTTTTCTTGAACGCATCGTAGCGCTTGGCCGCGTTGGGAATTTTACCGAGATCGAGCGGCTGCAGGAGGTTCGACGCGACATAGAGCTCGACTTTGTCGAGGCCCGGGGTGATGAGGTCCCAATCGGCGGCGCCGCCGGCGCGAATACTGGCGAACTGTTCGTCGTCGCTGCCGATGAAGCCTTTCTGGATCTCGATCCCCGTGCGCTCGGTGAACGCCTTGACGTATTTGTCGTAGGCGAGGTTTTCCCAGGTCAGCCAGCGGATTTCTCCGGCGGCGGCCCGGGCGGCGCGATAGGGGCGGCCGAAAGCGGCGGCGGCGGTCGCGCCACCGAGCAGTTGCAGAAACCTCCTGCGCAAAAGCGATTCAGGCACGCGTATCATGGCATCCTCCTTGTCAAGCGATTTTCCCGAGACCTACTTCTTAAGCGACTGATACCTCGTTCGTTTTACCCATGGCGGACCCTTTATCAACGGCTTCGGCCAGGCCCCGGCGAACGCGCCGGGCGGATGATCCCGCCGCTTCGCCGCCACATCGCGGGGTCCTTGGGCGACGGAAGCGGCGACGCGGGAGCGGGACCCATCCGCGACGCGCGCGGCGCGGCCATGCCAAACCGGCGATCGCGTGGCGGAAGAACGATGAAACTGGCAAGCGGACTCCCCCCCACCCGTCGAGTGCCTCGCCGGCGGCCCACCCCGGAATATCGGTGGCAGCGGCCTTTCGCCCTCCCATCCTGAAATTATTTTTTTACGATCAAGGCTTTATTTTTATCAATGAATTCATCAATATATCAGAATTCATCTTAAAATTTAACACCGAGAGGATAGAGGGTCAACGTGTTTAGAAATCTTTTTTCAAATGATATAAGATGCCGCCATCGACTGGTCATCACTGGCCAGCATTGGCCACCAACCGCGCGGCGATGGCATGAACGACGACCCGAGCCATGATCCCGGCGGCGATCTCGAACAGCGGATTCTCGGCGCTTACGATGCGCTGTCGCCGTCCGAACGGCGGCTCGCCGACACCCTGATCGCCTGCCACGGGGAACTGGCCCGCCATTCTGCCACCGAGCTCGCCCAGGAAGCGCGCGTGTCGAAGGCGACGGCGGCGCGATTCTTCCAAAAACTCGGCTACAAGAGCTTTCGCGAGGCCCGCCGGCAGGCCATGCGGTCGCGGCCCTGGGGCTCGCCCCTGGAAGCCTTGGCGGAACTCACCGAGCCCTTGCGCGGGCGCGGAAACCTGGGCCGGCACATGGCCAACGACGTCGGCAATCTCACCCGCACCATCGAAGCGATCGTTCCCGGCGAGATCGAGCGGGCCGTGGCGCTGCTGACCCGCGCGCGGCGGATACTGGTGGTCGGGTTTCGCAACAGCCACGCGCTCGCCGTTTACGCTTTCATGGTGCTCAATTCCATCAAGGCCGACGTTCGCTTCCTCGGGTCCGGCGGGCTTACCGCGCCGGAGCAGGTCGCCGGCCTCGGCGCCGATGACGCGATCCTGGCCATCGGTTTTCGCCGTCGGACGCATCTCCTGCGCGAGATACTCGAGACGGCGGCCCAGCGCCGCGTGCCCACGGTCTTGATCACCGACGACACGGCCTCGCGGACCAGGGAACTCGCCGACGTGAGCCTGACCTGCCGGAACCACGGCCTCTATCTGTTCGATTCCTACGTTTCCAGCATCAGCATCCTCAATTTCCTGTGTTCGGCCGTGGCCCTGGCCCTCGGCGACCGGGCCTGGACCCGTCTCGCCGAGATCGAGGACCTCCACGGCAGCTTCGGCGACCTCGTCCAGCCGCGACCGGCGCAGCGGGCGGAGCCGCCGGAGAGCCGCCAGGGATAGGCGGCCGTCATGCCCTTGGACGGCAAGGGCGATGAATTTTCCCCCACCTCGCCGCCGGCCGCTCGCCTCAGCCGTTGCGCGGGCGGGGGTTGGGGCGGCCCATGGCGCGCAGGCAGCGGGCGACCTCGCTGAACAGCTTTTTCCAGGTGCGAACGCGCGGGTTGCGCAGCCCATCGCGCAGGCAGGAGAAGAACGAGGCGTAGCACAGCGTCTTGCCGTCGGCGGTCGAGGTGAACAGCCCGACTTTGCGCAGCGCCGCCGGCCGGGCCGCGAACAGCCCGCCCGAGCGGCAGGAATAGAAGATCAGCCGCACCTTGGCCGGGTTGCGGCGGATGGCGCCAATCTGCTGCAGGCGTTGCCAGAACGCCGCGTGGGTGATCCATTCGAGCGTGCGGCCCGAGACGGTTTGGTATTTCAGCGCCACCTTGTTGGTCGGGTTGTACTTGCCGCCGTAGCCGTGGGCGGCGATGAGGATCACCATCTGATCGCGGGTCGAATTGCAGTAGGTGACGGGTATGTCGCGCTCCAGCGACAGCATCATCATGTTGAAGGTATCGGTCGGCGGCGTCGACGGGCCGTGGTGACCGGCGAGCCCGGTTCGCGTCCGATAGCCCCGGCGGCGGAAGGCGGTGGCGATGGCTAGCGTCTGATCCCAGAGAAAGTCCGCGCGGATGCCGAAACGGTCGACCTTGGACTTGCCCTGAAAACAGATGCCATAGAACAGATAGGTCGGCGTGCCGGTGCCGATCTCCTCGCCGAAGGCGTCCGGCGGCGGGGTGTCGCGGGGATCGTCGCCGTTCTCGTCGTCGCCGTCTTCGTCCTCGCCGCCGGTCACGTCGTCCTCGGGGAAGGGCCCCGCGAACGGCCCGGCGGTGACCTCGCCGGCGGCGTCGAGCGCCAGGTCGGGCGGGGCGAAGGTTTGTCCCAGATCGCGGCTCAAGGCCGATACGTGAACCAGCATCGGCATCAGGCGGAAGGCGTGCAGCAGCGGGAAGGGCTCGCCGTTGATCGCGATGCCGCCCGGCGCCACCGCGCGAAACACCTGGGCCAGGCCCCAGCCGCGCAAGACGACGACCAGGGTTTCCTTGGAGAACAGCGCCCCCGGCGCGGAATCGACGATATAGACCCGATGGCCGAAGCCGAGCCCCTCGAAGATCGAGCGGCGGAAGGCGAAGCGCGCGTCCGTATCCTCGATCTCGATGGTCACCGCCACCCGCTCGGGCAGCGGCACGCGATAGATATTGGTGTCCTCGGGCAGCACGGTCTCGGCCAACGCCGGGTCCCGCGCCACCATCGCCCAAATGCGCCGCGCCGCCCGGCGATCGATCCAAGCCTCGCGATGAATAGCGAACGCCCCCAAGACCGGTCTCCTATCCGTTATGCGGCCCGCGCCGGGCCGCTCAAATCATCCGAAACCGCTTCCGCAACGCCAGCAGGAACAAGGTGAACAACCCGAGAGTGATCAGCGAATGGGCGGTCGCCAGGAGCTTGAGCCCGAGAAACCGCCAGCCGGGCGCGAAATAGAGACCGTGAAAGGTGAACGGCAGGTCATAGCGTCGCCCCCACACCGCGAACGGCCGGAACACCTGCTCGATGGCGAAGCCGACGCTATCGCCAAACGCCGCCATCGGCGGTCCGGCCGGTGACCCCACCGAGCCAATATAGCTGAAATAGAGGAACCAGAACACCGCCAGCACCGCGAGCATCCATAGAAGCGGACGGGCAAAGCTACGGCCATAGTCGGCTGTCTTGTCATAGATTTCGGAGGCCAGTCGCTCCGCTCCTGACATCACGGAACGCGGAGGTGGGGGGCGCTGCTTGGCACGAAAGGACAAGATATTAGCGAAGGTAGACCTTACAACACGGTCACGCAGGCTGCGCTGCTCTAGGGCGAAGAACATCGCCTCCTCGTCGCGCGCTCGCAGTTTTTCCATGGCCAATTTGAGCGTTCGGTAGTTGCGCGCCGCGTCGTCGTTTGTCGTGTCGGGAAACTCCGCGTCCGTGAAGTCGGTGTCTTGGTGTAGGACCGCGTTGTGGAACTTGGGGGCCTTCGTGAATTTTGCACCCCGGAACGAGGTCGTTTTGAGAAAGCGCCGGTCGTTGAAGTTGCAGGCACCGCCGAAAGTCGTATCGATGAAAATGGCGGTACGGAACGACGCGCGGTCTGGCTCCAGCGCAGTGGTTACGCTAGTGGCGCCCACCTTGCCTCCGTCGGCGTTCCTTGGTCCCACGAACCCTGAAAAATCAGCGTCTAGGGAGAAAGTGGCGTTCTCGAAATTAGTACGTCCTGAGAAGGTGGCGTGCTCGAAATTCGCATCACTGTCGAAGTTCGACCACAAGAAAACAGCATCTTCATAGAATACGGCACCTCCAAAGTCTGTGTAGCCCGCGAATCTAACCTTGGTAAAAATGATATCTTCATAGAATTTTGTCCCTCGAAATCTGGTATAACCTGAAAAAAGGGAGTGCGAAAATTCGCCGACTGCAAAGAAAATTGCCTCAATAAAAACCAATCTTTTGGAGAAAGCGACTTTCTTGAAATCAGTGTTTCCAGAGAAAGTGGCGCTGCGAAAAGTTATATTCGGCAGCGGGTTATCGGCACCATAACGCGCGAAGGATATCTTGCCCGGAAAGACGACGCCGGCGAGGTCGGCCCCATCGTTCGCCTCCTTGGCCCGGTCGATGATCGAGAAAATGCTGTTGTTGAATGCTTTGATCTTGGCCTTGTCCCATGCCGCCTTGGGGCTCGGGGCGTCGTCGGGTGCGGCCATCGGTTCGGGCGTACCCATCGGTAGGTGAAAGTCGCAATAGGTACGGCCATTCCAATCGATGAGAGGGGTGTCAGAGTTCTTGAACTGGCATCCAGCCTCGCCCTCCTCGAGCCAATGTTTGCCATGAAAACAGCAGGGCATGTCGCCGTTCCTGTTATATCGCCCCGGAATTGGAGCGGGCGGGCGAGTTTAGCGTGTGGCGCCCCGTACGGCAAAGATGCGTTGGTGCGGGGGCTTCGCGCGGGCGGCGAGGTTTGGGCCTCTCCCTCGCCGGTGTCTCCGGTGTCGCGCGGGGCATTCGATGCGGCGAAGCGGGCGGTCTTGGCGTGACATGTTGGGACAATCTCGGCGTGAGGAGCTTTGATGGGTTGGGCGTGGGGCAATCTTCCGGGAGGTCGCAATTCAGCCTCGTGTTGGCTTGCGCGAAGATTTGCGCGTCGCCCCCACCCTTCCCTCCCCCGTCGAGGGGGAGGGTTAATGGATTGACATTGCTCTATATTCCCCCTCCCTCGGCGGGAGGGGTTAGGGGAGGGGGAATGAAAATGAATACGTCGAGGGGGAGGGTTAATGGGTTGATATTGCTCTATATTCCCCCTCCCTCGGCGGGAGG
>Ga0114931_10010580_pt1 | contig 10979 bp, 7 predicted proteins | sample 2SBtaG_FD_89579 | JGI IMG/M metagenome (GOLD analysis project Ga0114931, IMG submission 89579) | Deep subsurface microbial communities from Kolumbo volcano to uncover new lineages of life (NeLLi) - 2SBTROV14_V59a metaG | ecosystem: Environmental > Aquatic > Marine > Volcanic | place: Kolumbo...
ATCGGCGGACGCTGTTCCACGGTTGTCGCCGGTTGTCATCGGACTTGGTCTTTGAAAAAAACGCCCGGTTGTCGCAGGACATCCGAGCGTTTTTCATTTTTTGAGCGGACGACGAAGAAGGAGTCCCCGACGTGCGGTCGCCTCTCTTGTTTGTTTCAACCAGCTTCGAGGCGGGTTTTAGAGACAGTCGCCCCAGTTGGTGAGCAGGAGGGCGAGGTCGGAGCCGTTGACGATTCCATCGTTGTTGAAGTCGGCGGGGCCATTGGTTCCCCATTGGGTGAGGAGAGTCGCCAGGTCGGCGCCGTTGACGATTCCGTCGCCGTTGATGTCGGCGACGCAGGCGGAGTTGTTGACCGAGATATTGACATCATCGACGAAGATCGAGCCGTCGTCGACGCCGATGTTGTCGATGCGGAGTCGGCGGAATCGAAGACGGAACCTGTTGTGCAGCGCGTCGTCGGGAAGGGCGTTTGAGAAGTTCATGAAACTGGCGTCGGCGAAGCCATCGCCGGCGATGGTGAAGAGCGTGACCCACTGGTTGGCGTTGTTGAAATATTCGATGACCATGTCTTGCCCCAAAGCGGGCGTGGTGGCGTTGCCGCCTCGTTCGACGGCGTAGTTGACGAAAGCAGTCCCGGAGGCGATGGGGGCGAGGTCGATGGTGCGCGAGCGGATTTCGTCGGCGCCTCCCCATTGGCCATCGAGGTGCAACGAGCTGTCGCCGGTGGGTTCGTTGGCGCCGAGACTGTCGACGACGGTTCCCTGGTGGTAGGTCCAGTTGGTCAGATCGACGTTGGGGCCCGAGTCAAACGAATCGGCGAAGGGCAGCGGGGCGCCAACTGGCAAGCCGAGGGTGGTGTCCATCACGCCGAGGGAGTCGGTGGTTGTAGAAAAGTAGTTTTCCCAGCCGATGCGGAACTGATTCATAAAGTCGAGGTCGCTCGTTGTGGGCGTTGTTCCTTGCGGCACGACCAGAACGAAAGCGATGTGGAATATTTTCATGGAGGTCGTGGTGTCGGGCAAGCGCGCGCCGTTCAGATTGATGATGTTGTCAATGGTGAGGTCGATGCGCGTGCCGCTGGCGGTCGTGCCCGGCGAGGGGAACGTGCCGTCGTTGAAATCGGTGGAGTCGATGACGTAGAACGGCGGGACGTCCTGTGGCGCGCGGATGCCGTAGAGGTAATCATCGAGCGGGCTGTAGCCGTTGAAGGATTCGGTGGTGATGAAGGTTCCGTCGCCGTTGTCCTGCCAGAGGTTTCCTTCCATGGGCGAGGCGTTGCCGGGGCCGCCCGGGTGGTTGAGGAAGAAGCTCCAGTGGGCGTCGCCTCGGCCGAGGATGTCGGCGATGTCGGCTTGGGTGAAGGCGGCGAAGGCGTGTTCGGTCTCTTGCCCGAGGATTTCGACTCCCGAGGCAACTCCACCGAGAAAGTCGGTCTGGGGATCGGCTGGATAATCGGGGATGTCGTTCATGTTGAGAACGCCGACGAGGCGGGTGATGCCGGCGCTGGCGGTGGAGTCGCTGATCCCTTGGGTTTTGTTGATTCCCGCGACGTAGTTGGCCCGGCCGGAGAAAAACGCGAACCCCGCCTCGGGATCGACATCGGTCGGAAAGCCGCTGGCGGTGAAGATGACGACTTCGTCGTAGAGGTCGCTGTGGTTGGCGTAAAAGGCGTCAAGAATGGCGACGGTGTTGGTGACGAGTCCGCCATTGCCGTCGTCGAGAATCAGGGAGCCGTCGTCTTCGATGACCGCGATATCACCCACGTCGGTGGCGGCGGCGCCTTCGTTGGGGGCGTGGAGCGATCCCCATGTATCAAAGAGCTTCTCCATTGCAGCGATTCGCGGGTCGATTTCGCCAGCGCCAGCGGAACGAAAGTTCGTGTCGCCGGCGTCCGGATCGGGAAGCACAACCGTGTGGTTCAAACGAACCGGCTTGCGAGATTGGGGAGGAGTGGCGATTGCGACTCCAGCCGCGCTCAGGGCGGCGCCGGTGGTCAGAAGAAGAGCGCTGCGCCGGACGACGCTGATGTCCATGGGGATTGACTGTTTCATAGGAGTCCTTTCTACGGTCGTGTTTCCTGATCGGTGGTTATTTTTTGGCGCAGTCAATAACGACGCCATAACGATCACGGTCTCGTTGCGACTATACTGTTGGAGGTCTCGCCGCCAACAAAAAAACACGAAATGATCGAAATGGCTACTTTTTGACGTAATGCAGGCGCTCATTGCAGGACCAAGGCCCATGCGCAATCGACATTGGCAGCACCCCCAAGGTGTCGAGAATAGAGAAACACATGAGTCCTGAGCGCCAGCGAAAGTCGCACAGGCGCACTGCGAGCCGAGTCATCCCCGACCCGGTCGTCACAAACCAAGGTGAAGTCCGAACCCCGTACCCCGGTTCTCCCTTGCGGGTGAAAGAGGATCGAAAACAGAGTCAGTCGTTGATGTTCATGATGACTTTGATCGCTTCGCCTGACTGCATCAGCGCAAAGGCGTTGGCGTAGTTGGCCATCGGGATCTCGTGGGTGATGATCTCGTCGAGGTGAAGCCGACCCGACAGCAGGAGCGCCTCCATCTGGTACCACGTTTCAAACATGCGCCGGCCGGTGATCCCCAACACGCGGGCGCCTTTGAAGATCACGTGTTTGTTCCAGTCAAAGTCGAACGGCTTGGAAGGCAGGCCGAGAAGGGCGACGGTTCCGCCCCGGCGCAAGGCTCCAAAGCCGGCGGGGTACGCCTGGGGCGCCCCGGACATTTCCAGGAGCGCGTCGACGCCTTCGTGTCGGGTGTCGCGAAGGATATCCCGAACCCACTCGTCGCCTTGGCTCGAATCAAATGTTCCCGACGCTCCGAGTCGGCGGGCCAGTTCGAGCCGATCGGGATTGATGTCGCTGACGTAGATTCTCGCGGCGCCCGCGGCCTTCGCCACGGCGACCGCCATAAGACCGATCGCGCCGACGCCTGTAATAAGAACAGTTTTGGCGCTGACGCCCGCAGCCATCACGGTGTGCACTGCGTTGCCCAAGGGATCCATGATGGCGCCGATGCGGTCGGGGATCCGGTCGTCCAGAGGCCAGATGTTGCTCTCGGGCATCATGATGTAGTCAGCGAAGCAGCCGTCGCGGTCGACGCCGATGATCTTCATATCGCGGGCGATGTGGGCGTTGCCGGTGCGTGAGTTGTAGTCGGCGCCATAGGCGATGTGCCCTTCGGCGCAGACGCGCTGGCCCGGCGAGAGTGACGCGATGTCTGCGCCGACGCGCTCGATCACGCCGAAGAGTTCGTGCCCGGTGACGATGCCGATGGGGATTCGGCTCGACGCCCAAGCGTCCCACTCCCAGATGTGCCGATCCGTGCCGCAAACACCGGCTTTTTTGACGCGAATGAGAACCTCGCGAGGGCCTGGGATTCCCCCGTTGGGAACGGGCCGATGGGCGTCGTAGTCGAGGCCGACGCCCGCGCGAGCTTTGACCAGAGCGCGCATCGTCGGTGTGTGAGGCTCGGCGTCGGTCGACGAAGATGCGTCAGCGGTTTGGGTCATGAGTGAATCAACCATACCAGAGGACTCCGAAATGGGGCAGGAACGGATCGGGTTAGTGGTGTATCGCGGCCTCAGCCCAGGGCGGATACTCTCCTGGGTTCGTATCGTGCTTCAGAGAAATCTTCCTGGAACGCCTGGAGAGATTCGAACTCGACGATCGGTTCCGAAGCGCGTCGTCAGTCAACCAGAAGCTTGCAAACAACGCTACCAAAGCGGTTTATGGAATGCAAGCGATATGCCACGTGTCTCCAAACAATGGCCAATGCACGAAAAGAGTGGATGCAAGAATGGAATCATTTTCAACTGAGATCTCGGAAGTGCGCCTCTTCGCCCCCCGCCGGATTGGGGACGCGCGAGGATTTTTTTCTGAAACCTTTAGCGCGTGCGCGATGCGTGACGCGGGAATCGATTTGCAGTGGGTGCAGGAGAACCACGCCTTCAGTCGCGACGCCTACACACTCCGAGGCGTGCATTACCAGATCGGCGCCGACAAGCACGACAAACTGGTGCGTGTGCCCATCGGCTCGGCGCTGGATGTCGCGGTCGATCTGCGTGCGGGTTCAAAAACATTCGGCCAATCCGTCAAGACGGTGCTGAGCGCCGAAAACTGGCGCCAGATGCTCGTGCCCAAGGGCTTCGGCCATGCGATCATGACACTCGAACCGGGCACGCACATCATCTATCGCACGACCGCGCACTACGCTCCTCAATCCGAACGAGGCGTCGCGTGGAACGACCCACAGATCAACATCGACTGGGGAGTTGATCCGAACACTATAATTCTCTCCGAGCGCGATCGGGCGATGCCCACACTGGCGGACCAGCCGGATTTGATGTGACATCACTCCGGCAGAGGCTCCGGGGCGACCGCAGGCTTCGGAAGCGCGCTGGGGTCAAGGCTGGTGAGTGTGATGCCGGCATACAGCATCAGCTTGAGCGCCCGAACGCCGGTCACGATCCACGCCATCGCGAACAAACCGCCCTCGACGACCAGTGGAACCGACGCGAAAAACGCGATGGTGATAGCGATTTCTCCCATCAGTGCGCCTTTGGGCCGAACCTGAATGGCGTACGTCATGAAGATGGGCATGCAGAGAAGATCAAACCAGACGCCGATCAAAATGATCTGCAAAATCGAAACGGAAGGCGCGTAGTCGTCGCCCAAGATCAGCGTGACCAGTGTCGGCAGCGCCCAGATGACAATCGGCGCCGCGGCCGCCCCGGCGAGCAGTGTGACGAGCACGTTGGTTCGAATGAGCGATCCGAGGCGCCTGGCGCGGGCGAGAGGGATCACCCGCGGCTGAAACACGATGCATGCGTAGCCGGCGAGCATCGTGACGGGCATGGCGAGCTGCGTGGCGGCGCCATAGATACCGACCGATTCTCCGGGATGAAGTCTGCTGATAATCAATACGTCGGCCCGACCCGTCAGCGAACCCAATGCAATGATGACCGTGGTCGCGGTGAGGTACGAAAGGATCGCGCGCGCGTCGTGGCGTTCGGGCCAGCGCGCCACAAGGTAGGTCTGGCGAACCACAAAGAGGGCGCCGATGAACACGATCGCCGAGGCGCCTCCGAAGACGCCCACAAACGCCTCGGCCGATCGGGCGCCCAGAAGCGCGACCGCGACCAGAAGCGTGAACCGCAGTGCGGCATGGGCGCTATCGAAGATGGAGTATCGCGAAAATTGTTTCTTGACCTGAAGACTGACCGCCGTACTGCGCACCAGGAGGAGCGCAAAGGTCGAAGCAATGACGATCTCGATGAGTGTGTGTTGCTCGGGGTCGTTGAAGAAAAAACGAGCCAATCGGTGGCGCGCGAGCAGCGCGACGCCGACGAAGATCACACCAAGGGTGAGTTTGATGCGAAACGTCGCGGCTTGAAACCGATCGCTGCGCGCTGGTTCGTTTTCGTGAATCGCTCCAAAGCGAACGGCGGCGTAGTCCAGCGGCGAGCCGATGAGCGCGTCCAAGAGCAGGATCAGCGCGATCGCAGCGGAGTAGAGCCCGAACTGTTCCGGTCCGCCGGTGCGCGCCGCGACGACGCCACAGGCGACGATCGCTCCGACCGAAAAGAACTTTCCAAAAATGACAAGGACAAAGTCCTTGAAAGTTCGGCGGTGAGAATCGGTCTGAAGTCGGCTGGTGGTCACTTGGTGATCCGCACCACGATCCAGGGCAAGAGCGGCGAGGCGCGGAAGAACGGTGTGACTTCATTCGATCCCAGTGTGAAAAGCGCTTTGACCGGAATGCTGAGCAATCGCCCTTTGCGGGATCGCTGCGTGCCACAGAATCCCCAGTAGTTTTTGATCGAAAGGGCGTGGGCTTGGCCGGCGCATCCCGCCTGACGAAACAGCTTGGCGTAGTCGCCGCGTGACAAAAGAAACTTTCGCCAAGGCGGGTTGACGGGGGTCGCGTAGGTTCCGACTTCACGGCCGTGGTACAGATCGAGCGGGAAGAGTCGATTGGGGCTGGAGACAATGATGTCGCCGCGCTTTTTCACGACGCGCGTCATTTCGCGGGCGATCGCCAGGCGATCGCGGTGGCAATGTTCGGTGACCTGGAACGAATCTCCGACGACGCCGACGTGCGGAAAGACGCAGCCACAAAACGCGATGTCGAATGTTTCGTCTCGAAACGGCAGGTGCATGCCGTTGGCCATGAGCAGGGCGTCTTTGTGCGACCGTTCTTGCCAGATTCGTGTGCGGGCGCCGTTGTCGATGCCGACGCATTCGAACCCGGCCTCGCGGAGCGCGTCGACCTCGCGTCCGATGCCACAGCCCAGCGCCAGAATGCGGGGCGGCCGTTCGGCGTTTTGGGTGAGCTTCTTGAACAACGGGACCCAATAATTCTCCACGGTGTACTGAGAGTTGTTCTCCTCGCGCTGGATCAACTCATCGCTGGAATCGTCTTCGAAGCGCTCGCCGATGATGAGATCGGCAAAGCCATTGACGAGTGAAAACCGCTCGGGACAATCGTCTCGGTCGCAAGGCGGGCACCGGAGCGCTTCGGCGTCCGGCTCCAACGCCCGCTGGCAGAGCGGACAGCCCGCAAAGACAGGAAATGAAAAAGAACTTGGTGAGTGGTTCGGCATTGAACTCATGGTCGATTCTGAACCTGTTTGATTCGGTGTGGCGCTCATGATTTCGCTCCGGTTGGCCGCAGCGACCGAACCGCGGCGCGACCGGCCGCAGCGGTGAACATGATCGCGGCGCGAACGGTCAACATGCATGCTGCAAAGACAGACGCGGGGCCGAACCGATGCAATTCGTTGATCTCGTTGTAGGCTCGGAAGGCGCCGCGATGAAAGTCGATGATGTGAAATCGCTCGCGACTGAACGGGCGGGGCCCGCTGCCCACGCCCTCGTAATGAACAATGACCGATTGTGGATGCAGCACGACCTTGTGACCCCGTTGCTTGAAGCGATGGCAAAGCACCAGCTCGTGCCAGTAATAGTAATCCTCGGCAAAGCCGCCCACCTCCCAGAAATGTTCCGGCCGGACAATCTGACCCGCCGCCGAGACCCAGTCCACCTCGAACGGCTCGCCCTTTTCAACACCGTCCTTGCAGAGATACTCGCGGACCGTGTGCAGGTTTGGGAAGAGTTTTGTGAGCCTTCCTCGGCGACTGAAGATCGAACTGGCCATGCCCGGAAAGAGCCGACCGGACCATTGCTCGCGCCCGTCGGGGAAGACGAGTCGAGCCCCCGCGGTGGCGACGTCGGCGTGTTGGTCCATGTATTTGACGAGTTTCGGAATCGCCAGATCGCGCACGACGATGTCGTCGTTGGCGAAGAAGTAATACCGACTGTTGGCGACGCGCGCGCCCTGATTGCAGGCGATGCAGTAGCCAAGGTTTTTTCCATTGTCGAGCACGCGAACTTCGGGGAACTCGTCGGCCATCATCTCGATGGTGCCATCGGTGGAGCCGTTGTCGCAGTAGATCACTTCGTAGGTGCAGCCGCCCCAGTCGCTGTCACGGAGCGATTGCATGCACTCCCGGACGAAGCGTTTGGCGTTGACCCCCGGCGCTATGAAGGCGACGTCCTTTGGTTCACTCATCGTTCGAACTCCCCACCAACCAGGTGTCCTTTGTCCCAGCCCGCGGCGATGGTTCGCTGGCGCGCCAGTTGAAACATGACAAGAAGTAAACCAATGATCAGCCACCATCCTTTGAGAGGAAAGTAAAAAACATCAACCTGCAAGCCGAAGACCAGCACCGCGACGACCAGGATCAGCCCCGCCGTCATGAACCAATACTCAGTCGGGGCCTCAAGTCGACGATACCACGATCGACCGCGAACGCACACGTACACGATTCGAGCGAGAAAGGCGATGAAGATTGGCCAACCGATGACGCCGACGTCGACGAGCGTCTGGAGATAAATATTGTGCATGTGGGATTTCCCCGGGATCGGGTTGCGAAGGAACTCAAGCACAACATGTTCATTGGCGAGTCCCTGACCGAGGAGCCATTGGTCGGCGAACGCCCGCAGGCCGGAGCCCCAGTAATCAATGCGAATGCTCATGGCCTGGGAGTTGGAAGGGAGGTAGTTTTTGCTGTCGAAGATTCGTTCAAAGATATCGACGGGCAAGAGGACTGGCGCCGCCACGGCCAAGGCCAGCCCGCCGAGCACCATCCACATTCGCACGCGAACAAGCCCCGTCACCACACACAGCCCCAGCACCCCGACCAAGAGCAACAGAGCCGCACGAGTGTTGGTGAGCAGCACGCAATAGATCGAGGCGGCCAGTCCGAGCCACATCGCCGCGTGCAGCCAACGGTTGGCGTTGGTGCGAATGAAATAGAAAAAGAATGGGATAGTCATCGCGAGGTTGACGCCGAAGATCGCGGCGTGGGACGTGGGGCCCATGGACCGTCGGATGGTTTCTCCGCCGAGGGTTTGCATTTCGGCGCGGTCGACCCAGACGGTGGACCATCGGTACATGGCCAGTTGGGCGCCGGCCTGTGGATCGACGTCGCCCAGCGGGATGCCGCCGGTTTGTCCGGAGCCCAAGTGCCAGTCGTAGATCGAGTAGAGGGCGACAAGTATGGATGCTACGAGCCAGAGCAGGACGCACGTGTTGACTCGTCGGAATGTTTCTTTCGCGGTCGAAGCGACCACGACATTGACGATAATGATGAGGAAGAGGATGTCGCCGACGTATCCACCGGCGATCTTGATCCCAGGGATGAGGTCGGATGTGTAGGTCAACGTGAGCAAACCGATCGTGACCAAGGCGGACCAGAGGAGAATCGTCGGGCAAAGCCGAATCGTTTTGCGTTTCACCATATGGTCAATCAACAGGACGCCGAGGGCGAGCATGCCCAGACCTCTTGTGATCGAAATATTGAAGGCGCTGGTGTCGTCGGAGATTCGGCCGAATCGTTCGATGGGGGCGGCCAGCGCCAGCGCGTAGAGGCTCCACGTGGGATGGCGGAGAAACAAGAGCGTGGCCGCCACGCCGCCGACCGCGCCCAAGGACAAGATCGGCGAAATATTGGTCGCCAGCAGGACAAACACCAGGCCGCCGGCGAGCCCAATCGCGATGGGCAGCGCGAGCCGAAAGAACGGATGAGCGCTCAAATAGGCAAGCCCGCGCAGACGGCCCGCGGCGTTCGCCTCCATCGTGTTGTCGTGGAGCCAGGAGCGGGTCATGGTCGTCTCAGGCGAAAGACGCCCCCACCCTCCGTTCCTGCATACAGAACCGTGTGGTCGATCGGATCAATCGCAAAGGATGTGACAAACTCGTTGTACAATCCTTCGTTGAGGGGCGACCAGGTGGCGCCGCGATCTTCGCTGAACCAGACGCCCGCGTCTTGGCTGGTTGCGTAGAGAAGGTTTGTGTCGAGGGGATCAAACTCAACGGCGAATATTTTGGTGGCGCCGAGCCCCTGGTTGGACAGGCGCCAGTTGACGCCCGCGTCGTTGCTGACGGCGATGCCGAAAAAGGCGGTGCCTGCGACGAGCGTATTGTGATCAAAGGGGTCGATCGCGATCGCGTGGGGAACCATGACCGCGATTTCTTGGGTGACACCGCCGCTGAACGTATCGCCGGCGTCGTCGCTGTAGTAGACTCCGCGCGCGGTCGTGCCGACGTACAAGCTGTTGTCGGGGCCCGGCGCCATACGAAACGCAACGGGCGCGGGCGGGTCGGCCGGAAGCTGCAACAGCGTCCACGAGTCGCCCGCGTCAATGGAGCGATAGAGCCCGTCGTCGGTGATGGCAAAGAGCGTGACAGGCGTTGTGTGGCGCGCGATCATTCGATTGATGGGCATGGGCGGAGCGCTGGCGGTGGGGCGCCAACTGGTTCCCAAATCGGTCGAGACAAACACACCTGCATCCGTTGCGAGAAAAAGAGACGCCTCGGCGCCTTGGCCCGCCACCGCGATGAAACGAGCATCGGGTTCGGGAAGTCCGGTTTTCGCTGAGGACCATGTCAGGCCCGCATCGGTCGACACAATCACGGGTCGGGGAGCGTCGGCGTCCGGACCCTGCTCGTTGCGCAGCGTCACTGTCACAACCGACTGGCTCTCTGGAATCGACTTGTGGGAAGACAGACTCGCAGTCGTCGGAACTATCGCGATGGCGCTTGGGAAATCGTTTGTGATGCCTGTATTGAGAAGTTGAAACGAATCGCCGCGATCGTCGCTCTTGTAGAGCTCCCCGAGCTGACCGACGTACAACTCGCCCGAAGCGGGGTCGACGGCGAGTGAGACGATGGATTTTCCCGCAAAGGGAGTGTTGTCTCCGCCCCACCAGTGGTCGCCGCCGTCGGAGCTGTGGTAGACGCCGATCGAATCGACGCCGACGTAGATCGTGCCGTCGCGCGGATCGACCGCGATCGCATTGATGTTCGCTGAAGGCAGGCCGCTGACGGCGCGAATCCATGTTCGCCCGGCGTCGTCACTGCGGTAAAAGGCGCCGTCGAAGCCGCCCATATACAGCGTCGATCGGTCGCGCGGATCCGACGCGATGGTGGTGACGAAGGGGTTGTCCTGTCCGGCGAGCGCCCAAGTTTCCCCGGCGTCGGTGGAGCGCATCGGACCGCGTCCGGTGGAGGCGTACAAGATGGACGGGTTGGTTGAATCGACCGCGATGTGAAAGACGACCTCGTCTTCCAGCCCGAAGTGACGCCAGGTGGCGCCGGCGTCGGTGGACTTGAACACGCCGCTGGTGACGGTGGAGGCATACAGAATGTTTGTGTCAGTTGGATCAATGGCGATGCTGAGAACGATGAGAGACATCGCATCGCTGGAGGGAGTCCATTGGACCTCTGCGCCTGTTGTGCGGTACAGCCCTTGGAACATCGAGCCTGCAAAAACGACACTTGGCTCGTCGCGTGAAACGTACAGGCCGCCAACAAACTGGAAGTCGGGGTCGTTTGAGATTCGGCTCCACGTCAGGCCTGCGTCGACGCTGCGGTACACTCCCGCG
>Ga0114931_10010581_pt1 | contig 10979 bp, 10 predicted proteins | sample 2SBtaG_FD_89579 | JGI IMG/M metagenome (GOLD analysis project Ga0114931, IMG submission 89579) | Deep subsurface microbial communities from Kolumbo volcano to uncover new lineages of life (NeLLi) - 2SBTROV14_V59a metaG | ecosystem: Environmental > Aquatic > Marine > Volcanic | place: Kolumbo...
ATCGCCCGCCAACGCAAGAAAGTCGACGCTATGTTCAAGGGCGGTTTCAATTACCCGCTCGGCCGCGAGGTACGGCGCTTCGACGAACAACTCGCGAAGACCCTCGGGAATGTCTGGAATTCCGCCGGCGGGACGTTCGAGATGTAGATCGCTCGCATGAACGAAACTCAACGCATTGGACGATGACATTCGACGCCTCCTTGCGCGTCTGGCGACTTCCCGTGCGACAAGGATCGCCAACGCCGCTGATATACGCCGCTGAGTGTATCCGATGCTCAACGACCGCACTACGCCGATTGCGCCTCTTTCCCAGTCACCTTTGCCGTCATGGTGGGAATGTCTCCGCTAGCATTCACGACTTGCCCTGGCGGCGGCGATGAGAAGATGACGTGGATCGACCGGTTCGCTCCCCAGGGGGATGTGGTTTGGGCGATTTCGAGGCCGCGACCTGATGGGCCATGGTTCGAGCGGCATTGGGATTGTCGGCTTTGCCCAGCAACTCGAACAAAAAGCGGCTGGGAATGCTGGTGTGGGTTTTGCCCCATTTCCGCCGGTTTTGTGCCAGGCTAAGCGTGAGAACGTCCTTCGCGCGCGTAAGCCCGACATAGCACAAACGCCGCTCCTCATCGACTTGATGTTCGTCCTCGGCAAGCGAACGGCGATGGGGCAGCAGCCCTTCTTCCATGCCAACCAGATACACATGCGGGAATTCGAGCCCCTTGGCACTATGCAGGGTCATCAAGGCCACGGCGTTTTGTTTGAGTTGGTTTTCCTTGTCGTCGTCTCGATCGTTGGTTGCGATGTCGTCCAGAAATTTCGCCAGCGGTGCCTCGGCATGGCGTGCCGCATGTTGGGCGGCGGCGTTGACGACTTCTTCCACGGCGTTCCAACGCAGTTCTTGGTCGTTTGCGTTTGGATACTGCCGTTCAACTTCCTGTCGGTAGTCGAACTGATCGATGACCTCGCGGACGATGTGTTCAACGCTTCTCTTGTCGAGAAGGCCGCGGATCCCCGCGAGTGTTTCTCGTAGCGAACACAGCCCTCGTGTCGCCGCGGGCGGCAGATTTGTTGAAGCATTCACATGACGGATGATCTCCCACAGCGGTTGTCCCTCGGCGACGGCCTGCTCCATCAGACGCTTCACGGTAGCCTGACCAATGCCCCGTTGTGGCACGTTGATGATTCGCAGCAGGGCGACTTCGTCGGTCGAATGAACCACTAGCTTGAGATAGGAGAAGATGTCGCGCACCTCCTTGCGATCGAAGAACGACATCCCCCCAACCAACACATATGGCACGTTGCGTCGCCGTAGCTCCTGCTCGAAGGCCCTGGGCTGTTCGTTCGTGCGAAACAAGATCGCGATATCCCGCGGCTGCACGCTACCTGAATGTGTCAGTTTGTGTATCTCCTCGGCGATGAATCTGGCTTCGCCCTCTTCGTCGGCGAATTGCAGAACATGCGGACTTTCGCCACCCACCCGCGCTGCTCGAAGAACCTTGGGATGTCGTTCTTTGTTGAAGACGATAAGCCGGTTGGCCACATCGAGAATCGGGCCGGTCGAGCGGTAGTTATCTTCCAGGCGAACAACGGTTGCCTCGGGCCAGTCGCGCTTGAATCGAAGGATATGGGCAACTTCCGCTCCTCGCCAGCCATAAATCGATTGATCGTCATCGCCAACCACGCACAAATTGCGATGCCCAAGGGCCAATGCCCGAATGATGCGATACTGACTGCCGTTGGTGTCCTGGTACTCGTCGACCAACACGTGGCTAAATCGGGCTGCCTCCTCTCGGCGGATTTCGGTGTGGTTTTCAAACAGCTCCTCGGTACACAACAAGAGGTCGTCGAAATCGACGGCTCCGGCGGTTTGCAAGGCCTTCTGATAGCGACGATATCCGCTAGCGGCCAAGTGTTCCTTGTCGCTGATGGCCAACTCGGCGGCCTGTTGCGGACGAACGCCCTTGTTCTTCCAATTACCGATAAAGAACAGCAAATCGCGAGGTTTCAACATGGCGCCAGATACTTTGATTTCTCGCAGGGCGCTGCGTGCGAGACTCTCTTGGTCGCCACGATCGTAAATCGCGAACTTGGCCGGGTAACCCAAAGCGGTGATGCGACGGCGTAGAATCCGCACGCACAGGCTATGAAACGTTGAAATCTCCGGTCGTTCCTTCTCTCCCCTTTTCCGCCGTCCAATCAACGCGGCGGTCCGTTGTTGCATTTCGGTGGCGGCTTTGTTGGTGAACGTAACCGCTAAAATCGCCCCGGGACGAACGCCATTTCGAATCAACCTCGCGATGCGATACGTGACAACCCGTGTCTTGCCAGTTCCGGCACCGGCTAGCACCAACAGCGGCCCAGAGAGCGTGGTAACGGCTTTACGCTGAGGAGGATTCAAATCGTTCAGCATGCCGGGGCAGTCCGTTAAGGATACAGGAGAGGGGCACGAGCGAATTCGATCGTCGGATGGTAAGGCGACCGCCGGAGATTGGCAATTGTCTCCCCCGGCACGATCGATTCCAAGCTCCCTCGCAATCGTCGAGCATTCCCGCGGATGAACAACCGATTCGGGTCGTGGGCCGCGGCCTTGACGCTATTTGCGGCACCCCCCTATACTCCCGGTGCATGTCTTGAATTTCTTAAGCGGCCCGCGCCGACGATGGTTTGTGTAACAACCTTCAGGCCTCGCGTGGGAATAACTGGGGGGATCCCCGACTTGGCTGCACGATGAAAACCGAACGGCGGCACGAATTACAACAGAACTCACTCGCCACGTGGATCGAGCAATCGATCGAGCGGCTCAAACCGTATAGCACCGTGATCTCGACGATTGCGATTGCGGGTGTGGCGCTGCTAGGAATCTCTTACTACGTTAACGCGCAGCGTTCCAGCAGCCAACTCAAGGCCTGGGATGAATACCTCGAAGCCGTCGATGAGCCGGGATATGATCGCTTGGCTGATCTTGGAGATAGTTTCAAGGGCAGCAACGCCGGCATGTGTGCTTTGCTGGTAGCCGCCGACCGGCAATTACAGGCAGGGGTGGATGCGTCGTTTCACGATCGTACCGCTGCCGCACAAGACCTACGGATGGCGCTGGACAACTATACGCAAGTTGTCGAAGAGGCGGACGATCCATTGCTTCGCGAGCGTGGGTTAATCGGCAAGGCATATACCGAGGAATCGCTGGCCTACGATTCCGCGGACAATCTACATGCCGCTAACGCCACGTATGAGCAATATTTGGCGGACTTTCCCGATGGAATCTTTGCTAAAGAAGCACGCATCCGCTTGGCTGACTTAGGCAACCCGGCCACGGCGTCCTTCTACGACTGGTTCGCCACGCAGGCGGTCAGCTCGCCGGAAGCTACCGACGACATCCCAGGTTTGGGAACCGGCACCGAATTGGACACATTGCCAGAGGGCCCCGGCTCTGCGGATTCGACTTCCGCGGGTTCGACTTCAGCAAGTGAACCAGTCTTCGATGACGACGGAAGTACGACCGACGAAGCCGCCGAGATGGAAAAGCCAACGTCGGACGAGAAGCCGGCGACAGAGACTCCCACCACGGAAGAACCTTCTTCGGAAGAGCCGGCAGCCAAAGAGCCGGCGGACGAAGAACCGCCGACCAAAGAACCTGAGAAGGGTGACGATCCCACGTCGGAGTCGTAGTCTCGCGACTCATTCTTTCTACGTGCTCCGGATGTTTGATCCAAACGTCGTGCCATTGTGGTAGAATAGAGTCACGGCGTAGGGAATTACCATAACGTCACGACGGCACAACGATTACGCTCGCCCGCGGTTGAACAAATCCTCGTTTTGTTATCGTGCGTCTGCTCCATGGTGTTATGCGGTCGCGATGTCTAACGAGACGCATGATTCCGACGCCAACATGCCGGTCGAGATGGTCGAATTCGTCGTCGAGGATTCTGAAGAAAACGTGCGTTTGGATGCGCTCCTGGCCCAACGGCTTTCCGACTACAGCCGAACCCAACTGCATCGCGTCATCATCACCGGAGGCGTTCGGGTCGACGGCGACCACGTCAAGGCCAGCACACGACTTCATCCAGGGCAATCCATCTGCCTGGAGTTACCCACTCCTACCAGAACGGGACCACAACCGGAAGACATTCCGTTGGACATCCTCTTCGAGGACGATGCGATGGTCGTGCTCAACAAGCCACCGAAGATGGTTGTGCATCCGTCGAAGGGTCATTGGTCTGGCACGCTCGCCAGCGGGCTTCAGTTCCATTTCAACACACTAAGTAGCGTTGCTGGACCCACCCGCCCAGGCATCGTTCACCGCCTGGATCGCGATACCAGCGGAGTGATCGTGGTTGCGAAAACCGATCGGGCCCATTTAAGGTTGTCCGAACAGTTCGCCAACCGGACGGTCGAGAAAGAATATACGGCGATCGTCGTTGGCTGTCTCGATCGCGAACGCGATTGGATTGACCAGCCGCTAGGACGACACCAACATCATCGAGAAAAAATCGCAATACGCAGCGAAGAGGCTGGCGGCCGCGCGGCGAAGACCTTTTATGAAGTCGTCGAACAATTCAATGGATTCGCCATGCTGCGAGTGCAACCAAAAACCGGCCGCACCCACCAGATTCGGGTTCATTTGGCGTCGATCGGATATCCCGTACTTTGCGACCGCTTGTACGGCGGTCGCGCACGCATGACACGCGGCGAGTTGGAGCATTCGACCAGTGACGAGATGATCATCGAGCGACAGGCCTTGCATGCCCGGAGGATTAAGATCGCCCATCCTGAGACCGACGAACCGCTTGAATTCGAGGCGCCTCTGCCGGACGATATAGAGCGAACGCTAGAATGTATCCGCCATCGGCGTACACGGTAGGAAGGAAACTGACAGATGCAGTTAGTGAAGATGATTGGCACCAGTGGCGAGGAGGCCGTGGGACTGGTTCGCTATGGTGAAGTTACTCCGCTGGAAACCTCCGGCGGACAATTCCAATCGCTGTCCGATATCCTGGAAACAGACGATCCCGCCGCGACCGCGCGAATTCTTGTGCAGGCGAGCGGCCCGCGGTATGACTTGGCCGATGTCCAACTTCTGGCGCCGATCGATCGGCAGGAAGTTTGGGCTGCCGGCGTTACATATCTTCGCAGTCGCGGCGAGCGGATGAAGGAGTCACGGGGCGCGGCCGCGTTGTACTCACAGGTTTACGAGGCCGATCGACCGGAATTGTTTTTCAAAGCCACGCCACACCGTGTGGTTGGTCCAGGCGAGGCCGTTCGCATCCGCCGCGATGCCAAGTGGAATGTGCCGGAACCCGAGTTGACGCTGGTGCTCAATTCTCGGTTACAGCTTGTCGGGTTCACCATCGGCAATGACATGAGCGCGAGGGATATCGAAGGGGTCAACCCGTTGTATCTGCCGCAAGCCAAAGTGTACGAAGATTGCTGTGCCCTGGGGCCCGCGATCACGCTGGTCGATCGTATGCCGGCACCACATGAAACGACCATCGAACTGGTCATCCGACGAGGCGAAACGGTTGCCTACGAAGGCAAAGTCACCGTCGACAAAATGAAACGCTCGTTCGGCGAGCTAGTGAGCTACTTGGGCCGAGACAACAGTTTTCCCATGGGCGTCTTCCTGATGACCGGCACGGGAGTCGTTCCCGAAGATGACTTCACGTTGCAGCATGGGGACGTCGTCGAGATCACCATCAACGGCATTGGTACGCTGATCAACCCGGTGGTTCAGGGATAGCCGAACTTCGTGGAATTGTTCGACAGCGCGGCCTGCGCGCGGCAAGCAAGCGGTCTCAGTAGATACCGTTGAACGGGTTGGTGCGCGCTTTGGCTGAATTCCCTGGCGAATATCGCCCCAAGCCAGCCATGTCACGTTGGCGTGCCCCCCTTCCGCAAGTTCTCGACGAGGGCTCTCATGACCAGCCAATACTGTAAAATGAGACATTAGTTGGAATGGTTCCACAATTAACCCCGAATCATTCATGACAATCGTCGCGAGGAGCCTCAAGTCGAGGCAGATGCGAGAGAAAGGATTACTTGGCCGCGCGGCGTATTGGTCAATACGCGAGCAAACGCAAGGCGTTCATTGATACAGGAGTTGACCGACTTAGGACTCCGCGGCAGATCGCCCATGAATTATCCGGGTTACATCCGGGTTAACTGTCCAACAGAAAGGCAATTGTGCGACGTTCACTCGACACATTACGCTCGGTGCGACTGATGGCTTGCTTGTGTTGTCATGGCTCACCGTAAAGCGGAATTGTATTCGTTTGAGCCCGCTTCATTAAGGCCTTGGTTGTCTGACCCGGGCGACGACGATAAGATCGGACGGCCATGACGGATTCTAGCGATAGTTTGCTCGAGCGGTTTACCGGAGGGCAGCGTCGCGCGCTGGCAGAGGTGTTGACCGAAGTGGAAAACGACACCGCGCCACGGCCTCCGAAAACCGATCGCGCGTGCCGCGTCGTGGGAATCACCGGAAGTGGCGGAGCCGGAAAAAGCACGTTGGTGGGGGCGCTGATCAAGTACCTTCGCCAGCAGGGACTTAAAGTCGCCGTGTTGGCGTCCGATCCACAAAGCCCATTGTCGGGCGGGGCGCTGCTAGGAGATCGGATTCGTGTTGAATTCGATCCGGCCGACGACGGTGTCTTCTTTCGCAGCTACTCAACACGTGGTGCGTTCGGGGGATTGTCTGCCGCCATCGGGCCTTCGCTCCCCTGGTTGGTCGCTTTCGGCTTCGATGTCGTGTTGGTCGAAACGGTTGGCGTGGGACAAGATCAGGCCGCCGTGCGAGACGTGGTCGATACTCTGGTGTTGCTCGTCACGCCGAACACCGGCGATGAGGTGCAGTGGGAAAAAGCGGGGCTGATCGAAGTCGCGGATTTGGTCGTCGTGAATAAGTCGGATCTATCGGGGGCCGACCGCGTACGCCAGCAGTTGACGTCATCGCTTACCTTGGTCCCCACGGATCGGGAGATTCGGATTTTGCCCACGACAGCCACCCAGGGCAAGGGTATCGCGGAGCTTTGGCAGGCCGTGGTCGAACACCACCGGCCCAAGGATTAGCCCTTTCAAAGCACAACCATTACAAGTTGGAGCACGTGACATGACGACGCACACGCACACGGACATGATGCTCGCCGAAGGGACCTTTCAGGGGCGAACGATCGTCATCACCGGGGGCGGCACCGGGTTAGGGCTTTCGATGGGCAAGTGCCTGTTGCGGTTGGGGGCGAATCTCGTCATCTGCGGTCGACGTGAAGAAGTCTTGCGGAACACGGCCGAAGAACTTCAACGCGAGACCGGCGGAAGCGTCTTGGCCCAAGCCTGCGATGTTCGCGTGCCGGAGCAGGTCGAGGCTCTACTTGTCGCGACAAACGATCGCTTTGGCAGGGTTCACGGTTGGGTGAATAACGCGGCGGGAAACTTCATCTGCCCCACCGAAAGGCTCTCTTACAATGCCTTCAATTCCGTTGTCGATATCGTGTTGCGTGGCACCTACAACTGCACGTTGGCCGTCGGCAAGCAGTGGATCGAGAACAAAACCCCCGGTGTGTTCTTGAACATCCTCACGACCTATGCCTGGACTGGCTCAGGCTATGTCGTGCCGTCAGCCGTGGCGAAAGCCGGCGCGCTGATGTTGGTACGGTCGCTGGCTTCGGAGTGGGGTAAGTACAAAATTCGCCTCAACGCAATCGCCCCGGGCCCGTTTCCCACCGAAGGGGCGTGGTCAAGGCTCATGCCCGACGAACTTGCCGGCACCTTCGACCAAGAGAGCAAGAACCCGCTGGTGCGATACGGTGAACATCAAGAATTGGCCAATCTGGCCGCCTATCTTCTTTCGGACTATTCCGCCTACATCAACGGCGATTGTATTACGATCGACGGTGGCGAATGGCTCCGCGGAGCGGGAATGTTCAACGCTCTGGAAGCCGTGACCAGCGAACAGTGGGACATGCTACAGGCCATGATGAAGTCCAAGAAGTAGATCTCGCGAATCACACCACCGCGGCGAACAAGCGATCATGCCAATAGCCAAACGCCGGAGCGAAGATTCACCGTCGAAAACGGTGCTTGTCACGGCATTCGGGCCGTACGATTGCTGGAGCAATAACTCCAGTTGGCTGTGCCTGGTCGAGTTGATTCGCGATCTGTCCGAGGCATCGCACATCACCACGCGGCGTTATCCGGTTGATTTACGGGAAGCACGCACGATGCTGGCCAACGATCTACAAGCCGGGTACGACTATGCCCTGCACTTGGGACAGGCCCCCGGTGCGAGTTGCGTGCGGCTGGAAGCCATCGGGTTGAACGTTTTTCATCATGACAACGAGTCGCCCGAACCGCTTGAGAAGGATGGACCCCTTGCCTATCGAAGTGCATTGCCGCTTGCTGAATGGGCCGTCGGGCTACGGGATGAGGGCATTCCAAGCGACGTTTCCTTTCATGCCGGAACGTATCTGTGCAACGCCATGTTGTATTGGAGCCATTTCTTCGTCGAGCAGGAAAACTTTCACACGCGGAGTTGTTTCGTGCATCTACCGCTCGCACCTCAACAGGTTGTAGCTCACACCGAATCGCTTGCCATGATGCCATCGACCATGTCCGCCGCGGCCGTTCGTTGGATTCTCGATCACATTCATCGGGCGTGACCATTGCATATTCCGCCACATGGATCGTGGTCGTTCGGGTTAGTTGGTTTATTCGGCCAGCCTTGAAAAATCCACGGCTCGATACAGTGCCACGGTCATTGACGTCGCGGAATCATGAGCTATGGTTTCGCGGGTACTCTGCGCACCGCACTGCCGGAGCTAGAAGCGGCATGCTTCAAAACATAGTTTTCCATCTTGTAACACTCAGCGTCGTCGTAATGTGCGGACGGTCCGTGGAGGCCGAAACTCCGATGTGGCAGGCCTCTGGAAAATCGGCCCAGGGGCGACTGCTTGAACATTTGGAAATCGCTGGCGATGCAAATCGCGTGATGGTTGTCACCGGCTTTCGGGGCACCAGGAACGCCTCCACGCAGTTGGCGGATTCCCTTGCACGATTCGTCTTGGAGCGAGACGGCTTAACGGAACATGCCACGCTGCTCATCGTGCGAGACGCGAATCCAGACGGGCGTGCCCACCGCACGGCGACCAATGCCCACGGCGTCGATATCGATCGCAATTTTGCCAGCTCCGATTGGCGCAAGATCCCTGCTGGGCTGCAATGGATTGGCGGTCGACAGCCAGCTAGCGAGCCTGAAACTCAGTGGATCGCCGGGTTGGTCAAGACATGGCGTCCTTCACGCATCGTCGTACTCTTGGGCGATGGTCGGCAGGCGTGGATTCGCACGGTTGGTCCCGAAACGGCGTGGCGCGATCGCATGGCGACGCGCACCAACTTGCCGTGGGTCGATTCGTCGCTGCCGCTTCCGTCGGGATCGATGGCCAGTTTTGCCGCGATCGACCTGAAGATTCCGACTCTGCTGGTGAATCTTCCCACCGACGACAACGCAGTGAAGTTCTTGGAATCGCAACAGCAACTACTTACGGGAGTCATCGAAGGGCCGCTTCAGGCGCCCAACACGATCGCGCGAAGTGAACGTGGAGGCACGCCGCTGCAAGCCAGCTTCAAGCCGAAACGACGGCTCGTCGACGTGTTGTGGCCACATTTGAGTAAGAAAACGGAACTCGCCGGGGGGGCGATGGCTTCACCGCGTGTCTATCGTCTCCCAGCGGCTGAACACACCGTTTCGCGAAACGCACCACGGGTACCTCAACAGCCTTTGCGGGACGCCAGCGAGCGCTATCCCACACTGCCACGCCGCCCGATTCCGATTTGGGATGCGCCACGGGGGCTTTGAGGCGGCAAGATGTCGCTTGTCGGGCAACATTGATTTCAACTTCACCGATTCGCCGCTGGACGGCTTTCCCTCGCGGCGGCTACGATGAGTGGTATGGAAACACCCAAGCAAGAGACGGTCGAATCGACGGCATCGTCGACACCCGACCCCGAGACAAACCAAGGGTTCGTCGCTCGGTATTGGCCCTACGCTCGCCCCTATTTGCGTCAAACCTGGTTAAACCTTCGGGTATGGATTCCGGTGTTGCTCAATCCGGTCGATCGTGCGCGCCAGGTTCGCTATTGGTCGCGAGATTGCCAACATCAGGGCACGTGGGAAGTGGCGTTGCCAAAGCGGTGCTGGAAGTGTGGTAGTACGGAACACTTGCGAACGCGAGAGTGGGATCTCCGAGTGCATAGCTTCGAGTATCCCACGCTTATTGTAGGAATTGCCGCGGGTACCGCTTTACCCTCGCTGTGGCTGGCCAGCAAATGGTTGACATCATTTTTTCTGACCGTGGCGCTTCTTTCGTTGGTGGGGGCGGTTGTCGCCATCTATCTAAAATGCTGGCCGGAAGAGGCACGGATTATCATGTCGACGTGCGATGAACATGCCGACACGATGCCGTCATCGCCGGAGGTGGTGGTTGATCAGGGTGAGCTATATCTTTACGCCGCGACAGAGCAACTTGCCGAAGCCGCCCGGGAAGAACTCAAGAAGCGCAGGCGTGAAATGAAGCGTGTCATGCCGGAGAATCCCGGTGCCCATCACGACGACCGCGCCATCCCGCTGGACAATGCGGCTGTTTCAAAAGCCGCGGACGGTGAGCCTAGCCCAAGACCCTCGTTCACCCCACCGCCGGTACCCGATCTGCCGCCCATCAAGCTTGCCGGCGACGAAGACGACCAGGGGAAATCCACCCCGTCTGGGTCGTAAACCGCCCCTGCCCTGGCAGTCGTAACGGTTATTCACCCTTGCCATCGCACGGGTACGGGTGATCCACGAAAAAGTCCTTGAAAGCGCCTTGATCGACACGCATCCGCGCGGGGGTGTTTTTGGGTGCATAGCTTATGTCGGTCTTGATAGTTAGGTGGCTGCCTTGCACAGCGCGGAGGGCGCCAGCATGACCTATATTTTGAGCAGTCGAGGGTTG
>Ga0114931_10010582_pt1 | contig 10979 bp, 9 predicted proteins | sample 2SBtaG_FD_89579 | JGI IMG/M metagenome (GOLD analysis project Ga0114931, IMG submission 89579) | Deep subsurface microbial communities from Kolumbo volcano to uncover new lineages of life (NeLLi) - 2SBTROV14_V59a metaG | ecosystem: Environmental > Aquatic > Marine > Volcanic | place: Kolumbo...
CGAGAAAGTTGTTTCAAAAGCCCTCGCAGAGCAGAAGTCTCGACTTTCTGCCAAGGATGAAAAATCAGATGACGAAGACGAGGGAGATGATACATCACCACCCAGTCATTCAGGAACCCTGATTGTGGGTGCAAGTTGCGTTCCCTCTGATATCCGCCCGCCGAGTGACCTTGGACTTCTCTATGATCCCCGCCGATGTCTTGAAGAAGTCATCGACACCTTGTACGCCCACTCCGACGGGAAAGAAATGAAACCGATGACTTATCGGGAGGTCGCCTGAAAGCGCGCACTTTCAATCTGAGGCAAAAGAAGCCCGCGATCGCAAAAATCCGCCGGGAAGTACGCTATCAGGCCGGGTGTCTCAGGCGCAACTTATTGGCAATCAATAAGCTGATGCAAAACACAAGCCTTGGTGTCCTTTCGCGGTTCCTTCGCAATAAGCTGTCGACCTGCGTCGAAGTGTTCCAGCAGCAAAATCAGTTGCTTCATCAAAAAAGCCGCAGCCTTCCAGGGCGTATTCTCAGTCTGTCTCAACCGCATGTCAGAGCAATTTATCGTGGGAAAGCGGCTTCAGGCTATGAATTCGGAGCCAAGATTTCACTCGGTCTGACCGGTGACGGCTTCGCATTTCTCGACCGCATGGATTGGAACCCCTACAACGAATGTCATGATCTTCCCGGTCAGATTCAGGCTTACGAAAGGCGTTTCGGCACCTTGCCCGAAGTCGTCTGCGCCGATCAGATCGACCGGACCAGAGACAATCGAAACTTCTGCAAAACACTGGGGATTCGACTTTCCGGAAAGCCTTTGGGAAGACCGAAAAATGAACCGGACCAGGAAATAACAAAACAAATGATCGCCGATGAACGAACCCGCAATGCGGTTGGTTGAGGTACGAAACGCATCTGTCGAGAGAACAACAAACCACAGTTTTAACCCACTACCGTATATCGCAAGAGCACAACATAGCATTGATTCAGATGAATATCTATAAACACCGATGAAATGATGTTGAGTTAGCGATTAATCGATGCGGATGAGACTTTACACCGCTGGCCACGCCGGTCTACAAAGTATCGCCAACAGTCTTGTTAGCACAAACCTGGCAGATTTTCCTTAAAGAATTGCTGGCTCGGTCAGAGCCGACCATTGCCTGGCTTGAGTGATGACATCAAATGTTGCAGAGTGTCAGCGTTGAACGCCGTGTTTATCGACATTCGGCTCGAATGTATTTTCAATATTTTCTGAATGTTGCCATACTACCAACCTGTTTTGGCGTGATTCTGGTGTAAATTTTATCAGAGAAATGAAGGTTTATGGATAGTTTTGCAACTTAGAGACAGGTGAAAGATCAGTAAAACCTATTGTTTTACATGATCTTTCATCAATTTTCGCGTTGTTGATAAAATTAGAAATGGTGCCGATGGCCGGACTTGAACCGGCACGACTTGCGTCACCGCCCCCTCAAGACGACGTGTCTACCAATTCCACCACATCGGCAATTCTGTTTTCCACCCTATTCTGGGGCTGTTGGTATATCCTGGGGTGATGGCTGTTTATGTTCAGTATCAGGCGCAACAACGTCAGGTATTTCGTCAGAGACTGCCTGTGATGGCTCTGACGCGACTGGAACGTCACTTTGTACTGCTGTTGGGATGTCCTTCTCAACCACAGGTAAATCAGCATCATCGAGAAGATCTTTCTCCGGCTGTGCAGAGCGCCCGCCCATGATGGACAATGTCAGACTGGTGGCAAAAAATAAAGTTGCCAGTATTGCCGTCGATCTCGACAGGAAATTCGCTGAGCCTTGTGCTCCAAAGACAGAACCTGACCCAGCCCCGCCTCCACCAAAGCCTGCGCCCGCTGTCGCGCCGCGGCCTTGCTGTAACAAGATACAACCAACCATAGCGATGGCTGCAATCATGTGTATGATGATTAACGCTTGAAACATAAATAGTCTGTGCCTGTCTTAACGATGATAATGCCAGTCTTCACCCGATAGCTAAAGCTTTTGAGATTGTTAGTCCATCAAGCTGCACGAATAATTGCCAGGAATGAGTCCGCTTGTAAAGATGCACCACCAATCAGCCCGCCATCGATATCTTCTCTTCCGAATAATTCAGCTGCATTATCAGGCTTGACGCTGCCACCATATAAAATAATCAGATTTTCGGCCAACGCTGCGTTACGCGCGGCGATCTGACTGCGAATATAAGCATGGACTTCCTGAGCTTGATCTGGTGTTGCCGTTTTTCCTGTTCCGATTGCCCAAACTGGCTCATAAGCAATCACTGCCTGTGACAATGACTCAATTCCCGCGTGATCGATCACAGCAGACAATTGCTCATCAATGACATCAAAGGTTTTGCCTTGTTCGCGCTCAGCATCGGTTTCACCAACACACAATACCGGCGTGATGCCGCCTTTAATTGCAAACTCATATCTGCCTGCGATCAGTTCATTGGTTTCTGCATAGATCTGGCGGCGTTCTGAATGACCGACCAGCGCATAGTGGCAACCATATTCAGAAAGCATACTTGCAGAAACCTCCCCGGTGTAAGCACCGTGTTCAGCGTTCGCCACATTCTGTGAGCCAAGCGCTAACGCGCTCCCCTCAACGGCTGAAGAAGCCTCAGGAATTGCGGTAAAAGGAACGCAGACTGCGACATCGCAATTCTGACTGCCGTCCAGCCCGGCTTGTATTTGTGCAATCAAGTCACGATTACTTGCTCGTGTCCCATGCATTTTCCAATTTCCAATCACCAATGAACGACGCATAAACCAGCCTCCTGTCAAACGAGCTATTGTATAACGGCTCTGGAATGAAATCAATGCTGTTTGTTAGCTGTTTAACTGGAATGTGTTGGATAAGATAGAGGATTGTGAAAAATATTCATCAGTTACAGCAAGTTCAGTCGACGTAAATTGTCGACAAAAACATTGATCGCCGGTTCTCATGCTCCAGCGTCACGGGATGCTGGAGTGTGGGAAGCAGAAACCTTAGGAACGTGAACGGAATAACATCGACAACTGAGGCAGGATTTTATTCGTATTCAAGGCGCGACAATCAGTGCATCGTGAGCATGTAACGGTTGCTGCAACACAGAAGACGGATAACAAAGACATGTCAGATGGCGAAGTAATTTCGTGAACCTTCCTTGGCCGCGCAGAGTAATAAGCCACAACAAACATGGATTAAACATTCTGTTTGTGTAGCTTTGAGCTCACTTGCTTGCTGGATAATATACGCGTCAATAACTGATCAGACACAGACGCTTCAGGAATTTTCGGTTTTTCATCACACAACTCCATTAATTTCTGTGCCGCCTGGATTGATTCACGATGTGATTTTGCGGTTTGTTCAATCGCCTCTTCTATTTGCATGCCGAGCTGATCAAGACCCAGTTCAACTCCACTCTCAATCCCCCGGATTGCGGTTTTTTCAAGTGATGGGCGCAGGTTTCTGAGCACAAACCACGGCAACAGCCAGGACAGCAATAACAGTAAACCGCTATGAACTGCGAAATCGACGCCCAGATAAGGCAGTTCTCCTGTGCCGTTCCTGTAATACAAATCAACCACGCGATAACCGATCCAGCTTGCTGCGGAAAGTGGCAAAATAACAGACAAGGCTTTAAAAACCGGCATCAATATCCGCTGAAAAAGGTTTCCAGGTTTCGCCAATGCCTGGCGTAATGATTGTTGGCCCTGGGACAAAATTGATTTTTTCGCATGCTCAGTCACCGAAACCAGCGCTCTTCGATAAGGCTCAACCGGAAACCCAATCTGGTCCGCCTCCAGTGTAATCTGATCAACAACATCTTCAAACCGCGTTTGCGCCCAGGCATCCCACAAAGTCGGTACTTGCGATTCACTCTCGTCATTGTTCTCGACCGACTGATGAGGTAGGCGCGCCAACATGGGAATGCCTTTGTAGCGCCCAACAAAGGTCTGGGCGACATATTTAGCAGGCCATTGCAAGCCTTTTTCCAGAACGTTTGAAGCATCTTGCCAATGCTGTTCCCATCGCTTAAGTAACTGCTCGGCAGATGCTTGAGAACCCATGCGCATCAATATGTCCTGAATCGTGTTCTTGAGTTCCTGTTGGCGAACCTGAAGATTGCGCGCTTCCAGATACGCCAGCGCATGCCGATTCGCCAGCGCCTTAATGCTGTCAACCAATTGAGCAAAATCATCAGCAAGCTCTTCAATCACCGGCTGTTTGCAAATGGTTCGAAACAAGACCGGATTGGAAAAACCGGAGCTTGCCAGCAATTGTCGCAAATCTTCAATCTGACTTGGATCGCCGCGATCCCACTGGTTCATAACAAAAATCCAGCCATGCGCAACACCTTGCGACTGCAAAAAACGCCAACCGCGCTTATCCCGATAGCGTTCCGGACTCACAACATAAATCAACAAATCGACATGCGGAAGCCATTGTTCAACGATGCGTCGATTATTCTCTTCGACGCTGTCAATATCCGGCATATCAATCCACGCCACATCCTTCCATTGTGAGTCATGATGGCGAGCAACCTTGATTTGTTCAACCGGCAGTTCATCTGGCAGGTTACTGAGCTGAATTGCGTCATGAATGTACAAGGTCACTTCACGTGATGTTGGCCTTTCCACGCCGGTTCTGGCGACATCCTCACCTGCCAGGCGATTCAGCAGACTGCTTTTGCCAACCCCAGTGCCGCCAAAAAAAGCAACCACCAATGGTTTACCTTGTTCGCCTGCAAACACCTGACGAGACTCAGTGTTGGCCAATAATCTGAGTGCGTCGACTTCAGACTCAGCCAACCAGCCCTGTTCTGATGCTTCCTGCATCCATTGCTGCGTTCTGGACAGCAGTTCAGAAAAGTTGTAAGCCATACCGCGAGTCACCTAACTTGTTTTTGATCTCTTCAACTACTTGCGTTGAAATCCTGAATTGATTGTCTTGGCTAATCCTGTCTGGCAAATTGTGTAATTGCTCGACCAGCAAACCATCAAACAACGATTGCCTGACAATTTTACGCTGGGTTTTTTTCAGTTTGTTTGCCATGCTTTTCATGTGACGTCCCAGAGCCCCTTCAGTCATCATCGAGGTGATTGACAACACAGCTGGCGCAATAACAAAATCCTGAACGCCAATGCCGCCGGTATGTAAAGCAAATGCCAGTGCAGCTGCGTCTGTGGCAACCCGCGTGGTGCGCAAGCTATTCAAGGTTGCCGGATGTTCCTGGAGCTTGTCGTAGAGACTATATGCCGTTCGATGAATATCGTCCTGAAAGGCTTTGTGATAATCACGTACGGCCTGGGCAAACCGAGTCTCCACGAGTTCCCTGTCTTGTCTTAGCTGACGATTCAAGCCCCGCCATAGTTCAGAGTGACGCTTGTCCTGCTCCGACTGTTTAAGCAATGCCTCACCAAGCTGAATAAAAAAATGGTCTGAAACCTGACCAAGAATTCGCGTCTCCAGACTATCTCCATCTTCATTCCCTGAAAAACTGCGTTTTCCGATACGAAATATCTGACGCATTGGCCAGGTAACAACTTTTCTCATGCCCGCCAGTGCCTTAGCCATCCCTGGCAATTCCAGCAATGTCAGTAGTTCAGCCAGTGCTTTGTTAAAGGTTTCGTAATGCTGGGGATGATTTAAATAATCGCGTTGATAAATCAACAAGGCCTCATCTGCTTTTTCACGTAACAATTGCCGCCACTGTTCAATCGCCTTGTGTTCGGCAATGACTGGATCGAGCCAGGTGTCCAGATGAACCCGCACAAAATCAAGTGCGCATTTTTTTTGTTTTTTTGCATTCCGCTGAGATGATGCCTTCTGCAATGCGCTATACAGCTCAGTAAGCTCTGTCGCAACGGCTTGTTCGGTCAGTCCTGATTTTATATAGGGAAAGGCCAGAACAGCCAGGGGTTGGTCACGACGAATGGCTCGCCATTTACTCTGCAATGATTTCACCAGAACAGCTTCCGCATCTGCAGTGACCTTGTTTAAACAGATGACGGTAGGACATGCCAATGGCTCAAGCAGACTTAACATATCCCAGACTGCCTGATCAGCATATTTGTCTTTACTCAACACCAGCAGGATCACATCACCAAGCGCGGCTGTTTTTAAAACGCCATCCTGATATTGAGCTGCGCCCAGAGAGTCAAAATCAGGGGTATCCCAAATGACAGAATGATTCAATGGATGCCCGGAGTTTGCTCGCAAAGCGGAAAAAGCATAGCTTTTATCACCGGGGTTGCCACGAACACCGGCATCTGCGCGGGTAAAACCCTGGAAGAATTGTTGTAGCCAGGCAACATCCTGCTCAGTCACATTAATCCCAAACCCCTGCGGATGAACAGTATACCCCGCGAGCGGACTGACACCGGCCTGATCTTGCTGCAATAGCAAATTCACCGTCGTGCTTTTCCCAGCCTGAGTCGGCCCTACTACACTCAATTGGACAGGTGAATTGGTAAGCTTGACTGTCAGCAATGATTTTACGTGTGCCGCTTCGGCAATCTGCAGCGAGGCAAGATGCATTTCCAGAGCCTGCTTTTGTTCTGCATCCATACTATGCTCAGCAACGCGCTGGTAGCTGGTTTTCAATTGCCGGATAAATTCAAGCATCGTATCTGTTGCCTCAAAATAACAATTCAGTGATCAGGGGGGCTTATCTGTCAATCCGCTCTCGCCCAAAAGCAAGGCGAAACGCGCAGTCTAAATCGGTAAACAAGTATTTCACAATACAGCCGTTCAACAAAATAGCAGGCAAGGAACGCTGTTACATCTCGAAATGATCTGCATTACTCGATACAATAGAGTGTATTGTAAGGGTTCTTATCGTTTACCATAAGTACTCAAGCTCAATTTTGTGGCAGGAATTCCGATAGGCGGTAGTGAATTAAATCTGTGCTTTATTGATCTCTCGACAGATGCGTTTCGTCCATCATTTATCCAACGCGTCAAAGACGGCGCTGGAACACAGCCTATCTGTTTATTTTAATCAATAGGTTAACTCTTTATGAGAAAAACTGAATGATTGACGACGACGACATGTTTGACCCACGACCCGATAGGCGAGTCGCGTCCGAACAAGAGCCTGGAAACTGAAACCATAGCGAGGAAAGACTGATTTGAGTCAGATTTTTTCATTATTTCAAAGTAAATCGTCGCACTGTTTGTCAATATGACGGGAGAAAATCCAGTCTGATTCAGCTTCTCCAGGTCGGCTGGCTATGCCTGAATACAAATCCGCATGACCCACTCAGATTATCATATAGAGAGGAATCTCCAATGAAAACCGTATTATACATAAGCATTCTGTTCAGTTTGCTATTTTCCTTCAGCGGCTGTGACCAGCCTAATCAGATTCGCGCTGGCGGACAAAAATCCATGCTGCAATCATTTATGCGGATAAAACAACGCATGGGATTCAAAGATGGTACCGAGTTTGAAGTTGCATTCTGGTCTCTTAAGCAAAAAAGCAATAATGACGATGCAGCGTTCAGATCATTGGTTAATGGAAAAACACCGGAACAAATCATTGAGCAGGCAAAGCTCTATTTCGAAGAGCGCAAACAGGCCAATGATCCAAAATACACTCAATACGAATCCTGGGACGTAATGATTAACAAGGTCATCGAAGAAATCAAAACACCGGTCAGCAAAAAAAACCTGCCCGATACTTCGCCCAGCAGGAACAAAGCAAACAGAATTCAGGGATTCTAAAATAATTAACAGCGCCTAACACTCAGCGCATGCAAGAAACCAGTCAGATTACCCGCAGCGGGCAATATCGCGTCTAAGCAGAAATGATCACCATATTTTTAACAAGAAGCTTATTGCTGTTACTCATCTCGACATCTGCATTTGGCGGACAACCGAGATTAAGGCTGGCAACAACGACCAGCACAGATAATTCAGGTTTATTGGCATGGTTACACCCGTTGTTTGAAAAAAACACAGGCTCGATAGTCGACGTGATTTCAGTTGGTACTGGAAAAGCCTTAAGACTGGGCGCTAACGGGGATGTTGACGTTGTTTTAGTGCATGCGCCACGTGCAGAAAAACAATTTGTAGACAGCGGACACGGCGTCGCCCGTTACCCGGTCATGCACAATGACTTTGTGCTGATTGGACCAGAAAGCGACCCGGCTCGAATCAGCATTGCTAAAAGCGCCTATCAAGCAATGCGTCGCATCGCTTCCAACAAAAGCTTATTCATTTCCAGAGGCGACGATTCCGGCACTCACAAGAAGGAAAAGGCATTCTGGAAACAGCTTGCAATCAAGCCGCAAGGCAGCTGGTATATCTCAGCCGGACAGGGAATGGGCGCTGTTATATTGATGGCAAATGAAAAATTTGCCTATACGCTCGCTGATCGTGGAACTTATCTGGCCTTCAGAAACAAAATCGAACTGAAATTACTGTTTCAAGGCGACCCTCCACTGCAAAACCCTTACCATGTCATCGCGGTTAACCCTGAAAAGCATCCGCATGTTAATTTCAGTCTGGCGCAACGCTATATCGACTTCCTGACCAGCGCTGAAGGGCAAGCCCGAATTGCTGCATTCAGAGTGAACAATGAGCCATTGTTCTATCCGGACGTGACGCCAGAGCCAGTTCATTAATTAATCTGTAAGCTAGTGGATCATACCTGTTGTTGCAGTCAATCATTCAGTTATTGAAATCAATAGATAACCTATAGATTTAATGAACAAACAGGATGTGTTCCAGCGCCGTCTTTGACCTGCCCAGCATCATGAAATCGGTGCTGGATAAATGAGGTACGAAACGCATCTGTCGGGAGAACAATAAACCGTGCTTATCCGGTTATTACACCCAGTCACTAGATGTACTGGTTGGTGATTTTAAAAGGTGTTCATCATACTACCCGCCGCAGATGGGTGTGATAACCGGATAAGCACGCAATAAACCACAGATTTAACCCGCTACAATCTGTTACAGCAGCATTGATGCAAGATACTTCAAATTGATGAACGCAAACAATTTGCCCCATAACAATACTATTATTCGCATTTTAACAACAAACCAAGAGCCTCAAACAATCATTCATTCCATTGCTGAACAATTGTTTTCCAACCCCTGCCCTGGTGTTTGATAACCTGCTGAATTGTGCCTTCATAGCGAGTATTCATCGGATGTTTGCTAAGTTTCTGTCCAGTCGCCACAACATCCAACCTTGCAGTCAACACAATGTTATCACCATCGCGATGCGCTTCTTGTAAATTCAATTCATAAGCACCTGGATTTTTTACAAGATCTTTCCAGAAGCTTCGGATTTGATCGACGTCGCCGGCAAAGTCTCCATTTGACTGAACAAGCACCGCATCTTGAGCATAAAACCGCATAATCGCATCCATATGCCCACTTTTAAGCGCATAATTCCAACGTTCAATCGTCTTGCTCGCTATCCTCTCAACATTCCCAGCGTTTGCATTAACACCTGACATCACTGTCAACATCAAAAACAACATATTGATTCTCTTAGTCATTCTACCTCACAATCGATATACCAGTACAATTAGTCTTTACACTTAAATATTATAGATTGATTCATTGATGTTTACAATAATGTAATTTTGTCATAAAGTGTTTCATATTAAGAAACAGTCAAATCAGGTCAGGTATGGATAAACTCAAATGCATGCAAGTCTTTGCTGAAGTTGCAAAAGCCGGCAGTTTTGTCGCTGCCGCCAATGAGCTTGGCATCTCAAAAGCGATGGCGACAAAATATGTTGCGCAACTCGAGGCACACCTGGACGCGAGATTATTGAATCGCACCACGCGCAAACTCAGCCTCACTGAAACAGGCGTTGGTTATTTAAACCGTTGCCAGGAAATACTTGAGGATGTTGAGGAAGCGGAATCGGCTGTTACCCATTTACAACAAAACCCAAAAGGCTTGCTGCACATTAGTTCGCCCCCATTCTTTGGCGCCTATCACCTGACTCCGGCAATTGCCGCATTCAGCCAATTACATACTGATTTGCGTTTTAATCTTACCTTACAAGCGACAGCGCCAGACCTCATTGAGCAAGGCCTGGATATATCGATTTTGCTTGATTCCCTGCCAGATTCAAACTTGATTGCGCGACGCATTGCCAGATCAGAAGTCGTCGTGTGCGCATCACCGGACTATCTTAATCATGCTGGCTACCCTGAAACTCCTGAGCATTTGCCAAGTCACCCCTGTTTATCCAGCTCAACCCTGGGCTCAGACAACCGCTGGACATTCAAACGCGATGGCACATCAATTGTCGTCAAAGTCAACGGACCTGTTAAGTGCAATATGGTGGGCGCAATACGATCAGCCGCATTGAATGCTATGGGTATTGCGCTGCTGCCTTCTTACATTATCGGACCTGATCTGCGCGCCAAGCGACTCATTGCTCTGTTTAAGGACTACGAGCCTGCATTCCTTGATATTCATGCCGTCTATCCTCACCGCAAGCATTTATCAGCCAAAGTTGTGATGTTCCTCGATTTCTTATGCGAGCGCATTCGCCCCCAGTCATACTGGGAAAATTGGGCAACACCGATTGATAACCCTGACATTCCAAACACTTGATACGCACCTCCGGACTCAATCGATGCAACGAAGCAATCTTTTCAACAACACAAAATAAAACAGATCCTATTTCAGAATGAACAGGAATTCGCTATAATTGACTGATTAAGGCTAAGCAAGTTTTCGTTTTCATCATTGGCTTGGTGACTGTTGTTGCCCTTGCAGAACTTGAGCGCAATGTAAAATGCTTTGATACAGAGCATGATGAACATTTTGAAACTGCCATCGGCCCAAACAGAGCAAGCTGAACAATTACAATAGCATTTTGGTTAACGGGCTATCCACTTGACGTGAGTAGATCCTACATATAGTGTTTCCTACTATGAGTGCAGAAAGGAAACCAGCAGCAGGGATTGACTACCCTCGCACATTCAATATATCAGCGAATAGTCA